>Ga0183100_1000057_pt1 | contig 176861 bp, 183 predicted proteins | sample Biomet2_FD_127789 | JGI IMG/M metagenome (GOLD analysis project Ga0183100, IMG submission 127789) | Microbial communities from bioreactor (seeded with anoxic lake sediment) at LBNL, California, USA - Biofuel metagenome 2 | ecosystem: Engineered > Bioreactor > Anaerobic > Unclassified ...
AATTTGACATTGTTAAAATGGTAATGAACGTGAAGCTTATCCCCTACTTTGGGTACTTCTCTTTAACCCCGCTTTCTCAAACGAGGACGAAATTATATATCCTTACACCTTACAAAGACATTAAACTTAAATCCCTTTGCTAAATGGCTTTATAAAATATGCGTATACCCCGTCTCTGGTTCTATCGCTATAGTAATATTATTACCAATACTATCAGTTAAAATAACCTGACATGCATTAGTCAACAAATAATGCCACCCTGCCAAAGGAGGCTGATAAGCATGGCTGGAAGCAGCGGGAGGAAAAGAATTCATTGGGCGACCTAAATAATCAAAATGTATGAACATTGTATCAGCGCGACATCCACCACCAAAAGTTATATTGGTTACCCCATATTTGATACCTAATTGGAGTGTTCTCATAGCTTTTACATCATTAACATCAAGAGTATTATCATACCCTCCACTTAAATATTGAGTTATATTTTCTGGGTTGTGTGCCATTCCTGCTAAATCTGGATTATGCCCTGCAAAATTTGGAAGATCTGCAAAGATAGTATATGCCCAAATATTATTATTTGCTATGCCTCCAAAAACAACATTTTGCTGAAATCGAAGTGTCCATCGTCGCATAAACCATTGCTGTTCATTTGGATCAAACTTATCATCCTGCATCGCAAGATGTTGGGTATACCTTATATGGCTCACCACTTGATCAGCAGCTTCACGCAAAGGGTTTCGTTGAAAGCCTGTGGAAACGAAATAGGATAAAATGCCTACGACAACAATCACAAATACCAGTTCAAGCATCGTAAACGCTTTTTTCATTTTATCCTCTTTCTAATTTATGCGGTAAAGATAAAACGTTCTGACCGTTTTACCATAATAAACAATATTAATTTGTTCAAATCCTTCTTCTATCTCTTTTTGGTTCATAAGTTTATATGCACCGCCACGTTCGATATTATAAAATTTTAGTCTAAGTGCCATTTTATCATCTTTTATTATGACTTTATGGATGTCTCTAGCTTTTAACTCATGAGCTAGTTCTTTTGCAATATTATAGTTAATTGCAAAATGTTTGGAGGGCTCATTCATAAAAGCATACAATGGTTTATTGAAAAAACTAAGCATTGTATTGATAAAAAGTGTTATGAGCACTAAGATAAAGAAAAATGTATGCAATTTACGAAAGGCAGGAAGTCTTACACGATAGCTGTTAAAAAAGACCTTAACCATTAACGGTACGGAGAGTACAACAAAAGGAGCAAAATCTTCAAGCAAAAGCTTTTGGCGTAACGAAAGAAGCAATGAAACGACCAGCGAAAAGAAAGAAATATACCATAGAAGATTTTTTTCTTCTTTAATTAAAATGCGGTACATTGCATAGACAAAATATAAGAAAAGTAATGGCGAAAACACAATTGCATACACACCTAAAGTATCTATAAAATAACCTCTAGGTTTTCCGCCTGTATCAAATCCATACAGATACATAGAAGCACTAAATAAAATTAGTGTCAAAATGAGCAGGTCAGTTTTGCGTTTCATCAGAGCATAAACAAACAGTGCAATGTAAAAAATAGCAAAGGAATTATCAACAAAAAGACATGCGATTAGTACAATATGAGAAGCTACTTTCCATTCTCTAAGATAGAGATACGTAAATAAAAGGCTGAAAAAGATGACAACTATACCACTGTTGACTAAAAGTGCTACACCATTAACACCTGGTAAAAAGGCATAAATTGCAACCGAAACGATACGATCTATTCGTTTTTTTAAAAAAAGTTTGCCAATTTTATACAGTAAAATAATGGAAGTTAAATGTAAAAGGATAAAAGGCAAACGCAGCGCAAAATCATTTTGTCCTAAAAGCTGTGTCGAATATACTGCAAGATAATGAACGAGGTCATTGCCATTGAAAAAAGTATAAGCCTCATCGTAGCTAATGGAGATACTCTGTGCACCATACGTAAGTAATGCACTACTAATAAGAAGGATAAGAAGTAAAAAAAGTCTTTCTCTCATAGTTTTAAAAAGTTATTTAAGATGGCATGACCGTGTTCACTTAAAATGGATTCTGGGTGAAACTGTACACCATAGATTTGTTTATCTTTAATTTGAAGTGCCATGATTTCATGATCGTCCGTACTATACGCTGTTGGAACAACGACATCGGGAAGTCCTTCTTGCTCAACCGTTAGAGAATGGTAACGCGTTGTTGTAAATGTTTCAGGAAGTCCATCAAACAGACAGCTGTTGTGAAGTTGTTTCGTCACCGATGTTTTGCCATGCATCATACGCTTAGCACGCACGACTTTGCCTCCAAAAGCTTGTCCAATGGCTTGATGTCCTAAGCAAATACCTAAAATGGGGATTTTCCCACCAAAGTATTTTATAACGTCTAAACTCACACCTGCTTCATTTGGAGTAGCAGGACCTGGGGATATAATAATTTTCTCAGGATGAAGCGCTTCAATCTCTTCAACACTCAACTCATCATTGCGAATCACTTTAAGATCAGCCCCAAGTTCTAAGCAATACTGCACAATATTGTACGTAAAACTATCATAGTTGTCTATCATCAATACCATGTTTCTTTTTTCCCTCAAATGCTCCGATTTTAAGGAGCTTTTCTATGTAATACACCTTTCTGAAGAGCTAGGTTTCTATCCTATTCCTACACGAAAGCGTAAATATTGATTATTGTATCAATTTTTGTGTTGTTTTAAAATTAAGATGATGAAGAGTTGAAATAAATCAATGTTAGAAGAAAAAAACGCTCGAACCGGGCAATTCGAGCGTTGATCTTAAAAATTGGTAGGTTCTACACAAAAAGGAGGTATGTGTCTTACAAGTAGAAGTATAGGCTTATACCTTAAACGAGATATGAACCATTCGTTAATAAAACATAAACCTATAAAAATCACTCGCATGTTTTACATGTAAAGCCTAATCAATCCGTTTATACAGCACCCAAGCGATCCATGTTGCGATGAGCCCAGTGCCAATGGCAGCGCTCAAAAAGACTTCTGGGATTCGCCATGAAGCATCTAACAAAACCATTGTAAGCACCGCTCCAAGTACCATAAACAGAGCGTTTAAGATGTTATTGGCGGCAATGATACGTGAACGAAACGCGGGGTCACTTTGGCTTTGCATGATGGCGTAAAGCGGTACGCTAAAGAGTCCGCCAAAAAGTGCGATAAGCGTTAGATCAATCAGGATGTGCCAAAAGGTGCTGCTTGAAAAAAGGTCTTCAACAGGTACAAAGCTCGAAGAGGTGAGCGCAAAGTCGATTCCGAAAAAGGCCATTCCCAAAGCACCCAGTATGATCAAGGACGGGCGAATGGTATGGTGGCTGAGCTTCTCGCATAAAAAGGAACCCACGCCGATGCCGATGGTAAAGAGACTCAGTAACAGCGTTACGGTGGTTTCATCACCCACTAAAATGACTTTGACAAACGCGGGGAATTGTGAAAGTAAGAGTGCGCCGTAAAGCCAAAACCATGAAATAGCGATGATGGCGAGAAACACCGTTTTGTTCGCATACGCAAGTTTGAGTGTTTGCGCTGTTTGGGAAAAAACATTGTACGAAAGGCTCATCTGCGCATTCAAAGAAGGCGCGGTGGGAATGTAGCGACTACACGCGTAACCGATCAGTGCGATTGCCATACCCATGATACCCGCGATGATACCGCCGTACGTTGAAGCTGCGATAAGCCCTCCGCCAAGCGTTCCAAGCAAAATAGCGCCAAACGTTCCAGACTCAACCAAAGCGTTTGCCATGACCAGTTCATTTTCACCCATATGTTGCGGAATGATAGCGTATTTGATCGGTCCAAAAAGCGTTGAGTGCAACCCCATGCCAAAAACCACAACCAACAGCAGGCTGAACCAGTGCATGTAAAACCCAAGGGTCGCAATGCTCATCAAGCCAAACTCCAAAAGCTTGACAAGGCGTGCTAAAGCGGCTTTGTCGTATTTATCCGCCAAGGCGCCTGCTAGTCCTGAAAAGATGAAAAAAGGCAAAATGAAAATCGCCCCGATGAGTGGCGCTAAAATCCCTAATGGCAAACTCGTCCATGAGCTCGCGTGAAAGGTCACTAAAATAGCAAGCGTATTTTTGAAAATATTGTCGTTAAACGCACCTAAAAACTGTACTGTAAACAACGGCGCGAACCGTTTGGTTTTTAAAAGGTAAAAAGCACTCATGCTATCTCGCTTGCCATGGATTTTAAAGTGACATAATCGGTCTTGCCTGTACCCAAAAGTGGAAGTATTTCCACGTGGACGATTTTTCTAGGTACGGCAATTTCAGGGAAACCGTTACTTTGAGCGCTTTTTTGCAACGCTTCACGGGTTAAGTTTGTATCGGTCGTAAACAACACGATCGCTTCGCCTCTGGCGACATCAGGGATGGATGAGCTCGCATGCAAAAAGCCGTTCGATGTTAATGTCGCTAATTTTTCCACGGACTCTAGGGAGATCATCTCGCCTGCGATCTTGGCAAAGCGTTTGACACGTCCTTTGATCTGCACAAACCCAGCCTCATCAATGCTCACGATGTCACCCGTGTTGTACCACCCCTCGCCTGCTTCGGACGTCGGCTTTTCCAAAATGCCCGGTTTTTCAGCGCGCAAATAACCGCTCATGACATTCGCACCCTTTACATGTAAGATTCCACCCTCTTCAATGCCAGGAACAGGAACCAATTTATGCTCGATGCCCGGCAATATCTGCCCCACCGTGCCTTTTTTATATGCCATCGGTGTATTGACCGCGATGACGGGCGCGGTTTCGGTTGCACCATACCCTTCAAAGATGCGCAAACCAAACTTCTCAAACCAAAGCTCACGCACATTTTCAGAAAGCTTTTCTGCCCCAGCGATGACATAGCGTACTTTATAAAAGTCATATGGATGGGCGTGTCGTGCGTAGTTATGCAAAAAGGTACTTGTCCCTAGCAAAATCGTGCAAGAGCGATCATACGCGATCTCAGGAATAACGCGGTAATGAAGCGGCGATGGGTACATAAATAGGTGCATGCCTCTAAAAATCGGAAGCAGTGAGCCTGCCGTCAGACCAAAGGAGTGGAAGATCGGCAGAGCGTTGAGCATTTTATCTTCGGTGGAAAAATCAACGATGGAGCTGATTTGAGCGATATTTGCTAGTAACGCTTCGTGGGAGAGCACCACGCCTTTAGGTTTGCCTTCACTTCCCGAGGTAAATAAAATCACCGCAGCCTCTTTTTCATCTTGAGAGGTTGCAACAAGGCGAGGAAAGTGAATTGCATAGAGCATTAACCACAATTTATCAGCCAAGCGCATCGACGCTTTCAACTCTTCGAGGTAGACAATGCGAACACCCTGCAACGCTTCTAATTTCGGAGCGAGTTTGGCTTGTTCCACAAAGGCTTTTGAAGTGATGATGGTCTTGATCTCAGCCGCAGTACACGCACTTTGTAAACCATCCACACCTGCGGTGAAATTGAGCATGGCAGGCACTCGTTTCATACCTGAAAGTCCCAAAACCAGTGCGAGTGAAGCAACCGCCGTTGGCATCAAAACACCCACCGCTTCGTCTTTTTGAGTAATCGGGCTTAAGAGTCGCCCCAAGCCTAGTGCCATTTTAAGAAGCTGCGCATAGGTGTATTCGACCTGTTTGATGTCTTCGACGATGGCTTTGTTTTTGCCGTACGTTTCAATGGCATCCAAAAAAGTGCCGAAAAGATCGTTGGCAGGACGTGCATCAAACGAACACTCTTGCATAAGATGTCGCATCGCTTCACCAGAGAGTAGACGTCTTTCATGCGATGTTCCCTCGTGTGAAACGTTGAGTTTGGTTGGCGTGCAATAATGCAGCGTAATCTGCGGGAAAAGCCTGTGCGGGTACGTCTTTGGCATACGAGAGAGTGTACTCAGTGTCGCTCCTTGAATGATCACAGGCACCACGGTCGCATTGGTTTTCACCGCAACAAAGGCACTGCCTTCGTAAATCTTCATCAAACTGCCCGTTGTGGTGATGCGCCCTTCTGGGAAAATGACCACAGGACGTCCGCTCTCCACTAAACGAATAATCGCCTTAATCGCCATCGGATTGGACGGATCAACGGTGAGATGATCGGCGAGCATAAGGAAAAATCGCACAAAAGGGTTTTTGGCGATTTGCGTGTTGATGATAAACACAGGCGAAACGGGCAACATCGCACCTAAAATCAAACCATCTAAAAACGATTGATGGTTGGCAATGATGAGCATCGGCTCATGTTTATTGGCTGTAAAATGCCCCTGAACACGAATTTTAAATAAAAAACGAAGGATGATGCGAAGGAGTGTTTTAATCATGTTAGTTTCCGTGTAAATAATCTAAGACATTGCTAAAGGTTGCTTCTAACAGCGGCTTATTGACCCAAAACCAAACCTCTTTGCCGATCTTCTCGCTTAAAAGTACTTCGGCTTGATGGAGGATTTTGAGGTGGTGCGAAACGGTCGTGCGCGCTAAAGGGGACACTTCAGCGATCTGGCCTGCGTTAAGACGCTCACCATCTTCAAAGAGTAAAAGAATTCTTTGACGGTGCGCGTCGCCTAAAGCCATAAAGATGGCAGACATCGGTTTCCATTCGAGTGGTAAATCTTTGGCGTATTGCATTTGCATCTTATATTCCTAAATGTTTAAGTTTATCGACATGATAATCTTTTTTGTCTAAAAGTTTTCTTATAAAAGAGCGTTTTATGCTTTACATGTAAAGTATCTTACTTCAATTGCAAAACTTTCTGATAATTCAAATAAATAGGATTATTCGCAGGAAAATAGACCATCATCGCTTTGGCATAACGGTCAAAGACGTTTTTTTCCTGCGCAATACAAAGGCGTTTTAAAAGCGCTATGTCGTAACTGTTCCACACTGTCGTAAACGGCACTGGGTAGTCGCTTCCAAAGAGCAATTTGGGGTGAATGTTGTTTTGCGTCGAGAGATGGCGCAATACTTTGGCGCGCACGGGCGTTAATAAGGCTGAAACATCAGCGTAGAGATTATCGTGTGTTTTTAGCATCTCAAGCAGGGAGAAATAGTCTTCGTTAAAGCGTTTGGGGTTAGATGAGAGCGCTTTAAAGATGTGACGTGGCTCGTAAGAAAGTGCCATATGGGCGCAAATGACCTTCACCCCCACTTCTAAAGGTTGGCGCACCATCTCGATGCTCTCGCAGGTTTTATACGAATGTACGCTGCTCTCGCTTCCCACATGAATGATCAATGGCAGATCAAGGCTCGCAAGCTTCTCAAAGTAAGGTCGATACCGCTCTTCACGCGTATCCACACCCCAATAATTTTGTAAAAACTTTGCCCCTTTAAAGCCTAAGGCATGGTACTTTTCGATCAGCTCTAGTGCATCGGGTCGTTTAGGGTTGATAGAGAAAAATGGGATGATAAGCTCTGGAAACTGCGCGTATAACGCCGCCACATCTTCATTGCTTGCGCAGACGGTTTTGTCTTTATGAAGAACATTGCCCTCATCATCGACCTTTGCATCGACGCCAAAAAGTACGATTTTTTCGATGTACTCTGAGCTTTTCACTGAATTCATCAGCGCGTCGGTGTAGGCTTTGTACGGCTCTTTTGCAAGGACTTTGGCGTCAATGCCGAAGCGTTTGGCAAAAAAACGTAAAGCAACTCTGTCGTAAAAGCGGTTGAAAGAGACTTCACTGTTTAGCAAGTGAACATGCGTGTCGATTGTTTTCATTTCTATATTCCTAATATCTTAAACATATTGGAATATTAATACATGGGAGCTGAAACGATTCTGAAAGAAAAAGCCTTTTTAGCACTCTTTCACGATATGAGAAAGTAACCACGTCATCGCCAAAAGATCGGCACTGCCTCCGGGGGAGAGGTTTTTTGAGATCATATCGGCGTCCAATTCTCGCAAAAAAGTGTCTAAATTTTCTGCGTTTAGCTTTACATGTAAAAGTGCTTGTGCTTGTGTTTTGGCGTAAGCGAGCCCTTCAACGCCACCTCGTGACCAGAGCGTGCTGTCATCTAAACGTGACATCAGCAACAACAGTGTTTTTTTAAGTGCAATCTCTTCGCCCTCTTCTTTTTTACATGCTTGGAAAAACGGCAAAGCGCTCTCAAAAATGATGTCAAAACCACTCTGGGCGATGCCACGAATGCCACTGCTTCCCGTTTCATAAAAAAAGCGTGCGCCTGCACTGTTGGGCTTTACATGTAAAAGATCATCTTCGACCAAATTCGCGCACAAGGCTTGCATTTGGGTTTGTAAACGTTTACATGTAAAGCTCTGGTTGCATCCTTTAAGTCGTCCAATGGCTCCACAAAAAACGGCTAAACAGAAGATCATTCCTTTGTGAGTATTGACATTTGACGTGGCTTCAAACATCGCTTTTTCGCAGGCAATGCCAATCTTTCGAAGTCTTACGAAACTCTGTTTGGCATCTTCATCGGCATAGGTTTGCGCGGTTTGAATCCATTGTATCACAAACGGTTTGATCGCGCGAATGCTTGCATAAAAGGTGTGAATGTCCATATCGTGGTGTGCTCCACTGTTGGCTTGGTCGACCAAACCCGGTTTTGGAGTCAGTTCGACTTCGATTTTCATCGCGCGTTCGCACCACAAAGCAACCGAGGGAACAAACGCATATTTTTCAACCAACTGTTTGATATAGAGATTTAATTCTGCATAGGTGTGTCTTTGGGAGCGCGCACAAAGCTGTGCTTCTTCTTCACAGGCAAAGCAACGACGTTTTGGAAGTCCAAGCGCACTTCGTGAGAGAATGTTTCCCGTGAGATCCAGCACATCAATATCCATCAAACGTCCCAGTGGATGATTACTTTCCAATTTACATGTAAAGGTTTTGAGTATCTTGGCATCCACTTTACATGTAAAAAAAGATTCTGCTCCGCTTGGGGAGCGTTTGCTTTCGCAGGCGAGTAGTTCGATGCCTTCTTCTTGGAGCATTTCCAAAAGGGCTTGATGCGCTATTTCGTGTACGACAACCGCTTCATGCGAAAGTTTAATGAGACTGGGAATATTAATCGTAAGGGAGATAAGCGATGCCAAAGGGTGGCGGCTTAAAAGCTCTTTTTGCTTCCAAGCACGCTCTTCTTTGGCGTATAATATAGTCTCTAGCGTCGTTGGTTGGTCTATCATTTATGCCAATTGGCGCACAACGTCGATGATGGAACCATCACGGTATCGAATGACCGCAACCACTTTGTCAGTGTATTTGATCTCAGCAGGAACACCACATAACGCAATCGCTCGCTCATAGAGCTCTTCCATCTCAACGATTTGAAGTCCTGCTTTTTTAAGACGCGCTTTGAGTTCCACATTTTTAGGATTGACGGCGATGCCTTGATCGGTCACGACGACATCAACACTGGAGCCAGGCGTTACAATGGTATTGACCCGTTTGGTGACAGTGGGAATACGTCCACGTGTAAGAGGGGCTACAATGATGGAGAGCTTCGCATCTGCTGCCGTGTCACTGTGTCCACCTGAAGCACCACGGAGTAACCCTTTTGAACCAGTAATGACGTTGACGTTAAAGTCAAGATCGACCTCAAGCGCGCTTAAAACAACGATGTCAAGCTGACGTGTCGCAGCACCTTTGGAACTTGGGTTGGCGTATTCATTCGCGCTAATCTCGATGTGGTTTTTGTTTTCACCCAAAGATTTTGCGGCAAATTCATCGAAACTTTGGACATCTAAAAGTGTTTTAATCAGACCACGTTTGAGCATATAAACCATCGTACCGGTGATACCACCAAGACCAAAACTTGCATGGATACCTTTTTCTTCCATCTTTTCACTTAAAAAGACGGTTGTTGCCAAAGAAGCGCCACCTGTTCCGGTTTGAATGCTAAAGCCCTCTGCAAAAAGCCCTGAATGTTCAATCACTTTTGCCGTATGACCCGCGAGTAAAAGCTCTTTAGGATTGGTCGTCATACGTGTCTCGCCCGCACCGATTTTGGAAGGATCACCCACCTCATCAACTACAACCACCGCGTCTACTTGATCTTGGGAAAGACTAGCAGGCACATTAGGATACTCTTCTAAAGATTCGCTCAGAGCGATCACATAGTTTGCATATTGCGCATCAATCATGGCATAACCAAGTGAGCCACATTTGGAACGACCCGAGTAACCATTGGCATTACCAAAAACATCACATACCGGCACACCTAAAAACGCTACATCGATTTTGAGTTCACCCGTTTGAAGCAGATGCACACGTCCACCGTGAGAGTGGATTTGCACTGGTTTTTCCATCAAACCTTTGGAAATCGCTTCACCGAGTTTACTACGAAGTCCTGAAGTATAAATCTCTGTTACCACTCCATTTTTAATGTGCTCAATCACAGGATCATGCACAGAAGCAAGTGAGCTAGAAGCTAAGGTAAGGTTTTTAAAGCCCATTTTAGCGATAACATTCATCACGTTATTGAGCAGTAAGTCACCCCCACGAAACGCATGGTGAAAAGAGATGGTCATACCGTCTTTCAACCCTGAGCGATGAATCGCCTCTTCAATACTCAAACAGAGCTTAGCACGCCTGTCTTCACCTTTCATATGATCTTTACATGTAAAGATGGGGGCACCCACTGTTGTGAGCGTATCTACTTTAAATTGTTTTTCAAAATCTTTCATTGATCTTCTCCTAAAACACCTGATGCACGGGCTAAATCCATAATCCATTCGGCTCTTAAAATAACAGGAGCATCGACCATCTTACCATCAAGTGAAATAACGCCAAGCCCACGTGCTTTCGCATCTTTTGCAGCTTCTAACACTTCAATCGCCCAGTTAATATTTTTCTGTGATGGCGCAAAAGCGCTATGAAGCCATGGAATTTGGTTTGGATTAATCAATGATTTACCATCAAATCCAAGCCCTTTGATATAATCCACTTCGTGCATAAAACCCTCTTTATCTTTGACATCGGAAAAGACGGAGTCGAACGCACCAATTTTTGCGGCACGCGCCGCCAGTAAGATTTGGTTACGCGCCGCCATAAGCTCATTTCCCTCTTTGGTACGTTGCGTATGAAGATCACGTACAAAGTCCTCTGCCCCTAAAGCAATACCCATCATACGTTTTGAACATCTGGCGATATCTACAGCATTAACCACACCTAGCGCACTTTCAATGGCGGCTAAAAGCATCGTCTTTTTCCCTCGCCCAATGCGATTTTCAATATGTGAAATCTCTTGTTCCATCTCTAAAACATCATCTACTGTATCGGTTTTAGGAAGACGAATAATATCCACCCCTCCTCTGATAGCTGCTTCTAAATCTAAAAGACCAAACGGGGAGTTGAGAGGATTGACACGAACGGCAGTTTCAATATCTTTATAGGTAAAATGTTGCAACGCATGGAAAACCATCATACGCGCAGAATCTTTTTCACTGAGTGCCACAGAGTCCTCAAGATCAAACATGACGGTGTCTGGCTTATAAATAAACGCGTTACAGACCATTCCGGTGTTAGACCCTGGCACAAACAACATACTTCTTCGTAATTTCTGTTTCATGATAACATACTCCAATCGGGCTCAGCTTGTGATAAAGCTCTTAAAATAGCAGTTTGAACACGCGCTTTAATCACATAATCAAGTGCACCTTTGTCTTGAACAATGAGTTTAATGCTATCCACTTTCATTGCCTTGACCGTCTCCAAGATAAGTGATCGTATAGCATCGCCATAGATCTCTTCGACACTACTTTCCAACTCAATTACGATTTCTTTCTCTTCGATGGGCATTACGCGAACAAAAGCATCGCTCGATTCCAGTGTTCCCGCATGCGCAGTCTCTAGTTTTTTGCTCATTTTACTTCCTCTTTAGACATCATTTTCGCAATCAACGCATACGTTGTCGGAGGGACCAAAGGGAGGATCTCTTCCAAACGATTTTCATGCATTAATTTCCTGACTCTCGAAGCCGAAATTGGCTCACCACCGTACTCAATGCGTCCTAACTCTACCACCTCAATGGGTGGAAATTCACTTGGGCGGACGAGTAGCTTTTTCATCTGCTGATTGTACTCATTTGTCACGGTACAGAAAGGTTCAACACCTACATATCGGTGCGTAATGCCCAATTGTGGGGCAAGATGATTTCTAAAGATATTCAGATCCAACTCCGTATAAAGTGAATCAATCTGGCGTTTGTCCTTAATAAAATAGGTCGGAAACGTCGCTTTAGAAATAATATAGTCTGAACCCTCATGTATCGTGAGGTTTTCAAGATCTTCCAAACCTTCGCAAATCAGGCGGTAACGATCTTTAAACGTAAAGAAGGAAGCATCTTCCTTCACCACAAACAGATGCACCCATTCGGAGCGTTCACACGCTTGCTCCACCAAATAACGATGCCCTAAGGTAAACGGATTTGCATTCATCACAATGCTACCAACCACATCACCGGTATGTTTATACTTACGCAATCTTTTTTTATACAGATCGATATTATAGCTGTTCTCCATCAAAATAACGTGATGATTTGCTTGTTCGATATACTTAAAGCCACACGATTCAAATACCTCCTGATAATCTGGCTTCGTAAATAAAAACAGATCATGCCTTCCTTCACGAAATGCCACCTTTAAAAGTTCACTCATGAGACTGAGCGCCAAGCCTTCTCCACGCATACTTTCATCCAGTGCAATGTTCTTAAGCACTCGACCACTTAGACCTCCGCACGCTACAATACGGTCATCTTCTTTGGCAATCACAAAAATTTCAACATCTTCTGACATCTCTAAATCAACACTTTGCAAGAAGTCATTGATCTTTTGTCTTCTTACGGTACTGGTTTGAGGGACTTCAGAAAAAACAAAACTCATCGACCCTCTTTCTTATGCAACACCTTCACAAACATGGGCGCAACACTCATGACCAACAACATCCTCACAATATGATGAAGGGCAACATACGGCAAATTTGCCCCTACAATGATGGCGATCACATTCATCTCTGACTGCCCACCGGGAGAAAAGGCTAACATAATCGAGAGCAGTGGAAAATCAGTCATCCATGAAACGATCGCAATAAAAAGGGAGGAGACGAGGAGCAAAACAAAAAAATAGCCTAATGTTTGCGCTAAAACTTTGACAATCTCTTTAAGCGTAACCCCCACAAAAACAAAACCAACCGTAGTACCTAAAATGAGTTGAATGACTTTAATCACTTCATTAGGAGGACGTGAATAGACAAGCCCTGAGCCATAAATCAGTGCGCCTAAAAACATCGGACCAATCATCGTACCACCCGGAATTTTGAGCTTTAAAGCACCCCACCAGCCTAAAAGTGCACAGAAAGTTAGGATAATCATATCGTGAGGATCACTGTTTAAAAGCGGTTGAGTGATGCTTGCTCTACCATCTAACGAAACATGCGACATCGCTTGAATAATAAAGGGAAGTGTAAAAACGATAAACAGCAGTCGTGACGATTGAGTGAGTGTCACTCTATAGACATTGGCACCCATCGATTCAGCCAACATAACCATTTCAAGCAGTCCTCCTGGCATGGCACTAAAATAGGCTGTCATCTTATCAAACTTCAGCCACTTCCAATAATAGAGCATGCCACAAAAGGTGACGACAATGACAAAAGGAAGAATTAAAACGAGACTGGAGATAAAATCACCCAAATACTTCAAAATATCGGGATGAAAAGCACTCCCAATAGTAATGCCTAAAACGGCGCGTGCAGGAGCGGAAAATATTTTAGGAGAACGAAGAGAAAGAGCCTCAAAACGACTGGCAATAGCAATGGCAACAATAGCACCCAAAAGCCATGGTAAAGGCGTTTTTAAATACGAAAAGATTATGGCACCTATTAACCCTATTAACAATGATGTTAGAACAGGAAGAGAGCGTTTAAGCCATGGCATTGAATAATCCAAAAATAGTTTAGGTAAACCCAAAAATAGTATCTTCTTTTTCATTAAGAAGAGATAATGAAAAAGAGTAGAAAAATGGCTAAAAATGGTCTTTTTGATGCGTATAAACGCGATTTAAGAGAGGATAACACTACTCCAATACAGCCCTTCTCATTCTTTACATGTAAAGATATTAGGAGCAAAGTATTCGTTGTAATTTTAAGCCAAAATAAAACGTAGATACAACAATTAACGACAAAAGAATTAAGAAAGCATCCCAGCCTAAATACTGATAAAAAACACCCGGAGCAAATGTTCCTACGGTTCCACCTGCATAATAAAAAGAGAGATACAATCCATTGGAAATGGCACGGTTTTCAAGCGCTAGTTTGCTAATAAGTCCTGAAGCTACAGAATGAATAATAAAAAAGCCTGCACAAAAGACAAACATACCGCCAAACATCACCATGTAGTTATTCACATGAAACACTTGTAATCCTACAAGGTAGGTAAAAATACCGATGATAATCGTCTTAGTCTCATTTCCAAAAAGACGGATCATCCATAAAACACGAATGGAGATAATAAAACCGATGATATACCCCGCATACATCATGCCTACTTTTCCATACCCAATCGTTGAACTGAGATTTTTAAGTTGAAAAGGTAAAAAATTAAGCAGTGCTTGAAAAACAAAGAAGATAAAAAACATCAGGGCATAAATGTTAAAAAACGTTTTGTTTTTCAATATATCCAACACTTGAGAACGTTTTGGTTTGACAAAATCCACTTTGAGCTCTTCACTAAGAAAACTCAGGGCTCCAAACATCACAATTAACGCTACCCCTAAGAAAACAAAAAAGAGCCTCCAACCAAACAGATCACTGAGTATGCCTGAAAGCAGTCGCCCTAAAAATCCCCCCAAAATCGTTGCACCAATGTAGTAGCCTATAGACTGTTGCACCTTTTCTTTGGGCGTAATAAAGCCAATATAACTCATTAAAGAGGTTAAGACGGCAGGAATCAAAATACCCTGTAAAGCACGAATAGCAAGCAATACAGAATACGTACTGCTCCATGAAAAGCAAAGCTCTAAAATTCCTAACATTAAAACAGCATTTCTCAAAAAGAGTTTGGATGAAAACGTCTCCAAAATATAACCATAAAAAATAGGCGCAAAACCTAGTGGCAACATAATGACCGTGGTAAAGATGACCGCCTCAAAACGGCTTAAGTCAAACTCTTTTTCAAAAAGCGGTTGGATGGGCTGAACAGCGTAGAGGGTACAAAGGGTAAAGATCGTACAAAGATAAATGATGAGGAGTTGGTGATGAATGAGAAAATAAGAAAGGGAGCCTTTGCCCCCTTCTCTATTTATAATTGTCAATTTCAAAATCCCAGAAAAACTTAATCCACTCGGTTGTTTCACGAGCAGTAAAATCGGGACGAAGCAACGCTTTTTCTTTGTAAAATACCGAAGCAATTTTAAAATCAATTTCAGGGTATTGTGCCCTCAAAACACGCTCTATCTCGATCATCGTCTCACCACTGTCAATGATATCATCAACAATAATAACACGTTTGGCTCTGCTTAAATCAGGGATATTAAAGATGTTGATGGTATCTAGCTTCCTCGTCTCTTCATAATGCACCGAATTGATGGAGTAAAGGTCGCGCATCTCCAACGCTACTGCTAAAAAATGACCTAAGGTCATACCACCACGAGCCACCGCCAAAATAACATCAGGCGCATAAGGCTTGATCTCTTTTGCAAGGGTGTTCACATCTTCTTTAAACTCTTCATAACTGTAGTAACGCAAATTAATGTCCTTCCTGTACGATAAATACGGTTAAACTGACAAACGTCAGAAACAAAATTCCAAAGTTAATATCTTTAAACTCTTTTTTGATCAATTTGATGAGTACATATGAAATCAAACCAAATGCCAAACCGTTGGTAATCGAAAAGGTTAAAGGCATCATAATGACAATCAAGAAAGTCGAAACTGCAATGGCGGTATCTTTAAAATTAATGTGGGAAAGCTCGCCAAACATCAAAACACCGACCATGACCAAAACAGGATAGATCGCGTTTTCAGGAATAGCTTTAAACAAAGGCATCATAAACAATGTCAATACAAAACAAAGTCCCGTCACCACTGCTGTTAATCCTGTTCGTCCCCCCTCTTCAACACCTGCCGCACTTTCAACAAATGCCGTTGTCGTTGAAACACCTACCACCGCACACACGGTACTTGCAAGGGCATCTACTTCTAATGTTTTTTGAAGCTCTTTTCCATCATCTTTAAAAAGCCCTGCACGGAATCCAACGCCTGCAAGCGTTCCTAAGGAGTCAAACAAATCGGTAATCAAAAAAGTAATAACTACAGGGAACAAAGAAAAGGTCAATGCACTTTTAACATCAAGTTCAAAGGCAATGGGACTCACTGAAGCGGGCAGTGAGAAAAACTCGGTTGGGTAAGGAGCGATGCCTAAGACCCATGCCACAATGGCCGTTGCGACAACAGCTAAGATAAATGCTCCTTTGAGTTTCCATGAGTAGAATGCAAACACTAAAACAAGGCCTAAAACACCCAGCAATACACTTGGGTTTTTAAAATTGCCTACGCCCACCAAAACTGCAGGATTGGCAATGACCATCCCCATACTTTTAAGCCCAATAAAGGCAATAAATGAGCCAATACCCGCACTAATCGCACGTCTAAGATCGTGTGGCACACTCTTCATAATCCACACCCGAAGCGGGGTTAAAGAGAGAACGAGAAATAAAAGACCTGAAAGAAATACAACACCAAGAGCGGTTTGCCAAGGCACTTTCATACCTAAAACCAAACCAAACGTAAAATAAGCATTAAGTCCCATACCAACGCTCATGGCAATAGGCGTATTTGCCCAAAGACCATTAAGAATGGATGAAAAAATCGTGATCAAAGCCGTTGCGGTGATCAACGCTTCCATTGGCATACCCGTTTTACTCATAATAATAGCATTGACAGGTACGATGTACATCATGGTCAAAAACGTCGTAAACCCAGCCGTAAACTCGGTTTTAACCGTTGTACCATTTTTTTCCAGTTTGAAAAAGTCCACCAAAGTAGATCCTTTAAATTAAGATATTAATACGTCTTGAGTTCGTTATAGAGGCTATCGCGTTCCACGGCAGTAAAACCGCTCGTTTCGATCAACTCTAAAATACTTTGCATTCCAAGGCCTTTGGCACTGTTAGCACCTGCTGCTGATTGGATAGATTCCACTTCAATCGTACCATCCAGATCATCCGCGCCATATTCCATGGCAACAAGAGCGAGATTGATCGTTGAAGTTGCCCAGTAGGCTTTGATGTGGTTGATATTATCAAGCATCAAACGGCTGATGGCAAAGGTTTTAAGAATTTCAGTAGAGCTTAAAAAATCGTCTACATGTAAATAGTTATTGTCGCGTTGATAGACAAGAGGAATAAATGCATTAAAGCCATGAGTGCGATCTTGTAGGTCACGAAGACGAAGCATATGATCGATGCGGTGTTCACGTTTTTCCACATGCCCAAAAAGCATCGTGGCATTGGATTCATGCCCTTTTTTATGCCAAAGTTCATGAATGTGCAACCACTCCGTTGAGCTAACTTTTCCTTTGCAAATATACTCGCGTACTTTTTCATCAAAAATTTCAGCACCACCGCCAGGCATCGAATCCACACCATGTTCAATCATCTTGTCAATGACTTCTTCGAAACTGAGATGATATTCTGTTGCCAAAAAATTGATCTCAGCTGCTGTCAAAGCCTTTACATGTAAATGAGGGAAACGCTCTTTGATTTTAGAAAAAATCTCCAAATACCACTCAAGTCCCGTGGCAGGATTGTGCGCAGAGACCACGTGCACTTCGGTAATGTGGTTGTCTTTCACGGAGTGATCTAAAATCTTTAAGATCTCTTCGTGGGTCATCGTGTAGGGGTTGGGATTTTTACGGTTGGCAGAAAAAGCGCAAAATTTGCAGATGTCTTTGCAGATATTGGTGGGATTAATATGTCGGTTGACATTGAAAAAAACTTTGTTTCCATGAAGATTTTTGCGTCTTTGGTTAGCATATTTACCTAACGTAAAGAGGTCAAGATCGTAGAGCGCTATACCATCTTCAAGGCTTAAGCGTTCGTTGTTTTCGAGTTTTTCGATAAGCGTCATAGGTTACTTTCATCATTTGAAATAAAGATGGATTTTAGCAACTTTTTTTGTAAAGAGAGGTTAAAAATTTCAAAGTACAAAAGAAGGGAAGAAAAGTACCATAAGGAGACTCTCTTCTTCCCTCTTAAGCTTATAAATAATCTTCAGGCTTATAATTCTCCACGACAAAATCAATATCTTTATCGCCTCGTCCGCTCAAATTAACCAAGATGGACTCATAGGGTTTTTCTTTCGCCAACTTCATTGCAAAGGCTACGGCATGCGCACTTTCAAGTGCAGGGATAATGCCTTCGTAATGAGACAGATCGTAAAAGGCTTGAATGGTTTCTGCATCATTGGCGATGCCGACTTTTGTGCGAGAAATAGAGTTTAAGTAAGCATGTTCTGGACCGACAGAGGGGTAGTCAAGTCCACTCGCTACTGAATGAACCGCGGCGGGTTCGCCCTCTTCATTTTTAAGCATAATGGAGTTAAAACCATGCAGTATGCCTTCGCTTCCATACGTCAAACTTGCGGCATGTTCGCCCAGTTTGGTGCCTTTTCCACCAGGTTCAACACCGTACATTTCACACGGGTCTTCAATGAATGCGGAGAAAAGTCCCATGGCATTACTGCCACCACCAACACACGCGACTAAATTATCAGGCAAATTGCCTGTCATCTCTAAAAATTGTTCTCTGGCTTCGATGCCAACGACACTTTGAAAGTCACGTACCATCATCGGAAATGGATGAGGGCCTACAACAGAGCCGATGCAGTAGATGCTGTTTTCGGGGTCTTTTAAGTAAGCAACAAACGCTGAATCAACCGCTTCTTTAAGTGTTTTTGCCCCAAAACACACAGGTACAACTTTTGCTCCGAGAACACGCATACGTACGACGTTTGGATGCTCTTTAGCAATATCCACTTCACCCATATGAATCTCGCACTCAAGTCCAAAATATGCCGCCGCCGTAGCCAGTGCAACGCCATGTTGTCCTGCGCCCGTTTCAGCGATCAGCTTTTTCTTGCCTAAATACTTAGCCAAAAGTGCTTCACCCATGCAGTGGTTGAGTTTGTGTGCTCCTGTGTGGTTTAAATCTTCTCTTTTAAGGTAAATGCGTGCGCCGCCAACATATTCACTGAGGCGTTTGGCATAATACACAGGGGTTGGTCGACCTTGATAATGTTTGCGAATATCGCGAAGCTCGCGGATAAAGTCATGCGAATTACCGATGGTTAAGTACGCTTCTTCAATCTTCTTAAATTGCGCTTCGAGTTCAGGTGGTAAATAGGCTCCACCAAATTTTCCAAAATAGCCTTTTGCATCAGGGAAAGCTCTTAAATACGGCTTTTGCATCAAATATATCCTTTACATGTAAAGTTTGAGAGTCTCTCATTTGGGAGTATTATAGCTTAGATTTCATAAGGTTAAATGGGGAAAATAAAATGGTGGTCCGTGTAGGCTTCGAACCTACGACCCCATCATTAAGAGTGATATGCTCTACCAACTGAGCTAACGGACCATGTTGCAAGGTTGAAATTCTACTCCTCTCTTGATAAAACGAATGTTAATGTGTAAATTTTCTTTCCTAGCGCAATTTTGTCACGATTTTATTACATATTTTGCTAGAAGCAAGCTCTTTTTTTGTATCATATCCCATACGTTTTTTGAGGAATAATGCATGGAAATCGAAGAGATTATTGAAGACCTAATTGACAAAAATGCGGATGATTTTGAAATATCAAAGCTCATTAAAGAACATATTAAAAGTTATCTTGGCTCCTTGAATGAAATTTTTGTTGAAAACCAAGGTAAAGATTTCTTAGTCAAACATGCCAAACAGATTGATCAATTTATCATTCTCATTTACAAATATACCTTACGCAAATATTTTGGTAACTACATGCCCTTTGTCAACTCTATTCCTGTCGTGCTGGTTGGCATGGGAAGCTATGGCAGAGAAGAGCTCTGCGTCTATTCAGATACGGACTTGATGGTAGTGTATAAAGCGCTTCCAGGTTATAACATAGAGCCTATGATCCAGTCGATGCTTTACCTTGCATGGGATGCAGGCATAAAACTCGGACATCGTACGCATAAACTTGAAGAGCTTGTTCCTTCCAGCAACCAAGATCTCACCATTAAAACAGCGATGCTAGAATCTCGCTTTTTATGCGGCTCTAAGCTTTTATGGATGGAAACCGAACGTGAGCTCTTAAAAATTCAACGTTGGCAAAAAAAAGAGGTGATACAACAGATCGTTGAAGCCAATGAGGAGAGACGCGCCAAACACCCGATGAGCATGGAACCTAATATCAAAGAAGGTGTGGGAGGACTTAGGGATGCCAATACCCTTTCATGGATCTGCAAAATTCTCTTTGGAAATATGCGTATACGCGATCGTGTACCTGAGATTATTGATGAAGAGGAGTATCGAGAGTTTCGAAGTTCATTGGAATTTCTATTTCGTGTACGTTCCGCTCTTCATCTGAGTGCAAAGAAAAAACAAGATGTACTCAACCTTGAATTCATCCCCGATGTGGCTGAAAAACTAGGTTTTGAAAATAAAATCTTAAAAAATGCCCAAATGCAACTTGCCTCCAAAACGATGTCGGCAATGCACACGATTGACGTTACATGTAAAATCTTTATGCGTAAGCTTACCTCTTCTATCCTCTCGCAACCAACGCGTTTGAGTGCCCTCAAACGTGGTCGTGTCGAAAAAGGGCTTTATGTGGTCGATCATTGTGTTTTTGCCTCTTTTAAAAAACCTAGCCCAAGCTTGAGTGTCGTTTTAGCGCAACTGCAACAGTTTGATGACCCAAAACTCAGCTTCGACATTAGCTATGTACATTACATCAAAAACGCTCATTTTGCACCCCATAACTCCAAAAAAATTTACAAACAGTTCAGGGCACTTTTATTTCAACAAAATCTTTACACTCTTTATAGCCTCCTGTATGAAGCCTCACTTTTGCAACAACTCATTAAACCTGTGCGCCAAATTCTGAATCTTGCCCAATTTGATGGCTACCATAAGTTACCAGTGGATATTCACTCTTTGCACACACTCTATCACTTAGAAAATATCAAAGAACCGTTCATCAAGTCCCTCTTTGACGATCTCTGTCCTGAAGGAAAAGCACTCATCAAACTGGTTGCATTTTTACATGATATAGGCAAAGGAAGAAAAGGCGATCACAGTGAACTGGGTGCAAAAATTTTTAGAGCTTACGCGATGAAACTAGAGTTTTCAGAGCAAGCAATTGAGACAGGAATTACGCTTATTAAAAACCATACTTTAATGAGCAATACGGCCAATCGCGAAGATATTTACGATGAAAGAGTCGTCCTTGCCTTTATTTCCAAGCTTCAAAATCCTCAAATCCTCAAACTGCTGTATATTCTCACCTATGCGGACACGAATGCGGTCAATGACAACATTTACACCGGTTTTGTTGCCAAATTACTGCGCGAATTTTACAACTACAGCCTCGATATGTTCGACAAAGAGGAGCTCATCGACGAGACGACCAAACGCTTGCGTAAAGAAAATAGCCTTAAAAAGAGTCCTGAATTTTTAGAGCTATCCAAAGCATTACAGAAAAAGACACTCTCGGTACAATCTAATTTCTTTTTCTTGAAGCTTAAACCAAGTGCCATTGTCCAGATTGTCAAAGAGGCTGACGAGACACCTATTGACTCTTACTGTTATAAAATTAACAACGATTCACATCTCAGCATCACAGTTATCCGAGGTAAAAGCTTTAACATCGGTTACCTTTTAGGAAAACTCTCCTATCTTGATCTGGTTCAGATGGATATTTACAAGCTCTTTGATGGTAAAAAATACTTTCAAATCGACTTTAATGAGAAAGTCACAGAGAATGACATTGAGCTTATTTGTGAACTCATCGATAACTCGTTTGATATGGGCAAAAAAGTTACATTGAAAAAACCAATTATCCTGAAAAATGAGATTAGTATTGACTGTGAGCACTCCAAATCCTATGCACTCATGCACGTCAATACCAAGAACCAACACGGCCTTATGGCATATTTGATGAGTGTGTTTGATGAGCATGGAATTGATATTGCAATGGCAAAGATTCAGACCATTAAGAATAGGACGCGAAACCTACTTTTAATAGAAAAGACAGCGCGCTTATGCAACAATGGACAAAATATACTAGATTATTTTTATTAAAAAGGTACCGTTTATGTGTGGAATTGTTGGCTATATTGGAACAAAAGAAAAACGCAATTTTTTGCTAGGTGGACTCAAAGAACTTGAATACAGAGGTTATGATTCAGCAGGAATTGCCGTCCTTAAAGAGGGTGAAATTACCGCGTTTAAAGCCACAGGGAAACTCACTAATCTTGCTCGTAAAGTGGAAAACTTTCACTCAGAAGGATTTGGTGTCGGCATCGGACATACGAGATGGGCAACTCATGGTAAGCCAACCGAAGCCAATGCTCACCCGCACTGGGGAGAATTTTCGTACATCATTCACAACGGTATCATCGAAAACTACAAAGAGATCAAAGACGAGCTTTTAAAAGATGGTGTGAAATTTTTAAGCCAAACCGATACGGAAGTGGCGGTTCACTTGTTTGAAAAGAACGTCAGAGAACTAAAAGATTGCTTTAAAGCTTTTGAAAAGACAATTGCTTCATTGCAAGGAGCCTATGCCATCTTACTGATTAGTAAAAAAGCCCCTGATGTTATCTTCTTTGCCAAAAATGCAGTCCCTTTATTGCTCGGCAAAAGTGCAAGTGGGGAAGTCTATTTTAGCTCTTCAGACGCACCACTTATCGGACTTGTCCAAGAAGTCGTTTACCTTGAAGATGGTGAATATGGTTGGGCAAAAAATCAAGAAATCACCCTTTTAAACAACCATGTGCCACAACATCTTGATTTTAAAACACTGACTCACGATAAACTCTCAGCCCAAAAAGATGGATACCGTTACTTTATGGAAAAAGAGATTTATGAACAATCTTTAGTGGTTGGTGAAACATTGATGGGTCGTATCAAAGACAATTCGATTATCTTGGATGAACTCTCAAGTCTTGATCTTGCACATATTGATGCCATTAAAATCTGTGCTTGTGGCACCAGTTATCACGCGGCTTTAAGTGCTTGTTATATGTTTGAACGTTTGGCAAAAATTCGCTGTAATGTGGAAATTGCCAGTGAATTTCGCTACAAAGAGCCTCTTTTAGATACAAAAACACTCTTTATTGTTATCTCACAAAGTGGTGAAACAGCAGACACCTTAGAAGCACTCAAGATGGCAAAACAGAGTGGTATGCGAACACTTGCCATCTGTAATGTCGATAACTCTTCGATTGTGCGAACTGCCGATATGACTATTCTCACCCGAGCAGGCATCGAAAAAGGTGTTGCGAGCACGAAAGCATTTGCAACACAGGTCATTACACTTTGGCTTTTGACCCTTTATGTGGGTGAACACAAAAAAAGTATGGATGCCCTAACATTACAAAGCGAAATTGCAGCCTTACTTCGTGTTCCACTCATTCTCAAAGTCAGCGAAACAACCCATGAAAAAATTCGACGTCTCTCAAAACGTTATTTACACGGGCATGGATTTTTCTTCATTGGTCGCGATATTTTCTATCCACTCGCACTTGAGGGCGCACTGAAACTCAAAGAAATCAGCTACCTTCATGCTGAAGGTTACCCAGCAGGAGAGATGAAACACGGTCCTATTGCACTTGCCGATAGTGAGCTTTTCACCATTGCGCTCATGCCCAAAAACCTCTTATACGATAAAATGAAAAGTAATGTTGAAGAGTTGAGCGCACGTGATTCTACATTGTTGGTTATTAGCCCAGAGCCATTTGAATTAGCCGATGATTTTATTAAGACAAAACCTCACACGCATATGATGGGTGAATTTTTTGAGATGATGCTCATTACCCAGCTCCTTGCTTTAGAGATTTCGATTCGCCTTGGAAACGATGTGGATATGCCTCGCAATCTTGCAAAAAGTGTTACAGTAGAATAATGAATGACAGGTAAGGAAGGGTGATGCAAAAAAAGCTTTCTTTGATTATTGTTGGAACGATTTTTATCTCTTTTATGCTGTTGATGGTTATATCAGCACTTTCTATCCGTAATTTAGGGATCAAAAATGCTGAAGAAAAAGCACAGATTATTGCTAATTTAGTGCAAGATGGTTTGAGTGCCCATATGCTCAGTGGCACAATGGCTCAAAGAGAATTTTTTCTCAAAAAAATTAGTACGGCAAAAGGTGTCGATGCTCTCTGGGTCGTGCGCAGTAACTCTGTCATCAATCAGTTTGGCAAAGGATTTAGCAATGAAGTAGCACGCGATAGTATTGATGAAGAAGCCTTAAACAGCGCTACTGTGCATAAACAAATTATTGAAGACTCCGGCACTGTCAAATTACGCGTCACAACGCCTTATATCGCAACCGAGCATGGCACGCCCAACTGTATGCAATGCCACCAAACCAAAGAAGGGGAAGTGCTAGGTTCTATTAGTATTGTCTTTGATATTACCGAAGCACGTACCAATGGTATTTTGAATGCTTTGATGATTTTAGGCTTTTCGATTGTAATCATGCTGTTGGTCTTTATGATTATCAATAGGTCTATGCGCCCTTTAATGGAAATTTTTCATTCCATTACGTTTGTTATGAACAAAGCACAAGAGGGTGAATATGTCAGACGTGTACGCTGTTCAAGTCAAGAAAAAGAGTACCAAAATGTAAAATTTGGTATCAACTCTTTATTGGATAAACTTGAAGGGACACTGACGGATATTGAGATGACGGTCAAGAAATTTTTGGCGCTCTCGCCTAATCACCAACCTGATCTTTTGTTAGAGACACAAAGCATTGTCCATGAACTCTCAGATATCTATCAATTTAAACGTACGATCGAATTTGATGAAGACAAAGAACAAGTCTATCATCGTATCGGTTCTATTTTACAACACGATATAGGACTGAAAGATTTTGTACTCATCGAATCAGGGAAAAATGACATTCACCCCAATATTGTCTTTGATGCTTCTTCTCAAAAACGCTCGATTAATTTAAATTGTCGCGCATTGCGCACCAAACAGACCGTTACATCCGATCAATTTCGTGATATCTGTGGATTGTGCAATACCTCTGCATCCCACTTGTGTATTCCTTATTTGATTAGCAGCGATTTAGAGTTACTTTTAAGTATCTGGGAAAGAACGCCTGAAGAGTTGACCCACACTAAAACACTGCTTCCAAAAATTCAAAATTACATCGATGCAGCACGCCCAGAGCTGGTCAGTAAAAACTTGACAGAAATTTTAAAAGTCTCTTCAACCACCGATGCACTCACAGAGCTTTATAACCGCAAATACCTTGATGAATACATCGAAAAAGCTCTTTCCCAAGCGAAACGAAATGGCATTATCTATGGTATTCTCATGATCGACATTGACTGGTTTAAGATGGTCAATGATACCTATGGACATGATATTGGAGATCGCGCTATAAAAGCCCTTTCCCAAGCACTTAAAGCTAATATCCGTGAATCCGATACGGCTTTCCGCTTTGGTGGTGAAGAATTTTTAGTTTTATTGTACGAATGTGAAGATGCGATGGTCATGCAAATTGCGGAGAAAATACGCCTTGCGTTTGAAAAAATGCCAATCCAATCCAATACGAGTGCTACATTTTACAAAACACTGAGTGTCGGAGCATCTATTTTCCCTAAAGATTCAGATTCCCTCTGGAAATGTATTAAATTTGCAGATATTGCGCTTTACAATGCAAAAGATAGTGGTCGCAATTGCTGTAAACGTTTTGATCCAAGTATGATTGAAACCAAAGAACTTAGAAACGACTTTTAAAGGCACTTATGAAATTTTATCGTGTCTATGTGGAGCTCACCAATATCTGTGGGCTCGCATGCAGTTTTTGCCCTCCTAAAACACTTTCAACGCACAGCATGTCACTTCCTTTTTTTGAACAGGTGTTGGATGAATTAAAACCTTACACCAAAGAGATAGCCTACCACATGGGTGGTGATGCACTCACACTTTCCAATTTAGAAGCCTATTTGGATATTACATGTAAAAAGAATTTTAAAGTCATGCTGACAACCAGTGGCTATTATTTGAGTAAGCACAATCTTCAAACACTTTTACATCCTGCTATCAAACAGATCAATATTTCGCTCAACAGCTACAATAAAAACAGTATGCCACTCTCTTTTGAAGCCTACATGGAACCTATCATCAAACTCTGTGCACTTAAATTAGAACATAATCGAGACCTTTTCATCAATCTGCGTTTATGGAATATGGACAAGACGCATAGTGAAGAAACATTTAATGAAAAACTCTTTGCCTATCTCGAAAAAGTCTTTCACACACCTTTACATGTAAAAACACTTTATGAGCAAAAACCTCATTCCATACGCTTAAGTGAAAAAATACGCCTTCACTTTGACGACTATTTTGAATGGCCTAGCCTTCAGTCCAACCACCAGAGTGATGGAACTTGCCAAGGGCTTCGTTCCCATTTTGGAATTCTCAGCAATGGAACAGTCGTACCGTGTTGTTTGGATAAAGAGGGAGTGATGGCGCTTGGAGATTTACATGTAAACTCACTGAGTGACATTCTCAATACTCCAAGGACCAAAGCCATTATTGAAGGGTTTAAACACGACAGAGCCGTAGAAAGTTTATGTCAAAAATGCACCTATAAAAACCGTTTTAAGGAACACTAATGTCACAAAAACTTTACGAAAATGACTATTTTTATATTGAAAAAGAGAATGCCCTTATTCCTTGGGTTAAAATCTTTACACAAAAACCATACAAAGAGCTGAGTGATTGCGATTCCGTAACACAAGAAGTTCTCTTAAAGGCAATGCTTGTTGTGGAAGAGACCATGCGTTTTTATTACAATCCCAAAAAAATAAATATTGCGATGTTTGGTAACTATATTCCCCATCTCCATATACATGTTATGGCGCGTTTTGAGGAAGATTCGCACTTTCCTGAATCCATGTGGGGCATCAAACAACGTGAATCCAATCTTCATCTACCAAGTTTTGATAATTTTGTTACTATTTTGCACGATAAATTACGCAGTTGACCCCATTTTTGGGCATAGTTTAATCTCTCTTTTGGTAATCTTTAGGATAAATTTAGAAAATAATCATTAAAGATAACGAATGAAAAAAGTGGTTCTCAGTCTCTGTTTTTTACTCTCAACGTATGCGCTTAGCGCTAATTTACACTACTCACTGATTAAAAAGGAGAGTGGCAAAGAAGGAAGCACCCTTCTCATTATAGGCGGGATTCATGGCGATGAACCTGGAGGTTATTTTGCCCCGATGCTTCTGTCCAGATATTATAAAATAGAAAGTGGCACTCTTTGGATCGTTCCAAACCTTAACTTTGACAGTATTGTCAAAAACTCTCGTGGCATCAACGGTGATATGAACCGCAAGTTTGCCAAAATAGAAACCAAAGACAAAGATTTTGACATAGTTACTGAGATCAAAAAGCTTATTTTAAACCCTAAAGTGGATCTTACATTGAACCTACACGATGGACAAGGTTTTTATCGAGAGAAGAATATCGACAAAAACTTTAACCAAAAAGCATGGGGTCAAGCAACGATCATTGATCAACAACAAATCCCAAATGCCAAGTATGGAAACCTTGCAGATATCGCAACCAAAGTGAACCAAGAGACGAACGTTGGACTCATTGAAGATGTGCATGAATTTAATGTCAAGAATACCAATACCAAAACACAAGATAAGGCGATGCAACAAAGCTTGACTTATTTCTCTATTACCAATAATAAACCAGCTTTTGCAATTGAAACCAGTAAAAATATTACGAATCTATCACAAAAAGTTTTTTATCAACTCAAGACCATTGAAAAATTTATGAATGTCATGAATATCAAATATTCACGCTCATTTGATCTGACAGAAGAGAATATCAAAAAACTTCTTCATGATGATGGTATCATAGAAATTCCTCCGACCAAAATCATGTTAGATCTCTCCACGCTCAAACCTTATATCAAATTTTTCCCTATGAATAAAGACAAACTTGTCTATACAAGTAATAACCCATTAATTGCGGTTACTAAAGAAAAAGATGAATATAAAATCATGAATGGGAATACCTTGGTATCAACACTTAAACCCGATTTTATTGAATTTGAGCACTCTTTAAATGATGTGAGTTTGATCATTGATGGCAAAAAAACAACGGTTAAAATCGGCTCTTTGATCAGTGCTAAAAACAGTTTTCAGGTTGACCCCATTAACGGATACCGTATTAACATCATCGGTTTTTCAAAACCAGGCGTTGTGAGTGAAGGTGGTATTAAGGTTGAACCAAAAGATTTTATAAAAACGTATGCGATTGATAAAGATGAAACCACATACATGGTACACTATTACAAAGATAAAAAGTTTTGCGGTATGGTAAATATTAAGTTTGAAGATGAGAAAAAAAGTAAAAAATAGATTTTCCCTTCAATACAAAATCTTCCATCTTATATGATCAAGCCTTTGGGACACTATTGAAGAAAAATAAGTCATCGTTTTACACTATGGGTGTGGGGACATGTTGATATGATCACGTGTTATTCAAAAATGAGTTCATCAAAGAATTTTCTTAAAGATTAAGGAGCATTGTGTGAGCACTTACGTGGGTAGACAACCTATTTTTGACAAAGAAGGTGTGTGCTTTGGGTATGAGCTCTTGTACCGTTCATGTGATCAGAACAATATAGCGACATTTCAAGATAGCGCTAAAGCAACGGCACGGGTAATGGTCAATATGGTTCACAATATTGCTCTTGCGCCTATTATTGGACAAAAAGTAGGCTACATCAATGTTGATGAGACGATGCTCTTTAGTGATGCTATTTTACTTCTCCCTAAAGAACATTTCGGCTTTGAGATTCTAGAACATACAAAAATCTCTCCAGCACTATTTGAACGTGTGAAGCATTTACATAGCCTCGGGTATCGTTTTTCACTAGATGATTTTGATTGTAGCGATGGCATGATCAACGCTTATAAACCACTTTTCCCTTATATTGAAATCATCAAAGTTGATATCCAAGCGATCGGTATTCCCAATCTTAAAGCCTCGATTGATAAACTTGAAACACAGGTTCCTCTCCTTGCAGAAAAAATAGAAACTCATGAAGAATATGAAGCGTGCCTCAAGCTTAACTTTCATTTGTTTCAAGGATATTTTTTTGAAAAACCTGTTATTTTAAGTGGCAAACAAATTGAGCCACTTACCGCCAATGCCCTAAGATTAATGAACTGTATTCAAGGCAATAATGATGTTGCTTACATCACAGAAAAGTTTGAAACATGTCCTGATCTTGTATATAATCTTTTACGGCATGTCAATTCGGGTGCTTATCATTTCAAAAACAAAATTACGTCTATCAAACAGATGATCTTATTGTTAGGGCCTCAAAAAATCCTATCATGGTTAGGGCTTTTTTTATACGGTGCACCTCAAAATCATCCTTTTGGAATAGAAATTTTTAACAATGCAAAATTTAGAGCTAAAGTGATGGAAGAACTTGCTCTTACCTGCAAGAAAGCCGAACTTGCGAACAAAGCTTTTTTAACAGGAAGTCTCTCATTGATCGATACGTATTTGAATATTTCCATGCTAGAATTTCTCAACCACGTCAATCTGGATGATGAAATTAAAACAGCCCTTCTCTTTCATGAGGGATTTTTAGGTGAATTACTTTTTATCGCAACGGAGATGAACCATTCAAGTGATACGGATGCTACGATTGCAGCACTCAAACATTACCCTTGTTTTAATACAGATCAATTGTATCAGGCTTGCACCAATGCGACTCTTTTTGTCGAAAATACAGAACACGAATAAAAATATAAGGAATGAGACCATGAATATTGTCATATGCTACTGTACACGCTGAGGATACATGCCAAAAGCTTTCCGTGTGAAAGATGAAATAAAAAGTGCTTATAAAGACGCCAATATAACCCTTACACCAAAAACAGGTGGTTTTTTTGATGTGATCGTTGATGACATCATGATTTTTTCAAAGACAGAAAAAATTGGCACGCCCATTGAGCGCTTTCCAGAAGTGGGAGAGATTGTTTCACTGCTTCAACAAGCAGGTTATTAGCCTTTACATGTAAAGGCATTGATACTTTTTTTAAAGGTTTTAAATGGGCTATATTACGACCCTATTTGTTCGATTTGCCTATTTTTTAGATGCATCTATACGCTATCATCATGCAAAAGAATTTTGCAGGACACTTCTAGAGTCACAACACTCTAAACTCAAATTTTACTTTGATATTTTCATGGTTTTACTGGTTGTTTTCAGTGTTCTTTTCCTTCTCTATGAGGTAAAACATCCTGATGGACTTCCCTACTTAGATGCTTTTGTGCAATTTTCTTTAATTGTTTTTGTCATTGAATATCTTCTACGCTTTTGGATCTATTCAGATAGTCATAAACTCTTTTTAGAAGCATATGACCATGCAACAAACAATGACATCCCTTTCTCTCTAAGACGTACAATTTTTATCATTATCAAGAAAAAACTAGACTATATTTTTTCGCCTCTTGCCATTATTGATCTTTTAGCGATTTTACCAAGCTATCGTCCCCTTCGTTTTTTAAGAATTTTTCTTCTTTTTAGAATTTTCAAGCTTTTTCGTTATGCCAGAAGTATGAAAACATTTACGGAGATCATCACTGAAAAAAAGTTTGAACTCTTTACCCTAGCAATCTTCGCAAGCTTTGTTATTTTTACGGGAAGTTCCGCTATTTATATTTTTGAAACACATCAAAACCCAAAGATCAACACCCTTTTTGATGCTATCTATTGGGCAATCGTAACTATGGGTACGGTTGGGTATGGGGATATTGTTCCTGTCACAACAGAGGGCATGGTTGTCTCAATGATTCTCATCATCTTTGGTGTTGCGATTATTGCATTCTTGACCTCTATCATCGTTTCATCGTTTCAAAGCAAACTTATTGAACTTAAAGAGAGTCGCACATTTGCTGATGTCGATAAATTGGAAAATTACATTGTTATCTGCGGATATGGCCGTGTTGGAGAAGTGGTTGCCAAAATGCTCCACGAAGATGGCTACAATCTAGTAGTTATCGATAATGATCCAACCAAAATTAAATTAGCACAACAAAGAGGGCTTATTGGCATTGTTGCAGATGCCTCTAAAAGTAAAATACTTGGTGCTCTAGGCGTTGGTAAGCGAGCCTCACAAATCATTTGTGCGACGAACAGTGATGAGCTCAATGTCTTTATCACCTTAACTGCTCGAAGCCTTAGCAAACAGATTATTATCATCGCACGTGTCATCAAAAATAATCATAAGAAAAAATACTTTTTAGCTGGTGCCAATTATGCCTTTGGTGCTGATGAAACCATAGGGTTGATGGGAGCGCAATATATTGATCAACCGATCTCTTATGCGGCACTTGAAGAGATGCTCACAGAGAACACTGGCGTTATTTTTGATATCATCACCATTCATGAACATTCATGCTTTATCAATAAAACGATTGAAGAACTCTCTCTTCATGAAAAAAGGCTACTTCTTTTTGGTATTTTACGAAAAGATGAGAGCATCCCTTTTCACTTTAATCCATCGAACGATTTCATACTTAAAGACCATGATATGCTTATTATTATGGGAAGGAAGCATCATATCAATATCCTACGCAAACTCAATGATAAAAGGAGTATTTCATGAATGATAGTAAAATTCTCCTTTTCGGTTTTACGCGTTCTGCTATCGAAATAGGGACAAGACTTAAGACCCAAGGTTATGCTTTTACCTATATTGATAATGATCCAACGTTGTTGCCAAGGGCAAAAAAACTTGGATGCAATCTTCTAATACTCGACTACAGTGATGATGAAACACTTGTGACTCTAGGAATTGGGGAAGATGTCAAATTTGTCTTTACCCTTTTTGAAGAAGATGTTCAAAATGTTTTTTTAACACTTTCAATTCGCTCACTTGATCCAAAAGTTGAAATTATTGCAACAACTCACACGAAAGATGCCATTCATAAACTTGAAATTGCGGGAGCGAGTACCGTTTTAGACCCCTATCAAATGTGCGGTAAAAGAATCTATAAGCTCATTACCCAACCTGAAGTTATGCAGGTGCTTGATGAAACAATTTTTGGGACAGAAGACATTAATATGGAGCAGATTACTATTACGGCTCACTCTACTTTAAACGGTACCATGCTTAAAGAGTGTTATCCGACACAGAGTTACAACATGCTTTTAGTGGGAATTCATGATAAAGAGCTCAAAAAAGAGTTTATTTTTATCACGGAAGGGCATGACCATAAACTTGATTCTGGTGATATTTTAGTTGTAATCGGTCAAAGTGCAGAGATTGAGCGTTTTAAGATGGATTATCAACTATAAGAGAGGAACGATTAAAAAGAGTGTTCCAACACATGCTAATGTTTCAAGCGTAGTGATAGATGCCATCAAAGAGACATCTCCGCCAAGTTCCCGCGCTAATATATGTGCTGAAGTCGCTGTTGGCATCGAAGCGAAGATAACAGTGATACATAAACTCATTCCTACCAGTCCCATTAATTGGGCTAACCCATAGGCGATCATAGGAAAAATGACCAACTTGGCAACACTTGAGACCACCAACTCTTTTTTAGCATGTTTTAAATATTTAAGCTCTAGTCCTACACCAACAGACAACAATCCCATAGGCAAGGCTGCATGACTGACAATAGCAATACTTTTTAAAATAAAAACAGGCAGCGGAATACCAAAAGCATTGATGGCACCACCAATAACACAAGCGCCAATTAAAGGATTTTTAACGATTGTTTTAAAAAATGAGCTTAGAGAAAATTTGCCATCACGCGTATAAATTGCAAAAACAGAGATACATAAAATATTAAGAAATGGAATGGCAAAGGCAATTACAATTGCGGCTAAAACCAATCCTTCTCCACCATAGACAGCATTGACTAACGCCAAAAAAACATAGGTATTAAAGCGAATACCCCCTTGAACAATGGACGTAAATGCCCTATTTTCAAAATGCAAAATTAAATTCAGTAAAATTAAAATGATTAAAATAATAAAAATTCCCAAAAGGGAAGCTAAGACAAGATTGACGGTATAGGTTAAATCAATTTTAGCAACGGCCAACTCGTACACCAACAAGCAAGGCATGAGAACATAATAGGTAAATTTATCCATCTTAGGCCAGAAATCCGTTGATGGAAATTTTGCATGCTTAAATGCATACCCAATAAAAATAATTAAACAAATGGGGAGGAGTGCATTCAATACATAGTTCATTATTATCCCTTAAATCGAAATCCTTCATTCACTAAAAAGCCTTTGAGTTTTTCACGACATTCGCCTTGAAATTCCATCCATTCTTCTTTACATGTACCGCCACTTCCCAGCTTTTTTTTAAGCAAAGAGCAGAGTTTGATCAAATCTTCTTTTTCAAGAAAAAAAGGGCCAACCATTGAAACAGGTTTACCTTGACGTTTTTCCATCTTTAACACTAAAAAATGTTTAGAAGGTAGTTTGGTTTCTGTTGACTTTGAGGAAGTTTTCTCTTCCTCAAAATGCCACCCATCCTCTTTATCGAGTGCAGAGCCAAGCGTAAAAAGTAACTTTTTATCTGCCATATGTCTCTCTAAAGGCTTCATAATCACCTTTAAAATCAATCACAGTGCCATCTGGATGCAGTTCAATAATACGTGTTGCAAATGCATCAATGAGCTCTCTATCGTGCGTAACACAGATAACATTTCCTGGGAATTTAAAAAGCCCTTCTCCTAACGCAATAATAGCCTCAAGATCAAGGTGATTATCGGGTTCATCAAGGACTAAGAAATTGCCCTTTTGAAGCATCATTTTAGAGAGCATCATGCGATGTTTTTCACCACCACTCAGCTGAGAAACACTTTTCTTTTGCTCTTCACCAGAGAAAAGCATACGTCCTAGGCATTTTCTAATCTCATCGAGATCTTTCTTCTCATCATACTGTTGTAGCCACTCAAAAAGTTGAAAATCACCCGTAATGATATCAGTTGTATTTTGAGGGAAGTAACTTGGGATAATCGTTGCACCCCATTTAATTGTGCCAGCATCTGATTCTAATTGTTCCATAATAATGTTACAAAGCGTTGTTTTACCCACACCATTGTGTCCAATCAATGCTATTTTTTCGCCTTTCTCAACTTTGAAGCTCATGCTATGAATGACCTTCTGATCGCCATAGCTTTTTTCAATACCTTCGACTTCAAGGACTTCGTTGCCGATATCACGCCCCATACGAAAAACAATACTTGGGTCACGGCGTGAAGAGGTTTGAATGTCAGCAATATCAAGTTTTTCAAGTCTTTTTTGGCGAGAAGTAGCTTGTTTTGCTTTGGAAGCATTGGCTGAAAAGCGTCTAACAAACGCCTCAAGTTCCTCTTTCTCTTTCAGCTTTTTATCTCTATCCACTTCTTGTTGCTTGGCAATTAAGTTTGCTGCCATATACCATTCATCATAATTACCCGTAAATTCGCGGATTTTTTTAAAATCAACATCTAAAATATTCGTTACAACAGAGTTAAGGAAGTGTCTATCATGTGAGATAACCACCATCGTACCCTCATGGCGTAGCAATTGCTCTTCTAACCACGAAATCGCTTCAAGGTCTAGATTGTTGGTAGGCTCATCCAAGAAGAGAACATCGGGTTTTGGATAAAGCACTTGTGCAAGCAAAATCTTAAATTTATCACCACCGGTAAGTTCACTCATTAATGTCTCTTGCGCATCAACTGGAAAACCAAGAGAGCCTAAAATCTTCTCAATATTCACTTCTACTTCATAGGTTGGATCTTCTTCTGCACAGATAATCTCAAGCTCAGCTAAACGGTCATTTACTTTATCGTCTGCAAAATCACCAGTAGCATACAAGTGCTCTTTTTCTTTAATCGCATCAAACAAACGCTTGTTGCCATACATAACCGCATCTTTAAGGGTAAACTCTTCAAACGCATATTGATTTTGATTTAAAACACCGACTCTTAGGCCATTTTCAATTGAAATATTGCCACTGGTTGCTTCGATTTGTCTTGACAAAATTTTTAAAAAGGTTGTTTTTCCAGCGCCATTGGCACCGATAAGACCGTAGCGTTTGCCTTTATCAAGTTTTAAATTGATATTTTCAAATAAAAGCTGATGCGCAAAACGCATCGTTAAATTGTTCACTTCTACCATAGATGACTCTTTCTTTTTTTCGCGGATTATAACACTCCATAGCTTGTTTCCACATTTATCTCTTACGATGGTTCTATTGTCTCAATCTAATTTGAGTTCAAACTACGCAGGATACGAGACAATTTATTCATGATAAAGATACTTCTCGTTGTGAACTATTTGTCAAATTTTTTATATAAGAAGAGAAAGAATGCTTTTAAAAATGCTGAATTTTCTATTACATTCTTCAATTAAAAATCCTTGATATAGGTTCATTAAAATAAATAATACTTATATAATGAAATAAAACTTTTAGAAGGATAAGAGCATCATTAGTAGAGAATGGAAGTTGAAATATAAAGCAAAATATAAATTTTTATATTAAGCTATATTCATGCTATAAAGTTAATATATAATTTTGGCATGAAAAGAGTCGATGTTGCAAATAAGTCTATACTAGTCTATTAATTCTACTAAACAAACCATAGAGGATAGTCTATGTCTAAAGTTCATAAATTCGTTATTACAAACTCTGACCTCTGCATTGCCTGTAACGCCTGCATGAAAACATGCGTTAAAAATGCCTATGCACGTGGGAAACTCTCCAAGAAAAGACTTGATGTTCTCTCGTTAGAGAGCGGTAAAATGCCCAACCAATGTCGCCAATGCGATGATGCCCCATGTGCTAATGTTTGTCCAACGGGTGCCCTTCGTATTGCTAATTCATGTGTTGAGCTTTGTGAGGAAATCTGTATTGGCTGTAAGCTCTGCACGATTGCCTGCCCCTATGGAGCAATCAACATTGACGCAGAATTTCCTCCTTCTATTATAGAGGAAGTGGAGCGACACTTGGAAGCTGGTTGTATCAGTGGGCTTAAAAGCATTGCTATCAAATGCGATATGTGTGATGGCATAGAAAGTGGCCCTGCCTGTGTCAGTGCCTGTCCAACAGGGGCATTAGTCATGGTAGATCCAGTATTGGGTGAGTGTAAATTTGGCAAAAAAGTCAAAGGTGATATGACGCCTTTTCTAAAAGCCATCGTGCCTGATGTTACATTTACAAATATTCCGGCTCCTGAAATTAAGAAACCCAAAGAACCCAAACCCGCTCCCGCTGAAACTTTAGAAACCAACAAAGAGGAAGCATAATGCAAACCATATACACGCTCTTTTTTTTAACATCCCTTCTTTCCATTTTACTCTATAAAAAACCACTTCTTGCCCAAAAAGTAGGCTTTGGTTTGGCAAGTGTCATTTCGCTTTATGCAGCGATATTTTTCTTTTCCAGTCTCAATGAGACATTGATCTGGAAATTACCGGGGAATTTTATTAGTATGCCTATTTTTAGGCTTGACTCCTTAGGCATGCTCTTCAGCTTTTTGATTAGTTTAATTGCATTTGCCGTTTCACTTTTTAGCTTTGACTATGTGAAATTCTATGAGAAAAAGGCAAATTTAGCTGTTTTTGCTTCACTCTTTAATGCTTTTATTCTCTCAATGCTTCTTGTTGTTGCAAGCGATGGCGTTTTCTCTTTTATGCTTTTATGGGAACTCATGACACTCATCTCGGCACTTTTAATTTTAATTAACGATGGAAAGGGCGCTTCTAAAAATGTGATGATTTATTTGGGAATTGCCCAAATTGGAGCATTCTGTTTAATGGTTGCCCTTATCATTATGGCAAGTTTTGCAGGTAGTTTTGAATTTAGTAAATTTGATGAACTCAATATTGGTTTTGGTATGAGTCTTACCCTCTTTATCTTACTACTTATTGGTTTTGGTTCTAAAGCAGGTATGTTTCCTTTCCATGTCTGGTTACCGCTAGCATACTGCCAATCTCCCTCTAATGCCTCTGCATTGATGAGTGGCGTCATGATCAAAGTAGCACTTTTTGCCTTTATCAAATTTTCACTTCTTCTTCCACAGTTTGTTCAATTTGGCTATATTTTACTACTCTTTGGCGCACTTAGCTGTGTCTTTGGTGTACTGTATGCTGCAATTTCCAATGACTATAAAGCATCCATCGCTTACAGCTCTTGCGAAAATGTAGGTATCATTTTTTTAGGGCTTGGAGGGGCTTTTTATGGCCTTGGAGCACATATACCTTCTATTGCCTTACTTGGTTTTATTGCAGCACTCTTCCATATCTTAAATCACGCAGTTTTTAAATCGTTGCTCTTTATGTTAAGTGGTAATATTTATACGGCCACCCTTACAAGAGACATGGATGCGCTTGGTGGACTTCACAAAAAAATGCCTATCACTTCGATTATCTTTTTCGTAGCAGCACTTGCTATTTGTGCACTTCCTCCACTTAATGGTTTTGCCAGTGAATGGATTACTTACAAAACGATGCTTTTGGGAGGTATGGAACAAAGTGTTATGGCACGATTTCTATTTGTGATTGCCATCATTGCACTCGGTGTTGGTGGCGCACTTGCCGTTATGGCATTTGCTAAAGTGTACGGAGCTGTCTTTTTAGGACTCCCTCGCGATGCTAAAAGCTTTGAAGGTGCCAAAGAAGTTTCCAGTGTTATGCTTCTACCACTTTGCCTCTTAACAAGTTTTTGTGTGGGACTTGGTGTCTTTATGAGTGATGTAATTAATATTTTATCTAAGATAGTTCTAACCTTTATACCTGTTGCAAGCTTCAATCAAAATGAATTGATCTCAATGCCTACTGTTGTCCTTGTGATGTTACTTTGCGCTATTGTCCCATTTGTTTTACTCTATCTTTTGAAATCAAACAATACGATAACCCGGATTACAGATCCTTGGGCATGTGGCTTCATCTACAACAAAAATATGCAAATTGGGTCAAACTCCTTTACCGGTGATATTCGCAAAGCGCTTAGTTTTATTTTGAGATACGAGAGTGAAATGAAGATGGATGGGTATTTTTCAAAAGTCGTTTATACAAAAAAAGTACACGATTTCTTTTGGGACAAACTCTATGAGCCAGTCATTCGCTTGATTATGTTAATTGCTGAGAAAATAGGCATTTTTCAAAATGGTCGAACGAATTTTTATGCGGGATATATCTTGGTTTATCTCTGTTTAGTGTTGATTTTTGCATCTTACTATCTGTGAGGACACAATGAGCTTTTTTTACCTACTTTTACAACTTATAGCAGCTATACTGGTCGCCCCACTCTTTGATGGCATGGCTAGAAAGCTAAGGGCTAAATTTCAATCTAGGATAGGACCGAGCATTTTTCAAACCTATCGTGATCTTTTGAAACTTATTAAGCGTGGACGAACAAAGTCACACAGTGCAAGTTTTATTTATCAAATTGCACCTTATCTGATGTTTGCTACAACAGCAGCAATGTTTTGCGCCTTACCAATTACATATGGAAGTGACGCTGTTTTTGCTCAGTTTTCGGATATTTTTGTTCTTATCTATCTAGGAGCACTGTATCGATTTATGTTTATTATTGCTGGCTTTGATACCGCAAACCCTTTTGCGGGTGTGGGTTCAAGCAGAGAGGCAACCATTGGATTTTACAGCGAAGCCGTATCGATTATCTGCCTTATTGTCGTAATGTTAGGTGCGGGTAGTTCAAATTTACCGCATATTGCTTCTATCGTAAGCCTCAGTGAGGGTAACTACGGTTATCTTGTTCCATCCTATGCCATCGCTTCAACCGCTTTTCTTTGGGTTATGTATGTTGAAACAGGCAGAAAACCTTATGACTTAGCTGAGGCCGAACAAGAGCTTCAAGAGGGTGTTTTGGGTGAATACTGTGGTAAAGATCTTGCTATTATTGATGTAGCGTTAATGTTGAAGCAATTTTCAATGTTAGGATTTTTCCTAATGCTTTTTGAGCCTTGGAGTTTTGAGAATCCTCTATTGTCTTTACTACTTTTCCTCGCTGAAATTGGAGTGCTTTATGTTTTGGCTGTTTTTATCGACAACTTTGGACCACGATTTACAATGAACAAAGGGATGAAGCGAACCATGCTTTTTCCATTGAGTATTGCTTGTATAGCACTAATGCTTTATATTATTGGGGTATGAAATGATAAATTTTATTGATGTCATCACCGTTTTGATGATGGGAACAAGTTTAATGGTATTTGGTCTGCGAAAATACAAACTTAGTATTTATGCGTATGCATTGCAAACATTGCTTTTAGTGATTGTATTTTTGCTTTTACACTTCAAATATGGCGCTCATGAGTTACTCCTTTGGGCATTTACAGCCTTTTTGATGAAAGTCGTTTTTGTACCACTTTTTTTACTTAAGCTTGTGAATAAGCTTAGTATTATCAATGAAGATGAACCCGTAGGTGGCTTTTTTATATCGCCTGTTATAGCGCTTAGCTTTTCACTTGCTGTTTCAATGATGTTTTACAAAGTTTTTGTTCATTTTTCAATTTTCAAAGATGCGTTGCCACTATTTGCCGCTTCATTTATCTTTATGATAGGTATTTTTGGCTTTATTTTGAGAAACTCATTTTTAAAACAGATTCTCGCATACTGCCTTTTTGAAAATGGTATCCATCTAAGCCTAGCGCTTATGGCATATAACTCACATGAGCTTGTCGAGATTGGTATCTTAACTGATGCTATTTTTGCTGTTGTGATTATGAGTATTTTGGCGAAACGATTTTACGCCTCATATGATAGTCTCGACACATCTAAAGCTGTAAATTTAAGGGGATAAAATGGATATTCTTTTGTTGATACTAATCATACCTTTTGTGTGTGGTGTCGTAATGTTTGTTATGCCACTTCATTTCAAGCTCTTACAAAGCTTCCATATCCTTTTGAGCTTGATTGTCTCATCACTGTTACTCAGTGCTGTAAGCAAAGTCGTTCATGGAGCTGAACTTTCAGCCTTTGATAACTTTATTTTCTTGGACTCTCTTGGAGCCATCTTTTTATCACTGATTGCTATTACTGGCTTATTGGTCAATATCTATGCCACAACCTATATGAAGTGGGAATTAGAAGATGGGCATGTCAGCTTAAAAGAGGTCAAAAACTACTTTGCTCTTAGTTTCATTTTTACATGGACGATGAGTTTAAGCGTTGTGTGCAATAACATCGCCTTTATGTGGGCAGCCATTGAGGCAACCACCCTCGCTTCGGTTTTCCTTGTATCTGTTAAAAAAGATCAAAAATCTACCGAGAGTGGATATAAATACATCGTTTTATGTAGTATTGGTCTAGCGTTTGCACTCTATGCAACGATTCTTCTCTACTCTGCAGCAAATGGTAAAATTGATGGTGATGCAATGCTCTACACCAATCTTATAGCCAATGCAGGCAACTTAGATAGCATGGCTTTAAAACTTGTCTTTATTTTTGCATTGATTGGCTTTGGAACGAAAGCCGGACTAGCACCTACACATACATGGCTACCCGATGTTCATGCAGAAGGACCAGCGCCTACATCTGCCCTCCTCTCAGGTGTACTTCTTAAATGTGCTATGCTAGGGCTTATTCGCTACTATGCCATTGTTGCCAATGGTGTAGGTTTTGATTTTGTACAGTCTGTCATGATCATCAGCGGAACATTGACTCTTTTTATATCATCTTTTTTCCTTATTCGACAACACAACGTCAAAAGAATGTTTGCATATCACTCCATCGCTCACATGGGTGTCATTGCCTTCGGCCTTGGTGTGGGTGGAGCTATTGGGCTTTTTGCAGCACTATTTCACTGTGCCGCGCACTCTTTTACAAAAGCATTAGCCTTTTGCTCAACAGGAAATATCGCTAAGATCTACGGTACCAAAGATATGACTAAAATGGGCGGCATGATCCATATTGCACCTTTAACGGCTGTGTTATTCGGTATTGCTATCTGTTCACTAGTTGGTGTACCTGGATTTGCAATTTTTGTGAGTGAATTCTTAATCTTTAAAGCTGCGGCAATCGATGGTTCATACCTCTTAATGGGTATTTTTGCTGTTGCCTTAGCCATCATCTTTATCGCTGACTTTTCACACTTTTTCCTTGCAACATTTGGCAAAGTTGAAGGCAAAGTTGAATATAACGGGGAGATGAAATTCAGCGAAAACATTCCACTGATTGCCTTGGCTATTTTGATTGTAGCATTCGGCATATGGCAGTTTGATTCGTTCACGGTTCTCCTTGATGAGAGCGTTAAAACTATAATGAAAAAATAGGACTCACCATGAAATGCGATAAATTTATAGAAGCTCTGGCTACAAAGATTAAAATTTTAGAAGTTACAAGACAATGTGAAGATCAAGTCACCGCTTTAGTTGAGCTCAATGATCTTCCGGAAGCAGTTCGCTTTCTTTATTACGATATGGGCGGCTACCTTTCAACGATGATTGCCAATGATGAGCGCAGTATCAATAAACATTATGCCCTCTACTACGCTCTCTCCATGGAGGGTGGCAAAATGTTTGAAGGTGACGAAATAGCACAAGATGAAAAATGTTTTGTCACCGTTAAAGTGCTTATCTCTCCAGATAATCTCACCTACCCATCGGTTACACCATTAGTACCAGCTTGTGTTTGGTATGAGAGAGAAGCTTACGATATGTTTGGGCTTGTTGCAGAAGGGTTACCAGATAAAAGACGTTTGGTGCTCAGCGATGATTGGCCTGATGATCTGTTTCCCCTTCGTAAAGATGCCATGGACTATCGTTACCGACCTGATATGAAAGAGCATTACAATGAGCCTGAATATGAGTTCTTAAGACCTGAAGGTGCAGGGATTATCGATGTGCCACTTGGACCTTTACATGTAACGGCAGATGAGCCTGGACATTTTAGACTTTTTTGTGATGGTGATACCATTGTTGATGCCGATTATAGACTTTTTTACCAACACCGAGGAATGGAAAAGCTCGCTGAAAATCGCATGAACTACGACCAGATGGGCTATTTAGCAGAAAGGGTTTGTGGTATTTGTGGCTATGCCCATGCGATTGCATGTATCGAAGCAGCAGAGAAAGCGATTAATTTAGAGATCCCTGCTCGTGCACAAGCTATTCGTATCATTTGTTCTGAAATTGAGAGACTCCACAGTCATCTTTTAAATATTGGACTTGCGTGTGAAGTCACCGGTAACTACACCGCATTTATGCATATCTTTAGAATTCGTGAATACTCTATGAAACTTGCAGAACTCGTTACAGGTGGACGAAAGACCTATGGTAACGTTGTTATGGGAGGTCTTAGACGTGATATGACGGGTATTGAAATCAAAGAGAGTTTACGCATCTTGCAAATTATCGATACCCAAGTGGATGAAGTCTGGGATGCCGTGATGGAAGACAAACGCCAAATCAAACGATGGCAAGGAGTGGGCGTTCTGGACAAACAAGTTGCACGTGATTTTTCTGCTGTCGGCCCTAATATCAGAGGCAGTGGTATTAAACGTGATACACGTTATGATCATCCGTACGACTTTTTCAAACAGATTGAATTTGATGTCGCCGTTGTTGAAGGTGGTGATGTTTTCGCGAGAGAAATGGTTCGTTATATGGAACTTAAAAGCTCTGTCTCTATCATCCGTCAATGTTTTGAGTTGATGCCTCAAACGGCAATTATCGTTGATCCAAAATTCCATGTTAAACCTGAAGACTTCGCTTTAGCCTATGTGGAAGCTCCAAGAGGTGAAAATGTTCACTGGATCATGCAAGGAAGTGCCCAAAAAGTCTTTAGATGGAGATGCCGTGCTGCTACCTATAACAACTGGCCAAGCCTTCGCTTTCAGTTCCGTGGAAACACGATTGCTGATGCCGCACTGATTGTTTGTAGCCTTGATCCGTGCTATTCATGTACAGAGCGTATCACTGTTGTAGACATTAAGAGTAAAAAGAGCAAAATTTTAACCAATAAAGATTTAAAAGAATTTTCGAGGACACTTAAAAATAGTCCGATGAAGGATTTAAGATGATGAAACTTCTTGATATTACCGAAAAATATGGTAATACCACCCATAAATATCCATTTGAACCCTACAATGTTGCGGCAAATTTTCGTGGAAAACCCGCTTATGTTTTTGATCTTTGTATTGGTTGTGCGGCATGCGGTATAGCGTGTCCCTCTAATGCCATTACCGTTCAGTTTAACAAAGATCAAACAAAATTAGTATGGGAGTTTGATTGCGGACGATGTATCTTTTGTGGTAGATGCGATGAAGTCTGTCCAACAGGTGCCATTAGACTTAGCGAAGAGTTTGAACTTGCCGTCAAATTTGACAAATCTGCTCTTATCCAAAGAGGAGAGCTTGATACTCAGTATTGCACCGAATGTCATAAACCCTTTGCTGCGAAAAGGCTGATTAAATATGGCTACGAGTGTTTAAGTAAAGCCAATTTAGGCGAAAAAAGGCTTGAAGAGTCTAAAAATTATCTAAGTATTTGCCCTACATGTAAAAAAAACGCCACTGTATCAAACTTTACGAGTGGTAAAGAGATGGTGATAGAATGAAAACATATGTCGTACCACAAGAGATTACGGATGCCAATTCGTTGGAGCAAAAACTCGAGCTCCTAAAACATATTGGACGTAGTTTTAGCGTTTATCGCATAGACTGCGGAAGTTGTAATGGTTGTGAAATTGAAATTTTTGCAGCTATTACACCGATGTGGGATCCAGAACGATTTGGTTTCAAACTCGTTGCCAATCCTCGTCATGCTGATATTTTACTCTGCACAGGTCCCGTGACTCGCCAGATGTACTATCCGTTACTACGTGCTTATGAAGCAGCTCCTGATCCTAAGATCGTTGTAGCTCTTGGTGCTTGTGGCGCAACGGGTGGTATTTTTTATGATGCGTACAGTGTACTCAGTGGCATCGATAAAATTATTCCTGTAGATGTTTATATTCCAGGGTGTCCTCCTCATCCTGCAAGCATTATCTATGGACTTACAACCGCTCTTGGTGTGATGGAACAAAGACTCCAAAAAGTGAGTTTTGAGCACGATAGCGAGATGCCACCATTGGTGAAAGATTCTGTCATTGGCAACACGCTTTTTGAGAGGGATCTGCTCGTACATGCCAAAAGACTCATGAGCTATGTATTTGGACGAAAACTCTATGATAAATACCTTACAGCTCTTGTTAAAAGTGGTAATGTTAAAGATACAAAAGCCACCAAAATAGCTATTACTGAAGCTATGAGTACAGAAGCTGACCCACGCTATGCAGAGTGCCTAGGCATTTTACATAATGAGGTTTACACCCAATATATTCCCTGTGATGAGGAAGATAAAATCAGCCTCCACAGAGTCGAATGGGGGCAATAATGGTAGAAGTTTACAAACTCGTTCAAAAACATCTTGATGGTGCGAAATCTGGTAATGTCACACTTGATCAGATCAAAATCTTCTCTACGTGTATAGGTCATGGTGTTGGCACGATTGATTTTAGTGAGAAAGTCTTAGAAATCAACGAATGCGAGTTTGAACAGATGCTTAGCACTGGAAATGAATATCTCAAACGCAAACTTGGAAACCTAAGTAAGTATTTTGAAATAGAAATCTTTCCAGAACATGCTGTACAACTTTTACCCGAAATGATAGAATGCCCTTTTAAAAAGGTACTATCGGACTTAAAAGCAGGTTATTTAGTTCTTAGAAAAGATTTTCAGAACACATAAGGGTTAAGGAGAAAACGGTTGAAAAAAGCACTACTATGTGTTGGAAATGAACTAAGAGGTGATGATGGTGTTGCTATCGCCGTTGGGCAATTGGTAGAAGAACAATTGCCCCAATGGAAAGTCTTTTTGGGTTACGATACACCCGAAGACCAGTTTGCAGCTCTGCGTGATTATGCGCCGGATATTATTGTTGTCGTTGATGCCATGAGTGGTTTTAAAGAGGATAAAATAGAGTTTTTAGACCTCAGTGATGAACGCACCTACATCTACTCTACACACAACCTCCCTACGCCTATTCTGCTAAGTTATCTCCGAGATATTTGTACTAAAACCATCTTTTTAGGCATTTGCGTGTTGCTTGAAAATGTCTTACATTTTAGTGAAGGCTTGAGTGACAATGCGAAAGCTTCATCTCTCAAAGCACTCGACAAAATTAAAGAGCTTGATACAATCATGGATCATTGAGTAAAATCTCTCTTCACTCTCTTTTTAAATCATTCAGAAACCCTAAAAAAGGGTGAATGAATGATTGTTTCAAGAGGGCAATTCTACAAAACAACTTCCCTAAAAAACTCTTCCAAACTTTTTTCAACCGTCACTTTTTACATGTAAACAAGCACTCTTCATTTTTTTAAACAAAGTTGTTGTAAAATCGCCATACTTGTTATCGATATGAAATTTTTTTCGGAGCATACGGTTGAAATACTTCAAATACATCTTACTTTCCATTGTTGTCACATCCCTTATTCAGATTTTATTATGGACGAGAACGGGTGACCAAATCGTTATATCACCCCAAATTGGTGAAAAATTAGAGTCTCTCTCCTATACACCTTTTAAAGGATTTGAGAAAGCGCTCAAAAGCGATGCTGAAATTGCTGAAGACATGAAAACGATAGAGCATATTGCGCGAAAAGTGCGAACTTATGCTATTTCTGATGCAAAACATGTCTTAGAGAATGTCCAAGACACTAAACTCAAAGTTGATGTTGGATTGTGGCTTTCGACCGACAAAAATGCCAATGAATCTGAAATTGAAACACTCTTTGAACTGATCAAACTGTACAGTCCTAGAATCTCCTCAATTATTGTAGGAAACGAGGTTCTTTTACGTGCTGATTTGACACCTGAAGAGCTGTTTGCGTATATTGACCGTGTTTCAGTTCGCACCCGCATTCCTGTAACAACAGCAGAAGTTCAACACGTTTGGCTAAGTAACACTGAACTAGCACGTCATGTGGATTTTATCTGTGTGCATATCTTACCTTACTGGGAAAAAGTGCCTATAGAGCGAACACTTGCTTTTACAAAAGAGAAATACGATGCCATTGCTAAGATGTATCCTAAAAAACCCATAACCATCGGGGAGTTTGGCTGGCCAAGTAGTGGATATAACAATGAAAAAGCAGAAGCAACGCTGACCAATCAAATTGCCGCAATTACAGGCTTTTTGGAAATGGCAAAGGCAGAAAAATGGACCTATAACATCGTTGAAGCGTTTGATCAACCATGGAAAGGTGTACATGAAGGAAGTGTTGGACCCTATTGGGGACTCTTCGATACCAATAAACAACCTAAATTTCATTTTATTAAACAAACCATTATCAATCCGCTATGGCGTTATCAAATGGCAGGCTCTGTTTTCTTTGGAATTTTGCTGACATTCTTTGGTCTTAGAAATCAACGCGTCAACTTTGCACATGCTATTACCTATTCTGCGGCATCTCAAGCAATGGGATTTGGTATTGCGATGGCAGCGACGTATCCATTTGTCTATTATATGAACTTTGGTATGTGGATTATGTGGACAATGGGAATTTTCTTGATGATCCCTTTGGTCATTATCACTCTAGCTAAAATTAATGAGCTCTTTAAATGTACCTTAGGCATTGCACCCAAACGTCTTGCTCCACTGCATCTCAAACTAGAGCACGCCCCTTTTGTCTCAATTCATGTCCCTGCGTACAAAGAGCAACCGCATGTTTTAATTGAGACACTTAACTCACTAGCGCATATGAAATACACCAATTATGAAGTCTTGGTGATTATTAATAACACACCTGAAGAGTTTTACTGGAAACCGATCGAAGAGCATTGTGCCAAACTAGGCGAAAAATTTGTCTTTTTAAACATTACATGTAAAGGCTTTAAAGCAGGTGCGCTCAATGAAGCACTCAAATACACCAACGAAAAAGCAGAGATTTTGGCTGTCATTGATGCCGATTATGTGGTCAGCGAAGATTGGCTGATTGACCTTGTTCCCCTCTTTGATGATCCAAAAGTGGGACTTGTTCAAGCACCTCAAGATCACCGTGATAGCCAAGAATCCCTTATCAAGCAGGCGATGAATGCTGAATATGCTGGCTTCTTTGACATCGGTATGGTGGAACGTAATGAAGAAAATGCCATCGTCGCACACGGTACGATGCTAATGGCACGACTCTCTGCGGTACACGAAGTGGGAGACTGGACAACGTACACCATCGTGGAAGATTCTGAACTGGGGCTACGCCTTTTTGAAGCAGGCTACACAGCGCACTATACCAACCGACGTTATGGTTGGGGATTACTCCCAGATACCGTAGAAGCCTTTCGTACACAACGCCACCGTTGGGCGTATGGGGCTATTCAGATCTTAAAACGTCACTGGCGTCATTTTATGCCTTCATCTAAAACCTTAACGCCTTATCAAAAATACCACTTTGTGGCAGGTTGGTTTTTCTGGCTCTCCGATGCCTTTGGTGCGATGACCGCTTTTTTAAATATTTTTTGGGTGCCATTTATCATTTTTGTGGGTGTCACCATTCCAACACTGCCTTTGACACTGCCTATCTTAGTAGCGTTCTTGGTTAACATTTTGCACGCGTTTATCTTGTACCATACCAGAGTCAAAATGAGTGTGAGAGAGACGATGCTCAGTGCTATTGCTTCCATGAGTTTACAGCTCGTTATCTTTAAAGCCGTATACGATGGTTTTGTCAAAGATGGACTTCCTTTTAAACGTACCGAAAAAGGTGGCAATACCAAAAAAGTCAATAAAAGTCCGATTCGCCATGAGATGATCTTAGCGTCTTTACTAACGATCTCATTCTTTGCACTTTACTTTACCAACTATACACGCATTACAGAAATTTACGTTTTTTCATTCACACTTTTAATCCAAAGTGTCCCTTATTACTCTGCTATTGTTCTACGCATTATCGAACTTCAATCCCTCAAACCTAAGAAAGTAGTGGCTTAATGTCACTCCTTTCTTAAGGGAAAGTGTGTAAAAAAAGATATGCTAAAAAAGCATGTTTTTGTTTTAAGATATTTCCCTGAGTTTGCTATTTTCATGCTATAAACTTTGAATATTATGGTGGAAAGAACCATATAAAGGAGTTATCATGGCTGATCTAATTTATCGTGTCAATATGACAAATCTAAGTTTTAAAATTGAAGAGGTTCCCGCTCGCTGGTTGGGATTAGGTGGACGTGGTCTTACATCTACTATTGTTGCTGAAGAGGTCGATCCAGAATGTCACCCGTTAGGACCGAATAACAAAATGGTTTTCGCTCCCGGACTTCTTTCTGGTACATCTGCTTCCAACTCTGGTCGTAACTCTCTTGGTGCGAAAAGCCCATTGACAGGTGGTATCAAAGAGTCAAATGTTGGTGGCACAAGTGCCGGTATTTTTTCTAAGCTTGGGGTTAAAGCGCTCATTATCGAAGGGCAACCTAAAGATGAAAATACATTTTATCAATTACATGTAACCAAAAATAATGTTGAATTCATTCCTGTTCCTGAACTCGTAGGCAAAGATAATTACGCTGTTCTCGATGCAATGATGGAGAAATATGACAAAAAAGTTGCGGTCATGAGTATTGGCCGTATCGGTGAAATGCGTATGAACCTAGCGAATGTCTCTGTCAAAGACCCAGGTGGAAAACTCAGAAGTCATGGACGTGGAGGACTCGGTGCTGTTATGGGTTCTAAAAAAATCAAATGTATCACTGTAGATGCCGCTGATTATAAAGAAGTCACGATTGCTGATCCTGATAAATTTAAAGAAGCGAGTAAAATCTTTACCAAAGCACTTCAAGAAAATCCTATCAGTGGACAAGGTCTACCCGCATTTGGAACGAATATTTTGGTGAATATCCTCAATGAAGCAGGAGGGCTTCCAACCCGTAACTTTAGAGCAGGTTCTTGGGAGCATGCTGAGGATATCAGTGGTGAAACGATGGCTGAAAACATTAAAGCACGCGGAGGAAAAACAACCCATGGCTGTCATGCAGGCTGTGTTATTCAATGTTCACAAGTCTATAATGACAAAGATGGTAAATATCTAACGTCTGGCTGTGAATATGAAACCGTTTGGGCTCTCGGAGCACACCTTGGTATTCAAGATTTAGATCTGATCGCAAAAATGGATGGTCTGATGGATGATTTAGGTGTCGATTCTATCGAAACCTCTGTTGTACTTGGTGTAGCTGTTGATGCGGGTATTCTTGCATACGGCGATGGCGCCAAAGCGTATGAAATACTCTCTCATGATATACCAACAGGTACGCCTCTTGGAAGAATTTTCGGTGCAGGAACCCATATTTTAGGAAAAGCATACGGATTAGTCAGAGTTCCTACCGTTAAAGGACAAGCGATTCCAGCCTATGACCCACGCGCCGTTAAGGGACAAGGCGTTACGTATGCTACGACACCAATGGGTGCTGATCATACGGCAGGCTACGCTGTTGCTACTAACATCCTTAACAGTGGTGGACATGTCGATCCTCTTAAAAAAGAGGGACAAGTTGAACTTGCACGTAACCTCCAAATTGCTTCAGCTGCGGTTGATAGTTCAGGTATGTGTATCTTTGTTGCGTTTGCCGCACTCGATGATCCAAAATGTTTACCAGCACTAGTTGATATGATTAATGCTCGCTTTGGTGCTGCCCTTACCATCGATGATGTCATGAACCTTGGAAAATCCATCCTCAAAATAGAGCATGAATTTAACATTAAAGCAGGATTTAATAATGCAGATGATCGTCTACCAGAATTTATGAAGTACGAAGCACTTCCTCCTCACAATGTCACTTGGGATTTTACAGGTGAAGAGATTGATGAGTTCTGGAATTTCTGATGCACGTTGTTGTTAAACTCTTTGCTCAATACCGAGAAGGTCGCTTTAAGGTTGAGGAAAGAAACTATGCCATCGGTACAACGGCTCAAATGGTGATAGACCTATTGGAGCTTGAGCGTGTATCACCTTTAGGTGTTTTGATGGTGAATAATAAACACGTTGAACCATCTTATTGTTTGCAAGAGGGCGATGTAATCGCTCTCTTTCCAAAAGTGGGTGGCGGTTAATTCCCTTTGTTGAGCCCGCAGAAAAGACGGAAGGATCCTGGTGTTCCAGGAGGCAGAAGCGCTACACGATCATTTTCATGTAGCTCTGTCTCTTTGGGAACAACCGTATTATTGAGGAAAACGGCTTCCACTTCTTTTTGCTCAAGCCCTAAAGAATCGATCAAATCAACAATCCGTGTTTTATCCTCGATCACCCATGAAGCATTCAAATAAGGTATGCCTTTTTGTGTGAGTTTTTCTCGCAAAAATGAAAAAGCATTGAGTATAATATGCATTGGATCTCCTTATAGGAAAATTATACACTAGGATAAGAAAAAATGGAACTTCTAACCTTTTTAAAAGAGCAAACTTGTGATGGATTTCTCCCTCTTCAAGCGAGTTATGCGGCAATGAAACACTTTACATGTAATTTTAGAGACGTTGAAGAGATGGCTCTAAAACATAATATTTTACCCCTTCGTTACAAACGTAATCAAAAAACCATTTCCACTGCTGAGCAGTATACTCTATTCCAATCTACCGTGTTGATTATCGGATGTGGAGGATTGGGTGGCTTCGTAGCTGAAATGCTGACGCGCATTGGTGTAGGAAACCTCATCTTATGCGATGGTGATGTTTTCGAAGAGCATAATATGAATCGTCAAAATTTTTCCTCACCCAAAACATTGGGACGCTTTAAAGCAGAGGTGTTAAAAGAGAAGCTTGAAGAGATTAACCCTTCTTTACATGTAAAGAGTATGACCACTTTTTTTGATCCTAAAACTGATAGTAACCTTATCGCTAAAGTGGATGTTGTGGTGGATGCACTCGACAATCCTGATCTCAAATGCCTCCTTGCCAATCTTTGCCTCAAAGAGCAAAAACCTTTTGTTCATGGTGCAATTGCTGGCTATTACAGTCAGTTTGCAACATCATCTTCACTTGATCAACTCTACGTCCAAAAAGGTGATGGTGTAGAAAAAAGCTCAGGCAATCCTTCGTTTACCGTTTGCTTTGCTGCCTCAATTCAAAGCGTAGAGGTGGTAAAATTACTGTTAGGCAAACCTCATCTTCAAGCTCCTTTGATGGGAAATTTATGGGAGTATGAGCTAATTTTGCTATAATCGTAAAAAAACACAGGAACGAAATGCAACAATTCAAAGAGGCTCTTTCGACCTTTCATGCACTTTGTCTAGGAATGATTCTTCTTGCCCTTTGTATTTTGAAATTTGGACTTATCCCTACGTATGCCTATTATTTTGTTTGGCAAAGTACATTTGTTTTTCTCATTATTGCTCTTTTTTTAAGTATCTATTTCAACAAAAGTAAACTCTTTGTTTTATTACTTTTCCCACTTTTTTTTGATTTAGCCCTCGCCTTTCCGAGTTCCCTCTTTACAAAGCTCAGCGTCACGGCATTTTGGCACATTGCACCTCTTGTTACAGCACTAGGATACCTCTTACTTTATGCCTTACAAGAACGTGGTCTTTTTAGTTCCTTTGGAGCATTCAGAACAGCGCTTGGACTCATTGTTTTAGGAATTGGATACCTTGGCTTAAAATATTTTTCACCCAGTATGCAACAAGCTCTAGATACACCTATTTTACATGCAAGCTTACATGGTTTAAGTAAGGCAAGTGATTTTATACTGATTATTTCGCTCATATCTCTTCTGTTTATTTTTTTGATCTCTTTACTGTTTGAAGTGCAAAGCCAAAAAGCCCCTTTTTGGATGCTTTTAGCGCAGATGATCCCTTTTTTATTTTTACAAGAGAGTAACTCTTTTCTTCTCTTTTCTCTAGTGACGTCACTTATTGCTATCAGTGCTCTTGTACACGATGCTTACCGTATGGCATATGCCGATACACTGACAGGTATCCCATCAAGAAGAGCCTTGGAAGAACGCTTTTTACATCTAGGTTCACACTATATGATTGCAATGGCCGACATTGATTTTTTTAAAAAATTTAATGATAAATTTGGACATGATATTGGCGATGATGTTTTAAAATTAGTCGCCAAAGAGTTAAGTCATATCAAAAATGGCGGGAAAGCGTATCGCTATGGAGGGGAAGAGTTTACCATTCTTTTTAATGGCAAAAAGAAAGAAGAGTGCATTATGGCATTGGAAGAAGTGAGGGAGCGGATTTTCAGACGTGGCTTTGTGATACGCGATAAAAATCGTCCTGAGAAAGTACCACAAGAGATACAAAAGGTAAACACTGTCAAAAAAGAGAGGCTCTCCATTAGTATTGGTTTAGCAACCTCTTCCAAAGGAAAAACACCCAATGAAATCATCAAAATAGCCGATGATGCTTTGTATAAAGCTAAAGAAAGCGGGCGTAACTGTCTCATTTGCTTATAATTCATACATAATTACTTTTTTTAATATGTTACAATCATAAATCAATCCCCTTTAACGGAGTCCTTTATGAATAGTCACCTCAAATGCTCTATCGCAGAATGTAAAGCACGCCTAAAAGAGATAGATTCTATGGATTTAAAGCAATTAGAAACGTATGCAACCAAGTGTTCAACATGTGGTAACTGGATTTTAAAAGATGACCCTATTGCTAATGAGACTTATCGAAAAGTATCATTAAAATGGGCAGAGGAATTTAATAATGCCATCATGAAGAAGGGAGCTTAAACCCCTTCTTCTTTTTTGATGTTAATGAAGTTCACTATTCAGTTTGATTTCTCGTTTACTGCGTGTTGCTATGATCATACCATTCATGCTATTTTGGCGGAAATGAACGCCATGAAGTCCTGCTAACTCTAAGCCTTTTAAGAAAACCATCTCTTCTTTACCTGCTTTTTTGAGTTTTGCTTTAGGGTTTGCTTCGATAATCTTAGCAAGTTCTCCAGCATTTACACCAACTTTAGTACCCTCCAAAATAGCAATACCCGCATCCACAATGCAACCATTTCCTAAAGGAATACCCGTCACAGAGTTGGCGCCAAGCAGTGTATTTTCACCAATACTCACAGGATTACCATTCGTTCCGCTTAGCACACCTAAGATGCTAGCACCGCCTCCCACATCACTCCCTTTGCCCACGACAACAGAAGAGCTAATGCGACCTTCCACCATCACAGCACCCGTTGTGCCTGCATTAAAGTTGACGTAACTGGCTCCTGGCATAATCGTTGTACCTGCATGCAGTTGTGCACCCATTCGTACCTTACTGGCATCCAAAATACGTGTATTATCGGCAGGAATAATGTGTGATAAGAAACGAGGGAATTTATCGACAGATTCGATGAGTGGATACTCACCCAAAAGTTTCATCTCAATTTCATGCATTCGTAGCCATTCAAGCTCAATAGGTTGCCCCAAAGACCATGCAACATTCTCGAGCACGCCAAAAGCCCCTGAAAGATTCAAGGAACGAATCGGAGCTTTACCGGTTGAGAGCGCATAGAGTTTAAGATAGACCGCTTCAGGACTTAGAGGTGCATCGTCTTCAAAGATAAAGACAATACGATAATCTTTTTTTAGCTTTTCGGTTTGCGCAATCCAATCGAGTGTTTTAATGACTTGAACATTTTTATGCGCTTCTCCCAAAGCAAGATTGAGATAGGGTGTGAACGCATTCATGGCATTTTTAACAAATTTTTTCTTAACATCATAGACAAATTCACTGCTGGTAAAATCGACATCAACCCCACTCTCTTGCAATGCTGCGATTAAAATAGCGGCACTGCCGAAGTTTTCATTCCAGTTGACCACAGGAAAGCTTGCTTGTAAAATCTTCTCGGGACTTAGTTGTCCACGATCAACTCTCGCGATACCAAAACCAATCGGTTTACGGTATCCCTCTTGTGATTCAATCTCTTGAACCAATGCTTTAAAATCTGTCTCATCAATAGTAATGCGTAACGCCATACCTTCTCCTTTAATCCTTACTTTTTCACACTTGAACAAGCACTGGGTGCGCCATTAATACCCATAGTTGGCTGAATCGCTTCGTTGTTGGCACCACCTTCGGCATTGACTTTTTCAATGCACTCCCATAGCTTACGAGCTGAAGCTTGATAGCGTTTCGCTGTCTCGCTCTCTGGATGGAAGAAGCTCACTGGTTTTCCAGCATCTCCGCCTTCACGAACAGCAGGTTCAATAGGAATCTCACCAATTACGATGGTTTCGAACTTATCTGCTAACGGTTTAGTGGTCCCTTTTCCGAAGATATCATACTCTTTATTGGTCTCAGGACAGATAAATCCGCTCATGTTTTCCATGATTCCAGCAATCGGAATGTGCAATTTTTGGAACATGTCTAAACTTCGTTCGGTATCATCAAGGGCGACTTGTTGAGGGGTTGTAACACAAATACCTGCTGTTACGGGCACACTTTGTGCTAAGGTGAGTTGGGCATCACCTGTTCCTGGAGGCATGTCGATGAAAAGCACATCCAAATCACTCCATAAAATATCACGTAAGAGTTGCTCAATGGCTTTCATGACCATAGCACCTCTCCAAATGAGCGATTGACCATTTTCCATTAAAGAACCCATACTCATCATCTCAACACCATAGGCAAGAATAGGTTTAACTTTTTGTCCCACAATCTCTGGATGCGTATCTACAACACCCATCATACGAGGGACGTTTGGTCCATAAATATCAGCATCCAGTAAACCTACTTTTTTACCTTGGCTTGCCAGTGAAATCGCAAGGTTAACCGTGGTAGTTGTTTTACCCACACCGCCTTTTCCTGAGCTTACCATCACGAAATTCTTGATGTGAGGCGCCATGTTTTTACCAGATTGTGAGTTGCTTTTCTCAACCGGAGGCTTTGGCTGCTTCACCACAACATCCACACGAGTCGCACCAATCGCTTGAATTGCTTTCTCAATAGCACCTTTTAATTCGTCGCCGACCTCTTTACTAGAAGAGACGATCTCTGTTTCTACATAAACATTATTATCGGTTATATCAATATCTTTAACAAAACCAAATGTCACAATATCTTTTTCAAAACCTGGGTATTTTACGCCACCTAATGCGCTTAAAACGGCATCTTTATTTAACATTTTCTCGACCTTTATGCTTAAGTGATGGCAGAATTTAACACAAAAAAGATAAAAAAAAGCTTTCGAAATGTATAATATTGTAACACTTCAGAAAAAAGGACAAAGTTTGCCCGATTTAGCGCTTGTGATGTTAGGTGCAGGTAGCTCTTCACGGTTTAATCAACGTGTTAAAAAGCAATGGTTACGCAGTGAAGATACACCCTTATGGCTTTTTGCTACTCAAAATCTCCAACAGCTTTTTCCTTTTAAGCAAATCATTGTTACGACAACACCTGATGAACACTTTTATGCCAAAAAGTTTAGTGAGTCCATTACGTTCGTCGAAGGTGGGGCGACCAGACAAGAATCCCTTGCCAATGCCCTTTTACATGTAAAGACGCCTTTTGTCCTTGTGAGTGACATTGCTCGCCCTTGTATTGATCAAGAGATGCTTGTGCGCATCTTAGCGGAAATGGAAGACAACGACATTGTGGTCCCCTATCTTCCAGCTGTCGATACAGTCGTTTATGAAAATGCTACGATTAATCGTGATCATGTTAAACTCATTCAGACGCCCCAACTTTCACGTACAGAACTCTTACGAAAAGCCCTTCAAACACCAACCCTGTATACCGATGACAGCAGTGCCATCAAAGCGATAGGGGGAAAAGTTGCTTATGTTTTGGGTAATCCTGAAGCTAAAAAGCTTACATGTAAAGAAGATAGTGCCACCATTTCATGCCTCAAAGCTCCCTCCTCTACCCCTTTTGTTGGAGAAGGTTTTGATGTACATGCCTATGAAGAGGGCAAAGTCATGATGCTTGGAGGTGTGGAAGTGCATCCAACAACAGGCTTTAAAGCACACTCCGATGGTGATGTTGCAATTCATGCACTGATTGACGCTCTTTTAGGAGCAGCAGGAGCGGGTGATATTGGAGAACTGTTCCCTGATAATGACCCACGTTATAAAAATATTGATTCAAAACTACTTCTAAGGGAGGTGTGTTCTTTTCTATCAAAGGTGGGATTTGAAATCGTTCATTGTGATCTGACCATCATGGCAGAATTTCCGCATTTGAGTGCCTTTAAAGACAAAATTCGCTTCTGCCTTGCCGACATTATGGCCATTTCGCCTATCCATGTTAATGTAAAAGCAACCACAACAGAAAAACTAGGGTTTGTCGGCAGACAAGAAGGTGTTGCAACCAGTGCAACGGCTACATTAAAATATTATGATTGGACGAATGTATGAAGATTTTAATCGTTGAAAACGAGATTTATCTCGCTCAAAGTATTGCCTCCAAGTTGATGGAAATAGGACATTTATGTGAAATTGCTACCAGTATTAAAGATGCGCTCAAAGATGAAAAATACGATGCAATATTGCTATCTACCAATATCTCTGGGCAAAATTTCTACCCTGTTATTGAAAAACATCGCTCTTCCATCATCATTTTAATGATTTCCTATATTAGTAATGACACCGTCACCAACCCAATCAAAGCAGGTGCTTGTGATTACATTCAAAAGCCGTTTATGATTGAAGAGTTGATCCGAAAATTACAACATTTAAGCGACTTTAAAAATCTCAAAAAAGAGAATGAAACCTATAAAGAATATGTCAAAAATCTTTTTTCGAGCGCAAACTTAGAACCACTTGATAAAAAGACAAAATTCCCAATTCTCATCAAAACCAATTTTCAAAAACATGCCGATGCACTTGTCTTTAATTATGCCCAGACACAAAATGAAACATTTACGTTCATCTCGTTAACGCATAGTACGGCTTATGAGAAGATCGCACGTGCAGGAAGTGAGGAGTTACTCTACATTATTGACCTTCAAAATCTTAAAAAAAGCGAGAAACTTAAAGTCTACAACATTTTGGAGGGTAAACGTGCTATTATTTGTAGCACTGACCCGAACGAAGAGAGTGACTTTACAAAACTAGAACTTACGACTGACAGCAAAATTTTAGATCAGGGTGATATTTTATGTATTGATGATTATGTCAAGTATGTCATTTTCAATTTTCAAAATAAATTTCCCGATACAGAACTATCAAAAAAACTAGGAATATCTCGCAAAAGCCTCTGGGAGAAAAGGAAAAAATATGGAATCAACAAGAAAAAATAACCGACAACTCTTTTTAGATAAAGAGTTTATAGCAACCCTTGCCCTTGCCAAAGAAGGTGTTTTACATCCTGTTGACAAACTGATGAATGGTGCAGAAGCAAGGGAAGTTGAGCAGAGTGGCTACTACAAAGGCAAACCCTTTCCTTTCCCTTTTATCATCGCTCCTGCGGGTGAAAAAAATAGGGAAGTATTGACAACAGCGTATCAAGGTGAGCCTCTTGACTTTATGGTTGATGGGAAAATCAGAGGAACGATCATTGTTGATGAAGTGTTTGAAGTAGATAAAAAAAAGCGCATTGAGCAAATTTTTGGAACGTATGATATTTCCAATCCTGAAACACAAATGTTCCTCAAACGCTTGGGAGATATTGCCGTATGTGGAGAGTATGAGCTCCAATTTGATGATGTTAAAAATGTTAAAAATAAAATTGCCGATGCCAAAAAACTTCTTGGTGCTAAAAATGTCTCTGCCATTATGATGAATGCCAATCCTTTTCATAGAGCACATGAGCGAGTCATTCGTATCACTCTTGAGAAGTGCGATATGATGGTTATCTTTTTACTGAAACCTTACAAGCAAGATCTTCTCTCTTATGAGTTGCGCCTCAAAGCACTTCAATATTTTGTCGATAATTATTTACCCAAAAACAGAGTTGTGATTGTGCCCTTTGAAAATACGTACCTCTTCACGAGCTATAAAAATGCTGTTTTAGATGCCATTTGTGCGTCAAACCTAGGGTGTAATAAACTGGTTCTTGGTCAACACCATAGTGGTATTGGCGCCTACTATGATCAAAATGAGATGAAGTCTGTTTTAGATCATTATGACGACCTCGATATCGATATCGAAATCATCACTGAATTTGTCTATTGCAATGAATGTAAAACGTTGGTGAGCACCAACACCTGCCCTCATGGCGGACATCACCATATCAAGTACCACGCAAAATCGCTTTTAGAGATTTTGAAAGCGGGCATGCTCCCACCCGCCATATTTATGCGCAAAGATCTCTCAGCCTTACTGTTAAGTGAACTCTTTAAACATCGCTTTTCCAATATTGGAAAAATTTATGATGCTATTTTCCCTAACAGCGGTCTTTTAGAATCTCATGATGAACGTGATTTTTATCTTGAACTGATGCGTTTACATCAAACCACCTCTTTGACTTAGGACTCATTATGCCAAATGCTTTTTTAACCTTTTTTTATACAGGACATACCCCTAAAGCTCCCGGAACGGCAGGTTCTTTACTGGCTGTGATTCTAGGAGCATTGATTATCCGCTATATTTCGATGGAGACTATTGTCCTTTTAACCATTTTATTTACAATTTTGGGTGTCAAACAGATTAACGCCTATGAAGCCATGAGTGGGAAGCATGATGACAGTCGCATTGTTATTGATGAAGTGATTGGTGTATGGATTGCACTTATTCTAAGCTCAGGTACACTCCTTCAAGTGGTACTCTGTTTTGTTTTTTTTCGTATTTTTGATATTTGGAAACCTTCTTTGATTGGTAAAATTGACCGAAATGTCCAAGGTGGATGGGGTGTTATTGGTGATGATATGCTTGCGGGCGTCTTAGCAGGTATTTGTAGTGCAGGCGTTTTTCAGCTCTTTGAATACATCAAAATGACTCTCTTAAACTAAAAAACTACTTTTTGGCAACACCAAAGCCATAAGCGGTATCAAACTATACTTTCTTAATTTTATTCAGAAAGGAATACGATGAACTATCTCTTGAAACCTATTATGGCTCTAGTCTTTCTCTTCTCACTGTCAGAGGCAAAAGAGTTTGTCATCGACAATACTCACTCCAATATAGGCTTTTCGGTTAAACATATGATGATTTCCAATGTTAAAGGTAACTTCAATGCCTACACAGCGGATATTGACTTTGATGCGGACAAAAAAGTCTTCAATAAACTGAGTGCAAAAATCGACGCAGCGTCTATTGATACAGGTATTGCAAAACGTGATGACCACTTACGTAGCAGTGATTTTTTTGATGTTACAAAATTTAAGACCGTTGATTTTGTGATGACGTCTATGAAAGATGACAAAGTGTATGGCAAAATCACCATCCATGGTGTTACAAAAGATATCGTCTTAGTCAGTACCATTCATGGTGTGATCAAAGATTTTCAAGGTCACCAACGTGTAGGTTTTAGCTTGGAAGGAAAACTCAATCGTAAAGATTTTGGTTTAACATGGAATAAAATCTTAGAAGGTGGTGGACTTACCGTCGATGACACGATCAATCTCGCTATTGAAGTGGAAGCTATCGAATTATAAGCGTTTAAAACCATCTCTTTCAAACGTGTGAGCGAAGAGCAAAAACTGCTCTTTCTCTTCTTCGCTCACCTCTATCTCCCACACCACACCATCACTTTCAAATTCTCTTTTTACTACAGTTATATTTTGTGTTGTAGTATAGTGTTCAAAGCGTGGTACGAGAGGATAGTCAGTTTTACATGTAAGGATTTCTTTGAAGAGAAAAGGGATAAGTTTAGCATGAGCAATCACCTCTTTAGCACTGCTTCCATAGGCTCTTACTAATCCACCCGTCCCCAGTTTTATACCTCCAAAATATCGCACAATCAATAGCCCAGCTTCAATGAGTTCAACACCTCGCATGACATTCAGTACGGGAGGACCCGAGGTGCCTTTAGGCTCACCATCATCAGAGTTGTTTTCAACAACTTGACGGAACTCATTGTAAAAACGTTTTGCCCAAACAATATGTGCGGCTTTAGGATGGTCATTTTTGAGCTTTACATGTAAAGATTCAAACGCGTTCATTGGGCAGAGATAGGCTAAAAACGTCGACTTCTTCTCTTCGACCTCCGCGGTATAAATCTGCTCAATGGTCTGCATCAATCCTCTCTTGAAATGATGACTTTAATGTCAGCAGGTTTCGCATGATACGGTGAAGAGGTCACGATAAAATCAACACCCGTTTGGGCATAGGCAACAATATTTTGCTCACCAATGCCTCCCGTGGCAGAAAGAAGCAGATTTGGGAACTCTTTTTTGAGGCTCACACAACGCTTTAAGGTTGCAAAATCCATTTTTTCGCATTGTAGTATCTCTGTTCCAAGGGTAGCAAAATAACGTGCTTCTTCATAGCTATCCACTTCCACGACAATCTTTTTTTCCAAATATTTTTGTTTCATTTTGGCGAATTGTGCTTCAAAAGCGGCATCACTCTCAAAAAAGACACGGTGCTGTTTAAAGACTAAAACAGAGTCATAAAGCCCTAAACGGTGATGTGCCCCGCCACCTGCATAGACTGCTTTGAGCGCTAACTCTTTGGTACGAGGGAAAATCTTACGTGTTGTTAGAAGTTCAATTTTAGGATTGACTTCACGTGCCAGCGTAATCATTGTGTGAGTCTTGGTCGCAATACCGCTTAAAAATTCGAGAATATTTTGACTTACTTTCCATGCCTTATGCGCAGCATCTGCTCTGCCATAAGCTTCTAAGATAAGCTCGCTCGCTTCTAGCTTATCGCCACACTCTTTGTAGGCATGTGTTTCAAGCCCAAGCTTATCACATATCTCTTTGACAAATTCTACACCACACAGCACAATAGGCTCTTTAGAAGCAAATGAAATCTTGGCTTTGTGCGACCCAATATCCAATCCAACCGTGGTCATATCGATTAAGCCGACATCTTCACGTATCATATCCATCATAAGTAAACCTTTACTAAATTATAATATTGTAACACAAGATGATTTAAAGAAATGGCTCCTCTTTTTGAAAAAAATGTAGTGCCGTAAAGACGGTTAAAGAGATCACGATGAGAATAGCACATAAAAACAATGCCAAGCGGTATTCACCATCAAAGACAGCATTGTAAATGGCTAAAGAGATCGTATCCGTTTTACCCACAAGGTTTCCACCAAGCATTAGCGTAATGCCTACTTCACCCAAGGCACGTGCTAATGCAATTAAAAGAGCCGCAATCACACTTTTTTTAATACAGGGAAGAATGATGAAAGTAAATGTATGAAACCTACTCTTTCCACTCATATAAGCTGCCTCTTTAATCGCTTTAGGGAAAAGCTCAATGGCTGACTGAAGAGGTTTGACCATGAGTGGAAGGGCGGCTACAAAACCTGCTAACACCAACCCGTTAAAGTCAAAAATAAACCGTATACCCATTGCATTCAAGAAACTTCCTATCCAGCCATATTTACCTAAGAGGAGCAGCAGTAAAAATCCAATGGCAATGGGAGGAAAAATTAGAGGAAGCGTCACAAGTGTTTCAAGAAACCACTTGTATTTTAAGTTTTCTTTAGAGAGATAATAAGAAAGTGGAATACCCAAAAAAACCAAAAGGAGTGCTACCACACTGATGGTTTTAAGGCTTAGCACCAAAGGGTGCCAAACCTGTACCATATCAAAGCCCATATTTAACAAATATCTCTTTCGCTTTCGGTGTTTGTAAAAAAGCAACAAACTCTTGACATGCTTTATCTATTTCACAGGCTTTTAAACTCCCTGCAACGATCTCAATGGGTGTGTAATACGTTTGCGGGATTTTGATGTAGCCACCAATTTTATCCATGCTATCCAGCGCTGCGGTTAGATTCATAATGCCCACATCCACTTCATGGGTACTCACATAAGAACTCACCTGAGGAACCGTAGCAACGACCAAAAGTTTTTCTTTCACACTTTCATACAAGTTAGCATTATGTAAAAATTCCATGCCGGCATCACCGTAAATCGCTTTTTTAGCTTCAGGCATTGCAATGGTTTTAATGCTCTCATTTTTAAAATCTTCAATGCGTGCAAATGAAATCCCCTTAGCATAAGCGATGACAGCAACACCCTCTCCTATTTTCTGATAATGTTCAAAATGGAGTTCTTTCTGCTTCTCTAAAAATTTTTTATCGGCAATGACTAAAGCTATTTCCGTCTGTTTGGCTTGGGCAAAAATTTGTGCCATATTGCCATAAATGGCATCTACCTTGGTATGATTTTCGGCATATACTTTAAGTACCTCTTGCACAGGTTTTTTATACCCTGCTCCCACGGCAATTTTAAGATCATCTGCAATCAGTTGGCTTAACAAAGCGATACAGACGCCTATCACCATCTTTTTCATTCTGTTCCCTTAAATCAATTTTTGCAAAATCGGTGTAAACGCTTTAGTTCCTATACTTACGCTATCGCCTACCCGTAAATCTTTAGCTTCTCCGCCATCAAGAACCACTTCAACAATTTGTTGTCCAATAGAGACAATGGCAACGTAAATCACATCAACTTTCACAATATCCAATAATTCGCCTTCAAACGAAAACTTCTGACTGCCTTGTGTGCGAAGTAACACACTTTTAGCATCTCCATCTTGCACGACGTGACCTTGAGAGAGGACAATCACACGAGAACTTAGTCGATACATTTCACTCGGATCATGACTCACCATAATCGTTGTGGTACCAAAGGCCTTATGAAGGGTTAAAATCTCATGTTGAAGTTTGGTACGCATGGAAGGGTCCAGTGCAGAAAGAGGCTCATCCATTAAAAGTAATTTGGGTCTGTTCATCATCGCACGGCACAAACTCACACGCTGTTTTTGCCCGCCAGAAAGCGTTGCAGGTCTACGATTGCCAAGCTCACTGAGCTCCGTCATACTTAAAAGCTGATCGGCTAAAGCTTTATCTTTACGCACAAAGAGAAGGTTCTCAAGGACACTCATATTGGGGAAAAGGGCATAGTCTTGAAAGACGAAACCGATACCCCGTTTTTGGGGAGGCAGACAGTGTGCTTCATCAAGCCATACCTCATCATCTACTTTTATCTGACCTTTTGCACTCTCAAGACCCGCTAAAATACGAAGTAATGTTGTTTTACCACTACCGCTTTGACCTGAAAGTGCCACGAAATTCTGTTTTTCAATCGAAAGTTTTACATGTAAATCCATCTTACCCATCGAGCCTAAAAGCTCTTTTTGGACATCAATCTCAATCATGCAATCCCTCCCAAACGGCGATTCTGATTACGGTTAAAAATATACACCAAAAGAAGAACCAAAAAGCTGATCATAACCATAATGCCACTGTAAATATGAGCACTGGTATAATCCATAATTTCGACCAACTCATACACCGCGACCGAAGCCGTTTTCGTTTGATTGGGAATGCTTCCACCCACCATCAAGACTACACCAAATTCACCCACAGTATGCGCAAATGTAATGACAATAGCCGTCATCAAAGAAGGCTTAATATTGGGCATTGCCACACAAAAAAGTGTTTTGAGCTTACTTTTTCCTGCAATATACGAGGCTTCAAGCATATTTTTAGGCAACGTTTCAAAACCACTTTGAAGCGGTTGTACCATAAAAGGGAGGGAATAAAAGCAACTTGCCACCACTAAGCCTGTGAAGTTAAACACCAACTTTATACCCAGTACATCTTGAAAAAATCGTCCAATGGGTGAATGAAATGATAGAGCATACAGAATATAAAAACCTAAAACAGAAGGGGGTAAAACAATAGGAAGTGCTGTGATGGACTCAAAAATAGGCTTAAAGCGAGATTTACTCTGCGATAAATTCCATGCGATGAACAAAGAGACAATAAAGAGAATCGACGTAGTAATAGAAGCGAGTTTAAACGAGATCAAAAAGGGAGTAAACTCCAATGCCATCAGTTTTTCAAACACCTTCTACCTCCATGACGAAAAGCTCACTTGCCTTCATCAACAAAGTGACATCATCCCCTACTTGGAGATTCATGCGCATTGAAGAGCTTAAAGTCAGAAAACTTTGTACCTCGCTTCCTTTTACATGCAAAAGAATATTGCTCAATAATTTTCCATTTTCGATACTCACAATCTTAGCGGGAAGCTGATTGGAATAACTAAGCTCTCCACTAAGATTTTTGGCAATTGCCACATGTGAAGGCTTTACGCCAAGGGTCACATGACTCTTTACATGTAAACCCTTTGGCAAATCAAGCCCCATCATTTTTAGCATACTTCCCTCATAATCAAACGTGATGACATGAAGATTCTGCTCACCTTCAATCTGGGTAACAACGGCACGCAGTCTATTCATTGACGACATATCCATAATTTTTAAAGATTGCTTTCGCTTTAGCACTCAAAACAAAGTCATAAAACGCTTTAGCTTCCGCATTTTTCTCGGCTTGTTTCAAAAGAACAATACCCTGAGCGATTGGTTTGTAAAGTTTTGGATCAACATCAACCCATTGAACGCCTTTTTTATACTCTTTCATTTTGTCGCTGTAAAAAGCAGAAGCATTAACAAAACCAACATCTGCCGCCGTCAATGAAAATTGTAATGCTTGTCCAATACTATCGCCTTGAACGAGTTTTGGTTCAACTTTGTCTAAAATATTTGCATTTTTAAATGCCTCCATACTTGCTGTTCCATACGGTGCTGTTTTTGGATTTGCAATAGCAACTTTCTCCACTTTTGGATCTGCAATCACGGCAATACCTTTACTTAAATCAAGCCCTTTCGTGCTGACCATTGCTAAAGCGCCACTCGCATAAATAACAGGTTTCGTTACAGCAATACCATCCTCATACAAACTCTCAGGAAATTTCATATCGGCACTTAAGAAAATATCAAATGGCGCACCACTTTTAATTTGTGTTGTAAATTTACCACTAGCACCTAGGATCGTATTGACTTTTGTATTTGGGTTTGTTTTAGCAAACTCCGTTTTAAGTGACTCTACCGCATCACTTAAATTGGCGGCAACCGCAACACTGATCTCTCCTGCAAGCAAACTCGCGCTTAACAAAACACTCGCTAATAACAGTTTTAACATAGAAACTCCTTGAATATTAGATTATTTTCCGATTAAGATACTACTCGATTTGATGATGGCACAGACACGCGACCCAACAGCAAGTCCTAAAGCTCTCACTGACTCAGCCGTAATGGTGGAAACAACCACATCGTTTTGACCAATATCTACACTCACTTGGGCATTAACCTCACCCAATTTAATGTCTGTGATCATCCCCACAAGTTTATTGCGAGCACTGGTCGCAATATCAAGAACATTGGAAATCAAAACAGATGAGGCTTTGATAATACCAACCACTTCATCCCCGATTTCTAACCCTAACTCTTCAACAGCACTATTGGTAATGGTCGATACAAGAATGACTCCACTTTTGAGCACAATACTCACCTCTGCATTGACTTTTGCCTGTTTAATCTCGCCGATTTTCCCCATCAGCTGATTACGTGCACTAATTTGCATAGCAATCCTTTGTATATGTTTTAAACTATTCATTTCAAAGTCGCCCATGGTTGAGAGCCGATTTAAAAACCTCTCATACTCTTTTTTTAAAACGGAATAATTGGCAACAACTTCTTCTCCTAAGGGTGTTAATGTCGTTCCACCACCACCGCTTCCACCTGTGACACGTACCACTAAAGGATGATTGGAAAGGTTGTTCATCGTATCGACAGCTTCCCATGCAGCCTTATAACTGAGTCCTACTCGTTTAGCGGCACTGCTGATTGAACCTGTCTCGGCAATAGCTTCTAAGAGCTTCACTCTCTTTTCCAACAAAACTGGTTTGTCAAAGCTCATTACACCAGAGGCAATCCCATCCATTTTTCTTCCTTATGTATTTATTGTATATAACGATAAACCAGCGTTTAAATAATTTGGAACATTATAACGTTATTACCTTAATAGCTATAACGCTTTATGTTTATTTTTTGATCATTTAAAGCAAAGTGGCTATTTTAGCCATTTTAAAAGGTAATTTTTAAGAAACTTTATATAAAATGATCGGATAAATCCTTCAAAAAAGAGCAGCATGACACAAAAAATTTTATCGCTTATCTGCGGCGCATGTATTATTACCTCATCTCTGAGCGCAGCTTATCTTGACAAAGAGACTGCCGATCGTATTAAACGTAATACGGATTCTATTATTGCTAAAGACCTTAATAGTAAACAACTTATTTTTGCCAAAGATGAGCAAAAAATTAACCAACCTGCTAGTTTAACCAAGATTATGACGGCAATGCTTGCGATAGAAAGTGGCAGAATGAACGATGTCGTCACGATTACGCGTGAGATGATTCAAGTTGAACCTACCAAAGCAGGTCTTAGAGTGGGTGAGAGATTTTATCTTAGAGATCTTGTTAAAGCAGCAATGGTGATGTCAGCAAATGATGCGGCCATGAGCATTGGCGTTTACTTAGGCGATGGTGATGTCGATAAGTTTGTAGGTATGATGAACAGAAAAGCAAAAGCTATTGGCATGAAAAATACCAACTTTACGAATCCTTGTGGTTTTGATAGTAGTAATTTTGGGCACCACTACTCTACCGCACTGGATCTTTTAACCCTTAGTGAATATGCCATTAAAAACAACGCATTTAATGATATGGCAAAACTCAAACGTCATGATTTTCAAGCCGTCAATACGAAGCGTAAATATGCAGCTTACACGCATAATAAACTCCTTAACAATTATAAATATGCCGTAGGAATTAAAACAGGATATACCCAAAAAGCGGGGCCTTGTCTCATTGCACGCGCTAAAAAAGACAACAAAGATATTTTAGTCGTTATGCTTAACTCTGAACACCGTTGGAACGATATTAAAACAATTTTTGAAGATGTTTTACCTGATCTTACCGAAACGAAAAGTAGCTCTCACAAAGTCATTTCTCATTCTAAAAGCACGAAGAAAACAGCATCAACGAAAAGAAAAGCTCATAAAATAGCTTAAGGCTTGTCACAAGACAAGCCCTTTAGGCTTCTTCTATTTTGAAAAACCCTTTGCTTTCTCATACGATGCTTCCATCGCTTTTATAAAACTATCTCTCACTTTTCCTTCTTCCAATTTTGCATACCCTGCAGCCGTTGTTCCTGCTGGCGACATCACTTTATCTTTCAAGAGTGCTGGATGTTCCGTTTTGAGCACTTCACCAACCCCTTCAAAAAGTGTTGCAATGTATTGATATGTGATTTCTCGCTTCATCCCTAGGTTGACCGCACCATCGCTTAAGGCTTCAGCAACGAGTGCAATCCACGCTGGAGCTGAACCTGAAAGACCTGTTGCAATGTCTAGCTCTTTTTCACTCTCTAACCAAAAACAGCGACCAATGGAGCTGAGTACATCCATTGCCTCATCTTTTAAAGCAACATCACCGCACAATGACGTAGCAGATTTTCGTACCAGCGCTGCCATATTTGGCATAGAGCGAATGTAATGCTTTGCCATAATGCCCGATTTGAGTTTTTCCAAGTTAATGCCAGCCATAATGGAAATAACACCCTCTGCAATCCCTTTCGTGTGCAGCGTTCCAAAGGATTGAGGTTTAATGGCAAGAATAACAAGATACCCTTCCAACGAGGGAATTTCATTCACGATTTTGATGGTGGGATAGAGTTCTTGTAACTCTTTAGCGCGTGGGGGATACGCTTCTACTACCGTAATATCTTTTACATGTAAACCTTGAAGCATCGCTCCACCCATATTGCCAGCACCAATTAAAAGTAATTTCATTGACATTCCTATGCTAATTTTGAAGAATTATAGCGCATTTATTGGTAACGAAGTGCCTCAATAGGCTCTAAATTTGCCGCTTTACGCGCTGGATAGAACCCGAAAAAGACACCAACACCTGTTGCCACCAAGAAAGAGATCACAATAGAATTTTGTGTAATCACCACGCTAATTGGAAAGAAATGTGCCACGGTATAAGCACCGCCCACGCCAACGCAGACACCAATAAAACAGCCGATGATGGAAATCATCAAAGCCTCAAGTAAAAACTGTACTAAAATATGATTTTGCTTCGCACCAATGGCGATGCGAATGCCAATTTCCCGTGTACGCTCAGTGACGGAAACCAGCATAATATTCATGATACCAATACCGCCCACTAACAACGAGATCGAAGCAATCGCGGCTAGCATCAATGACATCGCTTTGGTCGTCTCTTCGGCTGTATTAGCAAGAGCGGTGAGGTTACGAATGGTAAAGTCATCTTCGGCACTCTCACGCAGTTTATGGCGTTGACGCAAAAGCTGTGTCATCGCTTCTTCTGCTTGATCCATTGTCTCTTCAGAACGACCTTGCACCATAATAAACCGTACCGTACCTTTAAATTGACTGCCAAACAACTTCGTTTGAGCTGTGGTAATTGGAACCATTGCGGTATCATCTTGATCTCTGCCATCTAAACTCTGCCCTTTTTTAGCCAGAACTCCCACCACAATATAAGGGCTGTTTTTAATCCGAATCGTCTTTCCTACTGGCGCTTCATCCCCAAAAAGGTTTTCAGCAACGGTTTTACCCAAAACAACAACCCGTGTTGCGCCTCTGACATCCGAATCCATAAAAGAGTAACCACTTTCAATCGCCCAATCACGCACTTGAAAAAATGAAGGCGTTGTTCCTGTGACTTGAGTATTCCAGTTTGCAGACTGATAAACCATTTGAGCGGAACCCGATGAGACAGGAGCCGTTGCCGCAATACTATCGATCTCTTCCATGGCTGTTGCATCCGATATGGTCAGCGTTTGCACCGCACCACTTCCGATACGTACACCGCCTGAAGTCATTGAGCCTGCAAGGACAATGAAAAGATTGCTTCCCATGGAAGCAATCGACTCTTTCACTTTGGCTTGCGTTCCAGCCCCAATGGATGACATCAAAATAACCGCCCCTACGCCAATAACCATACCCAGCATAGTTAAAAACGTACGAAGTCTATTGGCACCCATTGCACTCCACGCTTCGGCAAACATGATAAACGTCATTGAGCCTTCTCCATCATACGCGTCGTTGGTCCATCGTGTTGTATTTTGCCATCGACAAAATTGACCAGTCGCTTTGCATACTCAGCAATATCGGGCTCATGCGTGACTAAAACAACCGTAATGCCCTCTTTTTCGTTGAGATCACTAAAAAGTTGCATGATCTCTTGACTTGTTTTCGTATCAAGATTGCCTGTCGGTTCATCGGCTAAAATAAGTTTTGGGTGATTGACAAGAGCCCGAGCGATGGCAACGCGCTGTTGCTGTCCTCCTGAAATATGTGTAGGAAGGTAGGTTCCAAAAGGCTCTAATCCCACACTTTTGAGCATCATTTTTGCTCTTTCTCTGCGCTCATGTAAACTCACCCCAGCATACACCAAAGGCAATGCGACATTGTCGATCAGGCTTTTGCGGGGTAACAAATTAAAACCTTGAAAAACAAATCCAATCACCGTGTTGCGAAGCGTTGCAAGATCATTTTTACTTAAAGAAATTGTATTGGTTTGATTGAGAAAATACTCCCCTGACGTTGCTTTGTCAAGACAGCCAAGAATGTTCATAAAGGTTGATTTACCAGATCCAGAAGGTCCCATAATCGCCACGAACTCACCACTTTGAATGGTAATATCCACCCCTTTTAGCACACATACTTCACCCGCATCGGTATAATAATTTTTCGTTAAATGCGTGATTTGGATGACTTCACTCATTAGAAGGGTCTTCCCATTGGACCACCTGCCATGGTTGCTTTCGCAAAAGCTTTTGACTCTTCAAGGATGATTTTATCACCTGCTTTAAGTTCATTGCTGACAATCTCAGTAAAACGGTTATCACTAATCCCTGTCGTCACTCTCATAGCTTTTGGCTCACCGTTTTCAAACACATACAATACGCCAGTATTTGGCTCTTTTTTCTCTTTTTTAGTTTTTTGAGCATCGCTTGCTCCTTTGGGTGCCATTTCTGTGGGTTTATAACGCAGTGCCGCATTGGGAACAACCAAAACATTTTTGCGCTCTGCCAAAATGACATTGACATATGCCGTCATACCAGGAGCTAGGATTTCATCTGGGTTTTTTAGGGTAACAACCACATCGTAGGTTACAACATTGGAAACGGTTGTGGCATTCAACCTAACTTGTTTGACAACACCCGTGAAAGCGTTATTGGGGAACGCATCAACTGCAAAATTAACGTTCTGCCCCACTTTGATACGACCAATGTCGGCTTCTGCAAAATTGGAGTCAATCTGCATTTCACGAAGATCTTGCGCAATTTTAAAAAGTACCGGTGCTTGCAAACTTGCTGCCACTGTTTGGCCTACATCAATTTGTCTATCGACGACAACACCTGAGACAGGAGAGCGAACAATCGTATACCCTTGATTGGTACGGTCTTTTTGAGACTGAGCGCGTGCTAAATCAAGTGCAGCACGAGCAGATTTGAGCGCTTGTACGGAAGCGTCCAACTCTTGTTTAGAGATATACTCTTTGCTAAAAAGTTCCCGTGATCTTTTTTCATTGGCAACAGCAAGTTCCAATGAAGCTTCCGCACTTTTGACACTCGCAGCACTTTGTGCCGCTTGAGCATCTAAAAGAGCTGGGTCAAGCTCAGCCAAAATTTGTCCCTCTGTGACGCGATCATTAAAATCAACATAGAGTTTAATCACCTTACCAGAGACTTGCGTACCGACTGTGACGAGAACCAAAGGGTTGAGTGTGCCATTGGCAGCAACGCTTTGCGTGATGTCACCAAGCTCTAACGTATGAAATTTATATTTTGCTTCAAGGGGTGGTTTCGTGTAGATTTCCCACGCTTTATAGCCACCAAAACTGACAGCGATCAGGACGATCAAAATGGTAAATTTATGTAACAGTATCGTTTTTAAAAAGTTCATGGTTGTCCTTTTATCGTTGAGAAGTCAAGTGAACCCATCGCTTTAGCAAGGCTCGCTTTGCTAATGTACCAGTTATAGAGTGACTGAATGTGCTGCTGTTTGGCACTCGCAAGCGCACTTTGGGCACTGAGAAGATCAAGGATCGTTCCCACTCCCGCTTTATACCTGCCCAGAGCAAGGTCATAGGAAGCTTGTGCACTCGCTACCAAGTCGCTACTTGTGCGTGTTGCTTGCGTTTCACTGATCAGTGTCTGATACGTTTGGTAGACCTCTAAATTGGCACTTTGAGAGAGTTTATCATACTCTGCTTCATTTATTTTGAGCTGTTGTTGTGCCGCTTGTATTTTATACTTGGTATTAAAGCCTGTAAAGATAGGTATACTCACGTAAAGTCCGATGCTAGAGGTTCGCTGTGCCGTATCAAAAACGGTATTGGTATGCCCTGATGTTGCAGAGAGGGAAAAAGTAGGCATGTTGTCTGCTTTAGCAGCTTTTATATTTGCTTCTGCTGCTTTAATCTTTGCCCCTGCTGCCATCAGATCGGGTCGAAGTCTTTGTGCCTCTTCCATCAACGCTCTTATATTGCTTTCGAACACTTCGCTGGGAATATCTAGCTTGGGCGTTTGAAGCTGTAAGGTTGTATCGGGAAGAAGTCCTAAAACACTGGCAAGTGACCCTTGTGCGCTTTTCACATTGCCCTCGGCTTGAATGCGGTTTAGCATCGCTTGAGAGTAAGCCGTCTGAGCTTGCAAAGTGTCTGCGGGTGTGGCTGTTCCTACCGTGTAGCGTGTCTTAGCGGCATTGAGGCTCTCTAAAGCGGAGCGCTCAGCTTCACGGCTTGCTTCAAGGGAAGCATTAGAGCCAAATAGGGCATAGTATGCTTGGATAGCAGAAAGAAATACGGTTTGAATCGTATCGTTTTCTGAGAAAAGCGCTACATCGAGCAGTGATTTTGCATTGTCATAGGTTGCATCTCGTTTACCAAAGTCATAGAGCAGATAGGAAAGTGTTACGCCAACGTTTTCTTGATTGCCTGTTTGGGTTTCACTGCTTTCAGCCCTGAGAATAGAACCCGTTGCACTGAGTGTTGGTAAATACGCTGAACGACTTACTCCCACTTGTGCGGCTTGGTAGAGCGATGTTTGCCATGCTATTTTGGTCTGAGGATTGTTGCACAACGCACTCATTACCACATCCGATAAACCTAATGTTTTTCGCACATCGATGGTTGCACATGATGCTAATTTGGCTTGCTGACTTGGAATAAGCGCATTGGTATTCAATGGATCAAATTCCTCCGCACCAAGCACACTCATGATGCCAAAAACCATATACCCTATAAACCTCAAACGCATTGGTATCCTTACGTAATGGACTCTGTATTCTCTTTTATTCCGTTAATATTAGCATGAATTTGCTAACACTTCTTTACATGTAATACTTTCGTTTTGGTTTGGTTGTATACTTTTGATGATAGAAATGATTTTGCAAGGAGTTCCTATGTCTTCGTCATTCTCTTTGGTATCCATATCACTTCCAACCCCTTTTGCTAAACATGAAATAGAAACACTGCTGGATTGCTCATTAAAAAAAGGAATCGAAAAAGCCTTTTACTGGCAATACCGCGAAACATTCTTAGTCTATACCCAATTCAATGTCCTCACCTTTATCAACTGGGAGAAAGAGTCCATCTATAAAGCACTTATGAAACTGGGGTTAAAGCATGCAGACACATTTGAACAGCACACTATTTTCCAAGATTATCCCATTCTCATAGACCCCGATTTAGACGTTACATGTAAAGTGAGTAACGAGCAGATTATCCTGAAAGAACCCCTCTCGCTTTACCTTATTATCATTGCGCTTGTTGTCTCACAAAGTGTCGGGCTGGAAAAGTATGAGCAAGACCTCAACGTCCATTTTGATAAGAGCCAACAACTGCTTGACCTCACCCAAAGTTACGCACTGCTCAAACGTTCTAAACTCATCGAATTTGCACGAACATTAATGAATATTCAACATGGTATGGTAAGCGATCTTTTGTTGTTGGATAAGCCCAACATCTTATGGGATAACGAAGAAGCAGAAAAACTTTACAACAGGCTTTCATCAACACTTGAACTCAAAGATCGTTTTGAAATTGTGGAGCATAAACTCACGCATCTTAAAGAGGACATAAGCATGTCACTCGATCTTTTTAATCAAAAGCATAGTGAATTTTTAGAGTGGATTATTATAGGACTGATCGGTTTTGAAATCGTAATGGGACTGATCGAATTTTTCAAACATTAGGACTCAGCCACCAATCTTTTAACGATCTTTCGCACAATAGGCACAACGGTTAAAACCGCAGGAAAGGCGATGACATAAGCTCGCCAAAACGCTCCAAACCATTGGGCAAAAAACATTTCGCTAAAACCAACATTGATGAACGTGATGACAAACGACATTAAAATGGTCATAAACAACGACATAAAAAAAGCGAAGGTTATAAACTCATATTTTTTAGGAATCAAACTTTTTCTCCTAAAATACGCACTTCACGTTGCGGATAAGGGATGCTGATATTGTTTACATGTAAAATGTTATAGAGGGCAAGATTGACCTCAAATTGTGTCTTAAAATAGCTCTTGGTCGGAACCCAATAGCGAAGTCCCAGTTCAATAGAACTATCGCCAAACTTTGCAATCCCTACCACAGGTTTATGCGTATTGCTGACCTCTTTAAAGCCCGATAAGACCTCTTTGATCAATGCAATTGCTTTAGCGGGATCTTCCTCATACGCCACGCCAATACTTGACTCCACAATTCGGAACTCAAAGGAGTTGACCAACACATCACCGATCATCTTTTTATTGGGAATGGTGATGAGCTCTTCATCTTCATTGCGAAGGATGGTATAGGAGAGTTTGATCTCTTCCACCACACCGTAAAAACTACCGATGGAAAGGGTATCACCCACTTTAAATGGGCGGCTGATGATGAGAAGAACCCCTGCGGCATAGTTCGAAACGCTCCCTTGAAGTGCTAAGCCAGCAGTTAAGGAAACAGCGCCAATAGCCGCGACAAAAGGTGCAATAGAAATGCCCACTTTTCCAAGTGCTATGATGATCATTGCAGCGAAAATCAGCATTTTAACCACGTTCGCAACAAACTTCGAGAGTGTCATGTCAAAATGATGGCTTTCAAAAAGACGCATCAAAAGAGCATAGGCATACTTTGCGGCAAACCATCCGATGATGACGATGATCAGCGCCCCAATCAGTTGAAAGCTATAGTTGGTTAGAAACTCAATAGCGATAGTGTAAAACTTCTGAAGGGTTTGCAGTTCTTTGTCCATCTGTTTAACCTTTGAGATGTAAGTAAAATATTATAGCATAGGATAAATTGAAGGAATAAAAAGTGTATAATTAGTTTTCTATTTAATAAAAAATAAAAATAAAATAATCTTTTCTACTCACACAAAAGGGAAAATCTTATGAAAGTTTCAAATTTCACGTTTGAGGATTTTTCATCGCTGAAAAATCGTATTGAATACGAGGCTTTTGAAAACGAACCATCTCTTTTAGTGCAATTTTTTGATGGTCGCAATGATGCACAGCTTTTTAGCGATCTTTCATCCACGCTTTCAGCATTGCTTCCCCATGCAACAATCATAGGTGTGACCACAGCAGGAGAAATCCTCGATGGGAAAATGCTTGAGAACACCGTCACGCTCTCTTTTTGTGCCTTCGCGCATACCAAACTTATTCCTCTTTATACGCATCATTGTAATTTTAACGGTGGAATTGCTGTCGTTCAACATCTAAGTCACACTGTGAAAGCAGCCATCTTTTTCAGTGAAGGATTGCAAGGTAAACCTGAAGAATTTTTAAGTGGCGTTAACTTTATACGTAAAGATTTAACCATTGCAGGTGGTGCGGCAGCGGATTATGGGAGGTTCGCTAGAACGTTAATTGCTTTAAATGGTACTGTGTACGCTCATGGCGTTGTCGGCGTGGCATTTGAAAATGCGTCTTTAAAAATTCTCAATCATTGGAAGCTTAACTGGAATCCTATCGGCAAACCGATGGTCGTTACAAAAGTGCTCAATAATACGATCTTTGAGCTTGATAAAACGCCTATTTTCGAAGTTGTTCGCCACTATTTTGGAGATGATGTTGTTGCCCATCTTCCTTCCAGTATCGTCAAATTTCCGCTCATTAAAACCGAAAAAGGTGTTTATATTGCCAGAGCACCTGTTGCTGTTACGGAAAACGCCTTAGTGTTTGGAGGCAATTTTAATACAGGCGATCGTGTTCGTTTTGGTATTGCCAATGTTGATGAAATCGTGGAAAATAATGATGCAAGGCTTCTTCTTAAACCTGAAGTTGTCTGGATCTATTCGTGCATGGGGCGTAAAGCATTTGCCGGTGAAATTCTTGAAAGTGAATTCCTAACCTACAACATCTTAGGCACAACCTGCGGCTTTTTTAGTTATGGTGAATTTTTCAAAACATCTCGTTCCTCTCAGATGATGAATCTCACCACCACGGTTTTGGCATTGAGTGAACAAGAAGAGCTCGAAACATTACCCCAGCCGAGTAGAAAACAGTTGGATGAAAAACACGAGAACATTGCAGTCATGTCTAGACTGACAAATGCTGTCGTGGATGAACTTGAACATACGATTAAAACACTCGATGCTTATAAACTAGCCCTTGATGCAAACTCTATTGTCTCTAAAACAAACACTCAAGGCATTATCACCTATGTCAATGACCTTTTTGTCAAAATTTCAGGCTACTCCAGAGAGGAGCTTATTGGTAAGTCGCACAATATCATTCGCCATCCCGATGTCCCGAATGGTACTTTTAAAGATATGTGGACGACCATCAAAAAGGGTCACGTATGGAAAGGTCTCATCATCAATAAAGCCAAATCAGGAGAGCCTTACTATGTCGATACGACCATCATTCCACTTTTTGATGAGAACAAACAAATTGTCGAATACATCTCTACACGCAATGACCTCACCAAGATCATCAAGCAACAAAAACAAATTTTAAAACAGACCACCGATGCGTTAACCAACCTGCCCAATCGTGTGAAGCTTTTTGAAGATATTGCCGTATCTCAAAATCCGATTATTGCACTGATCAACATTGATGGCTTTGGTGAAATTAACCGCTTCTATGGGTTTGAAAGTGGCAATACACTCCTTCGAGAGTTTTCCGCTCTTTTTCTTGAGATGTTAAACCTCACACCCTATTCGCTTTATAAACTTGAAGCAGACAACTTTGTCATTTTTGGGGATGGAGAAGATAATGAGCTATTTTGCACTACCATGGAAAAATTTATCAACCAAGTCCATACTCATCAATTTTTAGCAGATATGCAAGGAATTACCACACGCATTAGTGTGGGAATTGCGGTTGAGAAAGAACAAATTCTCTCCCATGCGGAAGAAGCCCTCAAACAAGCACGTCTACGCAATATGGACTGGATGCTCTCCGATAAAAAGGAAGAAGCCATACACCTGCAAAACTTTCAAATGCTCCATACGCTCAAAAGTGCTCTTGAACATGACAGAATTGTCCCCTACTACCAAGCGCTTGTTCATCTCAAAAGCCACAAAATAACCAAATATGAAAGCTTAATGCGCCTGATTGATGAAAATGGAAAAGTCTATACGCCCTACTTCTTTTTGGAAGTTGCAAAAAAATCGAAGTATTACTTAGCGCTCACACGCATTATGATTGAAAAAACACTTTTGGATTTTACCCATCGAGAAGAGAACGTGGCAATCAACCTATCGGTGGAAGACATCGAAGATGCAGAAACCGTTTTATTCATCAAAAATGCGATTAAAAACTTTGTAGAGCCTTCACGCATCACCTTTGAATTAACCGAAACCGAAGCCATTAAAGATTATCTCACCATCATCTCTTTTATTGCATCGGTCAAAGCATTGGGTGTTAAAATCGCCATTGATGATTTTGGAAGCGGCTACTCAAACTTTGCCTATCTAGCGCAATTTAATGCCAATATTTTAAAAATAGATGGTACCATCATCCAAAAAATAACAACCGATTCTAGTGCATATCAAATTGCTGCGGCGATTAATGACTTTGCAAAACGGCTGGGTTTGCAAACCGTTGCAGAGTTTGTCTTTGATGAAGCAACCAACGATGTTGTTAAAGATCTCAACATTGACTTTGCACAAGGCTACTTTCACGCAGAGCCCTTGCCGATCGAAAAACTACCATAACGTTTTACATGTAAAGCATGACCATCTATTTTTTGATTGAATACACGCTCTCTTTTGTCCCTGCATAAAAAACAACAATTTCCACCGCTTCATCGCCCTCATTGACGCCATAATGCCATCTATCCACTACCTCGATCAGCGCATCACCTGCTTTAAGCAGTAATGTTTTGTTCTCATCCGTCACTACTTTGAGTGCGCCTTTGACCATATAACCCGCATTGATAATAGGATGCTTGTGCAGCGGAAGCGTCGTGTGAGCAGAAATGGTGATCTTCAAAACCGAAATCTCAGGTGCGTCCTTTTGGTAAGCAGGAAGGCTTGATCCATCCCAACTTTGAGTAGACTTCACAAGCGTCACCGATTCTACATTTCCAGCAGCAAAAACAGAGCTTGATAGAAGAACAAAAAGGAAGAGTAATTTTTTCATGAGCGACCTTATGATGGGAGTTTTGTGACTATTTTAGCTTTACATGTAAAGGGTTGTCAAGGATGAGGGAATGTTTACATGTAAAGAGATTTGCACAGAAAAAAAGAAAAGCGTAGAATTAGAAAAAATATTATGGAGAATATATGATAAAAGAAGAGCAAGCAATCTTAAGTTATTTTATTGAAGCAATGGAAGAAAATGGCGTAAAGTATACTCTAATCAACGTTGATTTTGACGATACAACTTTATCAACTATTCAAGAAAAGTATCATGTTACTATCGACTCTAGTAATAAAAGCAATATACTCAATAAATTACTTTCTCATGAATATATACAATATTCATATTTTGGTGGCCAAGAATATTCGGGAATACAAATAACACCTAAAGGTGTTGGTGTTATTAACTCTATTAAAGCAAAAGAAGAACAACTTAAAAATAGAAGTTTTTTGAAAAAACTGTCTGATGACATTGAAAGCCATAAAGGATTAGCAACTTTTGTAGGAATCATGATAGCTATAATAACGCTTATTTTAAAATACGTGGAGTACAAATAATGAATAATTTTTCTATAACTCTAGCTTGCATGTTTTGTGATGCAGAACTGCAAGGAGATCCAACTATAAAATATAACGATGGTGACCTACTTACATGTCAGAATTGTGGTATGGACAATGACTACACAAGCTTAATAGAAATAACTAAAGAAAAAGCTCTTGAGATTTGTTCTAATGAAATTGAAAATGAATTGAATACTATTTTTAAAAAATTTAAGTAGTAATATAAGGTCTAAACTAAAATTTTTCTATTTCAAAATGACATATTTTAAGTCTTATATGTAAAGCACCGCTACAATAAAAAGAAATAACTGCGAAGGATTATGATGGACAAAAATCTTATCTCCTTACTCCAAAATGAGTTTAATGCTATCGTCAATATTGTTGAAAAGAGTGACATTGAATATTGGTTTGCAAGAGATTTACAAATTCTTCTCGGTTACCAACATTGGGATAAATTCCAAAATGTGATTGACAAAGCTAAAAAAGCCTGTGAAAATTCACAGATTGAGGTCACAGACCATTTTCGCTATGTGGCGAAAATGGTTAACATTGGTTCTGGAGCCAATAGAGAGATTGATGACATCATGCTGACACGCTACGCATGTTATCTCATTGCGCAAAATGGGGATACGAGAAAAGAACAAATCGCTTTTGCCCAAACCTACTTTGCGATGCAAACGCGAAAACAAGAGCTGATAGAACAACGTCTTGAACTTGAAGATAGGCTTCAAGCAAGAGCAAAACTAAAAGAATCCGAAACAGAACTTTCTAAAAATATTTATGAGCGTGGAGTCGATGATAAAGGATTTGCACGTATTCGTTCCAAAGGCGATAGCGCGTTATTTGGAGGGCATACAACACAAGATATGAAAGAAAAACTCGGTGTTCCTGAGAAGCGTCCACTGGCTGATTTTCTGCCGACTATTACCATTACAGCAAAAAATCTTGCAACAGAGATTACTAATCACAATGTCAAAGAGAACAATCTCAAAGGTGAAAATTTCATTACACAAGAGCATATTCAAAACAATGAAAGTATTAGAGGACTCTTGGTAGAGAGAGGCATTAAACCTGAAGAGTTACCACCTGCAGATGATTTAAAAAAACTAGAACGTCAAGTAAAATCTAATGAGAAAAAGCTTATCAAACAAAGTGCATTACCAAAATCTTAATCAATCGTTTGGTATGAAAATAGAGCTACAATCTTTACATGTAAACGTTTACACGATGAAAGTATATTTTAAAGGAACCCTATGAACCTCTACACCCTGCATTACACCTGCCAACTTGATGCAAGCGTTGAAGACGTGTGTGCTTTTCATACCGACACGCATAATCTTCCGCTCATTACGCCACCGTCGATTAAGGTGAACATCGTGAAGATGGAGAATGACAGCGTCATTTTGGACATTAAAAAGTTTGGCATTACGACACGTTGGGAGATGGCGCTTGAGAAAAACTGCCCTCACAGCATTGTTGATGTGATGGAGAAAGGGCCTTTTGCCTCGTTTCGGCATGAAAGACGCTTTATAGCAGAAGATGAAAATCGCACGCGCATGGAAGAGACCATCACACTAGCGCCACCAATTCCTTTTTTGGGAAGACTCTTTTTTTGGTTTGTGAAAAGAGACATGGATGCTATGTTTGCGTACCGCCACACGATGACACAAGCGCATTTTCGCTTTGAAAATCAAGCAAAACACCTCTAATGCCATTCTCATGACACAGGCAAATTAAACTTGTAGAGTAAAGTCAAAATCTTTGTGGAAGAGTCTTCCCTAAAGATCACTCTTCCACAAATCCTGTGTTATTTTTAATAATCTCATAGTTTTTACAACCTATTTCATCGCCCAAATCACATGCCTTTTTAAACAGCTCTTGCGCCTTTTGCGCATCTTGGCTCACGCTGCCTCCCTCATAGTACATACGAGCAAGCGCGGAACACTCTTGCGCATCGCCGGCATCACATCCATTTTGATGGTACATGGCAGCATAAACATAGTTTCCACCTTGCTCGTACAGTAATGCAAGATGCGCACAACTGCTTGCCAAGCCCGCACTGCACGCACGATCATAATAATTAACGGCTTGTTGCAAGTCTTCACTCACACCTGTCCCATTTTCATACAAAACCGCGAGACTCGCACAACTGCTTGCATCACCAAGTACACACCCTTTTTCATACAGTTCAGCCGCCTTGGCATAATTTTGTCCTATTTGACCACTTTCATACATGTAACCTAAATTGGAACAGCCACTTCCCATGCCCATAGAACAGGTTTGGTTATAAAGTTCTTTGGCCTTACTAAAGCTCTGTTGGACGCCATCACCGATGTGGTACATCGCGCCTAATTGTAAACATGCCGTGGGATTGTTATGATCGCACTCGTTTTGTAGTTCGCTTTCACGGGCAAAATCCAATGCAAACAGTGAAGATGAAACCAGTATTGCCATAATACATAAGAGTTTTTGCATGCTCTTCTCCTTGCTAACATTTGAATTATTATATTACAATACTTTTATGAACGAGACTAAAACAATTTTGATTGGCTACGAGCAAGCACCTTTTTTACAGATTCGCCAAACACTGCAGAGTGAGCGCGCTTATGAGGCACATGCACACGCAGCACTCTCCATAGGATTTATGATCGAAGGCAAAACGTGCTTTCAGACACCTGAGGGAGAGTTTTTGCTCGAACATGGCGCCCTTGCCATCATTCCACCTCACATCCAACATGCCTGCAATCCTATTGCGCAAACGAGACGAAGTTACATTATGGTCTATTTAGATGCGAACTTTTGTACGCGCATTCAAGCCAAACAGTTTCAAGAAACCACAACGCTGTTGCCACTGACTACACCGTTGGTATTTCATAAGGCTTTATTTGAGGAGTTTGAGCGCATTATTACAGCGCTCATAAAAGGTTTTTCACCTTTACATGTAAAGGCATTGGAAGCATGGGTGGAGAGCTTTTTTTGGCTCTATACGAAACAAGGAGTGAGTCAATACAAAGACAATACCCTTCAAGATATGGCACGCTTTTTAGAAAGTCGGCTGGATGAAATACCCAGTCTCTGTGAGCTTTCCAAACGTTTTGGACTCAACCCCTATGTTCTCACACGCCACTTTAAACAAACCTACGGTTGCACACCCAAACACTATGCCATGGATGTGCGCATCGAGCATGCGAAGCAGTTACTTCACGATGGCACTCCGCTTGCCCTGTGCGCGCAATACTGTGGCTTTGTCGACCAAAGCCACTTCCACCGCTTTTTTAAACGCCGTACCGCTCTCACCCCCAAAGAGTACCAAGTCAATTTTATACAATAACTTTTTCTGCGTTTGACGTATGCTACCCTCTAAAAAAGGAGTTATATGTTTGGAGTAGAATTCATCACCCTCACCTCTATCTATTTTTTAGCACTTTTAAGCCCTGGGCAAGATTTTTTTCTCATTATCAAGCATGCGTTAACACATGGATATCATAAAGCATGGTGGAGTTGTCTAGGAATTGCCAGTGGAAACGCGCTTTACATCGCTTTAGCGTACATGGGGCATGCGTATTTAAGTCAGTACCCATTCATCGTTTCATTCATCGAAATCGGAGGGGCACTTTTTTTACTTTACCTTGGCTGTCTCCTGCTTTTTGCACCCCAACCAAGCCTTGAAAATTCTTTACATGTAAAGCGTCAAATGGCATTTAAACTCTTTGCTCAAGGGTTTTTGTCCGCCTTACTCAATCCTAAAAATATTCTCTTTTATTTCTCACTGCTTTTTACCATTGTTAAACCCGAAACAGCTTTACATGTAAAGATGGTGTATGCGGTATGGATGGTCACAATGTTGCTGGTGTGGGATATGTTTATAGCGTTTCTATTTGGCAATCAAAGAGCTTTAAGACTTTTGCCTTACCTCAATGTTGTTCAAAAAATAGTGGGCATTGGGCTGATCGGCTTTAGTCTCAAATTAGCTTTTACTTTTTATAAACAGTGAGAGTTGTGAGTCAATGTTGCGAATATGAAGATCCAAACGATCCGCAACACCGTTTTTAATATAATTCTTTGCAAACAAGGTATTGCCCTGCATTGCCATTGCTAAGAACTGGCTCATCTCGCCAAGAATTTTTTGGTGCTCCTCAAAGTGTTCAAAATAGCCTTGAAAATTAAGCTCTTTCATAATGCGCTCTTCATTGGCAAAATGCTCTTTGGTATGGTGAATCAGCGCGCTAAATGATTCAGTAAAATGAGAGTAGTCAAAAGTGCTGAGCAATTCATCACACTCTGCATGGTAAACGTCAAGTTCGGGACAGTTGAGGCTGAGCATCTTTCACTCCTTTTTAAGACAGTATAGCCTTTTTGAGGGGGAAAGCGTCACATTTAGGTGTTCATTTTTTATTTTTCTACTCTTTTTAAGATGGTTTGAACAAGGCAATCCTCAAAAGTAGTGTAGTATTTAGGGTGTTCAAGCACTAAAATGATGTGAGTTATCTGCAAGGTCACGTTAAGACCACCCATACGAATATTTCGGTTTATTCTTAGGGGTACGCAAGGGATTTTAAGGTTTTAAAAAAGTGCTTTGAAAGTGCCTAAAATAGGGAGTTGGTGGCGGACAGAGAGGGATTTGAAAAAAACGTACCCTTTCTACTTGATTTTACATATATAAGAATAGTATAATTTCTATACCTAATTAAAAAGGTCTTTGATGTTTGAATACGATGAAATAAAGAGTAAAGCCAACAAAGAAAAACATGGTATTGACTTTGAAGAAGCACAAGCTCTTTGGCAAAATAAACAACATATAGTTTTTGATAGTGTTTATGTCAATGATGAATGGCGTCATCTTTTAGTTGGTCTTATTGGTGAGCTTTGTTATGTAGCTGTATTTACTATGCGTGAAGATAATATCCGTATTATCAGCGTTAGACGATGTCGAAAAGATGAAAAGGAAATATTATGAAAACAATATCAGCGGAAGAATTTGATAAAAAATTTGATAATGGTGAAGATATATTACCTTATATTGATCTCTCTTCAAAAAGAACACTTAAAGAGTTTGAGAAAGAGATGTTAGCTATAAAAAAAGTAAATGTTGATCTTCCATCTTGGGCTATTGCCTCTTTAGATCAAGAAGCTAAACGTATAGGTGTTACACGTCAATCCATCATTAAAATGTGGCTTATACAAAAGCTTGATGATCTTAGTCTTAACCGCAAATCTTTAAAACAAGTCGTTTGAAATAAAGTATTTCATTTTGAAATTTTATTTGTGTCAATATTTTTTTTGTTATAAACTTCAATATATTTCAACATGAAGGAGTTGTAAATGGCTTTATATGTTTTGTCTTATGACTTGAGGAATAAAAGAGATTATCAAAAATTATATGATGCTCTTGGTAAATTTAAAGCGTTGAAAATGTTAGAATCTTTATGGTGTTTTAATAGTGATTCTACAGCAAAAGATTTAAGAGATTATTTTAAATCTTTTATTGATAATGATGATGGATTAGCCGTATTTAAGGTAGATGATTGGGCTACAGTGAGGTGTAAAACATCACCTAACGATTTAAAATAAATATTGAAATGCCCCTAATATTTATAAATATTTTATAGTATTTATATTTTTGGGCATTTCATTTTTATATCTTCATCTCTTTATCCCAAAGGAAATATCCGCCATGTTTATTGGCTCTAAATTCTCCTCCAGCTTCTTTACCTTTTTGCGTGATGTACTCTTTTTCGCCTTTTCTTTCTAAAAATCCTAAAGAAACAAGTTTTTCTAAAAGTTCATCGGTTTTGAGTTTGAGTTTGACTGCAAGTTTTGAAGTGGTTAACTTGTCGTGCTCTTCTTCGGTTTCTTTTTCTACTTTTTCAACTGACATTCTCACTTCATCGCTGACACGTATAATTCTCTCTGCTTCTTCTTTTGTATCATTGTAAAGTTCATGATCGTCATCTCTCTTGATTAAAATACCCATTTCATTATTGTTGACTTGACTAAATTCATAGAGGTTCATGCTCGTTACAATGCACATTTTTTCATTCATGTAGCATTTAGCGTGCAGGTTCTCACAAAAGCTTGTTCGTATAAAAGAAAGCTCTTTGAGCCAATTAATCTCTTCATTTTTCATTTCGATTTTTCCATAGACAATTCTTATGTCTATTTTCATTCTGTTTTTATCTTCGAGAAGTTCTTTAATGCGATTGTTGAGTTTTAGAAAAGGGCTTATTAAAATCAACTTGTCATTTGTAGATTTAATAAGCTCTTCTAAGAAGTAGTTGGTTGCACTTGTATTTAAAAACTTTGCCATATTTATCTCCTATTCTATTTTTTTATAAATAGTTTTTATTCCAAAACTACTATTTTCCATTGTATATTTATCTTTTATGGTAAAAACCATACCTAAATCTTTGAAGATTTTATTGCCATCATAGATGATTACTTTGTCCCCATCTTCTTCATATTTTACTTCTCCAGCTAGACCTAAAGCGTACATTCTTTTTTCTGTAAATTCTAGTTCAATATTTCCCATTATCGTTGGTGTTGCTGATCTCCATTTTCCTAATATAGGATTTTTATTATTATTTGCGAAATAGAAAAATATGATTAATATTGCAGCGCATGTAAAAATTAGTGGTGGGGTATATAAAATTCTTTCGTTTTCTTGAGCGTTTATTTTTCCACTTCGATAATTGTAGTTTGTTTTTTGGGGTTTTTTTTCTAACGGCTTGGTTTTTATAGGGGCATTTTTCTTTGTGTATTGTCCTAATAAGTCTAGTGTATCATCTTCTTTATGAAACATTTAAGCGCCTTATTTCTTTTACTTTTTTAGTTTTCTTCTCATTACTATTGCTTTCATTTCTGCCAAGTACATCTCTTGTTCATCTTGTGATAATTGTTTAAAATATGTGTTTATATTTTCTTCATCACTTGCTTCTATTTTTTCATCTTTTAGTCCTAAATTGATCAGCCTCATTAGTTCAGGTTTTGTTTTTTCCCAGTTATATAGGGTAGCTACTGAAACATCTATTCTAACTGCCAATTCTTTTTTGTTCATATATTTTTCCAATAGTTATAATTTTTACAACAATTATTCCAAATTTTATAAAACTTTAATAATTCGAATAGTATTCTAACATTTAGAATAATTCTAGTAATTAGAATTTTTCTTGCTTTCAATTATAGCATTTTAACTAAAGACCTCGTTATTTGAAAATTAGCATTTTCATAAATTATTGTAAAGGATTTTTTTATGTATTACGACATGGATATTGACGAACTTCGTGATGAGTATGACAGATTACATAGTGAAAAAGATTCAAAAAAAATTGAACTGTGGAAAGCTGAATCTAAAGTAGATGAATTAACTAGCGAGATTGATGATTTAACTAGAGAAATTAGAGAAGTAGGTGAAGCAATAGATCGTCAAAGAGAATGATTTTATAGCATTTTTATGAAAAGCTCTTAATAAGTCCATTTTTTGGGTTTATTAAGGTCTTTATTGATCTTAGCGCAAGAGTTCGTCAGCACCTACTCTTGCGACTTGTTAAATGGTGCTAAAAAACTTTAAAAAAAGGTGCTTATCATGACACAAGACAATCCAACCAAAGTTTATCCACACTTCATTCAACAAGCTTACCAAGCAGATGTTTTACTCCGTAGAGCTTTAACGTGTTCTGTCGGTTCACGTTATCCACACAAAGATCAAGTTGTGATTACGGCTGAAAATACCTATCAACACGCTACAAATGCTCTTTATAGTTATTCACATCGTATTGATGTAGTTGTTAAATGCGAGAACCGTATTGAAGCGGTTAAACTCAATCAAGCCATACGTGAATACCTCGCAAAAGACATGATGCTTCCTCTACATGTAGGCGTATTTCAAAAGCCTTTCACCAAAGATAACCAAAAAGCCCGTAAATACTTCGCTTATTCTAATATCAATGCCAAAGAGCTTTTAGAAACACTTCCAAAACTTGAAAAAGATAAAACACTTAAATTCGTTCTTGGCGCAAGTCCAATCGAAAGTAATGTTTTAGTGAACGGTTTTGATTTGACGTATTCCATTACTGACTTTGATTTAGAGTTCATGATCTTCACCATGGAAAATGCCAAAAAATCCAAAACAGAAATTACCAAAGATATTTATAAAGTGACTCTTTACACTTCGACCATCTTTGAAGTCGATGACGATACCGTTGAAGAGGTACTGATCAATTTTGAAATTAATGGCGAAAGTGCTAGTGAGCTTGACATTCTCGCCAATAAATTAACAGAGCTTAAAAATAATGGAATCGTCTTTACATGTAAAGGTCAATTTCCAAGAGCAGAACGAGATTTTTACCGTGTTTCGCTTTCCAAAACTGCGGGTGAACTCATAGCGCAATTAAGTGCAACGATCAAACCTGAACCACAACCTAAATCATAAGAATTCCAAATGGACTTTTCTGATTGGTTTATTGTTTTTTTTATTGCTTTTTTTGTTGTTGTTACGGCTCTTTCTTGTTGGAATGTATTAATTAAAAAAGATTAAGTAAGGATTTTATATGTCAATCAAACATACGGTTGGGCTTCCTGAACATGGAATGACTGGGATTCATATGGATAACACATCAAATGTAAAGTTATTTACAGAATTTGATTTCTGTGTTTTACGCTTTAAAATCGCTAAATTGTTGAGAACATCTCATCGTAGAATAAAAACCATTGATGTCATGGACGATGGAAAAATCGTGGTTCGTACTTCGTTTATATTGTGTGTTGAGTTTCAAAACGAGAAAGAAATAAATGACGATTTTAAGCACTTTTGCCCTGATGTTGTTGTTCCTGATGAGTTTACATCGACAGATGGTTTACATCGTTCTATTAAGAAAGATAATTCTCCTTTAGTCTCTTTAGCAAGTTAAATATTGGCGTTCTTTTGATGTAAGACCTACGTACAAAATATAAGGATTTTCACAATGAAAATTCAATCTCATAGTTTTGACGCTCCTAAACAAGAGAGCGGTGTGCTTTCAAAAGTTGCCACTGGTGTGGCTTTTATTGCTTTTTTAACCTCTGGAGCTTTTGCAGCTGACCCTGCATGGTTTACATCTGTAACGGATGAACTTGGCTTGATTCCTACCATGATTGGTTCGGTTATCGTCACAGGTGTTGCGATCTATATGGCGCCTATTGCATGGTCTAAAATTAAACACGCTATCGGTCGTGCTTAATCATGATAACTCAAATTGATCTTACGGTCTACTATTTAGTTGTTAGCACTCTTTTAGTGTGTGAAATTTCACTTGGTAGCTCTCATTTCATTTTGAGTTTATTAAAGAGGAGATGATGTTCTCCTCTTATCTCTTGTAATAAAGGCGCTGATATGAAAAAACTACTTTTGATTTTCCTTGTATGTTCTAGCTTTCTCTTTGCTGATTATCTTTATCAACCATCAAACATTTGCATTAAAGATTATTGGTACTCAAACGGCACATTTTATTATGTTCGTTCTGATACTGGCATAACTGTTTCAACAATAACGCAAAATCTTGGTGATGATGTTTTCAAAGGCTATGACTATAACACTTCAACCAACGAATGCGCTCCCGAAGCTTCCAACAATATACTTGGTCTTTCAAATGAGGACTTTAATTATCTCAATGCTATTGTAGCTTTCATGCTCTGTGGTTTATTTATTGTGGGTTTACTTCTATGATTGACATTATTAACTTTGGTATGACAGCAAGCTTGCCCGCAAATTATGTATTAGACATATTATTTACGCTTCTTATTAAAGCGATTTTACCTGTGTATCTTGTCCGTAAAGGTATTAAAAGGTTTTTACCATGAAAGCCTTAATCCTCTCCATCTTCCTAAGTCTAAGCGTTTACGCTATTGAAATAGCTCCAACAAATTTCGGACTTCGTGATCTTGCCACGATGGTATCACAAGAGTGTGGTAAAAATATCTTAATCTCTCAAGATGTTAAAAACATGAGTGCTGATTACTTTGTTATTCAAGATATTAGCCCTGATGTTTTATTCGCTACGTTTAAAGGCATTATTGAGTCAAAAGGACTCTTTTTAAACGAATATGATGGTTTCTATATCGTAGATGATAAAAAACTCGAATTGCCTCCCGATGAAAAAAACCTTTCCAACGTTGAATTAACGATGAAAATAATCGAAATTAATAACGAGAAAATAAAGAATGTTGGCTTTAACTCTGCTCTGACGTCTAAGCTTAGTTTGTCGGGTGTCACTGACTTTAAAAAATTGTCTTTTGATAAGCTTTTTAGTGCTGATTTCGAGAGTGTATTGACTGATCTTGAAACCCAAGACTATTTAAAGATCATGAGTGAGCCTTATGTGGTTGTTGCAAACGGTGAAACCACAAAACTCAATGTGGGTGATACAATCAGTGTTAAGACGTCCTCTTATGCAACGGATTCCACTTCTACAACGTCAGCATTGCGTAATACCTACACGCAAAAAGAACTCGGATTAACCATTGAGGTTTCACCTAAAATTCAAAAGAATGGCTTAATCCTTTTAAAGACAACACTTACGAATGAGACACTTAAAAAGAAAGGTGATGACGGGCTGATCGAAACAAAGAAAAAATCTATTTCGGGCAATTTCAACATTAAAGATGGTGGTAGCGTTTCGATTGGTGGATTGACTGCAAGCTCTGATGTAAAATCTACTTCTAAAGTTCCGTTACTGGGTGACATTCCCGTCTTAAGTTATGTCTTTTCTTATGACTCAACCGATACCGTACGCACGACTTTAACGCTATTTATTGAAGTAAAGATCATTAAATGAAAAAGATAATCTTAGCTTTAATGATGATGGTATCGGCTTCATATGCGTTTACTTTTCCAACGTATTATGTATTAAATTCAGTAACTTATAAAATAAATTCTTCTCAAATTGTTTATGATAATCCAATTTGTTCAAATTCTGCCCCTTCTGGTTATGTCGAGGGTGCAATTTATATTTTGTCAAGTTCTTTTATTTCTGGACTTTATCGTAGAACTGATCCTAATAATGGTACTACTCAAAGTATTTGTTATTTAAAAAATAGGTCTGGATTTTCTTATTATGAGTCTTCTTCGCTTTATTATCCTAGTACATGTAATGGTGCTATTGTTAATGGTGAATGTGTTCCTTGTAATTCTCATCAAACTTTAACAAATGGTGTATGTGTCGATAATGCTGTCGATACAAATAATTCTAATTGTGACCCCATAGGCGCTCAATTTACAAGCTCTACAACGGGAAAATGTGTTGATTGTATGCCGTTCACTGGTCTTAGTTCTCGTGCTAGTTGTGCATGTGATGCTCTTGGCTCTACTTATACACCCACTACAAAAGGTGTTTCTTATTGGTATGTTAGTGGTGTTTATTCTTATAAAAAACAACGTGTTACATGTGATGATGGACAATCTGTTTTTATTTACTATGACCCTGTAAATACTACCCCTGACACAAATACATCAACGCCATCTGATACCAATGGTACAAAACCACCTGACGCAAATACAACGACAAATACACCCGATATCAATGGCTCTCCCGTAACAACACCAACGCAAGCCGATGTGGTTAATGCTCTTAAATCTATTCAAGACGGTCAAAAAGACTCAAACATGGCATTAAAAGAATTGGGTGTTGATCTAAAATCTGTTAACACTTCTTTAAAAGAGCAAGGTTTTACGTTTGACTCTATCCTTGCCAAAATTGTCGATGGTAACTCAAAAGCTGACGCTCGTTATGCACTTATGGATACAGAATATAAAGGTAATACGCAATATCGTAATATGATGGGTAAATGGGTAGATCAAGATCTTAAAAACGCAACCGCACAACTTGGTGCAACTATTGGCGTTCAGAGTGCTGTTAATGGTACAACGGGTGCTGTTAATGCTCAAGGGGATAAACTCGGTGGCAAATTAGACGACATTTTAAAAGCGATTAAAGACGGTAATGGTACTGGCACAAAAGACGGCAACGGTACAGATTTAAGCAAGGTTGAGGATAAACTCGACACTCTTCATAAAGATAATAACTCTTCTCAAGCAAAGCTCGACACACTTCATGGTGATGCGAATACAACGAATAGCACCCTTAAAGATATTAAAAATTTACTTGACTTTAATGCTTCAAAATACTCTATTAATGATTTAATGCCTAGTGGTGGCGAGGGTTGGTTTACTACTAATCGTCTTGATCTTAACTTCAATAATTATGGTGGTGACTGTTATTGTCAAACGGCTGAGTTTTCTGTCGCTGGGCATCAGTTTATTTTTCCACCTCAAGAGTCTTTAGACGTTATTCCATTTACAACTATTTCTAATATTTTCATGGCGTTTATTTATGTACTTGGGCTTAAAGCTTTTATCAAAAGTTAGAAGGGAATTATCATGGGTTTTTTAGCAAAATTGGCTGTTTTTTCAATCTATACGGCTATGTTAATATTCTTTTTAGAGGGTGTTTCGAATTTTGCAATGTCTCATATTAGCTCTAGTTCTTTTATGACTCCTACGATTTGTTGGTTTTTTACCAAGTTAAAAGCGTTTGATCTATTAGCGACTTATTTTTCTTTTATGTCGGCTAACTGGTTAAAATCAAAGATTATTCAATACTGGACTGCGTGGTAATTTGTCATGATTAAGGTGCTGATTGGCGGGCAAGGCGATGGTAAGTCCTTAACTTCTATTCATTTTTTATTTGAACCTGTTGACTCTCCTAATGGTAAAGTTCCACGTCATACAATCTATAAACGTCTTATTACTAATGTAGGCGGTTTTAAACCCGCACTTTTTAGAGAGTTGAGTGGGAATACTGACTTAGAAATTATTCACCAAGATAAATATTGGAATAAAGAAGATTTGTTCTTACTTTTTAGTGAGCAGATGAAAGAGCGTGATAAAGTAGAAAGTGAACGGACTCCAACGCTTTTTATTTATGATGAGTGTCAATATGGTCTTTCTACGTTTTCAACGGCACAGGCAAATTTAGAAATTTGCGAATTTATTATGAATTTTTTTATGCTTCAACGACATTTTGGTCCGTGTGATTGTCTTTTAATGACTCAAACTATTGCTAATATTCATGATAAATATTTAGGTAATAATTTCGAGCTTTATATTGCTCCTGAATATGCTTTAAAAGCTGACCCTGATAATGACATAGTTTTTGATCTTTACGACTCTAAAGGTAAAGGTATTATCACGGGTGGTCGTGACAAAATCAAGTATAAAAAGCAAAAAACCATTAAAGATAAAACCGGTCAAGATTTCAATCCTTTTATTCTTTATGTAAGCGGTGATGGTGGTCGTACTCCTGAAGTAAAAAAGAGCTATTGGAAAAAGTATATTTATATCTTATTTGCACTTATTGCAGTTATTTTGCTTTCTTTAGTCTTTACGTTTTACAAGCTCTTTGGTGGACTTGGTAAAACGCCTTCTAAAGTTGAGCAGAACACGACTAAAGAAACAAATACATCAAAGAGTGATTATGATCTTTCTTTGCCTCCTCCAAACTCTTTAAAGGGTGCTAGAGGCAATTTAGCAGTCGATGAGAACTCCACGTATCATCAATATGTTAAAGAGCCTTATAGCAACATAGAAGCGCAACATATGTACAGAGTGTTTGTGATGGATAATATCTATTATATAGGCACTCAAATTCTTTCCTTAGATCAATTCAAAACAATGGTAGATAAACAAGTCTTTTTCGTTGTATCCACACAACCTGTTACAAAACGAAGCTTCTATGTAAATTTACTTATCCATCAATCAGTTCTTAATAGTTTTGGTTTAACGAGGGACTTTGATACAACAGATGGGCAAACACGGTCTAAATCAACACTTCCTAATAAAAATTAAAAGGATACAAAATGTATGACATTCGTTCAAAAGCACTTAGAGATCGTATAAGACATCTAAAAAGTAAAATTGAATTTTATCGTCAAATCTTGTCAAAACTTAGTGAATATGATGGAAGATTTATAAAATCATATATTGATCAGGACAATTTAGAAATTCGACAATTAGAGTTAGAAATAAAAGAATATGAAAAAAAATGAGGTGCTAAATGAAACGTAAATTTTTCTTATTTTTACAAAAATATTTAAAAGATTGTGTTGACTTTTCTTTACTTCAAAGAATTGAAAAACTGAAAATAGATAATTCTATTCTTTTTGATCTGCTTGATAATTGTGATCGTAAAGTTAACGGTACTTTGTGTGGCTGTAATAGGTTTGATTTACGTCTTTCTATTTTAGAAGAAAAAGTGAAATTAGCATCGCAGATAAAAGAGAGCGAGGCATAGCCTATAAGCGAATGTGAGGACTAGCGAAGCGTAACAGTACATAGTTACAACCTGCTAAACGATGAGAACGTAAGGTACTGTAAAGGGCGAGAGTGAATTTTGAGACTCCTACCTAAACAGCTGTATTTTTTGTTTTTTTGGCGTTTTGAGCGAAAGCGAAGAGGAGCTACCGCACCACATGAGCGAAGCTCTCTTGTCAATTTAACAAAAGTTTCCGTACACATTTTAAAAAGGTGCTAATGATGTTTGATTTTACTTTTCCTAAATATGGTCTTGGTCGCTATGATGTTGCAAATGCTCAAAAGCATATAGACAAACAAAAAGATTTTCAAAGAAACTCTATCTTTGTCACTGCAAACGGTACGTGTAAATCTTTGCTTGATGTTTCAATGAGTGCAAATATCTCTGAACGCTATTACGCACAACTCGTTAACAAGGTCAACACGCTGCAACAAACAATGACAAATTTAAATCTAATGCCTGTCTTTCTTACGATCACTCTTGATGGTTGGTTACATGATTTTTACAATGGTGATTATTCACGATATCACGATGATCTATTGGCAAAGCTTCCTGAAAATGACAAATATGGTTATCTTGCTACTAAGGCATTTAATCATCAAACATTCGATGTTCATGATCTTTACATGGTCTTACGTTGGCAATGGGATAAATTTTGTAGTACACGCACTTTTAGAAAAATGCGTAAAGAAACTAAGATTGGTTACTTATTTGCTGTTGAGCCTCATGTAAGTGGTGTTCCTCATGCTCATGTTCTTTTGTATATTCCTTTTGAATATCTTTATTCTTTACAAGCTGAATTTGAAAAAGTCTTTAATGCTAAACGTAACATTACACAAGATGATGAACAGTTAACACCTGAACAGATTTTTAACGGTGAAACTAACGGTTTTCAATGGACACTTAGCAATCCTGTCGGATATGTTTTAAAGTACGTCACAAAGTCATTTATGGATTTAAAAAATCAAACACAAATAGATGAACTGCAAGCATGGTACATTAAACACCGCATTGTTCGCTTTACAACTTCACACACGCTTATTCCTCAATGGGTTTACGCAAAAGTCTATCCTCTTGAAAATGATTGGTTGTATCTTTCTGATCTACACATTAACTCTCAATGTGCTTGGTCTGCTGAAGATGATTATTTTATCTTTGAAGATGAAAATACTGGTAAAACACTTCAATATGAAAAAGGCTTATATCAGTATTTCCAAAATGGTGTTTTAGCCCATGAATTTGGCGAATTTAAAGGAAAAGAGATTATTAAAAGCTCACGTGTTGATTTTAGACCTACGCTTCGATCGAATCGTGAAGTAAGTTACAACTATAAAAAATCACCTTTAAACTTTGGCGATTGGGAACTATTGAGTTATTACAATTCTTTAGATATTGATATTTGTGGACGTGCTCATTATGTCCTTATTCAAAATGAGTGTATTAAACGTGATCTTGTTAAAGGTCAAATTCAATCCTTAAATGAGTGTACAGCATTTACAAATGGCATAGATGAATTAGGCGAATATCTTGATAAAAAAATGATGTTTTCAAACTTTGAAGCACACTATGATGGTGTGGAATTTTAAGGAGTTCATGATGTTAGATGATTTTCAAATATCACAAATCAATATGTATCAAGGTTTTGTTTTTTTGACAAATTCAAAAAAGCGTTTAGTTTGCTATCAACTTGCGTGTGACTTAATAATTCAAGGTGCTTTTTATTTTGTTCGTTATACAAAATATTCACCTGTCTTTTATTGTTTCAAGACTAAAGAGGATTACTACGCATTACCTCAAAGATTTGAAATTATTAAATTACGTACTCTTAAGAAGATATGTAAACCTTCATATAGACAATTAACAATCTATGATTTTATAGGGGCATAAAATGACATGTTTAGTATGTGGCAAACCTATTATCTCTAACAATAAAGGTTATCGTTGCTCCTTTGGTCGTCCAAAAACTTACTGTTCAGATCATTGTCGTAATTATATGAAATACTTTGTTGCTATGCAAAAGGAACTTGATTTAATTAATCTTGATGATGAACACAAACGTAAAATAAAGGGCGATCTATTTAGGGTAAGCAATGGTCTTAAGTTGTGTAACTCTAGGTCTTTTGGTACCAAAACAAATCGATCGGAAAATAAATGACTTTTCAAAAATATGCTTCTCTTTATATCAAACTTAATGAGGACGATTGGAAACCGTCCTATTTAGATAAAAATAAAGGGATTGTTGAAACTCGTTTTGAAGCTTTTAAAGATATGGATATTAAAGATTTACATGCCTCTGATATTAAGCTTTGGTATAAAAATATAGATGATGTAGGTAATAAGTCTAAACGAAACTACTTAAGCGTTTTAAAGGGTATTCTTGACGTTGCACTACATGATGAAGTGATACAAAAAAATCCAATGATACATGTAAAGTTTCCAAAGTATAAAGCTCCTCGAATTCACCCTTTTAGTGCAGATGAAGTTAAAATGATTTTGGAAGCTTCGAAAGATTTGAATTTTAATTTTGTCTATTACCTTGCAATGGGTTTTTATGCGGGTATGCGTACGGGTGAAATATTGGCTTTAAAACGTAATGAAGTTGATCTCAAAAAAAGAATGATTAGTATTAAGTCAACTCGTTCTCGTTTTGGTGAGGGTACTCCCAAAACATTTGGCTCCAAACGTACTATTCCTATTCTTGACTCTTTATATCCCTACATTGTGAAAATGCTTGAAAATTGCAATACTAAGTATGTTCTAACAAATCAATATGATAGACCGTATCGTGATAGTCATGTCTTTTGCACGTATTGGTGGAAACCTCTTTTAGAGTCTTTAAAACTTCCCTATAGAAGAATATATGATACTCGTCATACATTTGCTACAAATATGCTTTATCGTGAGCTTTGTAGTCCTGCTGAATTAGCACAATATTTGGGTCATTCTAATGTTCAGATGGTTTATGAGGTATATGTTTCGTATCTTGATAGTCACTTCGATAAATTTGATAGATCTATCGCAATTTATTCGTAACGCCTAGGTAGAGGGATTTTAAGGTTTTAAAAAAGTGCTTTGAAAGTGCCTAAAATAGGGGCTTGGTGGCGGACAGAGAGGGATTTGAACCCTCGGTCAGGTTACCCCGACGCATCCTTAGCAGGGATGTGGTTTCAGCCACTCACCCATCTGTCCAAGTAAAAAGTAGAGTGCAAGTATATCAAAAGTATATAATAAACGGCTTAAGAGACTTTTCTTAAGCCGTTTATCGATTAAATATAAGCGGCATCTTGTGATTTTAAAAGTTTTTCAAGCAGTTTTTGAAGTTTTGGAACAGAAGATTGATCTGTTTTTTTTGCTTCTTCAATCTTGTCTTTTAGCATCACAACCAATTTAATACCTTCTATAAAATGCATCGGATACTCCTTTTAGATCATGGTTTAATCTAAAAAAAGCAAAATTTATTCCGAAACTGGAGGTACCGACGTTGCAGGTAAAACCAATTCAGGTTGCTTAATCACTCCATCATAAAAAACAGTACAATTTTCATCATTTTGCTTCGGTTGCGTATGTGTTATTTTTGATTTTGTTGTAAAAGAAAGTACCACATCTTTGAGTGTTGCAACAGCTGTTGCATCAAGCTTTACAGAAGGTTTGGCATACGTTCCACTAAACTTTTGTTCAACGACGGCACATCCTTTTGTATCCAAAAGAGCCGCTTTTACATCCATCAATTTTTCATCAACAATATTGACAGCTCCCTTAATTGCGATTCGATTAGAAGCTGTGCTCAGCGCTACATCACTTAGTTTTATTTCAGAGTACCCAAGATCAACTTTAGTATTAAGCTCCTTAATCACGCTATTGCCGCCCTTAAAAGCCTCTATAGTACCAGATATAAGTGTGTTGAGATTTAACTTCTCTTTTTGAAAAGGATCAAGCACTAAAGCAATTTTGTCTATATCATAACCCTTTAAGGTTATCTCCTCACCTGAAAGCTGAACAAATCCATTGAGAGTGCTTTTAAAAGTTGTACCATCGCCCACAAAGAATGAGAGTTTAAAGTCACCATTGGCATTGCCCTCTAGCAGATCTTTACCCCATAATTCTTTTGAGAGAGATGCCAATTTCAAACCAACGATCTTGCTCTTTAATGAAATTTTCGGTTGTTTCCCACAAAAATCAAACTTGCCATTTCCTTGAATTTGCGTATCAAAAAGTGTGTATTTAAGAGCACTACTAACCGCAATACCATTTTTCAGCTCAAATGACATCGAAATATCTTGCACAGCATAAGCACTACCATACTGAATTTTGTCGATGTGCGTATCAGCATTAAAATAGAGCCCTTGAATACTATGCTTGGAAGCATCATAACTGATATCATTTATATCAAGATCAACGTGTTCAAAAACAATTTTATTAGTTGCATTCACATCTGCATAACTGATTGTACTGTTGCTAAAGATAATTTTTTTGGCATTCATGAAAGCGGATACATCGCTCTCTTTTTCAACGGTGGCATTGTTCTCTTTAGTTTTTTTATCAGCTGCTTTTTGTGTTGGTACAGGCAGTAAATCATAATTAAACTTGCCATCTTTTATTTTTTCTATATTTAAAGCAAGTCCATCGAGAGAAAGCTGTGTAACTTTAATCTCTTTTTTAAGTAATGCGGGTACGTCAAGTGCAACATCAAAACTACCCAACTTGGCAAACGGAGTCTCAGGATGATACGTTGGATTATTGACCTCAATATCAGAGACACTAACGCCAATAGGTGAAAGGGTAAGTGTTATATCACCACGAATAATCACTTCATATCCAGTACTCTCTTTAATCGCTTTGTGCAATCGTGGTTTGTATTCATTAAAATCAATCACTTTAATAAGAAAGAAAAAAGCAGCAACGACAACAGCAACTAATACCACAATACCGAGTACAATCTTTTTAAACATTCTTACCTCTTAATGACTAAATATTTTCAATAATTTTCTTTACCACACCTAGCGGATCATCACTATGATAAATCGGTCTCCCCACGACAATAAAATCTGAATGTTGCTTTTTTGCAGTCTCAAGATCAGCCACTCTCTCTTGATCATTACTATTTTCACCAAAAGGACGAATACCAGGTGTTAGTGTCAAGAAAGAAGGAGCCGTATGTGCTTTAATGTCTAAACTCTCATAAACGGAAGAAACAACTCCGTGCAAGCCACTGGCATAAGCATCTTGGGCAAAATCAACCGCTTTTTGCGCAATAGGGGTATGATAAATCGCTTCGAAAGAGGCATTGTCAAAACTGGTCAGTGCCGTTACAGCTAAAACAATTGGGGGATTTGAAAAGGTATTGACACGCTCCATTACCATGTGCATCGCTTTACGTCCACTGGAGGCATGTACGTTGAACATATCCACACCAAGAGAAACCATTGACTCAGCGGCATCTGCCATCGTATTAGGTATATCATGGATTTTGAGATCTAAAAAAATTTTAAAATGAGGATTGATCGCTTTGATCTCATGTAAAAGAGCTTCGCCATCTCGAATAAAAGAGCGAAGTCCCACTTTGAGCCAAACATCTTCACTTTTGAGCTTTTGAATCAGAGCAATATTTTCAGATTTTGTGGGGAGATCAAGCGCAACGCACAATTTCATTTATTTAGCTTCCCCATCTCTTGAAATTGCATCCAAAACACCGTTAATAAATTTAGGGCTTGTTTCATTGCATAGTTTTTTTGCAAGCTCAATTGCTTCGTTAATAATCACTGCATTATCCAGTTCAGAATACAAAACTTCATACGCACCTAGTCTTAAAATAGCACGTTCAATCGTCCCAATTTCACTGAGGTTCCACTCTTTAAGATGATGGTTAATCGCTTCATCAATGATGATTAAATGCTCTTTCACACCGTGGTACAACCCAAGTGCAAACTCTTTTTGTTGATTTCGGATCTTTTTCTCTTCAAAGAGTTCATCTATAAATTTTTCAATGCCAGAATTTCCAATATCTTCTGCGTATAATAGACCAATAATACTCTCTCTTGCTTGATGTCGTGTTGCCAAAGCGTTTCCTTATAGATGTTTGTAGAGGCTAATAAGTTCGATCAAACCTGTCATAGCTTCAAAGCCTTTATTACCCGCTTTGCTTCCAGCTCTCTCAATCGCTTGCTCAATGTTATCGGTGGTTAAAACACCAAATGTGACGGGTTTTTGATATTTAAGAGCTGTATTGGCAACCCCTTTGGTCGCTTCTGCTGCAACATAGTCAAAATGCGGCGTGCTTCCACGAATAATCGCACCAACACAACAGACCGCGTCATACTTACCGCTGCTTAAAATTTTATCGAGGGCTAAAGGAATTTCATACGCCCCTGGCACTAAAATAAGGTCTAAATTTTTCTCATCGCCGCCGTGACGAATAAACGCATCGCGTGCGCCTTCAACCAAACGATCAGTGATAATATGGTTAAATCGACTATTAATAATGGCTACTTTTTCTTTACCATTAAGGGAGAGTTTTCCTTCAATAATATTCATAATTATCCTTTTACTTTTTCTTATAATACACTATTTTTCGTTACAGTTTAATTATCGCTTTTTCCAGACACTTACATGTAACGTTTTTATCACACTTTTACGTTCACTCTCTTTCACTTCTAAACGCATCGACAATGGCTTTACATGTAAAGTAAAAAAGACCGATAAATGCTCATTGAGGGCATCAAATGTATTGTATTTTTCACCATTTTTCTTAAAGCCTCCCAGCCATTTGGCACGAGGTGTTTTAACTTCATCCCAGTCATACGCACTTGCAATAACTAAAAATCCCCCAGCATTGAGACGCTCTTTGATCTTCTCTAAAAAAAGCGCAGGATCGTATAACGTATCCAGTACATCATTAGCAAGAATGAGATCGTATCCGTCAAAATAAGGCTTCATATTGTGCGGATCAGCTTGCCAAAATTCCACTTTTTGCACCTGTGGATTGATGCCAAAATCACTGAGATTTTTTTCAATAAATAGTGCTAGTTCGCCCTCTTCTTTCAAGGTGTATTTGAGTTTACCACTCTCCTTAAAATTGGTCGCAAGCCTCACAACACGCGCGGTAAATTCAATGCCATGTACCATTTCAAAATGGCGTGCAAGCGCAAATGTTCCCCTGCCGACACCACACCCAATTTCCAATGCTTTTGCTTTTGAACCACCCAAATCAATACAAAACTGCGCCATTTTTTCATAATAGTTAGGTTCTTTTTCACCAAAATGCGCCTCGCAAATTTTGGAAAGTGCAAAATCTGTCTCGTAAAACACGGAGTGCGTCTCCACAGGCTCAGCAGACTCAATATAACGAAAGCCCGCATGTTGGTAAAAATGACGGCGAAACGCATAACGTGAGCTTCGTATGATTTCATTGCCCGTACTGATCCACGAACCGCCTTTGATGATATTATGTCTATCATCAAATGTTGGAACAGAAAAATCATCGTAAAGTGGATGAACCATAAAGCCATCAAACCCATTCATTGGCGTTTCAGTCCACTGCCACACATTGCCGATAACATCGTAAAAATCACCAAAAGCAAACGTATCCACCGGCACAGAAGAGGCAAAATATTCGAGGTTAAGATTCGCAGGTGCCTTGTCCCAAAACGGCTCTTCCACCTTTACATGTAAATCATGCAGAACATACCACTCCTCTTCACTCGGAAGGCGAATGGACTGCCCTGTCACCTGACTTTTCCAGTTACAAAAGGCTTTGGCTTCAAGATAATTGATCTCCACAGGCCAACTCCACGGCATTTCAATTTCTTCTGCCATCAGACGAAGTTTGTATCCTGAAGCGTCTATTCGCCAAAAAAGTGGCATGGTCGCATTTTTGTACGTACGCCACTTCCACCCCTCTTCGCTCCAAAAACTTTGTGTTTCATACCCTTTGTTGGCAACAAACGCTAAAAATTCGGCATTGGAGACGAGGTATTTGGAGGCTTTAAAGTCTTTGACTTCTTTTACATGTAAACCGTATTCGTTATCCCAACCGTACAGTACATCGTCTCGTTTCTTCTCTAAACGGAGTGTCGTGCCTTTTACATGTAACAACTCATTTTGAACAATGGGCGTATCCAGTGGGCAGACTTTCCAAAAATCACTTGGCTTCACACGTTCAAGTGGCAACTGGCGAATCAATACTGATGACGTTTCAAGATGAATGCGCTCATGCTCAATGCCCATCATAATCGCCCAAAATGGACTCTCCCATGAAATAGGCATGGCAAGAGGCAATGTATCGATGAGTTCTAAGATTTTAGCTTTCACAGCGTCACGATACGCTTGAATCTCAGCAATGCGTGGCCATTTGTAATTAGATTGGTTAAGATCATCCCAACTCATCTCATCCACACCAATCGCAAAAATCGACTCAAAAGAAGGGTTAATGCGTTTATCTAAAATCTTGGCAAGAACGAGTTTATTGATAAAAAAAGTCGCGGTATGACCAAAATAAAATACCAACGGATGACGCAGAGGATCGGCGGTAAGATAATAACTCTCCTCATCCTTCATCAGCTCAAAAAGCTTCTCATACACCGTATAGGTTTTGAGAAAATACTCTCTGATCTCTTGCCTTTTTTGTTCGCTTGTTCCTTGATTGAGAAGAATATTGCGCGTTGGGATCAGTTGCATCCTATGCCTTTAAGCTATCTTGTATCGCTTTAATGTCTTTAATGGCTAAACCTAAGTCGTCTAAATCAAGCATATTCGGTCCATCACAAAGTGCCTCGCAAGGATTAAAATGGGTTTCAAAGAAAAAACCATCCACCCCAACAGCAGCAGCGGCGCGTGAAAGCGGGCGTACAAACTCACGTTTTCCACCACTTTTTCCACCCTCGGTTCCTGGCATTTGCACCGAATGGGTTGCATCAAAAACCACAGGGGCAAACTCGCGCATGATGACAAAACTACGCGCATCGACGACTAAATTGCCATACCCAAATGTTGAACCACGCTCGGTCAGCCACACGCCTGCTTTTTTAGCGGCTTCGTAGCCCTCTTCTTTCACACCTCTGGTATCAAGCACTTTTTTAACCGAATAGCGCATATCCGCAGGGTTTAAAAACTGCCCTTTTTTGATGTTAACCACGCATTTAGTTTGTGCGGCCGCGACCAAAAGATCGGTTTGACGACACAAAAAGGCGGGGATTTGAAGCACGTCCACCACTTCGCCCACAGGTTTGGCTTGGGTATAGTCGTGAATATCGGTTAAAAGTTTGTACCCAAACTGCGTTCTCACCTCATCTAAAAGTTTCAAACCCTCGTCCATACCTGGACCTCTAAAACTGTCGATACTCGTACGATTGGCTTTATCAAAACTGCTTTTAAAATAAAAATCTATCGATTGATCTTCGTGATAGCTCATTAATTGCTCTGCAACCCTAAACAGGTTGTCTCTGCTTTCAATGACACACGGTCCTGCTATTAAAATCACTCTTTCTCCTTTGCTACGATAATTCCACTAAGAACGACTAAGAGTATACCAAATAGTCCAAGAATATCTGGTAAACCATCGCCTAAGACTATGCCAATAATGAGCGAAAAGAAGATAATCGAATACCCAGCTGCTCCTACAATTCCCGCTTTGGTAGTTGCAAATGCTTTGGTCATATAGACTTGCCCAATAGCGCCGGAAAAGCCCATTAAAACAATATAGAGCCACTCTATCCCTACAGGTGCAATAAAATGCCCCAGCATAAAATCAAACATCGGCGTATGGAAAAATTCACTCAAAATCATAAAAAGTGCAGGAAAAAATGTTCCAGTACAGACAAAGGCAAGCACAATAACACGGGTATCATACACACGGTTTAGCTCTCGTACGCTCGTGTAGGCAAGTGCCGCACCAAGACCGCTAAAAAGTCCAAAAAGGTCAGTTTTGGAAAGCATCAAGCCGTTGGGTTTCATGACAAAAACGATACCGATAAACCCAACAAAAACAGCTACCCAGCCTTTCCAACCGATTTTCTCTTTCAAAAAGAAAAAGGCCAAAATAGCCGTGAAAATAGGTGCAGTTCGTGAAAATGTGATGGCATCAGCAAGGGGAATATGGGCAATGTTGTAGAAAAAAACCAACATCGAAGCGAAACCAATGAGAGCACGAAAAAGAAGCAACCAAGGCTTCCCACCAATTTGTTTTATCGGTAGTTTGAAAATACTCAGCGCTACAAAAAGCATTGTCAAACCATTACGAAAAAAGACCACTTCCACGGAATCCATACTCTGACTTAAAACTTTAGCAAACGCACCATCAAATGCAAAGCTAAACGAAGAGAGAAGCATAAAGAGTACGCCTTTATTTATCCCTTCAAAAAACTGTTTCAAAATAACTCCATTCAACGCCATAAATACGAAATCTTAATCTATTCTGTGTTAAAATTCGTTGATATTTGTATCTTAACCCTTAGGAAAAAGTATGGATCTCCAACATATTTTAGAGTACAGCCTTTTTGGATTGCCTATTACCCATATTGCAATTGCTATCACTATTTTTTTACTCGGATTAGCCTTCAAAAATCTTATTGCAAGCATTATTCTCAAACCTCTTAGAACCATAGCTAAACGTACCAAAACGACCACAGATGATAAAATCATCGCTGTTCTTGACGAGCCTTTAAAACTCTCTATTGTATTGGTTGCCTCCTACATTGCAACGCTTTGGCTCCCTTTTAGAAGCTTTGATCATGTTGTCGATCTTGCGATCAAATCGTTTGAAACATTCATTATTTTTTGGATTTTGTATCGAATGGTGGATAAATTTTCCAATCTCTTTAGCTTCTTCTCTTCAAAATTTGGTAAAGAGCTACACCAAGATATTCAGCATTTCATTACCAAAGCTTTGCGCATCTTTCTTGTTGCATTGGGTATTATGGCAGTTTTGCAAGAGTGGGGCATCAATGTCAGCGCCTTTGTCGCCTCTTTGGGACTAGGAGGTTTAGCCTTTGCCCTCGCCGCTAAAGATACGGTTGCCAATCTTTTTGGCTCACTGGTCATTTTTACAGACCGCCCTTTTAAAGTAGGTGATTGGGTTGAAACACCCGCAGTAGAAGGATACATTGAAGAGATTGGTATTCGCTCAACCAAAATTCGTACCTTTGCGCAAGCCTTAGTCAGCATGCCCAATGCAACACTCGCCAATACACCTATTACCAATTGGTCACGCATGGGAAAACGTCGTGTAAAAACACGTTTGGGACTTACCTATAACACCTCCGTGGAGCAGATGCAAGCGATTATCCAAGAGATAAAAACCATGCTCAAAAAACACCCAGATGTTCATCAAGAGACCATTTTAGTTAATTTTGATGAATTTGATAACAGCGCACTGAGTATCTTTCTCTACTTTTTTACCAAAACAACCGTTTGGCTAGAGTATTTACATGTAAGAGAGGATGTCAATTTTAAAATTATGGAGATCGTCGCACGTAACGGCGCGCAGTTCGCATTCCCTTCACAAACGCTCTATGTAGAGAGTTTACCAAAATAACAGCAAACACAGAGTATAATCAACTTAATTATGCAATAAAGGTTACTATGAAGAAAATTGCCATTATCGGGCTACCCAATGTGGGGAAAAGCTCACTTTTTAATCGCATCGCAAAACAACGCATTGCGATCACTTCTGATTTTAGCGGAACAACACGTGACATTAAAACCCATCAAGTCCATATCACCGAAAAACCATGTCTTCTTTTAGATACAGGCGGGCTTGATAAATCCACCGAACTGTTTGAAAATGTTCACAACATGTCGATGGAAGCATCCAAAAAAGCCGACATCATCATCATGGTGGTTGATGGTAAAATGCTTCCAAGCGATGAAGAGAAAAAAATCTTTTACGCCCTTCAAGCACGCAAAAAGCCAATCGCTTTGGTCATCAATAAAATTGACAACGACAAAGAGATGGAACGTGCGTGGGAGTTTGATGAATTTGGAGCCGAACATGTCTTCCCCATTTCTGTTTCACACAACCGTGGTGTCAGCGCTCTTTTAGAGTGGATCGGCGAGCTTCTTCCTGCGGCGGAAGGAACAACACCTCCTGTCAATGAAGACGACGATACGTTTGAAGAAGAGGATGATACCGAAGAGGACGTTTGGGACGATGAAGAGGCGTTTGAGGAAGAAGATGAAGAGATCATCCCCGAAAATATCGTTGAAGAGGTTGAAACCAACCAAATCAATGTTGCGATCATCGGACGTGTCAATGTCGGCAAAAGTTCACTGCTGAATGCCCTTGTAGGTAAACAACGCGCTGTCGTTAGCAGTGTGGCAGGAACAACGATTGATCCTGTGGATGAGAGCATTGAGTATGAAGATAAAGTCATCAACTTTGTTGATACCGCTGGACTTCGCAGACGTGGAAAAATCGAAGGCATTGAAAAATTCGCCTTAATGCGAACCAAAGAGATGTTGGAGCGAGCCAATATCGCCCTGCTTGTCTTAGATACGAGTGAGCCTTTTTTAGAGCTCGATGAGCGCATCGCAGGTCTTGTGGAAGAAAACCATTTAGCCTGTATTATCGTGCTCAACAAATGGGACAATCCACTGGCTGATTTTGAAAAGATTACCACAGAAGTAAGAGACCGTTTTAAATTTCTCTCTTACGCGCCACTAATTACCGTTTCGGCGAAGAGCAAGCAAAGAGTTGCGAAGATCAAAGATATGATTTTATCGGTCTATGCCAACTATTCACAGCATATTCCAACCCGTCAGCTCAATGAAGTCATCAGAAATGCGACTATTAAGCATCAAATCCCCAGTGATCACTCAAAAGTGGTTAAGATTTACTTTGCCACCCAGTACCTTACCAAGCCACCACGCATTGCTTTGGTCATGAACAAACCACGCTCCTTGCACTTTAGCTACAAACGCTACCTTGCCAATAAGTTGCGTGAAAATTTCAATTTAGAGGGTTCACCGATTCTGCTTTATCCACGAGCCAAAGGTGAGAGAGACAACGAACAGGAAGAGAACGGTGCTGAATCTTAAGAATAAAAATATCGTTTTTATTGGCTTCATGGGTGTCGGTAAAGGCACCATTTCCAGAGCACTGATTCAACGAACCAAACGCTTTGGTCTGGATACCGATGATTTGATCGAGAGTATGGAAAACCGCAAAATCAAAGCTATTTTTGAAACAGACGGAGAAGCCTACTTTCGCAAGCTTGAGAAAAAAACTGCCAAATGGCTGGAGAAAAATGTTAAAAATGCTGTCATCTCAACAGGTGGTGGCTTTTTCAAGGTCGATAATCTAGATGCGATTGGCACGATTGTCTACCTTCGCTCCTCCTTCGATGGAATTTTAAAAAGGCTCAAAGAGCATGAAAATGCCGATCTTAAGCTTGCCAAACGCCCCTTACTGAGCGATGAGGACAAAGCGAGAACATTATTTGAAGAGCGATCATCGCTTTATGAAGCTAAAGCTGACATTACCATCAATGTTGAAAATCGAAGCGTTGATGCCATCGTACAAGATTTAATTACGTTACTCCACTTAAAAGAGAAAAAAGAGAAAGAGTAGGACAGATTTATGAGAGTATTAACAGGAATTCAACCCTCTGGTGCGCTTCACATAGGAAACTATTTTGGCGCGATTAAACAAATGGTCGATTTGCAAAATAACAGCGATCTGTTTATTTTTATCCCCAACTACCATGCCCTCACCTCATTAAAAGATGGTGTAGCACTTAAAAACAATACCCTCGATGCGGCGATTAATTTCATGAGCCTTGGCATTGATCCAAATAAAGCAACTCTATGGGCACAATCGGATGTCAAAGAGGTCTTAGAGCTTTACTGGGTACTTTCTGGTTACACTCCTATGGGACTTTTAGAGCGAGCACACGGATACAAAGATAAAGTGGCTAAAGGCATTGCTGCCAATCACTCTTTATTCTCTTACCCTGTTTTAATGGCAGCCGATATTTTACTTTACGATGCTGAAGTGATTCCTGTGGGAAAAGACCAAATCCAACACGTTGAGATTACCCGTGATATTGCCATTAAATTCAACAACGAGTTTGGCGATATTTTTAAAATTCCTGATTTTAAAGTCGATGACAACGTTGCGACGGTTCCAGGACTTGATGGCGCCAAGATGAGTAAAAGCTATGGCAACACGATTGATATTTTTTGCACCGAAAAAGAGCTCAAAAAAGCAACATCACGCATTGTCACGGATTCTACACCGATGGAAGAGCCAAAAGATTATCTTACATGTAATGTGTATGCACTGGCTAAACTCTTTTTAGAAAAAAACGAAGTAGTTGCATTACAAGCACGCTATCTTAAAGGTGGCGAAGGATATGGTCACTTTAAAGCGTATCTGAGCACGTTGATTTGGGACTATTTTGCGGAAGCTCGTGAGAAAAGAGCTTATTATGTTGAGCATAAAGATGAAGTGATCGCTATTTTAGATGAGGGCGCGAGTAAGGCTCGTAAAATCGCAACGGAGAAGATGCGCATTATTCGTGATCTTGTTGGAATTTATCGCTAAGGGAAAGCATGTTAGATATTAAATTAATACAAAATGATTTTGAAAATGTGGCACAAAGCCTTAGAAAGAAAAAAGTCGATGAGACTCTTTTAGAAGAGTTACGTCGTATTTCTTTGGAGCTTAAAAATGCTCGTCTTGTACTAGAACCCTTGCAAGCAGAGCAAAATACAAAAAGCAAACTCGTCGGTGTTTATGCCAAAGAAGGCAAAGATGTTCATGCCCTTAAAGCTGAGCTCTCAGAAAATAAAGTAAAAATAGCCGATGCAACAGAAATTGTACGGGCATTAGAAGAGAAACTTGAAGCTCTAGCAACCGTGATCCCCAATATGCCATCCCCTCTTGTGCCTGATGGCGAAGATGAAAATGACAATGTGGAGCTCAAACGTGTGTTAGAGCCTCGCACCTTCTCCTTTACGCCTAAAGAGCACTGGGATATTGACGCGCAACAAAACTGGATCGACTTTGAACGCGGTGTAAAGCTTGCAAAAAGTCGTTTTAGCGTTTTGAAAAATGAAGCCGCAAGACTTGAGCGCGCTTTGATCAATTACATGTTAGATTTTAACCGAAGCCATGGCTTTCATGAAGTGGCAGTCCCTTACATCGTCAACCGCGAAACACTTATGGGTACAGGTCAATTGCCAAAATTTGAAGACGATCTTTTTAAAATTGAAGGCGAAGACCTCTTTTTAATCCCTACTGCCGAAGTACCTGTCACCAATCTTTTCAGAGATGAAATCTTAACCAAAGAAGAATTACCCCTTAAAATGACAGCGTATTCTGCATGTTTTAGAAAAGAAGCTGGTAGTGCAGGAAGAGACACACGCGGTATGATCCGCCAACATCAATTCGACAAAGTAGAACTCGTTTGTATCACGACACCGGAACAGAGTGAAGCTGTTTTTGAAGAGATGCTGGCATGCGCTTCAGACCTACTTACCTCCCTTGGTCTTCCACACCGTCATTTGATGCTTTGCGGTGGTGATCTTGGTTTTAGTGCTGCAAAAACAGTTGATCTTGAAGTGTGGCTTCCAGGACAAAACCGATACCGTGAAATTAGTTCTGTTTCTAATACGTTTGACTTCCAAGCCAGACGAGCCAAAATTCGTTTTAAAGATGACGGTAAAAACCGCTTGGTTCATACCCTTAATGGCTCTTCTTTAGCAGTCGGTCGAACACTGATTGCGATTATGGAAAACTACCAAAATGAAGATGGAAGCATTGCCATCCCTGAAGTTTTAAAAAAGTACATGTAACATGGCAGAAGAAGCAGTAGTCATACTTGAAGCAGATCCTTTATCCACTACGGATGAAGGTTTTGCTCCTATTGAGGAAGAGAACGCAACGGAAACAGCTGCTGCGGATTCTGCTGCTGAAAAAGAAGTAGAAGAGCAAAAGAACAAGTCTAAGAAAAAGTTGTTGATGTTGCTCATCCTTGGATCATTATTGCTTCTTGGTATGATAATTGCGTTTGTCGTCATTATTAAAAATAAACATAAAACTCCTGAGCCTATTGCCGTTGAGAAGGTCGTTGAAAAGCCTGTCATTAAAGAACAATTTTCCCCTTCGAAATTAGATGGGATGATTAAAAAAGCCCATCTCTTGTATGAACAAGGCAATAAAGATGATGCCCTTAAAATTTATGAAAAAATTGCGACCTTTAATGAAGCTATCTCCTACTATAACATTGGTGTGGCAAAACTTAAAGAGCAAAACTTCCCTGAAGCATTAGAAGCATTTAAAAAAGCCATTCAAAATAAAGAGCATCGTACTATTAGCGCAATTAATGCAGCCGTCTGCGCCCTAGAAATGAAGGACAATAAACTTTTCACCTATTACATTGACCTAGCTTTTGCCTATTTGCCAGAAGAGAGCAATGCGCCTCTTTACTCTTATTATGTCGGATTAGTAAACTACTATAAAGATTTTTATTATGAGGCACTCAGTGCCATCTCACATCCTATCAATGACTATTATAAAGAAGATCAGGACTATTTAGCATCTAAAATTTTAGCCTCTTTGGATAACAACTCCTATGCACTCTCCACACTGGAAAAAATTGAAAAAGAGAATGACCACTTTACCGTTGGACTTTTACATGCAAAATTAGGTGAATATCCTAAAGCAAAAGCTTCATTGCTCAAAGCTCTACAAAATGATCATGAAAACCCAAAAATAAAAATGGCACTCGCTATGGTAGAAAACAAACTGGGTAATCTTGGAAATACTGCTTCATTGATGGGAGAAGTTTACAAGGTTCGAGATGCCGATGCAAAACCTATCTACAAAATGAAAGCCATTCTCAAACCTTCTTTATTTGATGTTGAAAAAGCACAAATTGAATTTGAAAAAGAGCTTTTTTTTGATGATGAAAATACTTACAGTCTCATTTTTTACTATGCCCCTTATAAAGTCTTTGATGCAAAACAAACCATTGACTATATTCGCAAAGGAAGCATGAATATCTTCATTGACGAAATTGGTCCTGCACTTTCATACCTCAAAGCCAGCTCAACCATTTCTAAAGTCAATATCGCCATCAGTAAAGGGATTAAAAAAGCACTGGATTTTCATGTGTATGAAGCCAATGATATTTTCTCAAAAATGGTCGAAGAGTATAAAAACCACTCCATTTTACACTATAACCTAGGGTTAACCTATGCCCAGATGGGTGATTATGCTGCTGCGTATAAAAACTTTTCAAAAAGCTATCATCTCGATAGTAACAACTATCTTGCGGGTGTCTTTGCCCTTATGAGCGGCAATTTGATCGGCAAGGACATTACAAAGCTCTCAGAAGATGTCAAAGACAGTATTAACAAAAATCAGACACTGGAAAAAGACAATCTTTATGCCTCGCTCATTCATCTGACCGATGGCAATCATTTTTCTCTGACCCGTTGGCTCGAAAAAGAGAAAGAAGATAACCCTCTTAATCTGATGCTCAATATTATTGCCGCTCAAAAATTGGGCAATGAACGTATGTACCGCCTTGGATCTCAAAAACTTCAAGCGTTACTACCCAAAGATATTATTGCCAATCTTATTGCCTTTAACGTAAAGCATCAAAAGCAAAACATCAAAAATTATGCCAAAGCCGTTCAAATTGAATTCAATCATCTTCCTCTGGATTATGATGCGTTCTACTATGGTCCAAAAATTGTAAAAGAACAGTATATCAAGCTCTTACAAGTCGGTGGTCTTCTCCATCAAAAACGCGATAGTGTTCGTAAAAAAATGGAAGAAGAACGTATTGATATTCCTTCCATCATACAAACACTCGCTTATATGGAAATCTATACCAATAATTTCGAAGAGGCTTTTACACTGTACAATAAACTCATTGATGATTTTCAGAAAAAAGACACCCATACCATCTTCTTAGCTTCAGTATCAGCCATTGGGGCAGGACACAGTGATAATGCCATAGCACTTTTGGAACTCTCAAAATTGACTGATCCGAGTAATGTAGAAAGTAAATATGCACTTGGATTGTTATATCAAGAAATAGGAAATTTTGAAGCGGCGAATGCACAGTACCGAAGTATTGGAAATATTGGTTTTATCTCTCAATATTTTAGTTTTGCCATTCAAAGATAGTTTTACATGTAAAGGTTTGAATCTTTACATGTAAAAGGGTTAAAGCGTTAAATACTCTCTTCGGTATTACCACGAACGGTTCTCAGATGTTCTTTCATTGATGTATAACTGTTAAGTGCCCCAATATAGGCTTTCGCCGTTGCAAGCATGGTGTCAACACTTAAACCATGTCCCATAATCGCAGGTTTACTCTCATCAAAGACCACTTTAACCAGTACTCTTGCCATCGCATCTTTCCCTTGTGAAACAGCATCCACTTTATAGTCTTTAAGCTCACCACTGACACCACATACACGATCAATCACTTTAAAGATCGCATCCATCGTTCCATTGCCAATAGCAGCATCAGTAATCTCTTTTCCATTATGTAAAATGGTCACAGCCGCACTTGGAACACCTCCAGGTGCACAATCAGAAAGTTGCAAACGAAGTAAGTCAAAAATTTGAGGAATTTTAGTGATCTCTTCAGCAACAAGAGCACGTAAATCATCATCAAAAATCTCTTTTTTCTGATCTGCTAAGATTTTAAAACGATCAAATGCCTCATTAATCTCTTCGTCTTTAAGCTCATAACCTAATGTTTGAAGTTTGTCTTTAAAGGCATGCCTACCAGAATGCTTACCAAGAACAATCGAATTTTTATCCAAACCAATATCTTTTGCACTCATAATCTCATACGTTTGAGTATGTTTTAACACACCATCTTGATGTATACCACTCTCATGTGAAAAGGCATTCTTCCCTACAATAGCTTTATTGGGTTGTGGCTCGATGCCTGTCACAGACGAAACCAATTTACTTGTAGGATAAATCTCTTTAATATTAATGTTCGTATCGTATCCAATGAAATGGTCTTTACGGGTACGAAGTGCCATAACAATCTCTTCTAATGCTGCATTCCCTGCACGTTCACCTAAGCCGTTGATCGTACACTCTACCTGACGTGCACCATTTTCAATACAGGCTAATGAGTTTGCAACAGCAAGTCCTAAGTCATTATGGTTATGCACAGAGATGATGGCACGATCTCCTACAAAATCGTGTAAAGACTTAATAATAGCTCCCATTTCCGTTGGCAAACGATACCCTACCGTATCTGGAATATTTAAGGTACTCGCCCCTGCATTAATGACAGCGTCTAAGATCTCTTTCAAAAAGCTTACATCACTACGTCCGGCATCTTCACAACTAAACTCGACATCATCACAAAATGTTTTCGCATACTGTACAGCTTCCACTGCTTTTTTGATGACTTGATCGGGTGTCATTTTAAGTTTATATTCCATATGAATAGAGCTGGTCGCTATAAAGGTATGAATCCTGTTTAATTTTGCTTTTGTAACAGCCTCACCAGCAGCCTTAATATCACGCTCTAAGGCACGTGCGAGTGAGCAGATGCGACTTTTAGTGACAGCCTCACTAATGCGAGCAATCGCATCAAAATCCCCAGGACTAGCCGCTGCAAAACCTGCTTCGATGACATCAACGCCCAATTTTTGCAACTGCAACGCAATCTGAATTTTCTCTTCAGTGTTCATTGAAGCACCAGGGCTTTGTTCACCATCACGTAAAGTGGTATCAAAAATTATAATTTTAGTGTCATTCATAGGTTGTATTCCTTGTTACATTAATTTAAAAAGTTAGAAAATAAAATGGGGTTAGAAGGAGAGGAGATTTTGCAGGAGAGCGTTTTTGATCTCAATTTTTGGTAAAACTTTGATCGATTTCATGATGCCAACATCAACGCTATTCATCGCTTCTCCTTGATTCAATATACCACCGTGAGCTAAAATAGATATGCCCAAAAGTGGGCATATTATACTAAATTTTTATGCGATTTTGCAACGATGAAATTATAACATCCTCGAATAAGCCCATAGGCTAAATAAGCAGTCACTAAACTGGTACCTGCTTCAATCGGGTAGATATATAAAAAAGAAAAAACAATGACTAAATAGACAAGTATTTTAATGATATGACCTTTTTTCATATCAATCTTTTTAAAGCTTGGATAACGAATATTGCTCACCATTAAAAAAGAAAGTACCCCAATACCAATAAGCATGATCCACTCAAATCCTTGAAAAAATGCATGCTCCCGGTAAAACAAAATCCACATGGAAACAACAACCGCTGCCGTAGGAATAGGTACCCCAATAAAAACAGAAGGTTCTGACACGCCAATCATCACATTAAAGCGTGCTAACCTAATAGCACCAAAAACAACATACATTGCACATAACAAAGAGCCAAGTTTCCCATACATATGCCCGACACTAAAATAAAAAAGCATTGCAGGAGCGACACCAAAAGCCACAATGTCTGCTAAAGAATCAAACTCAGCACCAAATTTACTGGTCGCGTTAGTCATACGTGCAACACGTCCATCAAGGCCGTCAAAAATTAAAGAGAGTAAAATATAAACAGCCGCTTTTTCAAATTGTCCATTTGTTGAAGATATAATACTAATAACTCCCAAAAAAGCACTCGCTGCTGTAAAAAGATTGGGGAAAATATACATCAATTGGAGTTTATTATTACTGCTATTATTTGTCATCTTTATCCTTGTAGGCTAAATAGCCTAAAATAGTTGCACCTGCTTTTACTTCATCACTGAGTGAAACTTTCACGCGCGTATCAAGAGGAAGTAAAAGTGCCATCTCACCATCTCGTAAAAAGCCTATTCGTTCACCCGCTTTAAAGGCTCCAGCTTTCTTAAAAAGTGTCATTTTCTGGCTCCATAAACCTGCACTGATAACAAGTTTAATGGAAGCAAATTGACTTTTACATGTAATACTTTTTCGTTCACTTAAATTTGAAAATAAAGCAGAAGAGGAGTCCATAAATAGCCCAAAACGATTTTTAACATCACTAAGAGTCATCGCAAGAGGTGCTCTTAAAACACCTACCCCAAAAAGAGATTTTCGAATCACGATACGAAGGGCTTCACTATTATCATTTAAACTGATTTTTGATATATCCGTAACCACGCCATCCATAGGTGCGATAAGGCAGCGTTCATCATCTTCTTCAGCAATACGTTCAGGATTTCTGTAGCAAAAAACTGTGCCTAAAAAGAGTAAAAAGAAAAACCAAGCAAAGAAAGAAAAAGCATAAGCAATTAGGAAAACCATGAGTGCTAAAATGCTATAGATCCATCCCTCTTTTGCCAGAATATGCGTTGAAGTATAAGAATGATTACGCATCAATAGTTGGGTGCTCTTCTGTCGTTTTGGGCGCATGATGAATAGGACGTTTAAGTTTTGAAGGAATATTCAACTCTATTTCATAAGCTTCAATAATCTCACGTAATTGCTCACCATCAATCGTCTCTTTCTCACTCAATTTTGCAACAATACGTTCGATACATTCACGGTACTCTTCCAAACGCTCTTTGACGATTACATAGCGATCTTGAAGTGTATTTTTAATGTGTTCATCTAGATTTTCAGCCATTTTATCGCTGTAATCTTTGGTTGTTCCACCGTTTAAAAAGACATTGCGTTGTTTTTCAAGGACCATTAATCCAGCAACATCACTCATACCGTAAATACTCACCATAGATTTAATAATGTCCGTTGCACGCTCTAAATCATTACCAGCACCGGTTGAAATTTCACCTAAGAAAACCTCTTCTGCTGCGCGTCCACCTAAAAGGACATCCACTTCAGCAATCAATTCATGCTTTTGCATTAAAAATTTATTCTCTTCTGGTGTATTAAGAGTATAACCAAGGGCAGCCAGCCCTCTTGGAATAATCGAAACCTTAGAAACCCTCTTCGCTCCTGTGGTTGTCTCCGCAATAAGAGCATGACCACTTTCATGGTAAGCGACAATGCGTTTTTCTTCAGGATTGATACGACGGCTTTTTTTCTCAAGTCCCGCAATGGCACGTTCAACAGCTTCAATAAGATCAATTTGTTCCACATAATCTTTATTTTTTCGTCCACCGAGGAGTGCTGCTTCATTAATAATATTAGCCAAATCTGCACCCGCCAAACCTGCTGTTAGCCTTGCAATCTCTTCAAGATTGATATCTTTTCCCAGTTTAATATCGGCACTGTGTACTTTTAAAATATCACGTCTTCCTTGAAAATCTGGTTTATCGACTAAAACTTGTCTATCAAAACGACCGGGTCTTAAAAGTGCTGCATCCAAAACTTCTGGTCTATTGGTTGCAGCAAGAACGATGACAGGAGATTTATCAGAACTAAAGCCATCCATCTCAGCAAGGAGTTGATTAAGCGTTTGCTCTCTTTCATCATTTCCACCCATCATGCCGTTTGCAGCTCTGCTTTTACCGATAGCATCAATCTCATCAATAAAGACAATGGCAGGTGCCTCTTTTTTTGCATTTTCAAATAGGTCTCTAACGCGACTTGCACCCACACCCACAAACATCTCAATAAAACTAGAGCCTGAAACGGAGAAGAAAGGTACACTTGCTTCACCAGCTACAGCTTTTGCAAGTAGTGTTTTACCTGTACCTGGAGGGCCTACAAGAAGAACACCTTTAGGAATTTTTGCCCCTAAATTCATGTAGCGCTCAGGAAATTTTAGAAAATCTACAATCTCTTTGACCTCTTCTTTGGCTTCTTCAACACCAGCAACATCATCAAATTTCACATTAGGTTTTTCAGAATTCACCAGTTTTTTACTACTCCCCATTCCTAAAATTCCGCCACCCATATTTTTTTGCATTTTATTTGCCAAAAACATCCAGATACCAAAGAATACAAATACGGGAAGAACCCATGAAAAAAGAATTTCAGTTAAGATATTGGATTCGTTATAGCCACCATAGCCCACTTTTTTTTCATCCATTAAAGGAATAAAAGTGCTATCTTCACCTACTTTTTTCACAATGTAAACGGTCTTTTGAGCACCTTCGGGAGAAAATGCTTTGATCGTCGTTTGTCCGATAGCAACATAACTGATTTGATTATTTTTAATCAACTCTTTCAGTTCATAATAACTAATGTTTTTAGTTGCACTGTTTTGAGCACTAAAACTTGATCCAATGCCTGCATCAGATACGGATGTAAAATTTTTAAATAAAACAATGACAATGATTGAAAAAAGAGCAAACATTAAAAGCGGATTTTGATTAAAAAAGTTTTTTTTATCGTTTTTATTGTTATCTTGATTGTTATTTTGACTCATCTAGTTCCTTTGTAACACGAGTGTAAACCACTCCTCTTTTTGATACTTTTCGACCAATTTCATCGAAGAAAATTTGTGTTCTACTTTATCTACATATTTATCTAAAATCCCAGAGAGAATCAACAATCCTCCCTCTTTGACAGCTTTTTGTAAATCAGAAGAAAGCATAATCAAAACATCAGCAATAATATTGGCTACAACCACATCATACTCTTGCTCGCGCTTCTGAACAGAACCTGTCCATATACGATGAAAACTTTCATGATTGAGTTCAAAATTTTGTGTTGCGCTATCCGTTGCTTGTTCATCCGTATCACATAGATCCACAATAGCACCACATTTTCGGGCCGCGATAGACAAGATACCGCTTCCACAACCCACATCTAAAAGTGTTGTACTTTCTTTAATATATTTTTGCAACAACAGTAAACAGCCATAAGTTGTTTCATGATGTCCTGAACCAAACGCAAGGGCTGGATCAATAATAATATTTTTTTTGCCTTCAAAATTTTCTACCCACGTAGGACGGATATAAAAATCGTTTACATGTAAAGGTTGTACAGAATTTCGATACTGCGCAATCCAATCTTCATTTTCTTTGACTAAAAGCTTCGTCTCAAGGTGAATATCTTTACCAAGTACAGAAGAAAGCTCTTTTGCAAATGTTTCTGTACCGAAAAGGATCATTTCTAAATCATCTTCGCTTCGTAAAATAATCGTGCTTTCTTTTTCCTCAATAGCCTCATCACTGAGGCTCATAATAAAATCAAGGAAAAGTGGGTATTCACTACTAGGGGTTATTTGAAGTTCATTATAGGTTTTTTCCATTCAAATTAGCCTAAAACATCCTCGAGTTTTTCTTTAAGAACTTGAGGGGTAAAAGGTTTAACAATATAGTTATTAACACCTGCTTTGAGCGCTGTAATAACTTCAGCCTTACCGCCTTCCGTTGTTACCATAATGATCGGCATATTCTCATATTTTTTTTCTGCTCTGACTTTGCGAACCAGTTCTAAACCATTCATCTCAGGCATGTTCCAATCAGTAATCAATACATTAATATCAGGTGTTCTTTCCATAATTTGCCAAGCTTCAACACCATGTTCAGCTTCTAAAACATCATCAAACCCTAATCTCTGCAGTGTGTTTTTTATAATACGGCGCATTGTCGAGCTATCATCTACTACAAGCAGCTTCAATGTCACTCCTTTTTGTCGTTAAGTTATTGCTATTGGTTAAATTCTAACCTAGTTTAGTTTGAACTTAGTTTAAAGCGTTTCTTTAGCGATATACGTAAACGCTTCGCGCAAATCTAAACTTCCTTCATAAAACGCTTTTCCTACGATAACACCAGCAACCTTTTGGCTCTGTTTCAACGTTATAATATCGTCTAAATTCTTTAATCCTCCACTCGCAATCGTGGCAATGCCTGAAGCTTCAGCAATTGAAAGTGTAAACTCAAGATTTACGCCACTGAGCATTCCATCACGTCCCACATCGGTGCAAATGATGGCTTCGACTCCAACATCAGCAAAAGCACGTGCAAGGTCCGTTGCTTTCATGGTGGATTTTTCAGCCCAACCTTCTACCGCGACATAACCATCAATAGCATCAATACCCACCACAACACGGTATTTTTGAGCCATCTCTTTCACAAAAGCGGGATTTTTCAAAGCGATGGAGCCTAAAATAACGCGATCAATGCCTAAATCCACATAACGGCGAATCGTCTCTTCATCGCGGATACCACCACCAAGCTCTAATTTCAAGTGACAGTTTTGACGAATTTTTTCAATCTGCTCAAGGTTTTTTGGCTCTCCCGCAAAAGCACCGTTTAAATCCACCAAATGCACCCATTTTGAACCCATTGTTTCAAATACTTTTGCCACTTCCCATGGCTCATTGGAATAAATTTTAGCGCTTTCCATCAGCCCTTTGGTTAGGCGTACGGCTTTGCCATCTTTGAGATCAATCGCTGGTAAAATATCCATTACAACTCCACAAAATTCTTTAAAATTGCCAATCCATTGGCGTGTGACTTCTCAGGGTGCGGCTGAAAACCAAACACATTCTTTTTTTGTACCGCACTGGGGAAGTCATACCCATAAGTTGTTGTACCAATGGTGTATTGATCATCACAGCGTGCATGAAAACTGTGTACAAAATAGAGATAAAATGACTCTGACATCCCTTTAAACAAAGGGGTCTCTTTTTTTACATGTAATTGATTCCAGCCCATATGAGGGACTTTAAGACGTTGATCAAAACGAGAGGTATCAAACTTTACGATCTCTCCTTCAATCAGCCCAAGTCCTGCACACTCACCAAACTCAACACTGCTTTCAAATAACAGTTGCATCCCAAGGCAAATGCCTAAAAGCGGTTTACCAGAAGCAGCAAAGGATCTCACGGCTTCATCAAGATTTCGCTCTTTAAGGCAGCCCATCGCATCTTTAAAAGCACCCACTCCGGGTAAAATAATCTTATCAAATTTCGATACAGCCTCTGCATCTTTGACAATCTCAATGGCAACACCAAGCTTTTCAAACGCATTGGTGACACTCCTGAGGTTTCCCATATTGTAATCAATCAATCCTATCATGAATCTCTCTTTTGAGGTATGGATTTAAGATAAAACGCGAGTCCAAAAAGAAGCATTGTCACACCGCCAATCAGATAGACCGCATAGACAATGTGTGCCGCATCGATAATCGCGAATTTAAAGACAAGCATTAAGGCTTCAATGGCAAGAGCAATGATAATAGAGCCTAAAAAACGTACCATCGTTTTATGCATACCGCCACTGTCATCTCGCTCATTCCGCCCTAAAACTTCCTCTTCAAAAATCGTTTTCACCAGATCAAAAATCGCTAAGGAAAGGGTAATTAAAATGGTGGATTCAAACATCGCTTTAATATCAAGAAGATTAAACTCAAGTCCGTGCATAAAAAGACTGCGCATCCCATTAAAGAGTAATAACAGCGCAATTGCCAAGAGAGAGAGTGAAAAAATAGTGTAAATCAATTGAGATGTTTTTCCAAAAGCAGACTGTAATGATGATGGGTGGGCAATTTTAAGAATATGCTCCAAAGAGACATCAATACAAGCAATGAATTTTAGGATACCTTGCTCATCATAAATAGGATACGAAGCCGTAACCGTTAAATCGTTGGTCAAGGTTGAAGGATACGGATCACTTAACACACAGCGTTTTTCACGTACTGCACGGTAATAATAGGACTTTCCACTACGATTTTGCCCCAAACCACCTTTACGATGTGGATCATCTGTAATATTATTGATGACTTGATTACCGGATTGGTCAAGTAAATAAAGTGCTTCGAACTCTTCGACTTCATGGACAATTTTATCAAGACTTGCCGTAATGACATCTAGGTTTGGTTCAGGCATACGATTAGGAATATTGCGCGTAAACAGATAGCATAAATATGCCCTTGCCCTTGTCCTAACCTCAGCAAACTGCTGAATTTCACGAATAATCATATCAGGCCTTTTCTTTTTTTATTCAATTTCTTGCAGAACTAACACGCTTTGAAAGCAAAGCTTTCAAAACTACGTTAACACTGAGTTTTCCTCAGCGGAAAGCTCGCACATCCTTGATGCTTTTAGTTTTTGCAAAAACTTTATTATTTTAGCTAAATTTTGAGCCGATACACTTTAGCATATGCCTCGAAACTAATCGGCTCGAAAAATCGTTCATCATAATTTTCTAATACAAAAAGTTGAATATAGGTCGAATTAAACATCGATTCATCCAGAATCAGAAACGTATTGTAGGCTTGCATATAGATAATTGAGAAAACACCATCTGAATGGATCATCGTTTGTTCTTTGACAAATTTAAATTCTGGTGTATACGATGTTTGAATAAAATATTTAATAGGAATATCCTGTGCCCCAAGTTTTAATACGCCTTTAGCTTTATCCAGTACAAGACCACTGCTAAAATCTAGCGTTGTACCATTATCTTTAAAACGATTTGTCTGAAAAAAGAAGGACTGACGTACCATTTTGCCACTCATGACATCCAGATTACTAAACTGCGCCACCGTTGGGAAAATGCTCAACATACGGTAAGGCAGATAAAAATAGATTTCACGTGTTTTAGCAGGCATTGAGAGAGGTGTTTGCAAAGCATCCAGAAAGTCATTCGCATCATGAAAACCATAATCTAATGTCATTTGAGCCGTGTTGTTCATGATTTTTTTCTGCTCATTTTTAGCTTTTGTCTCATTTTGCTCTGCCACTAAAAATGCTTTTTCCGTATATTCAACTTCAAGTCGTGCTAGCCTTGCTGCACTCTCTTGGGGGTTAGTTAACATAAAGCTTACAGGGAAATTAACATTCCCATCATGTTTTGCTCCATCTATCAAGGTTTTTGCATCTGTATAATAACGAATAGGATACCCATAATCCCACCATGCAACAATATAGTCTTCTCGATCCGCTATTTTTCTAAGTGAATCCAGTTGTTCTACTTCTGCTTTATTAAAAACTGTTGGCACGCGATATTCAATGATGTGTAAAAGATTGGGATATAAAATTCCTAGGCTTGAGAGAATCACAAAGCTTGATTTAACAATGCTTCCAAGCTTTTCATTCACAAACAATTGGGTGATATAAGCACTCCATGTAAAAAGTAGATACGACACACCTAATGCACATACGGGAACTGCATAAATCGTGAAGCGAAGTCCGCCCCAAAGGGCCAAAAACCCAAGCCCTAAAAGGGGAAGGCCTAAAAGTATTACAGGGTATTTTTTGGCCATTAAGACATAACCAACAAGAGAGAGTAGGAAAGTAATCGTATGTCCACTAATGCGTTCAGCAAAGGTTACAAAATCAATTTGACCAGCTTCACGAACCGTTTGCATCACGGAAAAAAAATGCAATGGTAAAATATCCTTGCTTGTTTCTATTGCATCTTTAAAAACATAAAGTTTAAGTCTAAGCCAAATAGGATCTAGTCCTCCACTGAAGAGGAAAAGCGCTCCTGCCGCTGCTAAGAAATACCATACGTACTGTTTTAATCTTTCGTGTTTAAAACTGATATAAACGCCAATGACAATCAACAATCGTATGGTACTTGGTAAGCCCATCATTGCAAAAAGCATAATCGTTAAAAGCTTGAAATTAAACAGATTTTTGCGATCAAAGATTAAAGCATACGCCAAAATCAATCCAAAATAAGAAAATTCTAATGAGTAGCTTTGCGGATACCACCAGCGATAAGCAATAATTTCTAAAGCAGTGATTAAAAGGTATTTCTCTTCTTTCGTACGGAGTGCTAAAATCAATGACCACAAGAGGAATGTTGGCAATACAATAGTGAGCATATCCGTGTCATAGTACCCTACCATTGTTCGATTGTAATAACTTACCGCAATCGAGGCCAGAAGCGCTGCTAAAAAACCGACTTCTATCATTTTTAAATTAGAGGCAATCAAGATAATAGGAATAACGATTAACGATCCAAGTACGGCTGGCATATAAAATATAATTGTTTCAAAAGAAAAAGGTAATACCTTCGCTACGACGTAGGTAAGCCATGACGCTGCTTCGGTAATTGGAGAAAGATCATGTTGCTTAGTAAAACCACCTAATAAATCTCTCGCACCCTCAGCCCAGTAATACCCATCGTTGGTATTGATCATAAACTGCCCAGCAAACTTGAAACTCTCAAAATCATTAAATTGATAAACCCAAATAAGCCTTACCACAAAACTAAAAATAAATGCAATAACACTATAAACAATACTCTTTTGAAAAATACTCAATTTATTCACGGAATCCCTTATGCTTTATTGTGTTTAAACTCAGGAACAATCTCTTGTAATTTACTTATTTTATCTTTACATGTAAAGAGATCTTCAATATCTTTTTGTAACTTAGCAATATCATATACCGTTTTATGTGCAACCATAATAGACGCATACACCGTCTTTTTATCACTGTCATTAATCAAAAGTTCTTCATATAACTTTTCACCTGCTCTAAGCCCTGTAAATTTGATCTCAATATCTTTTTTCTTTGATAAATCAATCATTTTTTGTGCAAGATCAACAATCTTAACAGGCTCACCCATATCCAAGATAAAAAGCTCGCCACTTTGTCCAATGGCACCAGTTTGGAGCACCAACTCACATGCTTCAGGGATCAGCATAAAATAACGTGTCATCTCAGGGTGCGTTACCGTGATCGGCCCACCCTTTTCAATTTGTGCCTTAAACTTTGGTATAACTGAACCGCTACTTCCCAGAACATTACCAAAACGAACGGCAACGATCTGTGTCTCTTTTGAATTGATATTTTGAGCATACAATTCACAAATTCGCTTAGTCGCACCCATGACGTTGGTTGGACGGACTGCCTTATCGGTTGAAATTAATATAAATTGTTTAACGCCGTATTTAATAGAAAGATCAATGCAAATTTTCGTCCCTAAAATATTATTTAAAATACCCTCTTCTACATTTGCTTCCACAAGAGGGACATGTTTGTAGGCAGCCGCATGAATGACTATTTCTGGCATATAGGTTGAAAATGTTTTATCCATCAAAGATTCATTCAAAATACTTTGCATAATGGGCACAAGTTTATCGCTTTGCAACTCTTCAATTAGTTGATACAGATTAAATTCACTGTGATCAATTAAAATCAACTTTTTTGCATTGTATTTAAGACATTGTCGAACGATCTCACTCCCAATACTTCCACCAGCTCCTGTTATCATAATTGTTTTATCATTGATAAACTGAGAAATTTTAACTTTATCAAGATCTTTTGGATGCCTCGCTAAAAGATCTTCAACCGTAATTTCTTTGAGTTGGTTTGATAAAAAGGTATCTGATAAAATAGTATCTAGGGAAGGTAATATTTTAATCTCATGAAAATAAGGTCTAAGTTCTTCATAAATTGCATTAATGTTTTTAGGTGATGCGGAGGGCATTGCAATTAAAAGTAGGTCATATTTTGCTTCACCAAGTTTCTCTTTTAACCCATCTTTGGAAATAATTCGAACACTATCAATGCTGCGCTTTTGAAGTCTTTTGTCGTCATCTATAAAATAACGAATTTGATAGACGCTATCGCGGTACTCTTCTTCAAGCTTTAATCCAGATTTTCCAGCACCATAAATCACCAACGTTTTATCTTTATCTATACGACTATGATTAACCCAGAAATAGTAGAGATACATAACAAATGTGATTGAGAAAAGATATAAAAAAAGTTCGGATAGCATCAATGATAAGCGAATATACGTATAAAATACTGGCGCATAAATACAAAAAGCAGAGATATAAACTATACTTTTAAGTAAAAATGTTTTTTGAGTTACTTTTGACCAAGAGAGTGAAGAATCTTTAAAAAGAAGAATAGAGGCAAGAATACGAACAAAAATAACAACACCAATAACTTCAAATTGAACCTCATGATGAAATATCCAAAACGTCCATAAAAATGTTATGCATGTTAGGACAACAATGACTAAAATATTTAAAATCCGTTTATCGAGTGCTAAAAGCATTATTCAAACTTCTTTCGTTTGTCCACAATTTTCATAGCACCATAAAGCACTAAAACTGCTACCATTAAATACCCCATTACGTTACTTGGTTGAATGAACGCACTATACCCTAAAATCAATAAAACAAGATTAATTCCAAGTGCAAAAAAGACAACGCGATCATGCAAAATGCCACTTTGTACCAAACGCTGATAAGCATGCTTACGGTGCGCTTGTGAAAGTTTTTCGTGATTTTTGTATCGACGTATAAGCGTGAGGGTTGCATCAAACCAAAAAAGACCAAAAAGAATAATCCAAATAAAAATGGAAAATCCACTGTTTTGATAATAAAGGGCAAAAATAGCAACCGTATAACCCAAAAGTGTACTGCCAACATCACCCATGAAAATTTTAGCCCTATGCCAATTCCAAACTAAAAACCCAGCGACAGAAGCTACTAAAATTAAGAAATGATCCCCTCCGAACAAGAGCCATCCTGCGATGGCTAAAAAGATCGCTTCACTTCCAGCATAACCGTCAATGCCATCCAAAAAATTATAGAGGTTGATAAACCACATGATTCCCAAAAAAGCTAAAACATTGGTTATCAATGGATTTTCAATCATCCAAAACCCAAAATCAATTTGCTCAAGTCCACCAAGTGCATAAAGCCCTGCAACACTGACACCCGCTTGCACCAAGAGCCTTAATTTTGGCGATAATTCATACAGATCATCAAAATAACTTACAACCGAGAGCAAACTTCCACACAGTAGCGCATAAAATAAGGTGGGCTCAATTTCTTTACATGTAAAAAGATAGACAAGCCCTAAGAACCATGTCACAGCAATAGCAATGCCTCCACCATGCGGTGTTGGTGTTGTATGAGAGCTACGCTCATTAACTGTGGCAAGTAATGATTTTTTAAGAGCATATGTGCGAATAAGGTAGGTTAAAAAAAGTGAAGCCATAAAGATAAAAAGATAAATCATTGCACAGTACCTTGTATCATCATGGCAATACCTTCCTGCATCGAATAAGGGTTTTTGAAATGTAAAACTTCTTTTGTCCTGCTGTTATCTACGGCTAAACTCTCAAATAATCTTTTATAAAAAGAGGGCTTAACCCATTTTAGAAATCTCGCAAACAAAGGTAGTTGGATCAAAAAAAGTTTTTTCTTTTTAGCTTTGGCAAGTTCTTGTATTAACTCCGTAGTCGAAAGAGGTACATCATCACCTGCTAAAAAGATACCGCCTTTGCATTGATCTATAATCGTATCAAGTAATGCACATAAATTCCCAATAAAAACGAGACTCCGTTTATTATCAATACCATCTAGAGGCAAGAGTGGCATTGTGTCAATCAGTTTCATCAAATTGTGCATATTTGCTTTAACACCACTACCATAAACAATAGGCGTACGGATAATAGAAACAACAAAATTTTCATCAGCCAATTTTTGAAGCTCTTGCTCAGCTTTCAATTTAGTTCTACCATAAGCATCTTCAGGGAAACATGGGCTTGTTTCGGTATACGCAATAGCACTCTCTTCACCATACACTTTAACCGTACTCATAAAAATAAACTGTTTAACGCCATTCTCTTTTGCTTTATGCGCTAACTGTAGCGTCTGATCAACATTGACTTTCTCATAAGCCATATCACTTGCTCCGCCCATCTGATGCACTAATGCGGAGAGATGAATGACTATCTCCACATCGTTTACATGTAAAGTTTCCACCTCATCATTGAAAAAAGAAAAAGGCTGAATAGCATATTTTGAAGCATACTGCTTTTGAAAATAACTCCCAATAAAGCCACGAGCTCCTGTTAATATAAGATTCATTTTTGACCGCCAAAAATACTTATCAAAAGGCACGCAAAGAAAAATAAATATTTATCTTTGGGCTTCCTTCGACATTTTTGTGCATGCCAAGCGAGCTTAAAAAAGCCAATTTTATCTAAAGACGACCATTCCTTCACAAACGGTTGTTCACCCATGCCTATAATAATAGCAATTGTTTTCGCTTGAGCAATTGCACCACCAAATAAAATTTTTTTCAAGCGATACAAAAAAGCTTTCAACCCTTGATTGACGCCAACTTGATTGTTTGTATGTTGACGATACCGCATACTTGGCTTTTCATCAATTACCCAATGAAAACCATTAGCTCTTGCATATGCATAGCAAAACCAATCATGCAACCATAGAGTATTAACCAAATCCCATTTTTGACAAATACACTGCTTTACATGTACTGCTAAAGCCTGTGTTAGAACATAGGTACATCCAGGACCTGCTGCTTCAAAGAGGTAATCATACTGACATTGTGGCTGTGACTTTACAATCAACTTTTCACGTCCATCTTCCCAAAAGGCTAAGACATTGCTAGAATATCCATCAGATTTTGTTTCATTTAATTTTTGGATTGCGCGACTTAACTTATCTTGGTACCAAATATCATCCTGATCTGCAAAAGCAATAAAATCATACGGCGTAAAATCAACATCACGAATAAGACGAAAGAAGTTTTTTGCGGCACCTCCAAAACGACCCATATCCTCTAATATCATTATTTGAGAGTTATCGGGATAAGACGCTTCTATCCATTCTCGTGTTCCATCGCGTGATGTATCAATACTAAGAAAAATCGTTACCTCAACATCTTTTTGATTTAGAATACTGTCAATCTGCTCTTTTATGTAAGCTTTCCCATTGTAAGCCGCTAGCAAAATAGCAATAGCAGGGTTAGTCATGCTTTTCACCTAAAAGGATTTCAAAAAGTTCTTGCCATGTATGTGTATGAGAAGCAATACCTTTTGGCTTTTCATTCACATGAGGTTCATACACCAATGTTCCATCGATATACTGTTTGATTAAATTGGCTAAAGAAAAGGCATCTTGTGGCGGAAAGAATTGCACTTTATCATATGAGCCCACCGTTTCATGCGCATATTCCAGATCAGCAGCAAAGATTGGTTTTTGAAACATTTTAAATTCACTGATTGGCAATCCCCATGTTTCAAGTTTAGAAGGAAAAATCAACACACCTGCTAATTGATACAAACGAAACACTTTATCTCTACTTTGAAGTCCTATAAATTTTAATGTAGGTATTGCGCCATAATGTTGAATGATCCATTGTGAATATCTATTTTCGGTACCATCAACTGTTACGATAACTTCAAGCTTTGCTTTATACTTATCCTCTAAAAGCAAAATTGCTTCGGCAATGATTTCTATGTTTTTGAAAACTCTCGGAAAAGTAGGATAGAAAAAAATATGCTTTTGGTTTTGAGAAGATATCATAGGCTCTGTTTTTAAAACAATGTTTGGATAAGCAACAACGCAATTTCGAATCGGATACATTGCTCTAAATTTTTTACGAAGCCACTCTTGTTGAACAATAACAAAGTCATTTTTTTCGATATTGATCCTGTACAGCCATTTATAAAACCAACAAAAAAGTGCAAATTTGGGATCTAAGAACAACTCTTTTTTTGTAATCTTAAAAAAAGGCGATGGGTTATGACAATAGACTGCTCGTATTGAAGCTTCAACATTAGGGGTAATATCATGAAGAGACAACCAAAGATATGGTTTTAACACTTTAGATAACTTTTTAAAATACACATACTCATAGTAAAGTCGATACACATAAGACTTCGTTGATTTCGGAAATTCGATAAATTCAATGTTTGGAAAAGAAGGGAAAAGCTCTTTACTGTGCACCAAAGCATAAATTTTATAGGTTTTGGTTAAATGACCATCCAAGGCTTTGAGACAATCTTGAAATACAGAGAGTGGACCACCTTGTATAAAGTTAATCCCAGAAATTATAATCGTTTTCACACTCTAACCCACTCATTTTTTTCAAAATCAAATTGCTTAATCACTTTGGCAGGAGATCCTAGTGCAATGCTAAAAGGCGGTATATCTTTCGTGACAACAGACATCGTACCAACGATACTTCCTTTGCCTATCGTAACGCCAGGTAAAATAGATACAAATTCACCTATCCATACATCTTCTTCAACAATGACGGCAGAAGAAGAAAGAGCCCGCTCAAGAGGAGGAACCAAAGGAGAAGTGTGAATATGATTAGCGCCATAACTTCCATGATTATGATCCGTAATAAATACTTTACTCGCAATTAAAACACGATCTTTTATCGTAATAGATTCAATTGCAGCAATATGCACATAGTCATTTATCTGAACATCATTTCCTACATGTAAAACTATTTTTGGTTCACTTGGGAAGGCATCTAAACGGCACCCAACACCTGTTGTGAGTCTTTTCCCAAGATTCATATAGCGACGGCCTCGGACATAAAAAGGTAATCGAATAATCCGACTCTGCTGATAAAACAATTTCGTATAAAGATAATTCATCATTAATCGAAGCGAAAACTTATTTAAGTAGTATGAAAATAATTTCATGGTTTTAATAATTTCCATCCGTCCATTAGTGCTCGTAACAGTTCTTTACGCTCTTTTGATCCATATTGAACATATTTAATAATTCGTGTTGAATAAAAATAGAATAAGGAGATCATTTTTTGCATCAAATTAAAATTTTTACCAATAAAATAGAGGCGATTACGTGTTGTATAATAGATAGAAAAAAGACTGTTTGCACCACCTGTGCTAATGCTAACCTTATGCTGTACAATTGCTTGAGGAAAATATACGATTTTATAACCCGCTAATTGTGCTCTGTAAATAAAGTCTGTATCATCATAATAGACAAAATATTTTTCATCCATCATGCCAACTTTATGAAAAACTTCACAAGAGAGCAACATAAAACATGTTGGCGCAAATCCAATATATTCAATACTATTATAGTCTCCAACATCTTCTTCTTGATTACCCCTCATAGGTGTTAGTGCCTTGTATGTCAGGATTTCCCCACCTGCCATCCATAATTTTGATGTGCCATAATAATAAATTTTTGGCACAATAATTGGCTCATGTTTGGTTTGGGCATAATCCACCATCAATGAAATGGTCTCTTCTGGAAATTCAATGTCATTATTGAGTAAAAGTATATAATCACACTGCTCTTCTAATGCTTTGAAAATACCTTGATTATTCCCTTTTGCCACGCCTAAGTTTGCATTATTATTGATAAATTCGACAGGGATTGCATAATCCTTAGATAATCGCATTGCTTCATTGAGAGCATCATCATTGGGTGAATTATCAATCACATACAGTACATAATTCGTATAAGTCTGTTTTGAAAGACTTTCAAAAAAACCTTCCAAAACTTCTATACCATTATAGAGCACTGTTACAAGTCCTAATTTAGGTAATACACTCATTTATAGAGCCCTTTTTCTTTCATTTCAACAATACTTTTTTCATAATTATCTTCCATAATTTCCTGATTCTCAACCCATGATGTGAATCTTTTAATACCCTCTTCAAAAGAAACTTTTGGTTTAAAACCAAGTTTTTGCTCTATTTTTGTTAAATCCGCATAGTTATGTCTAATATCACCTAAACGGTAATTACCTGTTATAGTGACTTTTGAATCACTTTGATACGCATTGATCAACGTCTTTGCAACGGTTAAGACATCAATGGCTTGCCCCAGTCCAACATTAAAGACTTCACCATTAGCTTCATCTTTTTCGATGCCTAAAATGGTAGCATCAACCACATCATCCACATACACAAAATCTCTGCTTTCTAGCCCATCTTCAAAAATAGCAATATCATTGCCATTTTTAATTCGTGTTGAGAATATGGAAAGTATGCCAGTATATGGATTTGAAAGTGACTGCCCTGCACCATAGACATTTTGATACCTAAAGGCAACAGAAGGAATACCTAAAGATTGCCCCATCAACATAAACATTTGCTCTTGAACATGTTTGGTAATGCCATAAATAGAAGTAGGATGGATTTTACTCTCTTCATCGGTTGGCTGTAAAGTAACTTCATGTTGACAATAAGGACATTGAACACCAAAATTCCCATGTGCCATATCATGATCAAGTCTCGCAATAGGATAAACCGTACCATGTTCTTTACATGTATACTTTCCTTCACCATAAATCGCCCGTGAAGATGCAACAACAATTTTTTTGACACTATGTGTTTCATTTGCCAAAATATCTAAAAAGATAGAAGTACCTTTGACATTAACATCGGTGTATTTTTCTATCTCATACATGGATTGTCCCGTGCCTGTTTCAGCAGCTAAATGCACCACTACATCAATGTTTTCTAATGCTTTTTTCCAATCATCATAATTTAAAACCGTACCGTGAATAAACTTGACTTTGTCTTTAATAGAGTGATATAAAGGAGAATTTTCACTGTGAATTTGAGGCGAAAGATTATCAAGAACTGTAACGCTATAACCTTTTTCAATCAACTTTAAACTTAAATTTGAACCGATAAAACCTGCTCCACCTGTGATTAAGATATGTTTATATTTCATCTTTAAAATTTCCTTTAGCATCTGTTTTTTTCCACTGTTTTGTTATAACATCATAACGTTTTACAATCTTTGCAGGGATTCCAACAATGACACAGTAATCAGGAAATTCACCTCTGACTACGGCGTTGGCACCTACCACACAATGTTTCCCGAGAATAGTACCTGCTTGAATTTTGACGCCACTTCCAAGAAAACAATTTTCACCAATTTTTGTTTTCTTTACATGTAAAGCTTGCTGTGCGATGGGAACATTCAAAGTTTGATAGTTATGGTCTATGTCAGTTATCATAACATCGAATAAAAGCGTTGTATTTCTCCCAACTATTAGCTCATCTGCAGCCGTTATATGACATCGCTGTTCTATCGAAACGCCTTCTTCAAGAATCAGATGTGGTGTAAAGATTTGATTGCCTTTTTGGGCGATACACTCAAGCCTTGCATGGTCACGAACAATCACACGATCTTTAAGTGTGATATAGTGAGCATTTTTGAGTAACAATGGATTTTTAATAATGCACGATTTTCCCAATGCTTTTAAGGCATACTTATACAAAGTATACGTTTTGACTTTTGCCCATACTAAAGCAAGATAATTGCATTTTTCATAAAAAGGTAATTGCAAAAAGAGCATTATTTTTTGAATCATGCCATATTTTCCAAAATAAGATCACGATGCTTATCATTAGCTTCTTCAATGGTTGCTGTGGATAAATCATGATTTTTCTCATACACTTTCATATTTTTCACAAAAGCATAAAAAATCATTAATAGCGTTAGAGAAAGCCCCGCGAATCCTGCCTTGTAACCTTTTTTTAAAATATACTGTTTTAGAAAGTAGTACCCAACTAAAGCCAAAGGATACCATAGTCCTTTTTTCTCGGTATAACCAAAGCGCATTTCAGTCTCAGTATATCTATTAATGACATTCAGATACGATGCTGCCGTATTACTAATAAAATGATGTACAAAAAAAGCACCTTCTAAATAATAAACTTTCTCCGAAGGAACAATACATTTACCAAAACCATGAATAGGATTGTCGGTAAAATCAATCGCATGCTTTTTAAATATTTTATTGGTGCGAGCATTAAAAGCATCATGACAGAATTGACCATAAAAATAATTTTTACGATCAATGCTAATCACTTCATAACGATTGGTTGCAATAATCTTTTGAATCTCAATCAATGTTTTTTGATCCAACATTTCATCTGCAAAACCAAAATACAACCATTCCGTCGAAATTTGATCGTAAAGCAAATCTACCAATTCCTGATTTTCAACATATTCATATTCTTTTTCTCTTGTAAATACTTTGCACCCATAACGGCGTGCAATTTCTATCGTATTATCGGTAGATTTATTATCCGCTAAGAGAACTTCACCATACTTTTGAAAGTTTTTTATGACGCGTTCGATACGCTTCTCTTCATTAAAAGTGAAAATAACAAATGTAAGATTATTCAATTTCACATCCTTTTTTGTATTTATAAAACACTAAATAGATCATATACATAACAACGCTTAACTGCGATAATACAATAGGAAGACCGATTGTCCAAACTGAAAAAATATTCAAAAAATATAAAAATCCAAAAGAGGCGATAAACGTTATTAACCCTGTCCATGAGGCTACAATCGTTTTTGCGGTTAAGTTATGAATCGTAAGATAAATAGATAGACCACCTATTATCATATTGCTTCCTTCCGCTAATATCCCATAAAAAATTAAATAGGAATATTGAGAAAAAAATGAGTTTGTTAGTAGTGTAACAATTTCTTTTGAAAAAAATGTACTAACCAAAATGACTACTAAAATAACACCGAATGCTATTTTAGTATATCCAAAGATATCTTTTCCATTTGTTTTATAGAGATTTGGAACAAATAATTGTGAATAAATAACAGATGCTGCATTCATGCCACTTTGCCCTACATTTGATACGGTTGTATATAGCCCCATAATTTCAATATAGCCTAATGGCGCCAACAATACCCTATAGCCCTGCATTTGGATCCAATTGATAATGGCGCTAATGGATATAGGATATGAAAAATGAAAAACTTCTTGAGAGCTAAACGTAGCTTTTTCAGGTATTAAATACTCTTCTTTTTTCCGTAAAAGTAAATATAAAATGACACTTATACAGAAAGTTGCTAATATCGTTGACACTAATAAAAGAATTGCTGAAGCATTAAAATATTGAATCAGTAATAAAAAAAAACTTATCTTTAAAAATCCTTCTCCAACAAGTGTATAAATGGCATTTCGCCTATAATCCAAATTATTTAAAAAGCCACGGACTACTGTATTAAAATAGAATAATGGTGATAATAAGAAAATGAGTAATACAGTAAAAAGTAAAGAAGAATCAATAAAAAATATTGTACATTCAGTAAACACCATTAAAAATACAACAATATAAAATATCTGTTTATTGAGTGGTAAAAATGACCTTAATGATTTTTGTGCTGACTTTAAATAATGCAACTTTGATTGCTGAAAATAATCTAAAGGAACTAATAAAAAAGCATTGATTGAATATGAAAGCGTAACCAAAAGATAATATATTCCTAACTCATAAACACTTAAATAGTTTGAATACAATTTCAAAAATACGAGTTGCAGTACAATACTGAGACTTCTAAAAAATATAATTTCAAAAAATACTACTTTATTGATCGTCATGCTTAATAACTTGTAATATAACATTTAAAAATATAAATAATCATCGACAAAATTTATCTCTTAGAAATAATGAAATCACAAATTTTCTGAATCATATAGTCGATTGCCTCATCGCCCATACCAGGATACAAACCAATCCAAAAACTATCGCTCATAATTTTATCTGTATTGGGAAGTAAACCTACAGATCTATAGTCTTTATCTTTTTCAAGTGACTCAAATAGGGGATGTCGTAGCATATTTCCCGCAAAAAGATTTCGTGTTTGAATATTGTTGTTTTCAAGGTATTCAACCAGTTCATTGCGTGAAAATTTCACACCTTCTTTTAAGGTCATCATAAAACCAAACCAGCTTGGATGACTCTGTGGTTGTGCTTCTACCAATGTTAACGCTTGAACGTCTTTGAGTCCATTGTAAAGCTTTTTAAAATTCTCTTTTCGTTTTTCCACAAAATTTGGAAATTTTTCGAGTTGCGCACATCCAATGGCTGCTTGCATATCCGTTGCTTTAAGGTTAAAGCCAAAATGGCTATAAACGTATTTATGATCGTACCCTTTTGGCAAACTGCTAAATTGTTGGGTAAATCTACATCCACACGTATTATCCACGCCACTTTCACACCAACAATCTCTTCCCCAATCACGCATGGAGAGCATAATCTTTTTAAGCAGTGGATTGTCAGTATACGTCGCTCCGCCCTCACCCATAGTCATGTGATGTGGTGGGTAAAAGCTACTCGTTCCAATGTCACCCCATGTACCGGTTGGTTTACCTTCATAGGTTGAGCCAAGTGCATCGCAGTTATCTTCGATGAGCCACAAATGATGCTTATCACAAAATGCTTTGACAGCTTTAATGTTGAAAGGATTCCCTAGTGTATGTGCTATCATCACCACTTTTGTTTTGGGACTCAGTGCTTGTTCTAACTGTGTTACATCAATGTTAAAATGTTTGAGTTCCATATCAACAAAGACAGGCACGGCACCATATTGAACGATGGGCGCAACCGTAGTTGGAAAGCCAGCAGCTACCGTGATAACTTCATCGCCTCGTTTGACTTGTCGCTCTTTGAGGAGTGGTGAAGTTAGTGCATAAAAAGCCAACAGATTGGCAGAACTACCACTATTAACTAAAAATGCCCATCTTACATGTAAAAACTTTGCTAACTCTTTTTCAAATTTTTTCGAATAATCCCCATACGTCAACCAAAAATCAAGCGAGCTATCGACAAGGTTCATCATCTCTTTTTCATCAAAGACGCGCCCTGCATAATTAACGCGACTTTGCCCTGCTATAAATGATTTAGTTTGATTTTTTTTATGTACAAGCTCATAATACTCTTTTGTTTTATCTAAAATTTCTTGTTTGAGTTGTTGCTCTTTTGTCATTATTTCCCTTTCCACATTGTATCTATTGCGTTTAGATACGGATCTTCTTTGATTATTTTGGTATCTAATTTATCTAAATTCTCTTGAAAATAACATCTCATCTTTGCTATTGCATTTTTATGAGATGTAAACTGGAAATCTCCAAGCTCCTTTAAAAGACGCTCATTATTCGAAGTATATTCGTTATTGAGTCCTTCATTGATAACTCTTATATCGGAATGAAAATCACTGACTTCATTCACTAAATTTGCTAAGGTGACAAGGTCTACTTTGGTTCCTGTTGTCACATTATAAATCTTCTCTCTGACATCATTATGGATAAAAAAGTCGATCATTTTAACTAAATCATCACTATAAATATAGTCAAAATAGACATTTTTATTGATGGTTATAGGTAAATGTAACAAATTTTTCACAATGGCATTTGATATAAACTTATAACGATAATTTTCATACTCACCGTATGCCCCAAAAATCCGTAATTGAACGATATTTTGAGATCTTTCAATATAGTGCGACGTAATAGACTTATAAAATCCATATTCATCAAGTGGTAATGCTTCTAAATAATCTTCTTCTTTTGCATGAACAATGGGCTTATGCTTGCCATACTCTGCCCCACTGCCAAAAGAGATAATTTTTATTACATTTTTTTCATGTTTGGCAATATTAAAAAAAATGCGTAAATTATACTCTGTAACGTTTTTCATATCAGTCGTATCACGTCCACCACCACGATTGGCAGTATGCACAATTACATCAATTTTGTGCTCATAAATATACCTATCAACTGTAGGCTCATCACTTAAATCAAGCTCTTTGCTGGATGGTGTAAAAAGTGTATGGTTATGATATTTTGAAAATAGGTATTCTTTAAGATGGGAGCCTATAAAACCGCTAACACCTGTGATAAAAATATTCATTTACTCTTTATCCAAAGGAGTGATAATCATTTGGGCATTTAATTCTTTTCTGTCTAAAAAAGGGTACATATCTTCAATAGGTTTATTGACAATGAGTTTTGGCTCAACCGTCGTCATCTGTTCTTGCAGACAAATATTAATAACTTCCGCCTCATCGCTTAAAAGCGTTTCTTGAATTTTGTGAGAAATCTCTTCCATGGTTGAAACTGTACTACTTTTGAGTCCATAAGCGCTTGCTATGCTTGCGAAGTTGGGAACACTGTAATCTTTTTGAGTACCAATATATCTCTTTTCAAAATAAATTTCTTGAAATTGTCTGACCATACCGAGATTGGCATTGTTCATAATAAATATTTTAATAGGTAAATTTCTTCTTTTGATAACTTCTAATTCTTGAATATTCATCTGAAATCCACCATCCCCTGCAATCACAAGAGCTCTTTTACCTGTAGCAATCGTTGCTCCAATAGCTGTTGGCAAGGCAAAGCCCATAGCTCCCATACCACCAGAAAAAAGAACACGTTGGTCTGCTTTGGTATCAAAGGACTGAGCAACCCACATTTGATGTTGTCCCACATCAACACAAATTATGTCATTATCAGAAGAAGATTGAGCAATACATTTAATGATTTGATTCGGTATTTTTGCTTTGCCATCAATGCCAGTCGTTGATGAATATTTTTGTTTATATCCGATAAGTTTTTCAAGCCATTTATCAAAATTAAGTCTAAAATCATAGTGCAACAATTCGTTGATAAAATCAGCAATATCATAATGCAAAGCGACATCTGCCTTGATTTTTGAACCTAACTCATTAGCGTCTATATCGACTTGTATAATCTTTGCTTCTCTTGCAAACGTTTTTAAATCAGTCCCCGTTTGTCGTGTATCAAGACGAGAGCCTAATACTATGATCAAATCAGCATTGGCTAGTGCTAAATTGCTATATCGATTCCCGTAAGAGCCAATGAGTCCAAAATTGTATTTATAACCGTCTTTAATAACATCTTTTCCCATCAGCGAGTAAACAACTGGCAAATTGGATTTTTTCAACAAGTGATTAATGGCTTCTGGTGCTAAGGATGAAAGGCGACTTCCTCCCCCTATTAGAACAATTGGGTGATGAGATATTTTTAGCATTTCTACAATTTTTTTAAAATCAACATTATCATCATGAATACGCATCATTTTATATTCATCACTCTCAAAAAAAGACTTTTGCTCGGATGGATTGAAATTAGTTCGTTGAATATTCATTGGGATATCGATAAGGACAGGACCTTTCCTGCCATTTTGTGTCAAGAAATAAGCTTTTTCAAGTTCATAACGAAGGCTTTGAATCGTATCAATCATAACCGCATATTTTGTAATAGGCTTAACGATACTGACAATATCTGTTTCTTGAAAACCTATCTGTCTTACAGGTGTATCGTATTTGTATTCATACGTATTGACCTGTCCCGTGATAAACAGTGTAGGGATCGAATCAAAAAAACAGCTTCCAATCGGCGTTATCAGGTTCGTTGCACCAGGACCACTTGTTGCTGTTGCCACACCTGTTTTCCCAGTGACACGGGCATATCCCTCAGCGGCAAACCCTGCACCTTGTTCATGAATCGTATTGATAATTTCAATCGCTTTATTTTTATCAAGCGAATCATAGAGATGAGCAACGGCTCCGCCAATATATCCAAAAGCTTTGTCAATGCCTTGATCAACTAAAAACTGCACAATATAATCAGATGCTTTCATTTGATAGTCCATGCTATATTTTTTGCTTTTGCATCAGCAATATAACTTTCCAAATCTTCTTGACTCAAAATTTTACTGTTTTCGTAAAAGGCTTTATACCATTTAACCGTTTTTTCAAAAATTTTCTCACTATCCCATACATCTTTCCAATGTAGCTTTATATGTGCTTTTGAACAATCTAATTTTAAAAGATTTGCTTCATGCAATTGATTTGGATCACGATTGATCTCATAGTCAATTTTATCCCAATGCTGTTTTACATGCAAAACCACTTCTTCAACACAAATACTTCCTTCATCGCTCGGTCCAAAGTTCCAAGCTTCAGCAAATTCTACTTTTTCTTCAAGTAGTTTTTGCCCTACCTGCAAATAACCACTAAGAGGTTCAAGCACATGTTGCCATGGTCTGGTTGCTTTAGGATTACGAATACTCACTTTTTTATCTTGGGAAACGGAGAGCATGATATCTGTCATTAACCTATCTTGTGCCCAATCTCCTCCTCCGATAACATTACCTGCTCGACATGTTGCGAGAAGAGTACGATGTGCTTTTTTATATTCTTGGATGTTAAAATATGAATTGCGATAAGAACTCGCTAGTAAATCTGCACATCCCTTTGAAGCGCTGTAAGGGTCATACCCGCCCATCGGGTCATTCTCTCGGTATCCCCAAATCCACTCTTTGTTCTCATAGGCTTTATCACTCGTGATATTTACAATCGCTTTAACCTGATGTTTACGACATGCTTCAAGAACTTTAAGCGTTCCTATCACATTAGTTTCATAGGTTTCTATTGGATTTGCATAAGAAGGTCTCACCAATGCTTGCGCAGCGAGGTGAAAAACAATCTCTGGTTTATAAGTTGCAAATGTTTTATCTAATGTTTCTAAGTCTCGTATATCGCCAGTAATCGAAATAATATTGAGGTCAAGTAGTGCTATGTGATTTGGTACAGTAGGTGATTCTAGAGAGTACCCTATAACCTTAGCCCCCATCTGTTTTAGCCAATATACAAGCCATGAGCCTTTAAAACCCGTATGCCCTGTGACTAAGACTGTTTTATCTTTATATATTCCACCAAAAAGAGACTGCATTACCAAACTTTCCATGGAGCTTTATTCTCTTTCCAGAGTTTATTGAGTTTTTGGTTATCTCTTAATGTATCCATTGGCTGCCAAAAACCCTCATGTTTATAAGCAACCATCTCTCCATTTTTGGCAAGATTTTGCAGAGGTATTTGTTCAAAAATACAATTTTCGTCATCATCAATATAATCAAGTACTTTAGGTTCGCAGACAAAGAAGCCTCCGTTAATCCAGCCCGCTTCTGTTTTTGGTTTTTCAATAAAACTTTTAATGTTCATACTAGCATCAATATCCAGATTACCAAATCGCGCCTCTGGCTGAATCGCTGACATTGTAATAGCTTTACCATGCTTTTGATGAAACTCAACCGTTTTAGCAATATCAATATCACTTACACCATCACCATAGGTCAATAAAAAGGGCTCTTCTCCAATATATTGTTTCGCCCGTTTAATACGACCACCCGTCATTGTATCAAGTCCTGTGTCAACAAGGGTCACTTTCCATGGTTCGCTACTATTATTATGTACTTCTCGACTATTAGTTTGTAAGTCTATTGTTACATCACTTTGGTGAAGAAAATAATTAGCAAAATACTCTTTAATATAATAACCTTTATAGCCAAGTAAAATAATAAATTCATTAAAGCCATAATGTGAATAAATTTTCATAATATGCCAAAGAATTGGTTTTCCACCAATTTCAACCATAGGTTTTGGTTTTATATCTGTTTCTTCTGCTATGCGTGTTCCATAACCACCTGCTAATAACACCACTTTCATTATACGATGCTCCCTTTTTACCTAAATATTTGTTATTTAACTCTTATATACTAATCTTGAATTCAAAAATAAATTATTTATTTTCATCTATTTTTCTTAAACATTCTTCCAAACTATTTTCCCAGTAAGGAATTTCTATGCCAAACTCATTTTTGATTTTTGCTTTATTTAAAAGTGAATAATGAGGACGTTTGGCTGGGGTTGGATATTGTGAAGTTTCGATGGGGTTGATTTTACATGTAAGCTTTGCCATCTGCATAATCTCTTGTGCGAAATCATACCAACTTGCAACACCCTCATTAGAATAGTTATAGATCTGTGTTTGAGTAGTGTTGATTTTTGGCAAAATATCTAAAATCACTTTTGCTAAATCTTTTGCATATGTAGGCGTTCCTACTTGATCGTAAATAACACCTAAAGCGTCTTTCTCTTTTCCTAAACGAAGCATTGTCTTGACGAAATTAGCACCATAACTACTGTAAACCCACGAAGTACGGATGATAATGCTATTTGGAAGCTTACCCTGTAAAAGCGCATTCTCTCCATCCAATTTAGTTTTACCATAAACTGATTTTGGGTTGGTTGTGTCTATTTCTTGATAGGGCTTGTAACTCGTACCATCAAAGACATAGTCAGTTGAGATATGAATCAGTTTAATATTTTTTTCTTTTGCAATACTTGCTAAATGCTTTACTGCTTGATGATTGATTTTATCGACTAAAGCTTCTTCACTTTCAGCTTTATCGACTGCAGTATAAGCTGCACAGTTAATAATGGCATGAATAGCATTTTTTTCAACGAATGACTCAATAGCATGTTTATCTGTAATATCGAGTTGATCTTTACATGTAAAGAAAAATGTATAGGGGAAATGGGGAGAAAGTTCTTCTATCTCACTTCCTAATTGACCATTCGAGCCTGTCACTAAGATATTAAGCATAGTAATTTACACCATATTCAAAGAGTTCATGCATAGTTTCAAGTTTAGGTTGTTGGGTATCTTTAGTGGAGAGTTGAAACAAATCTGCACTCAGTTGCCAATCAATACCTAGTTTTGGATCATTAAATGAAATTCCTCGATCACACTCAGGCGCATAATAGTTATCGACTTTATAGGTAAAGGTACAGGTTTCACTTAGAACAACAAAACCATGAGCAAAACCTCTTGGAATAAACATCTGTTTTTTATTTTTACCATTGAGTTCAACAGCCACATAGTTTCCAAATGTTGGACTCCCTACACGAATATCCACAGCAACATCCAGAACTCTTCCATCAATGACACGAACTAATTTTGACTGAGCAAAAGGTGAAAGTTGATAATGAAGTCCACGCAAAACACCGTGATGACTTCGTGATTCATTATCTTGACAAAAATTCACTTTGAAACCTACAAATTCTTCAAACTGATCTTGTCTGAAGGTCTCTACAAAGTACCCTCGCTCATCACCATGCACTTTGGGCTCTATTATGATCACATCGGGTATATTCGTTCGCGTAAATGTCATCTCTTACTTCTTTCTTGTATTATTTTTCCCATAACACGCACTTTGACATATGAAGTTTTAAATCATTTTACTTTGGTTGCTATTACTATTTTCATAAGAGCACAATTTTTCAGTAGCTTATATCTCTTCTTTAATTCTCATATAGATAGGAAATCGTGGTTTTCCACCTTTAGTTAATTCTTGAAATTTATAAGTGATCTTAGAACCAATGGCAGGAGGATTTTTACGCTCGCTTTCACTAAAACCTGAACCTATATCAAATATCACGCCTTCATCCGTTTCACATGTAAGCGAGCCAAAACTATTTTTATACTTGCCTTCACCTTTATGATGCTCCACCACTTTACATTCCGCATCTTGAAAACTCTTTACTTTGAGGCTATTAGGGTCACGTTTGGCAACGTATTTGGTATCAGGATTGCGTACTACAACGCCTTCTCCACCGCCTTTTTCAACCTCAGTGAGAAAACGTTTCAAGTCATCGTTGTCTTTACATGTAAACTGTTTGGCTACTTTGAGATAATCCGCTTGATTGAGTTTGAGATAATACTCAAGCTTGACCAAACGTTGGATCAAACCACCGTTTTCGGAAGGCACATCAAAGGCGTAAAAAGCGATATTTTTCCAGCCATCATGTGGCTCTTTTTTCTTAACAATGGAGATGATATTTTCAAAATCTCCCCGTTTACTCCAAAGCTCTCCATCCACTGCAAAAGGAGGAAACCCTTCGGTAAACCAAGCAGGAGCAGCAAGTTCAATGCCCCCTCTAGAAATCAGTTTTTGCCCATCCCAATAGGCTCGCACACCATCCATTTTTTCACTCATCAACCACCCTGAAACGTCTTGTCCATTCCATTCTTGCAAAAGCATCAATTCAGGCTTAGCGCCAAACATAAAACTTGTTAAAAGAAGCCAAGAGAGTATTAATCGCTTCATTTAAATCTTTGCCTTATATTTTTGAAGATACCAAACAATGGTTTTAAGAATACCACTTTCAAAGTTCTCTTCCGCTTCCCAGCCCAGTTTGGTCTCTATCTTGGTCGCATCAATGGCATAACGTCTGTCATGCCCTGCTCTATCTTCCACAAAACTAATCTGTTCTTTATACGAAGTGGCTTTAGGTTTTAGGGTATCGAGTATCTCACAAATCTTACGGGCGATATAAAGGTTATCCCTTTCATTACGTCCACCGATATTATAAGTCTCACCTGAGTTTCCTTCATGGAAAACAAGGTCAATCCCTTTGCAGTGATCTAAGACATAGAGCCAATCACGGATATTTTTACCATCACCATAAATAGGAATTTTTTGATTATTCAATGCTTTTCGAATAATCGTAGGAATAAGTTTCTCATCGTGTTGTTTTGGTCCATAGTTATTGGAACAATTGGTAATAACAGTATTCATCCCATACGTGTGATGATAGGCTCGTACAATCATATCACTGCTAGCTTTAGAAGCTGAGTAAGGAGAGTTTGGTGCATAGCTTGTTATCTCTGTAAAAAGTCCCGTAGCCCCTAGTGTTCCATACACTTCATCGGTAGAGATATGATGAAAACGACACTCTTCATAGCCCTCCCTCAGCATAAAAGGTTTTTCCATCCATGTTTTATAGGCGACATCTATTAGCGTAAAGGTACCATTGACATTGGTTTCGATAAACACCCCTGGATTTTTAATGGAGTTATCTACATGGGATTCTGCGGCAAAATGAATCACGCCCCCAATATTATATTTTTCAAACAAGGATTCTACTAATGCTCTATCGCAGATATCACCTTTTACGAAAGTATAGCGCTCATTTCCATCTACTTCTTTGAGGTTGTCTAAATTACCAGCATAGGTCAAGAGATCCAGATTGACAAGATGATACTCTGGATATTTTTCTAAGAAATAAGGTACAAAGTTTGAGCCAATAAAACCTGCACAGCCAGTAACGAGAATGTACTTTTGACTCATTTAACCAACTCCTTCAAATACTCTCCATACCCATTTTTACTGAGAGGTTTTGCAATCTCTAAGACTTGCTCTTTCGTGATCCAGCCATAATTATAAGCGATCTCTTCCAAACATGCAATTTTGAAGCTTTGACGCTTTTCAATCGTTTGGACAAACATTCCAGCTTCGAGTAAACTATCATGGGTTCCAGTATCAAGCCATGCAAATCCACGACCCAAAACTTCCACTTGGAGGTCACCTCGTTTTAGATAGGCTTCATTCACCGAGGTAATCTCAAGCTCTCCACGCTCGCTTGGCTTTACAGATTTGGCGATCTCAATAACACTATTGTCATAAAAATAAAGCCCTGTGACCGCAAAAGGGGATTTGGGATTTTTGGGTTTTTCTTCAATGCTAATCGCTTTTTGATTTTCATCAAACTCAACCACACCAAAACGCTGAGGATCTTTGACTTGGTAGCCAAACACAATCGCACCTGATTTTAATTGTGCAGAACTCTGTAACAAGGGGGTAAAGCCTTGACCGTAGAAGATATTATCACCCAAAATTAAGCAGACACTATCGTTCCCAATAAACTCTTCGCCTAAAAGAAACGCTTGTGCCAATCCATCAGGACTTGGTTGAATTTTATACGAGAGTGAAATGCCCCAATGAGAACCGTCACCAAAAAGATCTTCAAACTTCCCAATATCCTGAGGAGTTGAAATGATGAGTATCTCACGAATTCCTGCTAGCATTAGTACCGAAAGTGGGTAATAGATCATCGGTTTGTCATAAATCGGCAACAACTGCTTGCTAATCGTTTGCGTGACAGGATAAAGTCTGGTTCCGCTTCCTCCTGCTAGGATGATCCCTTTCATATTAGTGAAGCTCTGCTTTAGCGTACGCGATAAGCTCATTCAATTTTTTCTCGTACAATTTCGCATGATCAGCATTCGTCGATTCAAAACGTGTGACGAGGACAGGCGTTGTATTACTCGCTCTCACCAAGCCCCAACCATCGTTAAAGATAACCCTTACACCATCAACATCAACGATCTCTTTAATAGATGGAAAATCTTTTGGAGGATTTTTCAAAAGCTCTTTGACTTTTTCAACCAGAGGGAATTTATCACTTTCATTCGTCTCGACTTTAAGCTCTTCAGTAGAATATACGGTTGGTAATTTTGCGATTTCAGCATCTACATCCAAACCATTTTTAACCATTTCAATCATACGAAGTGTTGCATAAATCGCATCATCATAACCAAAATAACGGTCATTAAAGAAAAGGTGACCACTGACTTCCGCTGCAAAATCAGCATTCGTTTTAGCGATCATGACTTTGAGGTTACTGTGTCCTGTTTTGTACATAATCGCCTTGCCACGCTTGTTAATTTCATCGTACATCACTTGAGAACATTTCACTTCGCCGATAACGGTTGGGTTTTTCATGGCACTGGAGAAAAGAATCGCCATGATGTCACCTTTGACATTGTTGTGTTTGGTCAAAAACGCCAATCTATCAGCATCACCATCATACGCAAAGCCAAGCGCATACTCGCCCTCAAGCTCTTGTTTAATGTCTTTAAGGTTTTTCTCTACGGTTGGGTCTGGATGGTGATTTGGGAAGGTGCCATCTGGGTCAGTATACAAACCTTTACATGTAAAACCTAACGCTTTGAATACCTCTTGTACTACTACGCCTGCAACACCGTTACCACAGTCGTAAACGAAAGGTTGGTTGAAGCCTTTAAGATGGTCAAACTCTTTGATAAGATAAGCAATATAGCGCTCTTTTGCATTAATGAAAGTGGAGCTCAAATCATCCTCAATTTCAAGATCATAATTTTGCATAATCTCTCGACCGACAGCATAAATATCTTCACCAAAAAACGGTTTTTTATCAATCGTGATTTTAAAGCCATTGTATTCACTAGGGTTGTGAGAACCGGTGATCATGATGGATGCGTTTGGTGTTACGCCATCAAAATTTTGAAAGTTACTAAAGTAATTCACTGGTGTTGCAACCAATCCCATGTTAAGCACGTTACAGCCCGCCTTATTTAAACCACTCGTGAGGTATTCACACAAAATCGGTGAATGCGAACGCGCATCATAGCCAATCGCAACATTTTTACCTACTTTAGCAATCTGTTTTCCTAAAAAATACCCAATGAGTTTAACCGTTTGCTCATTCAGCTCTTTTTCGTAAATACCTCTGATGTCATACTCTCTAAATATCGCTTTCAATGGTTCTCCTTGTACAGTTCTTCTTCAATTGCGATGCCAAAAACATCCGTATAGGACTTTTCCGCCCGTAAATTTTCTTGCATTGTAACCAATGCACGCTGATAATCCTCTATAATGAGGTTGCCTTTTAAAAGTTCATACTTCAAAAAAAGCCAATAGGTATTAAGCACATCACTCTCGCAATACTCCTTAATCTTATCAATTTCGCCCGCATAATAAAGCTCCATTACTTGATCGCCATGGACATCGTATTTGCCAGGTAATCCTACCATCGAGCAAACATGGTCTAACTTCATCCCTCGCACCGCGCCAAATTCGCACAAATGGTCTAACAAATCCACATGAAAGCGATCACTGTAGCGCGCACGGTAATTTTCCCATTTGTTTTTATTGAGCTCTTTGTTGTCTTGCTCAAAATAAGCGCTACATGTAAGGTTGTATTGCATTGCACGAAGCATCAAAAGGGGCATATCGAAGCTGCGCCCGTTAAAGCTGACTAGCTTTGGATTGTGTTTGTTGATGAAGCCTAGAAAACTTTTGATCATCTCATGCTCGCTGTTTCCTTCGATGCTACTCACTTTGCGAAAAATGCCAAAATCATCGGCAATGACGGCTGAAATAGCGACTATTTTATGGAAAGAGAGCGGCAAAAAGCTGCTACCACTCTTCTCCTCTTGTTCCTTTTGCGCTAAAAGTGAGATCTCAAGATCGTCTCCTTCAAGGCTCAGGACACTTCGAATCAGCTTGGTATCAGGGATGGTCTCGATATCGAACACACAGATCATTGAACAGCCTTTAAGTGACTTTTAGTTAAAATTATAACTTAACTCATTTAAAAAGGGATGATGCGGAATGAAAATTGCAATTGTAAAACTATCGGCACTGGGTGATATTATTCACGCCATGATTGTTTTGCAATATATTAAGAAAAACATTCCCGACGCTCAGATTGATTGGTTTGTGGAAGAAAAATTTGTCGGTATCTTAGAGAATAATCCTCACATCCATACTATCTATCCCTTACGTCTTAAAAACAATAAACTTCATTTTTTCAAAGAGTATCAGAAGCTCAAAACGATCTCAAAGCAAAATCACTATGACCTTGTTTTAGACCTGCAAGGACTCATTAAATCTGCCCTAGTCGCTAGAATTTTAAGTCCAAACTGTGTTGGTTTTGATCAACAAAGTCTTCGAGAACCTCTGGCTTCATGGTTCTATAACACCTCTTTTGATATTCCTTATGAAGAAAATGTCATTATGCGCAATCTCAAGCTTACATGTAAAGCTCTGAACATTGAGTTTCCCGACATTCACATCAAAGAGCCTTTTTTGTTTTCAACGTATAAGAGCGACATCACTCCCACACTTCTTGTCATTACAGGCTCATCGTGGAAAAGTAAAATTTATCCTAAAGAACATTTTGTGAACATCATCAATGCTTTACATGTAAAGAGTTTTGTCGCTTGGGGAAGTGAAGAAGAGAGGAACGATGCGCAGTTTATCTGCGAGCATACCAACGCAACGATGCTTCCAAAAATGAGTTTGAATGAACTCAAAGCGATCATTAAAAATAGCCAACTCATCATAGGTGCAGACAGTGGTCCAACGCATATGGCATGGGCACTAGGTCGCCCTAGTATTACTATTTTCGGGCCAACACCCAGTGCGCGAAACACCGTTACAACCCCAATTAATTTGACAATCGATTGCGAAAAAGCTATAAATGCACGAGATATCAACAAACATGATTTTTGCATTCAACACATTGATCCCCTAAAAATTATTGCATTGGCAAAGGAACTACTCCCGTGTTAGATTATTTTTATCTATCAGCTTTTTGGTTGTTTAAACTTTTCGTGACCAAATTGCCAAAACCTTTATTGACCTTTTTGATTAATCTTTTTGCAGCCATCGGCTATTTAGTTGATAAAAAACACACCAAAATTGCCAAAGTAAATTTAGATCTTGCTTTTGAAGATCGCATGAGTGAAGAGCGAAAAATAGAGATTATCAAGCAGTGTTATAAAAATTTACTTTACTTGCTCAAAGATTTTATAGAAAATCAAACCATCTCGAAAGAGAAACTACTTCAAAAAGTGACTTTTCACAATGAGCACATCTATGTTGAAGCTTTAAAACTGAAAAAAGGGGTCATTTTCCAAACCGCACATTATGGTAATTGGGAGATTATGTCCTTAGCGGTAGGCGCAAAATTTGGGCCAATCAGCATTATTGGAAGAGAATTAGACTCTAAAGTGATGAATGCCATTCTAGAAAAAAATAGGCAACGCTTCAATGTAACCCTTTTAGATAAAAAAGGTGCCATGCGAGGCATCCTCAAAGCCCTTAAAAACGGTGGAAGTGTAGGCTTACTTGTCGATCAGAATACTTCTGAAAATGAGGGAGTGCTTGTTCCTTTTTTCGGAAAACTGGTAAGACACACCCCAGCAGCTGCTCAATTTGCAAAAAAAACAGACTGTATTATTATCCCTGCATTTATTACAACCCAAGATCACGAGCACTTCGATCTCACTTTTTACGAACCGATTCCTGCACCTCGTGATGACAACGAACAATCTTTTCTGGAGAATATTCAAGCACAAGCTGCGATAACACAACGCATCATTGAGAGCAAGCCAGATGAATGGTTTTGGTTTCACCGCAGATGGAAAAATCAATACGAGGAATGCTACAAGTGACGATTCATCATTTTTCATCATTTCAGACAAAAATCCCAACGATCAATAGCTACCTTTTGATCTTATTAGGATTCACATTCCCTTTGTCCGTTTCCATTGGAACGGCTGTTATAGGGTGCATCATGCTTCTATGGTTAGTAGAAGGGAAGTTCAAAGAAAAATTCACCATCATCCAACACAATAAAATTACATACGCTTTTTTAGCCTTCTTCATGATTCATCTTATCGGTCTACTGTGGAGTGAAGATTTAAAATGGGGTCTGCATATAGTGAGTAAAGAGTGGCGTATGTTGCTTCCTCTCATTTTCATTACAATTGTTAAAAAAGAGCATATTTCTTATTATATCCTTGCATTTTTGTTTGCGATGAGCCTATCTGAAGTATTGTCATATCTTATTTGGTTTGGGATCATTCCCCCCTTTCAAAGCGCAACAACACTCAATCCTACCCCATTTATAAGCCATATTTCATACAATCCATTTTTGGCATTCAGTATTTTTTTGTTAATTTACTTTATATTTTTCGTCAAAAATGATAAAAATAACTTCTCTAAAATCATTTCTTTATTTTTTTTAACCACCATGACTATCAATATTTTTATCACAGGAGGCAGAGCGGGTCAAGTTGGCTTTTTCGTTATGTTGTCTTTAGCGTTTATCTTATATTTTAAAAAAAATATTTTAAAATCTGCACTCTTGATCCTTGTCGTGTTACCTACCATTTTTTTTATAGCCTACTCTTCAAGCACACTCTTTAATACAAGAATTCATGAAGCACTCAATGACATTCATGTAGTTGAAAAAAATCCAAATACGAGTGTTGGACTACGAATGACGTTTGCAATGAATACCTTACAAATTATCAAAACAAATCCTATTTTTGGTGTTGGGACAGGTGATTTTCCTAATGAATATGAAAAAGTAAATATGAAAAGATCGCCAAGCGCCCTTCCTACAGTTAATCCTCACAATATGTACTTACTGGTCTTAGCACAAACGGGTATTGTAGGTCTTTTGCTACTACTTTCAATTTTTTATATGCAGATACAATCATTTTTTGAATCAAATGATTCACTTGCACCCTTGAGACTTGCACTTCCTCTTTTATTTTTAACCATTATGCTCAGTGACAGTTACCTTTTAGGGCATCATACAGCCCTTTTATTTGTTTATTTTAGTGCCATCCTTTACAAGGACTTTTCCGGTGAAAAAGTCTAAGATCTTAATTGTTATTCAAAGATCCAATGGGGATGTTTTTTTAAGTTCCCCTCTCATCAATGCCTTATATCACCATTATGACAAGGCTGAAATTGATTTATTGATTAATGATGATACGCTAGGCATTGCCAAGACGTTGGAGCATATCCATACGATCCATCTTTATAAATATTCTTGGCGAAAACTCTCACGCATACAAAGGCTCAAAGAAGAATTTTTGTTAATAAAATCAATTTTTAGAAAGTATGATTTAGCCATTAGTTTGACATCCAGTGACCGAAGTGTTTTATATGCTACCTTTGCGGCGAAACATTCTATGGCTGCTGTTGAAAAAGATGCCAAAAAATCATGGTGGAAAAAACTTTTATTAACACAACACTACTTTTTCGATACCTCAAAACATATTATTATGAACAACGTATCACCTCTTAATTTACTCAAAATTAACTGTTCTAAAGTGGAAATAACCGCTAATCCAAAAGCAGAAGATATAAGGAACATAGAAACTATAGTGCAAAAAGAAGGCATTAAAGATTTTATTATTTTTCACCCATCTGCTCAATATAGATATAAAATGCTTAACAATGAAACACGTAACACGCTTCTAAGACTTTTAAATAGTTTAAACATTCCCATCATTGTTACGGGAGGAAAAACAGCCATTGATGAAGAAATTTCCCAAAGCCTGCCAGAGCTTGCTAATATACACAACTTCATAGGCAAAACCTCTTTGGGTGAATATATAGCACTCTCACACCTCTCTCAAGCATATATTGGGATGGATACGCTTAACATGCATATCGCAGCAGCTCAAAATAAGCGTATTTTTGCTATTTTTGGTCCAACCCTCACCTCCATGTGGTCGCCATGGGATAACCAAACTGGGGCATACAATATAGGAACTCCACCTTTTTATACCTACGGAGCTATTACGATTTTTCAAGCCAATCTGCCTTGCGTGCCTTGTGGGAAAGCAGGATGTGATGATAAGCATGGCAAAAGTGACTGTTTAGCAATCATCAATCCAAACACTATTTTTCAAGAAGTTCAAAAATGGTTAAAATAAGCGTTACGATACTCACAAAAAATTCTGAGGAACATATCAAGAAATGTCTTGAAGCACTTCAATCATTTGATGAGATTATCATTTTAGATAATGGTTCAACCGATGACACTTTAAAAATTGCACAGCAATACCCTAATGTTAAAATTTTCAAACATGAATTCATTGGTTTTGGTCCCTTAAAAAATCTTGCCATTTCCTATGCTCAAAATGATTGGATTTTTTCCATAGACAGTGATGAAATTGCAACACCCGCCTTAATCAATGAAATACAATCCATAAAATTTGACAAAAATACCCTTTATGCGATCAAGAGATCTAATTTTTACGGCACCAAAAAAATGCAATGCTGTGGCTGGGATAATGACTTTGTGAAACGTATTTTTCATAAACAAAGCACAAAATTCAGTGATGATTTAGTGCATGAAAGCCTTTTGAACAATGGTTTAAAAATTAAAAAGCTCAATAACGAATTGGAACACTACTCTTTTAAAAGTGCTGATGAGTTAATCGATAAAATGCAGAAATATTCCACTCTTTGGGCACAAGATAAAAAAGGTAAGAAGAGAGCATCTCCTTTACAAGCTGTTGTAAGAGCCTTCTTTACGTTTATAAAATTTTATTTTTTAAAAAAAGGATTTTTAAATGGCTATGAAGGACTTGTCATTTCGATCTCAAATGCCAATGGTACCTTCTACAAATATATCAAGCTCTATGAGAATAACAAACGATGACATGTAGCCTTATCATTACAACCTACAACTGGGAAGAAGCACTGCAACAGGTTCTTTTTAGTTGCGTGACACAAACACTTTTACCCGATGAAATCATTATCGCCGATGATGGAAGTTCTGAAAAAACAAAAAAAATTATCGAAAATTTTGCACACGAAAACCCTACTCTGCCTATTATCCATTCGTGGCAAGAAGATCTTGGGTTTCGCGCTTCCATGAGTAGAAACAGAGCTATTGCACAAGCAAATGGTGAGTATATTATTTTAATTGATGGGGACATCTGCTTGCATCAAAACTTTATTCAAGATCATCTCTCTTGTGCAAAAAAAGGCTTTTTTGCACAAGGAACACGCGTTTTAGTTGAAAAGCACCTGACACAGAAAATATTTCAAGCAAAGAAACTCACCTTAAATTTTTTCTCACAAGGAATTAAGAACCGCAAAAACACGCTTCATTCGAAATTTTTAAGCTCACTGTTTTCAACACATAAAAACCATCTCAAAGGCATTAAAACCTGCAATTTAGCCTTTTTTAAAAAAGATTGTCTTGCAATCAATGGCTTTAATGAGGACTTTGTTGGATGGGGAAGAGAAGATAGCGAATTTGCTGTTAGACTTCTCAATTATGGTATCAAAAGACACGATATACGTTTTAATGCCATTGCTTACCATCTCTATCACCCAGAGAATACGAGAGCCAGCCTTCCACAAAATGATGCCATTTTAAAAAATACCATTGAGCAAAAACTCGTTTGGTGCAACAATGGAATCAATAAATACCTCAAAGGGTTAGACAATGACAATTAGTGCGTTTACCTTCATCAAAAATGGCGAAATATTAGGATACCCTTTTGTAGAATCTATCAAATCTATTTTACCGATTGTCGATGAGTTTGTTGTCAATGTCGGAGAAAGTGAAGATGACACACTCAAAATCATCCAAGCGATTGATAGTCCCAAAATAAGAATTATAGAATCCAAATGGAACAATCATATGAAAGACCGTGGCTATGTTTACGGTCAACAAAAAATGATAGCTCAATTTAATTGTACAGGCGATTGGGCTTTTTACCTTGAAGGTGATGAAGTGGTTCACGAAGATGATTTAGATAAAATTTACGCATGTATGAAAAAATATAAAGATGACGCTGATGTCGAAGCGATCGTTTTTGATTACTATCATTTTTATGGCAATGCCAATAGCTATCTTTGGAGCCCTGCTTGGTACCGAAAGGCTCCTCGTATTATCAAAAATTCCATTCGTAGTTATGCTCCCGATGGGCTTTTTTGGCTTGTTTTAGATAAAAATAAAATAGGCAGATACCCCAAAGCGGTGGAGTGTGGCGCTAAAATGTACCATTATGGGTGGGTAAGAAGCGAAGCACAGATGAATCTAAAAAGCGAAAAAGTGCAACAATACTGGAATAAAGGGCATAAAACTATCAACTATGCAGACATTGATGGTCGTATCATCCAAGAATTCACAGGCACTCATCCAAAAATTGTACAAGAGTGGTTGCCTAAAGAAAAAGGTGTTTTTCAAGCAGATAAACATCATATTTTGACAAGCAAAGAGAAAAAACACCGAATGATGCTCACGTTAGAAAACTTGTTTGGGTTAGAACTGAGTAAAAAACACTACAAACGTATCAAATGAGACTTTTTATTGAACTTCCCACATGGTTAGGCGATGCTATCATGACAACGCCTGCCATTGAAAATATCATCGAACACTACCCCAATGCAGACATTACCCTCTTTGGTTCTTTTGTCTCCACAGAGGCACTCAAGAGTCATCCAAACGTTTCTCACTGCATCGTCGATGAAAGTAAAAAAGCATTTTCAAGGTTTTATTGGCTTTACACCCTAGCACATACTTTAGGAGCTTTCGATATAGCCATTAGTTTTAGAAGCTCATTGGTGTCATCATTTTTATTAAGGTGTCTTGATGCAAAAAAGAAATTTCACTATCAAAAAAATGTCTTTGCGGGTCACCAAGTTGAAAAGTACACCCAATTTATTGCAAAATCTTTACATGTAAAGACGAAGGCTCTTCCTTTAAAGCTTTATCAAACGCCTTTTCACTTTGAGCGACCAACACTGGGGATTAATCCTGGGGCAACGTATGGAAGCGCCAAGCGGTGGTATCCAGAAGAGTTTGCCAAAGTGGCGATTCATTTTGCAGATCGCTATGATATTGTCATTTTTGGTGGACCAAATGAAATGGATATTGCACAAGAAGTTGAAGAACAACTCAAAAAAAGCAAGATTACCAATGTCACCAATTTAGCTGGTAAAACAACGATTCAAGCGTTAATTCAAACTATTGCAGGACTGAGTCTCTTTGTCACCAATGACAGTGGACCGATGCATGTAGCAGCAGCGTATCAAATCCCCACGGTTGCTCTGTTTGGACCAACACGGTATAAAGAGACATCTCCTTGGCAAAATCCAAACAGCACGATTCTTTCACACGATCTTGTCTGTGCCCCGTGCATGAAACGAGAGTGCCCCATCAAAACACACGCGTGTATGCGAGGCATTAAAGCAGAAGAAGTTATTTTACGCTTAGAGCATCATCTATCGCTTGACAGATAATATGCCCAATCATAATGTGCACCTCTTGAATGCGAGGGGTATCGTCACTTGGAACAACAATATTAATATCACAAAATTCATTCATCACACCGCCATCACGTCCACTAAGACCTATCGTTTTGCATCCCATATTACGAGCAAGGCTAAGGGCACGTACGACATTTTTGCTATGCCCACTCGTAGAGATACCAATCAGCACATCCCCTTCCCTTGCCAATGCTTCGACTTGGCGATCAAAAATACGATCAAACCCAAAGTCATTGCCAACAGCAGTGAGAACCGAAGTATCGGTGGTTAATGCAATGCCTGGAAGTCCTCGTCGTTCACTCTTATAACGCCCACTAAGCTCGGCTGCAATATGTTGCGCATCAGCCGCACTACCACCATTGCCACACAGAAGTATCTTGTGACCGTTTTTAAGCGCTTCGGTTGCAATGATACATGCTGTGTAAATATGGCTTTGCAAATGCTCGATTGTTTTTGCGATCACTGCTTGATGTGAGAGCATCTCACGCTGTATCATTTCCATCATTTTTGTTGTGCCCTCTCAATAATTTTTGTGGTACTTTTACCTTCAACAAACTGAACGAGTCGTACCTCTTTAGCAATATCACTTCCCACAACTACTTTACCCTCGTAATCCGCCCCTTTGACCAAGATGTCTGGTTTGATGGCAGAGATAAGCTCCAGTGGTGTATCCTCTTCAAAAGGGACAACATAACTGACCGATTCTAAGCTCGCTAAGATATACGCTCGATCTTCCAGTGGATTAATTGGACGACTTTGCCCTTTAAGACGTTTGATCGAATCATCGGCGTTGAGTCCAACTATGAGTATATCTCCAAAACTTTTCGCAATTTCAAGGTACTTCACGTGTCCTACATGTAAAATGTCAAAACAGCCATTGGTGAAAACTATTTTTTGGTTCTTGGTTGCTTTTAAAAGAGCAACCATCTCTGTTTTGGTTTTAATTTTACTCTCCGCTGTAGCGCCTCTAAGGCTATGAGAATAGGCATCTATTTCATCCAAAGTCACGATAGCACTTCCTAGTTTTCCCACAACGACGGCTGCCGCTTTATTGGCAAACGAGGCAGCTTCCTTCATGCTAAGACCGCAAGAGAGTGCGTAACCAAGGCTGGCTAAAACGGTATCGCCCGCACCTGTGACATCATAGACTTCTCGTGCGACCGTTGGCATCTTCATAAAATTATCGCCAAAAATAGCCATTCCATCTTCGGAGAGTGTGATGATTGCGTACTCTAAACTCAAACTCTCTTTCAAAAGAGTCCCTGCTTTTTGCAAACTTTCATCATCTTTGATGACGATCTTTGTGGCAATACTCGCCTCTTTTTTATTGGGCGTTAGTAATGTTGCGCCACTGTATTTTCGGTAATCATCCCCTTTTGGGTCTACTAAAATGCGTTTTTGATGTGATTTTGCAAGCGCTATGACGTTACATGTAAAACTTTGCGTTAAAACACCTTTACCATAATCAGAAAGTACAACAATATCTACTGTATCGAGATAGTTTTCACATTGCGCTAAAAGAGCCTTAACAGAAGCTTCCGTGATATCTTCTTTGGATTCACTATCGTAACGTACAACTTGTTGGTGCGACGCAATTACACGGCTTTTTTTACTGGTTTTACGTCCCGCTTGTTTTACGATACCTTGAATATCAGCTCCTAGGGTTTCGAGCATGCAAAGAAGCTCTTTGCCATTTTCATCATCCCCCACAACACTTAAAACGCTAACCTTAGCCCCTAAGCTTAAAAGATTGTTGACGACATTCCCCGCACCACCTAAAACTGTGCTCTCTTTTTGAATATCCACCACTTGAACAGGAGCTTCTGGAGAGATACGCTCACACTTTCCCCAAAGGTAGTGATCGAGCATTAAATCACCAATAACTAAAATGGAAGGCTGATACGTTCTTAATCTATCCATGGTTCACTTCGCATTTAAAAATACGTTGAATCTCTGGTACATAGGCTTTAATGCCCTCTTCCAAACTCACCCATGGTGCATAGCCCAAATCTTTACATGTAAAAGAGATATCCGCTTCCGTGTGCATCTGATACGCACGGTAAGGGTTGGTAAAATACGCTGTGCCTAAAGCAGTTCCAAGCTCTTTTTGCAAGATGTCGGCAATATCTTGAAAACTTCGTGGATTGCCCGTTCCAACATTATAAACACCACATTTACCTGAAGAGGCTGCTTTAATATTAGCTTGTACGACATCGTCAATGTAAATAAAATCGCGTACAATTTTATCGGAGCCGTAAAAAAGACGGGGTGTTTTACCACTTAAAATTTGTAGTCCTAGTTGCAAAACCATCGAAGCTGTTGTGTTTTTAAAATATTCTCTTGGTCCATAGACGTTGAAATAGCGTAGCCCTATCACGCTCATAGTGGGGTTTTGAGCACAAAATTCACGGGCTAAATGATCCATGGAAAGTTTGCTAAACCCATACACATTTTGAGGTTGCTCATGCCCTACACGCTGTGGTGAAGCGGCATCACCATATGTCGCCGCACTGGAAGCATAAACCACAACGGAATGGTTCACTTTGGCAAGTTCTAAAATAGTTTTAAACGCATTGACATTGGTTTTTACCATAATGCCTTGATCGAGAACCGTTGTATCAGAAATCGCTGCTTCATGAAAAATATAATCAAAGCGATACGAAGAGAGTTTGTTGAGCGCTTCATCATCATTGATGTCGCCACTAATGACTTCACCCTTGAATCCTATAAGATTTTTAAAGTGCCCAAAACTCTTGAGATTGCCATTGGAAAAGGTAGCTTCACTTCTAAAAAGATCAAAGACAACGACGTTGCACGTAGGATAATTTTCTTGAAAATAAAAAGCAAGATTACTACCGATAAATCCTGCTCCACCTGTAATTAAAATGTTTTTATGGTTGAAATCTGTTTCGCTGTCATGCATGCTTAACCCTATTGTTTAATAAGATTAATTGTATCCAAAAGAAAATTAACGCAATATTTAGCTTGAGTGCTAGAGGGGGTAGGATGAAGCAGAATTGTTTGGGTAATGCCAGCGCCAAATGCGGCTTCAATATCACTGGGCTTATCGCCGATCATCCATGATTGGGCTACATCGATGTCAAATGCTTCAATCGCCGTTTTAAGCATACCACTTTTGGGTTTGCGACACGCGCAGTTCGCCTCTGGTGCATGCGGACAGTGGTAAACGGCGTCGATTTTAATGTTTACATGTAAAAGCTCTTGAAGCATCCACGCGGTTAATATTTCAAAATCTTTTTCGCTGTAATAGCCTCGTCCAATGCCCGATTGATTGGTCACAATAATCAGCAAATACCCTAAAGATTGAAAATAATGTAAAGCTTCAAAAACGCCATTACAAAACTCGAAATCTTCCACCCTTGATACATATGCTTTGTCAACATTAATGACACCATCGCGATCTAAGAAAATTGCTTTTTGCACTTATTCTCCAAGCTCTTTGGTGATATCACTGAGTAAATTGGTGTATTCAAGGTAGCCAAACGTATCTTTTTGCGCTATCAAAGAAGCTTTTGCTCTCACAAAAAAGCCTCTTGCTTCTTCACGATTTCGTAAGTCATACGCTAAGAATTTACCCATGTAGTAGTTGGCATAAAGGTGTGTTGGCTCTTTGATCAAGACAATCTGCACCTCTTCAATCGCTGTATAAATTTGTGCATTTTTTTGAAGAGCAAGTGCACGTTTCAGGCGAATCATATGTTGCATATCATCCACAGCAAGGCTTTTTTGGTACATCTTTGAAGCTTCATTAAAAATGCCCATTTCAAAATAACCATCGCCCAATTTGTTCCAAATATCTTTGTCATTGGTTTTGGCCGCTTGTTGTTTTAAATTGGAAACTTTAAGTGCAAAGGGAAGGACAGTCGCAATACGGCTCTTTTGAACATTGTGTGGATCAATTGAATACGCATCCACTAAGATTTCAAATCCTTGAGCAATTTTACCCTGTTTAAGATAGATATTGGCAAGTTGAAGCATACACTCTGTATTGTTTGGCTCTGTGCTTAAAATCGCTTCAATGGCTTCTTTTGCTCTTGCAGTATCTGATCTTTCGGTTACACAGACACTATGTGTTGCCCCAAACAGAGTCACCGCTAAACATAATAAAGCTATCGCACTTCGAAACAAATGAACCCCTACTCAGATTAAGATGGACTAGATTATATCCAAGTTTTACCGAAATGAAAATAGAACACCAAGGGCGCTTAGAAAACCTAAGCAGGGTTAAAGTCTGGTTAGTTATAATTTTTCTTACACAACTCAAAAAGGGGTATTTCGTATGAAAAAAGTTTGTACAATTTTAGCAATTGCAGCAGTATCTAGTTTGATGGCAGCCGATGGCGCAGCAATCTACCAATCAAAATGTTTTTCCTGTCATGGAGACAAAGCTTCTAAAGCAGCCTTGAATAAATCTCAAATCATTGCAGGTTGGGATGCCGCTAAAATCACAGCAGCTGTTACAGGTTATAAAGATGGCAGTTATGGTGCAGCAATGAAAGGCGTCATGAAACCTATCGCTTCTGGACTTAGCGATGAAGATCTTAAAGCAGTCGCTACAACAATCGCTTCATATAAATAAGCCTATCATTACGTAGCTACAAGGAAAGTTCTTATAGCTACGTTGCATTAGGTACTGAAGCTTGCCTCTTTGAGGCAGAAAAGTTTCGTTAATCAGGTGGGACGTATCCCACCTCTCTTTCTTTCTTCTCTTTTAAGACTTTTGCTTTTTTACGTTCCATCGTCACAGCATCATTCAGTGCTTCTTCACTATCAAACTGTGCACCATCCAAAAACTTTTGATGATCATCAAATTGCCCACTACGGATTCCCCACAATAATCCCCATAGACCAAATGCTCCCAGCAGCGTTGAAGCACCCAACATCATCGCAATAATCCACCCATCCATAGCTACGACCTTTTTAAAACATTTTTAATGCGCATCGAATTACCGACAACAACCAACGAACTAAGTGACATGGAAAGGGCTGCAAATAAAGGTATCACATGCCCACTCATGGCTAAGGGAATTGTAACAATATTGTACAGCAACGAAAAGAATAAGTTCTCTTTGACCACACGCAGACTTGCTTTTGCGATAACAAACGCTTCATATAAACTTTGCATACTATCATTGGTCAGAACAATATCACTGATATCTACCGCAACATCAGCTCCATTCCCCATTGCAATCGCAATTTCGCTTTGACTCAACGCTAAAGTATCGTTAATGCCATCACCTGCCATCACTACTCTTTGACCTTTTTGACGGAGCGTTTCAATATATGCAGCTTTTTCATGAGGAAAGAGCCCCGCTTCGTACGTCTCAATGCCCACTTCTTCGGCAATTTCTTGGGTTACTTTTGCATGATCACCACTGAGCATGACAATTTCTAACCCCAAAGCTTTAAGTGCCTCAATGCTCTCTTTAGCACCCTCTTTGAGCGCATCTTTAAGCCCAAATATCGCCATAAGTTTGCCATCAATCGCAAAGAAATAGTGACTGAGTGATTCAAATCCTTTCGGCAAAAGCACTTCGATGCCTGCCTCTTCCATCATTTTGGCATTGCCCCCAAGAAGCTCATAGCCCTCAGCAATGGCTCTGACTCCTTTTGCCTCTACCGTTTTTATCTGCTCTAAACTCTTTACATGTAAAGTGGTTTCATCTTCTTTTAAAAAGCGTGCAACCCCTTGGCTGATAGGATGATTGGATGAATTTACAAGGGCATACAACAAAGATCGATCAAAAGTGTACGCATACTCATACATGACAACTTCGGGTTTGCCTTTCGTGATGGTGCCTGTTTTATCCAAAACAAGCGTATTACATTTTGCCATGCTCTCTAAGAATCCTGCCTCTTTAAACAAAATTCCTTTTTTCGCAGCAAGCCCAATCCCCACAATCGTTGCTACAGGGGTAGCAAGACTTAAGGCACAAGGGCAGGCAATGACGATGACAGAGATCGCAATAATCAAACCCTTTTCAAAGGAACCGCTCTGGTAAAACCAAAACAGCAATGTTGAAAACGCTAAGAGCAAAATGGTTCGTGAAAAATAGCCCGAAATTTGATTGGCAAGTTTTTCTATTTTGGGCTTTTTATTCATGGCATCTTCAAGTAAACAGACCAACTTAGAGAACATCGAAGAGGAAAAAGTGTTGGTCGCTTGGTAGTGAATAACGCTGTCTAAGCAAATGGAGCCACTCAGAATTTTATCGCCTTTTTGGGCTAAAATAGGAATGGATTCACCATTTAAACGTGAAAGATCAAACGAACCTTCCCCTTCGGTAATGACACCGTCAATGGCCACTTTATCACCGGCACGTACTTCGATGATCTCGCCAATTTCAACCGACTCAACGCTGGTTAAAATCTTTTCATCGCCTTTGATCAAGATGACTTCTGTGGGCATCGAACTTCCAAAAGCGTCGAGTGTATCTACCGCTTTTTTCTTGGTTAAAACTTCCAAATATTTACCCGCAAAAACAAAGGTAACAATCATCGTTACCGAATCAAAATAGACCTCAGCATTATGTGAAAACATCGCGTAGAGAGAAAAAATATACGTAAGTGTTGCTCCGGTAGCGACGAGAAAATCCATCGTAATATAGCGATGTTTGATGCCATAGTACGCCCCTTTAAAATAAACTGAACCGGTGTAAAACAGCGTTGGCGTGGCGAGAACAAACTCGGCGAAATTGAGAATATTTTTGATATTGCTCTGCATGCCTGTAAAATAGCCTGCATATTGCGCAATGGCGATCCACATTACATTCATCGTCGCAAAAATACCTACAAGCAGTTTGGAGTAATACTCTCTGCGTTGTGCCGTCGCTCGCTCTTCTCCGCTTTTAGGATCATACGGATAGGCGTTATACCCAATGCTGCGAATGGTTTCAATAATCTCTGAAAGTTTGATCAATGATTCATCCCACACAATTTTGGCTTTATGATTGGTATAACTAATGGAAACTTCAACAATCCCCTCTTGCCTAGAGAGCACTTTTTCATTGAGCCATACACACGCACTACAATGAATCCCTTCGATAATAAGTGCGATTTCGCTAAATCCTTCTTTACTTTTTTTCACATATTTGGAAACAAATCCATCCAAATCAAAACGATTAACATCGTCTAAAGTAGCTTTGGGAGGTGTGAGGGTCGTTTCTCCCATTTTAGTATAAAACGTACTCAGTCCTTCATCGCTCAAAAGGTGAAAAACACCTTGACATCCTTTACAACAAAAAAATTTAGGAGGGTTAAAACTTGTATCAGGCAGTAACATTGAGGTTTCGTATTCTAAGTGACAATGATCGCAACGTTGTTTGCTCATATTAATCTTTCATCTAAAGTTACATCTTAGAAAACATTATAGCGTGACTTTTTTGTGATGAACCTGATACTCATCTAAGCATAGTAGCTTTTTTTAAATCTCCTCTCAATTTAAGACGCTAGCCAAAAAAATCACTTAATTTTTTTTTTAAAACCTTTGTGCTAAAGTGCTACCCCTACATGTAAATGTAAGCATCTATAGGCTCAAAGGAATACGTTGGAGAGTAGTAAAAAATTCTATCTTAAAATGGTATTCTTTCTTTTGCTGACGCTATGCCTTACCTATCTTTCTCTTTGGTATCAGTTGCCAGAGATCGCTTATCTACTCTTCGTTCTATCTGCGATTTTAAACCTTATAATTGTTACAAAATTATACAAAAGTAATACAAAACTGAAAAACGAGCTCCGTAAAAATTTTTATATCGATCTGAATACCAAATTACCAAATCGCCTGAAATTACTTAAAGACACGAAAGAACTTGATCCTGATATTGAGTCAACTCTGATTATTATCAATATTGACTCCTTTCAAAATACCAATAACTTTTATGGACATAATTTTGGTGATAAATTTCTTAAAGTGATTGGTGAATGGCTTCGCCAAAATCTTCCGCCTATTGATGCGACACTGTATAAGTTTGAAGCCGACATTTACGCCATTTTGATCCGTGTGCCTTTCAACGACTACAATCTCAAAAAATACCTCAAAAAAATCTCGATGAAAATCACCAAAGATCGCATTATTTGCGATGATGTCGAAGTCGATACCACCCTTTCCATTGGGGCACATCAAGGCAAAAAAAGTCTTTTGAAGCTCGCGTCCATTGCTTGTAAAGAAGCCAAAAATAAGCGTTTACCGTATATTATCTATGATAAAAGTAGTCATAAAGAAGCAGAATACCATCACAATATGATGATGAGTCATACCCTCAAAGAGGCGCTTGCAAAAGATTATGTCGTTCCTTTTTTCCAACCTATTTTAAATCTCCATACCAATGAGATCGAGAAGTTTGAAACCTTAATGCGCATCAAAAAGGAAGATGGAACGTATTACCTTCCAGCAGAATTCTTAGAGGTTGCCAAACATTCTAAAATCTACTCTAAACTCTCCATGTCTCTCATTCAAAAAGCATTTGAAACTTTTCAAATCTCTTCAAGTAGCTTTTCTATCAACCTCTCTTACCTCGATATGACGAACATTGTTACCACAACATTTATCCTCGAAAAGCTTGAAGAGTTTAACGTTGGACCATGGGTTATTTTTGAGATCTTAGAGAGCGATGGTATTGAAAATTATGAAGCCATCGCCAAATTTATTGACCAAGTGAAATCGTATGGAGCCAAAATCGCTATTGATGATTTTGGCTCAGGTTACTCTAACTTTGAACGGCTGACCGAACTTAGAGTTGATTTCATTAAGGTTGATGGAAGTTTGATTAAAAATATTCATCAAAATGAAGAGACGAAAATCATCGTTAAAACGATTGTCAACTTTGCTAAAGAGCTTAATATCAAAACCATTGCAGAGTATGTCCACGCTGAAGAGGTTCTTGCGTGCGTTAAAGAGATCGGGATTGATTATGCGCAAGGCTTTTACATTGGTAAACCAAACCCACAACTTCCACCTACTGCTTCACATTAACACTTTTTTTTGACAAATAAACAGAGATAAATTCCTCCAAAAATCAAAAGAATACCGCCTAAATGGTACCATTCTAAACGCTCTCCTAAAAAGAGATACGCCAAGAAACTTCCAAACAGTGGCATCAGATGGGTAAATTGTCCTGTTTTTCCAGCACCAATGTGAGCAATGCCATAATGCCACAAATAGTAACAAAGAATGGATGTAAACAAAACAACATAAGCAATTACCCACGTGTAGTGTGTTAGGATCATCACTTCACGTTCGCACGTATACCCTTGTGCAAGGTAAAAAGGGAGTAACATAACTAAACCTAAGCCCACTGTCGTAATAAAAAACTCAAAACTACTCAAACTCGAAGGTCTGAATTTAACCAAAACACTGTAACTTGCCCAACACACAGATGAGGCGATCACCCAAAAATCACCTAAATTGAAACTCAACGTAACAATGCTTTGGACATCGCCTTTGAGCACTAAAAAAATGACACCCAGCGTTGAGAGAAGAATGCCAAAAACCTGTATTTTAGCAATACGTGTTTTTAAAATGACAAAGGAGAGTAAGACAATAATGATTGGAATGGAAGAGTTAATCAACAATGCGTTCGTCGCGGTTGTTTTTTGAAGTCCAATATATAAAAGTGTGTTAAATGCCGCGATACCAAGTGCTGAGAGCACTACTAAAATGCCAAAATGCTCTCTTAAGGCACGCCAAATTTTCTTTACATGTAAAAGTAAAAAAGGCAAGGTGACCACAAAAACACCTAACCATCTAAAGAAGGCTAATTCCCAAGGTTCAATGGCTCCTGCAACAAATCGTCCGAGAACAAAATTAGCAGACCAAAAGAGCACGCATAACACTAAGAGCACATAAACTTGCATTGATGTCCTTTATTTAGAAGCGTGATTATAACAAATATAACGCCGTTGCAACAGTTGCACTCTATAATTTAAACTGTAAAAGGGATTGTAAGGAGATTTCAGTATGTACTATCAGCTTAATCTACGAGAAGTGACTTATGTACTCACGGAAGCACTTGATTATGTAGGCATCAATGATATACATCATGGTAAACGCGCTGCCTACATAGCGTATGAGATAGGCAAAAATATGGGGTGGAGACAAGCCAAATTAGATAAATTGATGCTGATGGCAATGTTACATGATTGTGGGGTCTCATTAACCGATGTCCACAACTCTATTGTTTGTAATCTTGATTGGGAAGATGCTCAAATCCATTGTGATCGAGGAGCAAAACTACTTCAAAGCGTCCCTATTTACAGTGAATTTTCAGACATTATTGCGTTGCATCATACGCATTGGGACCAATTTTTACCCCAAATTGATGAGGAGATAAAACTTTATGCAAATCTTATCTACTTAAGTGATCGTATCGATGCCCTTCGTTCACAATTTGGAGCCCATTTATCTCAAGAAAAAGAGTATATTCGCTCCATCATCCGTAAATGTACTCCAGAATTATTTGCACCCAAACTATGTGATGCCTTTATAGAGCTTTCTCATACGGATTTCTTTTGGCATTATTTAGAATCAGATCCACTGCATTACTATTTTAAGGAATGGGTTGAAAAAGGAAAAATAGAAACGGTACCTTTTAGTTTACTGAAAAGCATTGCCAGTATGTTTGCCAACATTGTTGATGCTAAAGACCAGTCAAACAAACATCAATCTTTGATGGTTGCTTCTTTAGCTCGCGATATCGCTGAATTATGCCATCTGTCGATTGGAGAGCAAGATGAAATTGAGCTTGCCGCTTTATTTCAGAATCTAGGCAAACTCAGAATTCCCAATGCCATTCTTGAAAAAAGTACCTCTTTAAGTGATGACGAGCAGATTAAAATCAAACGACAAGGATTTGACACACAGATTATTTTGCGCCAAATTAAAGGATTTGACTATATTGCCAAAATTATCTCATTTTACTATAAAGAGATGATGTCACCGCCGCAAGAAAAATCATATCAAGCAAAAGAAAACACTCTCATTCCTTTAGAGGCATCTATTTTAATGATTGCAAATACGTTTCAAACACAACTGCATGGCTCGACTAAAGAGACCATAACATCCGCAGAAATAGATACTATTTTAAACACACTCATCACTAAATCCCATCAACTTGAAAGAGATATGAAAGAAGACATAGCCTCCTATCTTAAGTGCTATTTAGAAAAAGGAATCGAGCCCATTTTTTACATGTAAAACTATTTTCCCATCACTCTTCTTTTAGTGGGATTATGATAAAATTAAATTCGGTTGTATTCAAAAGGAGTTGTCGATGCGGGCACTTATCTTTTGTTTTTTTCTCTCCACAATACTCTTTGCAAATCATCATGAGCCTATTTCATTACAACTCGCATGGTTGCACCAATTCCAATCTGCAGGATTTTATGTTGCACAAGAAAAAGGTTTTTATGAAAATCTTGATCTCAATGTAACCATTAAAGAGTATCAAAAAGGGCTCAATGTTGTCGATGCCGTTCTGAATAAAAAGAGTACCTATGGCATCGGAAAATCTTCACTTATTATTGACCGTAGCAATCATAAACCCGTTGTGGTGCTTATGGCACTTTTCCAACATGACCCTTCTATTCTTATTACCACCAATCCCACGATTCAAACGCCAAAAGATCTTTTCAATCGCACCATTATGATGAGCCTTGATAAATTAAATTCTGTGTCAGTGATTTCAATGCTTTTAAGCCATGGAGTAAAAATTGAAGATGTCTTTGTTCAAGAGCCCTCTTTCAACATTGAAGATCTCGTACAACACAAGATTGATGCTATGGCATGTTATCTCTCTAATGAGCCTTTTGCTCTTTCTAAACGAAATATTCCCTATACTATTTTAAATCCAAAAGACTACGGCTTTAACTTTTACGGTGATATTCTTTTCACATCAGAAGATGAAATTATTTTACATAAAGAGCGTGCAAAACGCTTTTATACAGCAACCAAACAAGGGTGGGAATGGGCATTTGAACATATTCCTGAAACAGCACAGTTGATTTATGAAAAATACAATACCCAAAATAAAAGTTTAGAAGCACTGATTTATGAAGGGGAGACGCTCAAGAAACTTGCTTTTGATGATGACAAACCTTATGGAACACTAGAACCTGAAAAAATTGAAGCTATTAGCAATGTTTATAAAATAAGCGGCATGATGCAAAACATCCACTCAATAGAAGGCTTTATTGACCCTCTTCATTTTGCCAAAGATATCGTAAAAATAGGTGTTTTAGCAAGTCGAGAAGACCAAGAAATTATGCCAAAAATATGGAGTAATAGCGAACAATACCTCAGTAATCTTTTTACTTCCCATCAATTTACGATCATACCCCTTTCATTTGAAGAGATGGAAAAAAAAGTTCATCACGGTGATTTAGACTTTATTATTACCAATCCAATGTTCTCCATTCAACTTTCACAAACCTATGGAATCAGTCAAATTGCGACAATAAGCCCTCGCTACAAAGATCACTTCTACCGTGAATATGGCAGTGTCATTTTCACCAAAGCGGATACCACTATTGAACGATACAATGACCTTCATGAAAAAAAAATAGGTGCCGTATCGCCACGCTCGCTTGGTGGGTATCTCATAGGTATGAAAGAGATCGGTATGCCCTCGTTAGAAAAAAACATTATCTTTTTGGGCACACATACCAATGTAGTCAAAGCTGTTCTTGATAGTCGTGTTGACGCGGGTATTATTCGTACTGATGTGTTAGAAAAAATGCAGGAAGACAATCTTATCTCGTTGAGCGATATTAAAGTTCTTAATGCAAAGAAGTATTCTGATTTCCCTTTCCTCGTCAGCACAGAACTCTATCCAGAGTGGATACTTGCCAAAACACCTCACACTTCAGAATACCTTACCAATGAAGTGCTTAGTACCCTTTTGAAACTCTCCACAAGGCCAAAGACTAATCAAGAATTCCGATTGACAACTCCCATAGATAACTCAAAAGTCCATGCGTTGATGAAAGAGTTTAATATCTATCCTTACCAAAAAGAACCCTATACCTTCATAGATGCTCTTTTAAAATACAAATACTTTTTTTTAGGGCTTTTTATTCCCTTTATAATGGCGATTTTCTTCATAATGCATATCCAACGACTTAACAAAAAATTGCGTGAACATGCCATAGAGATTGAAAATTTTAATGCAACCTTAGAACATGAAGTAGAAGAGAGAACCCATCAGCTCACCTTACTCAATTCCAAACTTAAAGAACTTGCCAATACGGATGAGCTGACCAGAATAGATAACCGCAGACATTTTTTCCTTCTTGCAACACAATATTTTTATTCATCTAAGCGTAACAACCTAGAACTTTATATTTTTTCCTTAGATATAGACCTATTCAAACAGGTTAATGACACCTACGGTCATGCGATAGGAGATGAAGTGCTCAAATCTTTCTGCCATACGATTAAAGAGATCATCAGGCAAAGTGATCTTTTTGGTCGTATTGGTGGAGAGGAATTTTGTATCTGCATTCAAAATACAACGCTTGAAGGGGCAACAACCCTTGCCGAAAAAATTAGAGAAAGTATTCAAAATACAACCGTCATCGTAGACACTAAAGAACTTCCAAAAATTACCGTCAGTATTGGTATCAGTAGCTTACAAAAGGGGGATAACGAAATTTTTGACATCATTAAACGCTCTGATGAAGCGCTTTATCGGGCAAAACGCAATGGCAGAAACCAAGTACAAATCATCTTAAAATAGATTTTGATCGACATTTTAGGTTTCCGTTTATAATAAGAGTTGAACTTCTTGAGTTTAACTTCTTTAATTAAGAGTTTATTTATCCGAGTTGGCTATAATTTTCATATATTTTTAAAAAAGGACACACATGTCATCAACTAAACTCAAAGGCAATCCAGTCGCTCTTGCAGGTAAAGAAATTAACGTCGGAGACAAAGCACCAATCGTTAAAGTCGTCGCAAAAGATTTAAGTGAACTTACTATCGGTGGACCAAGTGATAAAGCACAAATCATTGTCATGGTACCTTCTTTAGACACGGCTGTTTGTGCACAAGAGACACGTACATTTAACACAAAAGCTGCTGCGATCAAAGATGCAACAGTAGTGGTTGTTTCTATGGATCTTCCTTTTGCAATGGGACGCTTTTGTACCACAGAAGGCATTGAAAACCTTCAAGTAGGCAGTGACTTTAGAGAAAAAGCAACAGCAAACGCTTACGGTGTTTTAATTGCAGATGGTCCACTTAAAGGATTAAGTGCAAGAGCTATTTTTGTTGTCGATAAAAGTGGTAAAGTTGTTTATAAAGAGATTTGCCCAGAAATTACAGAAGAACCTAACTATGAAGCAGCATTATGCGCGCTTAAAGAGACAGCAGCTCCAGCACATCACTGCGGCTGTGGTGCAAAATAACGCTTAACTCATTCCTGCTCCTTCTTGTGTCTGTGAAAGCCACAAGAGGAGTTCCTCCATTTTTAAAATCATCTTTACATCAACACTCTTTTCAGGAAAATCCAAGATCGTCTCCATCAAAGCTCTATTTTGTAAAAAAGCAATGTCATAGAGTGCTGCTTTTTCAATAATTTTTTCTAAAACAGTATTATGCTCAAGTGTTGTTGCGCTCTTCTGTACGGCTTGATACTGCGATAATCCTTGTCGCATCATAGTGCAATGACTCCTGCAAAACGTCCTGTTATTTTATCTCTTCGGTACGAAAAATAATTATGATTACTGCAACTGCACTCTTTTGAAATTTCAAGATGCTCAGGTTTAATGCCAAGCTCCAAGAAGGCGTCACGATTGTAGTGCTGTAAATCTAAAAAATACTTCTTATCTTGGATATGTACAAATTTTTCAAACCCTTTGATGACTTCTTCACCCACTTCATAACAACATGCATGAATCGAAGGGCCCATAAAAATACGCAGCTCGTGCATATGTGTACCAAATGCCTCTTGCATAGCCAGCGCACACTTTTGTCCTATGTTCAACTGGCTACCCGCACGTCCCGCATGTGCGACACCAATGGCTTGATGAACTGCATCGTAATATAAAATTGGAATGCAATCTGCAACCATAACACACAGGGCAATATCAGGGTGCTCAGTAATCATCGCATCACAGGTTGGCATTTCTTCATCACCATGTTCAATCAAGACCACTTTATCGCCATGGATTTGATCCATAAAAACCAGTTTGGAAACGCCCATATTTTCTTGTAAAAGTTCTCTATTTTTTTTTACATGTAAAGGATCGTCACCCACATGTAAAGCGAGATTAAGACTATCAAAGGGCGCTTGACTGACGCCTCCAAACCTCGTTGTAAAACGATACTGCATCAGTAGATCGCCATAATACGATCGACTCCGTTCCAATCAAGCGCATCTTTTTTTTGAAACATATGGTAAAGATACCGTGCAAACATATCGGTTTCAACATTAACTTTACGTCCGATTTTATAACTCCCAATCAATGTTTTTTCGAGAGTATGAGGAATAATCGTTAGCCGAAAACTCTTTTTGCTGACATCGTTAACCGTTAAACTCACACCATCAATGGTAATACTTCCTTTAGGAATCACAAACGTGATCTGTTTTTCAGGAATGCTAACTTCGATATCAAGCCCATTTTCTCTTTGGTTTAAATGCTCTATCACACCCACACAATCTACATGCCCTTGAACCATATGGCCATCAAGACGATCACCTAGGGCAAGAGCTGGCTCAATATGCACTTTCCCTTTCAGGTTTTCAACGGCAAGTAAAGACCTACTTTCCAAAGAGAGTTCCACACTAAAACCACCTTCAAAAAGCTGGATAACGGTCAAACATGCACCATTAACGGCAATGCTGTCACCAATATGAGGCTTATAGGTCGCACGAAGCGTTAAAATGTTACTAGAATAGCTTTTGACTTCTGCAAATTCGCGAATGAGACCTGTAAACATACTTAACCTTTTTATATTTCTATGATTTTATTATAACGCTTTTAGTATTGAACTTGCCTAAGGAAAAAGATTCATATCCACTCAAAACTATGGACGTTTTATCGCCAATGAGATTTCAGATCTAACTGAGTTAAATTTTGCTCTTCCCCCTTTTTTCCCTTTCTTTTCCTGATAGTATGTATTTCAATAACCAACTTGTATGTAATAAGAAGCTATTTAACCTTAAAAATGCGGTGGTTTTAGTATAATGATCTAAAATGACATATGGAGATTTGACGATGGGCAACTGGACAATTTCGCAGAAAATCTACGTTCCTCTCTTTGGAGGGCTAGTGATTGGCTTTATTCTTATTCTTTTTTCCTCATATTTGAGTATTAAAGATATTGAAAGCAATGTCTATACGAAAGAAAAAAACAACTTGGACGTTTACATCGCCAACCAATTAGATACCAAAAAAGAGGTCTGCCTTACGAATGCCATTGTACTTGGAAGTAATGACAATGTGCTCAATGCCCTTGAAACAGGGGATCGTAAATCTGCCCTTAAAGGGCTCAATGATATTGTCAAATCTTTTACAAGCAATGCTGGCAGTAAAAATCCTCAAATTCATATTCATACCAAAGATATTAAAAGCTTTTTGAGACAATGGAGCCCCAACAAATTTGGTGATGACCTCTCTTCCTTTAGACCCAGTATCAAAAAAGTCAAAGAGACTAAAACACCTATGTATGCTATTGAAATGGGTGTTGCGGGTATGTCAGCGAGAGGACTTGCTCCTGTGTTAAATGAAGGAGGCGAGTATATCGGTTCAGTGGAATTTATACTTGGATTTGATGATATCGTTCAAATGGCAAAACACGACCTTGATGCCAGTATTATTTTCTTGACTGATAAAAAACATCTTGATCTAAGCGCCAATGCCAAAAATGCTCTTTTAGCAAAAGACACTGCCTTATCACAACCAAAAGAGATTACCGATATGGCTCTTTTTAACGAAATTAAAGATTTAAATTTAGAAGCACAAGGGCACTCTTTTTCAACACCTAACTTTTTTATCGTTCGACAAGAGATCAAAAGTTTTGAAGGTAACCGAATTGGTGAAGTTCTCATCGCTAAAAAAATAGATGCGGTTAAATCAGCCGTACACGAAGCGCAATACGTTTTAGTGAAACTTATTATCACCATGTCTGTAATTACTATGCTAATCATGGCAATGCTTGTGATCACCCTAAAAAAAGCTGTTATCGACCCTGTGAAAGAGCTCAAAGAGCGAGCAGACAATCTTGCCAGCGGCGATGGTGACTTAACTAAAAAAATGGATGTCCTCAGTGGCGATGAGATAGGGCTTGCATCCAAAGCATTCAATCTTTTCATTGACAAAGTACGAAATACCGTTAGCATGGCAAAATCAGCCAGCACTGAAAATGCTTCTGTCGCCAATGAACTCAGTTCAACGGCTCTTGAAGTAGGCAAACGCGCAGAGGAAACATCTTCCATTGTCAATGAGACTAACACGATGTCTATCAACATTAAAGAAGAACTTTCACTCTCACTTCAGAAAGCTCAAAAGTCTAAAGAAGAGATTGCTGAAGCACATTCTAAACTTGTAAATGCAAAAAATCAAATCGTTAAGATGGCAAACCAAGTGCAGTCCAATGCAGCAACTGAAATTGAACTTTCACGTCAAATTTTGCAGTTGAGTAATGATGCCGATCAAGTCAAAGGGGTTCTGACTGTTATCTCTGACATTGCCGATCAAACCAATCTTTTAGCACTTAATGCTGCCATTGAAGCAGCAAGGGCGGGAGAGCATGGACGTGGATTTGCTGTCGTTGCGGATGAAGTTAGAAACTTGGCTGAGCGCACTCAAAAAAGCCTTACTGAGATTAATGCCACCATCAATGTCATCGTCCAATCCATTAATGATGCAAGCGACCATATGGGAAGCAATTCAAAAAATATGGAAACACTCGCTGTCATCGCCGCTGAGGCAGAAAAGAATATTCATGAAACAGCGGTTATTATGGATAATGCAACACTTTCAAGTGAAAATACGGTGAATGATTATATTGAAACCGGTAAAAAAGTCGATGCCATTGTCACTAAAATTGAAGTGATCAATACGATTACGATCAGTAATACCCGTAGTATGGAAGAAGTCAGTAGTGCAACGGATCACCTTAGTGATCTCACCGAAAAACTCAACCAAGTATTGGGTAACTTTAGAACCTAAAATAAAGGAGTGTTTTTACACTCCCTTTTGTCCAAAAAAGCGATAAAAAGCAAGCGTAGTTGCTCTAGCCTCCGCTAAACTCACCTCTTTAAATCTCACACGTCCACCTGTCTTAAGCTGTGCCAGTTTAAAACAATCCACAGCAATAACAGAGCCAATTTTAGGATAACCCCCAATCGTTTGGCGCTCTTTTAAAAGCACAATAGGTTCACCATGACTTGGAATTTGCACTGCCCCATAGCAAATAGGTTCTGAAAGAATGCCTGTAGCACTAGGCAACACTTTTTCACCACTCAAACGATACCCCATGCGATCGCCCTCGCCTTTAAAGGTATAGACACTGTTAAAAAATGTCTTTTGAGACAAAGTATCAAACATTGTTTCTTGATAACCTTTGACTAAACGAAGGGTTATTTCATCAGAGTAATGCGGTATAAACTGCTTCTCCAATTTTCGGCGATCCATCGGGCAACGAGCTCCCGAAGTCGGAAGTTGATCGCCTGTTTTAAGCTTTCTTCCTTCAATACCTCCGAGCCCCTCTTTAATACTGGTTGAAAAACTACCATAAAGGTGAGGCGTTTGAAAACCACCTGCTACGGCAAGGTACGCAAACTGCCCTTCACTGGCAAATCCAAAGGAGAGGGTATCTCCTTTTTTAAGCTGATGAACCTGCCATAAACCAATCGTATGACCATTTAATTTCGGATGCATGGTCGCACCGCAAATGGCAATACACATCTCGCTTTGCGCTTTAAGTGCTGTTCCACCCAATGCTATTTCGATGGATGGCGTATTAAAATCATTACCCACCAAAAAGTTTGCATAACCAAATGCCATTTCATCCATAGCACCGCTTTGCGTCAGACCAATATCACTAAAACCTCTACGTCCAGCATCTTGAATACAGCTTTGAACACCACCATTTTCAACTAAAAAGCCCTTCATAGCTCGCCTCCTAGTTTCAAAAATTCCTCTTTGGAAATAGACTCAAAGCGTACCTGATCGCCTACATGTAATAGTGAAAGTCCGTCGTATGAGGCATCAAACATGGCTGTAGGGGTTCGTCCTAATACTTTCCAACCTCCAGGACTTTGGGCTGGATAGACGGCTGTTTGCCGATCGGCGATGGAGACACTACCTTTGGGAACCGCTTTCCTTGGACTGGCCAAACGTGACGTGGCTAAACGCTCATCAATCTCGCCTAAATAGGCAAATCCAGGGGCAAAACCAATGGCATAAACACTGTACAACCCTTTTACATGTAAAGCGATAATCTCTTCAACTGTAAGATTTTTTTCCTTGGCTAAAAGTTCTAAATCAAGCCCTACTTCAACCCCATAATACGTTGGAATTGTGATAATTTTAGGCTCGTTCATCGTAATTTCTTCGGCATGGTGAATAATCTTTTCAATCTTTTCACACACCCCATCAAAATCAAATTGCATTACATCGTAACTGACCATCAAGGATGCGTAAGAAGGGATAATCTCAAAAAAACCTTCGCACTTTTCTGCTTTTAAAGCCAAATAACTTTTTTGCACCTCTTGCGAAATAGCAGGGCCTATGGTACTTCCAAAATAGACAATAACAGAGGATTCTGAGGCAATTTTATAAATCCTACTCACATGCTTTTCCTAAGAGTTTCTACCATAGCAACGGCTTCTTCATTGTCACCATGCACACACAAAGTGTCGGCTCTTAAAGCGATCTTTTTACCCGAAATGGTTTCAAGAATACCCTCTTTTTGAAGTAGTTTTAAGCGCTCAATGACTGCTTTGACATCATGAAGTACCGCACCTTTTTGCGTGCGTGGAACGAGAAGTCCACTCTCATCATACGCCCTATCGGCAAACACTTCATAAATCAGCTCCAATCCAAGCTCTTTGGCAATGGCTTCTTGTTTGGAAGTATCTACCATGGAGAGAATCATCAATTTTAATTTTGGATTCACGCGTGCTACGGCCGTTGCTACTGCTCTAAAAATACGCTCATCTTTCATCATATCATTGTAAAGTCCACCATGCGGTTTGACATATGAAAGTGTCGCACCATTGGCTATTACAAAGCCTTGAAGTGCGCCAATCTGATAAATCACCATTGACTCAACCTCTTCAAGAGAGCAGACCATACTGCGTCTACCAAAACCCACCAAATCAGGATATGCAGGATGAGCACCAATGCTAACACCATGTTTGAGGGCCAATTTAATCGATCTATCCATAATCACAGGATCGCCCGCATGAAAACCACACGCAAAATTCGCCATGTCCACATACGGCATAATGGCTTCATCCAGCCCCATTTTCCAAGAACCAAAGCTCTCGCCTGCATCACAATTTAATTTGATCATTCTGTTCTCCTACATGAGAAAAATAATTTTTGAAATATGGTATCACAGTTCGATTAAAATAAGGAGGTCAATAAATAATCAAATGATAAAAAACAACTTTACATGTAAAGCTTATTTCACCCTAGGAGTCACTGATTTAGTTTTATTTTCTCAATTTAATATACAGTCAATTCGTAGTATAATGATATAAATTATGTATATATTGAAGGTATTAGTCTTATGAAATATGATGTTATTGTAATCGGTGGTGGACACGCAGGTATTGAAGCCTCTTTAGCGTCCGCAAGACTAGGGCACAAGACCCTTTTAATTTCTATTCTTGCCGAGCAAATTGGTGCTGCTAGCTGTAATCCTGCCATTGGTGGACTTGCCAAAGGGCACTTGGTCAAAGAACTTGACGCACTTGGCGGTCAAATGGCGCTTGCTACAGATGCTGCTGGAATCCAGTTTAGAACGCTTAATCTTTCAAAAGGACCCGCTGTTAGAGGTAGCCGCGCACAAATTGATATGGATAGATACCGCATCTACATGCGTACAACCATTTTAAACACTGAAAATTTGAGTGTTGCGCAAGAAGTTGCTGAAGAAATTGTCACAGAAGATGGCAAAGTAACCGGTGTTATTACAGCAATGGGCAACCACTACCATGCCCAAAAAATTATTATTACCACAGGAACATTTTTAAAAGGTCTTATCCACATTGGTGAGTACAAACACCAATCAGGTCGTGTGGGGGAATTCCCTTCCATAAAACTCTCAGACTCAATCAAATCACTGGGTATTGTCATGGGACGTCTTAAAACAGGCACCTGTGCCAGAATTGATGCGAAAACAATCGACTTTTCTAAAATGGAGTTACAACCAGGCGATGAGAACCCTTTGCCATTCAGCTTTAGAACTGATCGCGCAACTTTTAAACCTTTTCAACTTCCATGCTATATCGCTTATACCAATGAAGAAACACATACCATTATTGAGAGTAACTTTCATCGCGCCCCTCTGTTTACAGGACAAATTGAAGGAGTAGGCCCACGCTATTGCCCCAGCATTGAAGACAAAATCAACCGCTTCCGCGATAGAGATCGCCATCATCTTTTTATCGAACCTCAAACACGCGAAGCGACCGAATACTACATCAACGGTTTTAGTACCTCTCTTCCAACCGATACACAGCTCGATATGATTCATTCGGTTGAGGGAATGGAAAATGCAAAGATTGTTCGCTTTGGTTATGCGATTGAGTACGATTATGTTCAGCCAACAGAGCTCAAACATACACTCGAAACCAAAAAAATCTCTGGACTGTACTGTGCAGGACAAATCAATGGGACAACAGGTTATGAAGAAGCCGCGGCACAAGGCTTGATGGCGGGTATTAACGCGTCACTGGCACTCAGCGATGAAGAACCTTTGGTCTTAAGACGTGATGAAGCCTATATTGGTGTTTTAATTGACGATTTAGTCACAAAAGGGACGAAAGAGCCTTACCGCATGTTTACCAGTCGCGCGGAATATCGTCTGTTGCTTCGTGAAGACAATGCGGATTTAAGACTCACACCGTATGGTTATAAAATTGGTTTGATTGATGAACAGACCCATGAGCGTGTAGTGAAAAAGCAGTTGCAATTAAATGAAGGGCTTGCGTACCTTGAAGAGATGACCCTCACGCCTTCCCATGAAAATAATGCTTTTTTAGCGAGCATTGGCGAGGAGAACATCACCGATAAAGTGTCGCTACAAAAAATTGTTGCACGTTCTGAATTCAGTGTTGAGAAACTTGAAAAGTTAGCACCGATGGTATGCGCCTTTAGTGAAGAGGCAAAAGAGCAAATTCTCGTTGAAGCAAAGTATAAAAACTATATTGAAAAGCAGAAAGATCAAATTGATACGATGAAAGAGATGACCAATGTCAAAATCCCACCAATGATGGATTTTAGCTCTATCTCAGGTCTGAGTAATGAAGTAGTGGAAAAATTACAGCGCTTTAATCCTCCCACACTTTTTGCAGCCAGTGAGATTAGCGGAATTACTCCAGCGGCACTGGATATATTACATGTTTATATTAAAATATCTAATAAAAAAAATAATTGACGCAATATTGACGTAAATCTGTAATAATTGACACATGTCATAGATTCTTAATATAAGATGCGATAAAATTGTCACAAATTAAACTACACGAAAGGAACAAAGAATGGCTGTTGAGCAAAGCAGAAGAGACTTTATAGGCATGGCATTCGGCGGTTTTGCAGCGGCAGGTGGCGTTATAGCCCTTGGCGCTATGAAAAAGACTTGGGATCCACTCCCAAGCGTACAATCTGCTGGATTCATTACCGTTGATCTCTCTCCAATGAAAGAGGGAGAAGTCCAAACGATCCAATGGAGGGGTAAGCCGATCTTCATTTTGAAGAAAAGTGCGGATATGCCCAAAAATGAGAAACGGGACATCGTTGCAAGTGGTAGTACGTATGCAGTGATGATAGGACTTTGTACCCACTTAGGCTGTATTCCTACATGGATGCCAGCATCCAAACAATTTAAGTGTGCCTGTCATGGTGGTGAGTTTGATTCAAGCGGTGTCAACACTTTTGGGCCACCTCCAAGACCAATGGACATTCCTCCTTTTAAAATAGATGGAGCGAAGCTTGTTCTTGGTGAAGAAGGACCAGAGTATAAAAAACTGGTAGCTAAGAAAGCGTAAAGGAGACAAACGTGGCAGAAATTAGAAAAGCGACAGGCTTTATCGATTGGCTCGATCAGCGATTAGCAGTCAATAAGTTTATCAAAGTGATGATGACAGAGTATTGGATTCCTAAAAATATCAACTTCCTTTGGGCAATGGGTGTTGTGTTAATGGTTCTTTTTATGGTTCTGATTGTTTCGGGAATCTTCCTTTTAATGTACTACAAACCCGACATTAAACTGGCATTTGATAGTGTCAACTATACCATTATGCAAGAGGTAGAATACGGCTGGTTATGGCGTCATATGCATGGTGTTGCAGCATCTGCTATTTTCCTTGTTATTTACATTCATATGTTTACAGGTATCTATTACGGTTCGTATAAAAAAGGCCGTGAGATTATCTGGTTAACCGGTATGGCACTTTTTGGTATGTTCTCTGCAGAAGCTTTTAGTGGATACATGCTTCCATGGGGACAAATGAGCTACTGGGCAGCCCAAGTTATTACCAACCTTTTTGGCGGTATTCCTGTCATTGGTGATGCACTTGTTATCTGGATTAGAGGGGATTTCTTAGTTGCAGATGCAACCTTAACACGTTTTTTCATGTTACATGTACTCCTCCTTCCATTGGTTATTCTTCTACTCATTGCCGTTCACTTCTACTCATTAAGAATGCCTCACGTCAATAACCAAGATTCTGAAGAGTTTAATTTTGATGTTGAATCTAAAAAATACCTAGATGGTAAAAAAGCTGAATCAAAAGTAGTTCCATTCTGGCCTGTGTTCCTCTCCAAAGATTTCTTTGTTGTAGGGGTTGCCCTTACCATTTTCTTCTACTTGGTCTGTTTCCATTTTGACTTTGCCATGGATCCTATTAACTTTGAGCCAGCTAACAATATGAAAACACCTCCTCATATCTACCCTGAGTGGTACTTCTTGTGGAGTTATGAAGTGCTTCGTGGTTTCT
>Ga0183100_1000058_pt1 | contig 172516 bp, 156 predicted proteins | sample Biomet2_FD_127789 | JGI IMG/M metagenome (GOLD analysis project Ga0183100, IMG submission 127789) | Microbial communities from bioreactor (seeded with anoxic lake sediment) at LBNL, California, USA - Biofuel metagenome 2 | ecosystem: Engineered > Bioreactor > Anaerobic > Unclassified ...
TTCGAGTGAATGTCGGGGCCGTGTTTTCTTTGAATACTTTCTTTTTTCGGTAAAAAAGAAAGTATTTCGCCCGTCGGGCGAGACCGACTCCAAATCATCATCCGCGCCAGCGGATTCATTCCCTAATCCATTAGGCAAGCCGCTTTTGCATACTCAGCAAAACCGCCGAAACCACCGCCACTAGACACAAACCCCAGAAGTAGTCCTGGCAAGCCAATAGCGTGGACTGACGGCTAACTTCAGTAGACAACCGCGCCAACGCCGATGTGCTGGGATGATCTAACAAACCCCATGGGTCGGTTGGGCTGCCGGCATTTCCATAATTGGGATAGATAGACGTGGTGGATTCTGCCAAGCGGCTGTAATGCAAATTGCCCCGCATCTGCACAATAATGGTCGCCAGCGAAATACCCATTGCATTGGCCACCTCACGCATGGAGTTTTTGACTTGATAAGCATGGGTAAACACTTTATCGCTAATGCCACGAAACGTACCGGCCGCGGCGGTACCCAGCGCGAAAGGCATGAACACACCATTGAGTAGCAATAACACCCCGCCGATGTGCAATAACGTTACTTCCTCACTAAACCGGCTGGTCAGCCAGCCAAAACAAAACAGACTGAGCAGACTCACGAGTAGATAGGGCTTGAGCATCGGCCAACGCATCATTAAACGAAAATGGATCGACAGGGCCACTAGCCCAGACAACGAACTGAGTCCGAGTGCCCAGCCCGTGGTCTGCACTGCAAACCCCAACCCCTGCACCATAAACAGCGGCAGAATATAGTTGCTGGTTGAAATCACCAGATAGCCAAAGAAATACATGCACAGACCTAGCCAGTAGCGATAGCTGGAGAACTGTGCGTAGGTAATCAGTGGGCTTGCGCTTTGCCAGTCATGCCATAGATACCCCAGCAATAGGCCCACCGCCAGCACCGTACCTATGAAGAGGGGTAAGAAATCGCTAAACAGATCATAACGTGATCGCTCTAGGACAAACTGCAGCATGAACACCCCGAGGGTCAGCGCCAAAATTCCCCAGGGATGCAGTTGATCTGGATGCTCGTTTTCGACCGGCTCGCGTTCTGGAACTGCATGGGCCACCACCTGATCAACGATCAAGGTAAATGGCAACATCACCCAAAACAAAGCGCGCCAGGAATAACCGCCAACCAGCCAGGAAGCCAGAATCGGGGCCAAGGCTGATGCCAGGGTAATTCCCACTGGCATCGACAGCATGGCAGGAATCCGGTCGCGCCCTTGGTAGTGCAACACTTGAACTCTGGACGCGGTAAAAAACGCGGCTCCGCCGCACGCTTGGATCATACGACCCATAATAAATTGCGTAACCGAATCCGATAAGGCACACACCACCGCCCCAGCAGCAAAGGCCAATAGCGACAGACGCAGCAGACGTCGATAGCCAAGTTGCTGTACCAGCCAGCGATGCGCCAGGATCGCAACCACCGCTACGGTCGCGTAGCAGGCGGCGGCTAGACTAAACTCTTCTGGCGCGGCATCCACCCCGCCAGAAATATAACTAGACGCAAACGACACCATGATGGTCTGCAGATATTCGAGGAATACGATAAGCAAAATGGAAGCATGATGCAGCGATAACGACGACAATCTGAATGACATTTAAATACACAATACAAAAGCAGGTAGCCCGCTATTGTGTTACAGCAACTAATATTATGGAAATCGATTGATATAATACAAACTATGCATAACTTCGATTTACCTCACAGCGCATTGCGCCGTATCGACCTTAACCTGTTGGTAGCGTTTGATGCGCTGATGCAAGAACGCCATGTCAGCCGAGCGGCTCAACGGCTTAATCTGGGCCAGCCGGCGATGAGCCATGCTCTGGCACGGCTGCGCGAACTGTTGCATGACCCGCTGTTTTTTCGCATCGGCACGCAGATGGAACCCACTGCGCGTGCCATCGAATTGGCACCGCAAATTCATACCTGGCTAGAACAGGCTAACCAATTTTTGCTGCAGGAACCGCTGTTCAACCCGGCACAAGCACAGGGCACCTTCTCTCTATCCACCCCAGACGGATTGGAGGCCATGTTGTTTCCGGCACTGATTGCCACATTACGCCAGCAAGCCCCGATGATCGGCCTACGCTCCTATTTGCTAGAAATTGATCAGCAATTGGCCGCACTGGATAAAGATGAAGTGGATTGCCTGATTTCTGCCTCGCCCTTGCCTTGCCGCGACTGGCATAGCCAGTTACCGCTGTTAGAGTCCGGCTTTGTTGCCCTGTATTCCACGCGGCAATTGCAATTGCCACCTCGACCATCCCTCTCAGATCTGTCGGCCTACAAACAGGTAACCAGCAGTTATCGCGGCAGCACCGCCGGGGTCGTGGATCATCTGTTTGCCGAACATGGACTAGAGCGCACCATTGTTGCGATGTCTGCCAGTCTGTTGGCCACCGGACGGATTTTGCAGCAAGCCCCTCTGATTTCGATTCAGCCTGCGCTTTACCTGCCACTCTTTGAACATCTGCCAGAAATTGACCATGTATGCCTGGACCCAGATCTTTGCATCCGCATTAGCCTGATCTGGCACAGCCGCAATGACAGCCACCCGCTACATCAGTTCTTGCGTAGTGCACTGATTGAAAATCTAGGGAGATTGTTTGGTCCTCTGATTCAGGATACCCACGCACCAGAGGGGGAAGAACCGCATTAGCGGCGCATGAATTTTGCTTGGTTGTGCGCCGGTGCCCGATGATGCCACTTGCCATGCAAGAACTCTTTAATCGCGCGCAAGGTGTAGTCCTGATCCGCATCCTTGGCTGACATGCTGAGCACCTGAGCCAATAAATCCGATTTGGGATGCTCCAGATCCATCCCCAGCCTAGCCTCGATGTACGCCAGTCGCAGGGCTCTAAACATGGGTTCTTGGATCTGATGACTGGCCAGCACGATCAAGCTATGGCACGCGGGCTGGTCTTGTAACCAGTCAATATACAGGCGCAGCATTTCCTCTGGCCCCTCGCGCACCGACAGCAGGTTGCGATCAATACGCACAATCAAGCCGCACAGCTTATGCGCCCGATTATATTCACGGCAATCGCCCAGATACTGTTCTATCTGCGCAGGCGTTTGGTCTTTAGTCAATGAACTGCTATAGATGAGACGGATCATCAGCCCCCCGATACCATTCACTTTGGATTGAACCTCTCAATCCATCTGAACGATCAGACAGTCCAATAAATAAATGATTTATATAATAATTTATCAGTTAATGAAATTAATTTAGCAGGAAAAATCGTCTGCAAGACAACATCCGTCTGGATCGTTGATTTCAAGTGCCAAGAGCAGTTTAAGAATTCAGGCCATTCATGGCGTGTAGCCCCTATGTGAAAATTTGTTTTAGTTATTAAACGCATATGGGTTACACCAAAACGCCAATGTCAGTATCAAACTTCAATATTGTGCACGCCGTGCATCAGCACAGCCTCACCCATCCCGATCGCCTGGCGGTTGCCGCAGCAGGAAAGGAGTTGTCTTATGCACAACTCGCAAAGGGGGCAAGAAACATTGCAGCGTGTGTCAGGCAAAGTGCTGCCTGGGCGCGGCAACCAAATGGGCAACCTGCGCGTATTGGTGTTTTGGCGTCAAGAAGCCTAGACGCCTGCTTAGCGGTCCTGGGGGCGGCCTGGTCTGGCGCAAGCTATGTGCCAATCAGTCTCAAACTGCCTGAAGAGCGATTATTAATGGTTCTGTCGCTGTGTAATCTTTCGGCGCTGATCACCGACAAGGAAGGGGCAAAACTACTGACAGACCCAGTATTGGCCGCCTGCCCACCATTGATTGTGCTACCGGGCGCAGAACCGTTTCAAGCATTGGACCGTCACGGTATTGCGTTTCATGATATCGACCACTTGCCTGACGATGGTCCTCGCGCCCCCGAGAACGTTGACGCTGGAGATACGGCATACATCATCTTTACCTCTGGCTCGACCGGGGTACCCAAAGGGGTCTCGATTAGCGCAGCTTCAATCCGCTATTTCTCTGAGATGATGCCATCACAATTGAATTTGCGTGTCAGTGACCGGGTACTGGAAACCTGTGAACTGAGCTTTGACGTTTCCGCTCATAACATGTTTTCCACTTGGCATGCGGGTGCCTCGTTACACATTTTGCCAGCCGTTCGTGTCATGAGTGCAGTCAAATTTTGCCAAGACAATGCCTTAACCGTCTGGAATTCAGTTCCCTCTCTGATCGGACGATTAATGAAGATTAAGGCAACAAAACCAAATGTCCTGCCAAGCCTACGCCTCACCGTTTTAAGTGGAGAACCACTCCCCAAAAGCTATGCGGCCCAGTGGCAGGTTGCGGCACCGAATAGTGCTATCGAAAACTTTTATGGTCCAACTGAGGCCACCATCTTTACGCTGCACCAAGCTGTTTCCACCCCCTACCCGGTAACACCTGGTCGTGACTTTATCTCAATCGGCAAACCGTTACCTGGAACCCAAGCGGCCATCGTTGACTCCGAAGGTACGTTTGTACCGCCAGGAACCGTGGGCGAATTAGCGCTCACAGGGGTGCAACTGTCCACGGGTTATTTAAATGCACCAGAATTAACGCAAGCACGATTCCCGATGATCCAAGGTAAGACCTACTACCTGACGGGCGACCTTGCCATGCAAGATACAGCCGGTATATTTCACTGCCTGGGACGCATTGATAATCAAGTCAAGATCAGGGGGCACCGCGTCGAACTGGAGGAAATTGACGCCTATCTGAGAGAGGCCACCCAGGCGAGTCTGGTGACAACGGTCGCCTGGCCGCTGGTGGATGGCAATGCACAAGGAATTGTTTCGTTTATTGAAGCCAAGTCGGTCGACCAACAGACGGTGATCACCGAGCTTAAATCGAAACTCCCTGCCTACATGGTGACCGACCGCGTGGTGGCGCTTGAGCGCCTGCCATTAAACCCAAGCGGAAAAATTGACCGGAAAGCATTACTGCAATTTCTCGACAACGAGAAACCAGCATGATGAGCGCTTCAGACTCGGCCATTGCATCCATTCGGGAACGGCCTGACCAGCCGCGGCGCGCCCTGCGCGATTGGTTCGCTTTCGACCAGAATACCTGGCTGACCAACTATGTTCAGTCATGTGTCGGGCGGATCGTATTGCTATTATTGTTCACCCTGTTTTGTAGCCAAACCTTTGGATTTGTTCTGTCGTTGGGGTTCACAACAGCGGCGGCAGTTTGTGCCTATTGCCCTCGGTTTAGAACCATCTCACTCTTTAGTGCCACCTTAACGATTCTAATGATCAGCCCCTCTTCTCGGGTGGCGCTCCATGCGATCCTTTCTATTGCTCAGAGAGAACACATCTCCCAAGCGTTGGGAATCCGTGCGGTATACCTAGCAATAGCTGGCTTTTTTATCGGATCTTTTATCGTCATTACCGTCGCCCGCCACTGCAAAACCTGGGTACTGGCTCGTAGACCCGTTATGACTTTGCTGGCGACAGTGTCCTTGCTATGTGGCGTAGCGGCTTCGTCCATACTGCATGGCTTAGCCCAAGTGGCTTTGTGGGCATTTATAATTGTTATGGTGAGCTACCTCTGGTTTCTGGCGTATGCATTAGTCGACCAGCGGACCCGAGAACCTAGTCCAGCACTCTTCCAGCTCGGTACTTTTCACCCTTTTTGGGGCTCCACCACCGTGCCTTTTGGCAAGGGGGCCGCCTACCTGAGAAAAACGCTCAGCAAAACCCGTCAAGATTTGGCGGTTACACAGATCAAGGGACTCAAGCTACTGACATGGGCCTTGATGCTGCAGTATCTGGAAAGTGGCCTGTCTTGGCTATTCAACACAGCTTGGATTCTCCCCAACCTGAACGATCTGCAAACCTTATATGTACAAGGTCAGGCCTATTCGATTGCTAGCGCATGGGGCGCACTGATTTGGACCACAGCAGATTCGGCATTACACCTTGCCGTTGGTGGGCATCAGGTGATTGCCATTGCGCGATTAGCCGGCTTCCGACTACCACGTAATACCTGGCGGCCGCTTGAGGCCAGAACCATAGCGGAATACTGGAATCGCTACTATTTTTACTTTAAGGAGCTATTGGTCGATTTCTTTTTCTTTCCGACCTTCCTTCGGGTATTTCGTAAGCACCCACGCCTCAGGACGTTTTTTGCCACCTTCATGGCCGCCGGGGTGGGTAATGCGGTGTTTCATTTTTTCAAAGACATCCAAATTGTGGCTGAAGTTGGTCTATGGAATGCGCTAATAAGCTTTGAGAGCTATTTGTTTTATTGTTTTATGTTGGCTCTGGGTATCAGCATTTCACAGGTACGGATGAACCGTGGAATTAAACCGTCATCGAGTCGATACGCAATCGTGTGGTCATTTCTGTGCGTCTGGGGTTTTGTCTTATGCCTACACATTTTTGGCGACGAATCTCGGAATCACTCCCTATACGAGCGACTGTCATTCATGGCCAGTCTTTTCGGATTCAACTAAGGAATGACAATTTAACCGGAAAGGGCAATATGCAAGCTCAAGACAAAGACAAGTTACGTGTATTTCTTAAATCATGCCTGGAAGAAAACGGTAACCACGAACCACTTAACGATGACGACTCGCTGTTCATGAGTGCGCGTTTGGATTCACTCGATTTGACAAATCTGGTGATTTTTCTCGAACAAACATTTGGCGTCAATTTTGCCAAAGTCATGTTCGAGGTTGAGATGATTGACTCCATCAATGAAATTGAGTCATTTTTGGATCAGCAGTAATCAATTTTTCGGTGAGACCAACGTCGAATTTGGCCCAGCACTCGGTACCAACCCAATATGCGACCAGGCCTCCAAGCGGTTGATTCCGGTTGGAGGCCTGATTGTGGCTTGCTTGGCGTTACCGCTCAGACTTCAATATCTTTCTCATGATGACGGCTCCGCTTAACCAGTGACAGCAAAGCCGTCACATAGCCTGACAGCCCATAGCAGACAAAGAAGCCAAACAGCACCAGGGGTGGCGACGCAACCAGCAGCAAGATCACCAGCACTAAGAGCATCAGGGCAAAAAACGGGACCTTACGCCGCAGGTGGATTTCCTTAAAGCTCCAGAAACGGACATTGGTCACCATCGATAAGCCGGCAAACGCAGTAAACCCCAGCGAGAACCAGTCTAGCCCAGGAATGCGATCATATCCGTAGGCCAGGCAAATCCACACCAGCCCGGCAACCAGTGCGGCAGCAGCCGGGCTTGGCAGCCCGACAAACCAGCGCTTATCAACGACACTCAGCATGGTATTGAAGCGGGCCAGGCGCAGTGCCGCCGAAGCACAATAGATAAATGCCACCATCCAGCCGAGTTTACCTAGACCGCGCAGTTGCCATTCATAGACCACTAAGGCTGGCGCCACGCCAAAGCTCACCATGTCCGACAGGCTGTCAAACTCCGCGCCGAAAGTACTCTGGCTATGCGTCAGCCGCGCTACCCGGCCATCCAGCCCATCGAGAATCATGGCGATAAAAATCGCGATCGCCGCATATTCAAAGTGGTGGTTCATCGCCTGAACAATGGCGTAAAACCCAGCAAACAACGCAGCCAGCGTAAATGAATTGGGCAACAGATAGATTCCCTGGCGCCGCAGCGAGGGTTTGTCACGGCCGGACGGCAACATATCGGGAATGGTCATGCTGACTCCGGGTTCAATTTAAGGTCGCCAGCACGGTGCTGGTCGCTGAAACCTTGTCGCCAATCGCTACACGAGGGGTTGCACTTAACGGTAGATACACATCCACCCGTGAGCCAAAACGAATAAATCCATAGCGTTGGCCGCGCGTGAGTTGATCTCCTGCCTTGGCATAGCAAAGAATGCGTCGTGCCACCAAACCAGCGATCTGCACAAAGGTGATCTGGGTACCGCTAGGGGTTTTCAGTAATACCGCGTTGCGTTCGTTCTCTAGCGACGCTTTGGCCAGGGAGGCATTCAAGAATGAGCCAGAATGGTATTCCACGTGCTCAACCAGGCCATCCACCGGACTGCGGTTAGAGTGCACATTGAACACATTCATGAACACGCTGATTTTGAGCGCAGGTTGATTGCGATACGGGTCGATAGACTTTTCGACCACCACAACGCGGCCATCGGCAGGGCATAGCACAGCATTGGCATCGGACGGAATCTCGCGCGCGGGATCGCGGAAGAACTGTAGAACAAACAAGGCAATCACCCATAGCGGTGTAGACCACCAGCCGATAGTTGGGGTCAGAATACCAGCCACCAATATCGAGCCAACCAGAAAGGGCCAGCCTTCACGAGCGATTGCGGGATGCGGATAGGGCGCGGACATTAAGTCTCCTGTGTCAGAGGGGCATGCCCCGAATACAAACGGCGATTATAACGCCAAGCGCCGAAATACGGGGGAGAAACCCATACAACAAATAACCCCCCGGCCAACCATCAGCCAAGGGGGTTATTGTGTAGCCATAATGGCTTAGTTTTTGCTTTGATCGACCAATTTATTCTTAGCAATCCACGGCATCATGGCGCGCAAAGAAGCGCCAACGGTTTCAATTGGATGCTCAGCGTTCAGGCGACGACGCGCAGACATGGAAGGGTAATTAGTCTTGCCTTCCAAAATGAACATTTTGGCATAGTCACCATTCTGAATACGCTTCAATGCATTGCGCATTGCATCCTTGGAACTGGCGTTCACCACTTCCGGCCCGGTCACATACTCGCCGTACTCAGCATTGTTCGACACTGAGTAGTTCATATTGGCAATGCCGCCTTCGTAGATCAGATCGACGATCAGCTTCATCTCGTGCAGACATTCGAAATACGCCATTTCTGGCGCATAGCCGGCTTCCACCAGCGTTTCAAACCCGGCTTTCACCAGTTCAACCACGCCGCCACACAGAACGGCTTGTTCACCGAACAAGTCGGTTTCAGTTTCTTCGCGGAAGCTGGTCTCAATCACGCCGCCCTTGGTACCGCCATTGGCAGCCGCATAAGACAAGGCCAGATCACGGGCCTTACCAGACTGATCTTGAAACACGGCGATCAGACTCGGCACACCGCCACCTTTAACAAATTCTGAACGCACGGTGTGACCTGGACCCTTAGGCGCAATCATGATCACATCCAAGTCGGCACGCGGCACGATCTGGTTGTAATGCACGTTAAAGCCATGCGCAAAGGCCAGTGCTGCACCTTTTTTCAGATTGGGTTCAATGTCCTTAACATACACATCTGGCTGCGATTCGTCTGGCAGCAGAATCATGACTACATCGGCCTTTTTTACCGCTTCGGCAATTTCCTTGACCTTGTGGCCAGCGGTTTCTGCTTTTTTCCAGGAAGAACCTTCCTTGCGCAAGCCCACCACCACGTCAACGCCTGATTCTTTCAGGTTTTGCGCGTGTGCATGACCTTGTGAGCCATAACCAATGATGGCAACTTTCTTAGCTTTGATGATCGACAGATCGGCATCTTTATCGTAAAAAACTTTCATTGTTCAACCCTTGTCTATTGTTTTCAGGAACGTAACACGCCCTGTCAAATTTTCAAAATCCGCTCACCACGGCCAACGCCGGAGGCCCCAGTGCGGACCGTCTCCAGGATCACTGCGCGGTCGACTGCCTCGATAAAGGCATTGAGCTTTTCACTGGTTCCGGTCAGCTCGATGGTGTAGGTCTTGTCGGTTACATCAATAATGCGTCCGCGAAAGATGTCCGCCATGCGTTTCATCTCTTCCCGGTCCTTGCCGGTTGAGCGCACTTTGATCAGCATCATTTCGCGTTCGATGTGCTCTGACTCGTTGAGGTCGATCACCTTGACCACTTCGATCAACTTGTTCAGTTGCTTGGTGATCTGCTCTACCACCTCTTCCGAGCCATGGGTAACGATCGTCATCCGCGACAGAGTCGCGTCCTCGGTTGTCGCTACAGTAAGCGAGTCAATGTTATAGCCGCGGGCCGAAAACAGGCCCACCACGCGGGACAATGCCCCGGCTTCGTTTTCAAGCAAAATAGAAAGAATATGTCGCATGGAGCTGCCTCAACACAGATTGCCGTAATCGCGGTTGTTCTCGACCAGATCCTCGTGAATCGCGCGCATATGAGCAGGCAGATCCATCTGGTTCAGTCCCTTGCCACCCGGCACCATTGGATACACATTCTCCGACTGGTCCGTAATCACGTCGAGAAACACCAGGCGTTCTTTTAGCGCAAAGGCTTCTCTCAAAGCCGGTTCAACATCTTCCGGCCGATCGATCCGCATGCCCACATGACCGTAAGACTCCGCCAATTTGACGAAATCCGGCAACGCGTTCATATAGGTTTCAGAGTAGCGATTACCATAGAACATTTCTTGCCATTGACGCACCATTCCCAGGTAGCGGTTATTCAGGTTAATCACTTTGACCGGGATATGGTATTGCTTACAGGTCGAAAGCTCCTGAATATTCATCTGGATTGAGGCATCCCCCGTCACGCAGGCTACCGTCGCATAAGGATTAGCCAGTTGAGCCCCCACTGCCGCAGGCAAGCCGAAACCCATGGTGCCAAGCCCACCAGAATTGATCCAGCGACGCGGCTGATCAAAATGGTAATACTGCGCAGCCCACATCTGATGCTGACCAACGTCTGAGGTGATGATGGCATCGCCACCGGTTACCTCGTACAGTTTTTGCACCACAAATTGCGGTTTGATCAGGGTGTCCGATGGCGCATAGAACAACGAATTCGGCTCACGCCATGCTTCGATCTGCTTCCACCAAGAGCCCAGCTCTTCACTATCCAGCGTTGTCGTTGCTTGCTTCAACTGCTCAAGCATCTCGTGCAGCACCAATTTGACGTCACCCACAATCGGCACATCCACTTTGACACGCTTAGCAATCGAAGATGGATCAACGTCAACATGAACAATCTTCTTGGGTTGCGACAGAAAATGCTCTGGCACCCCGATCACCCGGTCATCAAAGCGCGCCCCTACGGCAATCAGCACATCACAATAGTGCATCGCCATATTGGCTTCATAGGTACCATGCATACCCAGCATGCCCAGACATTGCTTATCACTGCCAGGATAAGCGCCCAAACCCATCAGCGTATTGGTACACGGCACACCCAGGGATTGAACCAGCGCCCGTACTTCTTCTGACGCATTACCCTGAACGACGCCGCCACCGATATACACCAGCGGGCGTTTAGCGCTCATCAATAGCTTGACGGCTTTCTTGATTTGTCCGGTATGTCCACGGGTCACAGGCACATACGAACGCACACTCAGATTCTCGGGGTACGAGAAACTAGCCAAGTGCTGCGTGACATCTTTCGGAATATCCACCACCACCGGGCCGGGCCGACCCGACTTAGCGAGAAAAAACGCTTTCTTAATGGTGACTGCCAAATCGGCAACGTCTTTGACCAGAAAATTGTGCTTCACACATGGGCGGGTGATCCCAACCATGTCGACTTCCTGAAACGCATCCAGGCCAATCGCAGGGGTGGCCACCTGGCCGGATAGCACTACCAGGGGGATAGAATCCAGATAGGCGGTGGCAATGCCAGTCACCGCATTGGTTGCTCCTGGTCCAGAGGTGACCAATGCCACCCCGACCTTATCGCTGGAGCGTGAGTAAGCATCCGCAGCATGCACTGCGGCCTGTTCATGCCGTACTAGCACATGTCTAAATTGACTCTGCTTAAATATGGCATCATATATTTCTATTACCGCGCCGCCGGGGTAGCCGAAAACAAACTCGACTCCTTCCTCCTGCAGGCATCGGACTACTATCTCCGCGCCCGTGATCTGCATTTTCGCCTCTGTAGTATGATTTATTGTCCCGTTGTACCAAAGACCTTAGCTTAACTGCCAAATCGGGGTCAAGCGCTTTTGTGCAAGCGCAAAAAACGTCTAAGCCACGGTAATATCAAGGATTTTTACAATGCTGTTCTTGCTACCCCAGCTCTGCTAATATGCCTTGTTGGCATAAACAAGCATCTCGCCATGGCAAGTCGCAATGAAATGAAGGTTTTCCTCGCGTTCGCGCAATACCATGCATTCACCCACGCACGGTGCGCAGGGCTGGATCAGGAGCAGGCGCTGAGCCTTGCCAGCCAAGCCATGCAGCAATTTGCCAGACAGCATGCGCACGCTTTACCCTCTGAATTTCCGTTATTTTTTTTCCGCATTCTGCAAACCGCAATCCGGCACCACAGGCGATTGACCCGTTGGCACCAATGGCTTCCCTCCATGCTGGCGGCCCTGATTCCTCCGCGTACAGAAAATACTGAACTTGGCCCACTTGAAACCATCGTCGTGGTTCCCCGAGCGGCAACTGAAGCCATGGAAACTTGGTCGGCGCAGCCAGAAATAACTTACATTGCGCATGCGGCGCTATGTATCTTACCGCCGTTGCAACGTGAAGCTTTTTTATTTATTGCGTGGGAACACCTGGATTTCGCTACGGCCGCGAAAGTCATGGCCTGCTCAAAACGGCGGGTACGCCTTAATGTCAACCGGGCCTATAAAACCCTTGCCGCTATTTTTGCGCAGAAAGGGCTCGCAAGCGCAGAGTCCAGCACAGACAGCACCTTGCTGCCGATTGCTGCGTACTTTGAATCTATTTTAAGTCATGAAAACCACGACTCAGATGCGCCGGTCTTTGACCAATTAGCGCAGGCAAGCGCAGCGGCACTCAGCGAGCATCAGCGTCGTGTAGCCATTCCCGACTCGCGCTCAGAACAATGGGCCAGTTTTCGCGTGCACCATACCTTACTGTTACGACGCATAGGCATGGGGGTTCTCACTTTGGCTGTACTGGTGCTTGCGCTGTATGGCAATACCCTCAGCCCCACAGCCGACACGAGTGCAGACGATATCCAGGTATTGGCAAGCGTGGTGCCGCTGGATACCCTGTTGAAGGATAACTTCAAGGAGCTATTGCATGACTAGGGCTGCGGGTGCACGCACATTGCTGACAATGTGCGCGTTGCTGGCCACCGTCGGCGTAGTACGTGCATCGCCGATTTCGCCCACCTGGGATCAGCTGGATGCCCATCAGCAGACGGTGCTATGGTCATTGTCTGACGAATGGAATCGCTATGCTCCAAGCAATAAGCATAAAATATTAAATATCGTGCAATACTATGACAAGCTGAGCCCGGAGCAGCAATTTCGGGTGCAAACAAAATTAAAAGCTTGGGCAGGCCTGTCACAAGAACAACGCGATCTAGCACGCGCCAACTGGAAAAAATTACAGGCACTGCCGGCGGCCAAGCGCAAGGCAGCGCTAAGCCGACTCACTGAAAACCAGGCCGTAGACACCCCCTGATTAATATTTAGACAGGACCCTCGAATCATGACTGATTCCCTGAATACCCCAGGCTTCAAGCGACGATTGGCGTGCCTGTTATATGAGATTTTATTGATGCTAGCCATGCTGTTGGCTGCCAGTGCGGTGATTACGCCGCTTAAGGCCGCGATTGGTGCATCGTTCTGGCTGGATCAATTTACTTTTTTGTTTTTTTTGGCCGTTCTGTTTACCTACTTTGGCCTGTCATGGGTCAAAAACGGTCAAACCGTCGCCATGAAAGCCTGGCGGTTGCAACTGGTGACCGCAGAGGGAGGCAGAATTAGCTGGAGTCATGCAGGATTACGATTTTTTGTGATTGTAGTACTGATTATTGGTGTGCCGATCATCGCCTATCTTGGTATGGGTGGCAGTGACGTCAAAACCGCGCGCTTATCGCTGTTATGGATGCTGGTTCCCTTTTTGTATGCCTATTTTGACCCGCAGCGGCTCTACCTATATGACCGTCTCTGTGGCACACGCATGGTTTTGTTGCCCAAAACACCACGCCAAGAAATCAATTAATTTTTCAGCACTCCATGCAGTGATGAAAACGCACTCTAGTAGTGCAGAGCATCGATCAGATCAGGCTTACCGGATCAGGGTTAAAATCTGACCCGGGCACAATATTTGACATTGTCATTATCATTTAATGTGCAATATTTATTCATCAAACAAATATATCTTTAAACCGAGACACTTGCCCAGTTGCCCATGCTACCCTTGTATTTAATCCCACTCCAAACCTATTGCGAAACCCACTGTCATGCACGACCACGCAGATCAAATTGACCGCATCGTCGCCCTGTGGCGCAGCGTACGTCCAGACCTCGATCCATCTTCAACAGAGGTGATCGGCCGCATCGTTCGTATGGAATACTTCATTACCCGCCGGGTGCTACAAGATCTGGCACGCCATTCAATTAATGTCGGAGAATTCGATGTGCTGGCTGCCTTGCGTCGTCAAGGGGCACCTTATCAACTCTCCCCCAACCAGATGCAAGACATGGTACTGATCTCTTCTGGCGCACTAACCAATCGGATTAACCGGCTGGAAAGTGCAGGGCTAGTGAAACGCACACCCGATCAGGACGACCGGCGAGGGGTCAATGTCACTTTGACCGAAAAGGGGCTGAGCGTGATTAACGATGCTGCCGGCCACCACCTGCAGGCAGAAGCCGAACTACTTGATCCGCTCAATGCAGAAGAACAGAAAACCCTGGCTGCACTTTTAAAAAAGATGCTGCAGACGCAAGAAGATTAAAACCGCGCAGAATACCCATCAGCAAAAAGCCCAAGGTTGTTGCCTTGGGCTTTTTATTTATCGCAGCAGAAATTAATTTGCGAGCTGAGACACCAGGTGCGCCAAAATAGCATCCACAGCAATGCTGGTTGCACTTGATTCTCTGCGTGCCTGATATTCAACCATGCCTTGTTTCAGACCACGCTCGCCAATCACCACGCGATGCGGAATACCCAGCAGTTCGGAGTCAGCCAACAATACACCAGGCCGTTCATCACGATCGTCGAGCAACACATCAATCCCCTGTGCCTGCATGGCGGCATAGAGACGGTCGGCGGCCTCGCGCACCAGTTCGCTGCGACCGTACCCCATCGGCACAATCACCACGGTAAACGGTGCCATCGCATTGCTGAAGATAATCCCGCGATCATCAAAGCTCTGCTCAATCGCCGCGCCAACAATGCGCGACACCCCAATCCCGTAGCAACCCATTTCCATCACCTGCAACTTGCCATCGCGATTCAGGAAGGTGCAACCCATGGGTTCGGAATACTTGGTACGCAACTGAAATACATGGCCGACTTCAATCCCGCGGCACAACTCCAGCGTGCCATGCCCGCAGGGCGAAGGATCGCCAACCACCACATTGCGCAAATCGGCTACTTCTGGCTCAGCACAATCGCGGCCAAAATTCACGCCGCTCAAGTGATGGTGGTCTTGATTGGCACCAACCAGCATGTCAGCCATCGCCGCTACCGTACGGTCAGCAATCACCCGCCCCTTGAAGCCCACCGGCCCAAGCGAACCAGGAGGGGTGCCAAACGCCTCTAGAATTGATTCTGGCGTAGCCATGGTCAGCGGCTGTTTGATACCCGGAAGCTTTTCTGCCTTCACCTCATTTAGTTCATGGTCACCGCGCACCAGCATCAGCACGGGCTCACCTTGTTCACCCTCAACCACCACCGCCTTCACCGTCTGGCGAATATCAACCTTGAGGAACTCCACCAACTGAAGAATGGTTTTGATATCAGGCGTCGCAATCAACTTCATTTCAGCACTTGCAGCTGGGCGCGGGTTCTTGGGTGCCAAGGCTTCAGCCAACTCAATATTGGCTGCGTAATCAGAACCCGGGCAGTAGGCAATCAGGTCTTCACCCGAATCCGCCAATACCTGAAATTCATGCGACCCGGTGCCACCAATTGAGCCAGTATCCGCCGCTACCGGGCGGAACTTCAGCCCTAACCGGGTAAAGATGTTGCAGTACGCTTGGTACATGGTTTGATAGGTTTCTAGCAGACTATCGAAATCGCTATGAAACGAATAGGCGTCTTTCATCACAAATTCGCGGGCGCGCATCACGCCAAAACGCGGGCGCACTTCATCACGAAACTTGGTCTGAATCTGAAACAGATTCTTCGGCAACTGTTTATAGCTGCTGACTTCTTTACGAACGATATCGCTGATCACTTCTTCGTGGGTTGGGCCGTAACAGTACTCACGGTCGTGGCGATCTTTCAGACGCAACAGCTCCTTGCCATAGAACTCCCAACGCCCTGACTCTTGCCATAATTCAGCGGGTTGCACCGCAGGCATCAGTAATTCAACCGAACCCGCGCGCGTCATTTCTTCACGCACGATCGCTTCAACCTTACGTAAAACACGCAGGCCCATCGGCATCCATGAATATAGGCCCGACGCCAGACGTTTGATCAGACCGGCGCGCAACATGAGTTTGTGGCTGGGAAGCTCAGCCTCGGCAGGGGCTTCTTTTAAGGTAGAGATAAAAAACTGCGCAGCTCGCATGAACAACGTCCTCGGAAATCGGCGAAATGGTAGTGATTGTAACGTCTTGCCGTGTCAGTTGGAACTGCAGTGCCAATCCATGAGGATCTATTACCCTTTGCAATGCGACTAATGCGCATTAATCCAAGATGATGTCGCCATTGCCACACACACACGCGCTATAATTTGAGAATCCTCATTAGTGCTTTGCTCAGAACGCAGTGCTCATGTAAGCTGCGCGAACACCAAAGTACAATAAATGTTCCGCGCGCACCGGGTCCGGTGCATAGCACGCTGCTGGACTTATAAGCATTTCATTCGCAAACAGGCCTGACTGGCTGACCTTTCTCTTATTAATAGCTCTACGGCGTGACGCCGGGCGCGAGAATCGTCACAATTAGCCTCAGTTCACGCACGTTTGCCTATATTTATAAGTCTGGTTCTGTGGCTAGCTGCAGACCAAAACTACCATAAGAACATAGCCATACATATCATGCAGGATCACAAAAAACAAAGCATGTCCGCCATTACATTGGCCGCCATGGGGGTGGTTTACGGCGACATTGGCACCAGTCCGCTCTACACCTTGAGCGTATGCTTTTCTGCGGCGCACCTGCCACTAACCCAGGCGAATATTCTGGGGATACTTTCGCTGATCTTCTGGGCTATCTTGCTAGTGGTTACGGTTAAATATGTCGCCTTCATCCTGCGAGCAGACAACCGCGGCGAAGGTGGCATCATGGTGTTGATGGCCTTGGCCCGACGCTATATGACGGGAAGGGCGCGCAGAAGCATCATCATGCTCGGATTGTTCGGTGCCGCGCTATTTTATGGCGATGCCATTATTACCCCAGCGGTTTCGGTGCTGTCTGCCTGTGAAGGACTGAAAGTGATCAACCCAGCCATGGCCGAGTTTGTGATGCCGATGGCGATTGTGGTGTTGGTGGCGCTATTTTTGCTGCAACGCGTTGGCACGGCCAGCGTCGGTCGCATGTTTGGTCCGGTGATGCTGGTCTGGTTCATTATCATTGCTCTATTGGGTGCACACAGCATTATTAAAGCCCCACAGGTGCTCGCTGCGATTAATCCAATGCATGGGATTCAGTTTATCTTGGCCCACCATTGGGCAGCGTTTCTTACCCTGGGGGCCGTGGTACTGTCGCTGACCGGAGCCGAAGCCTTATATGCAGACATGGGCCACTTTGGCCGTAAACCGATTCAACATGCCTGGTTTGGCCTGGTATTACCGGCTCTGGTACTCAATTATTTTGGCCAGGGTGCCTTGCTCTTGAACCACCCTGAAGCCATTGCCAATCCGTTTTTCATGCTGGCCCCCAAATGGGGTTTGTTGCCATTGATTATTCTGGCGACCTTTGCCACGGTGATTGCTTCACAAGCGGTGATTTCCGGCGCGTTCTCGTTGACCCGCCAGGCAATCCAACTGGGCTACTGTCCACGCATGGTGATTGCGCACACCTCGGCGCGCGAAATTGGTCAGATTTATTTGCCGTTTGTTAATTGGGCATTGCTGGTGGCGGTCCTGATTGTCACCGTGTCGTTTGGGTCTTCCGAGAATCTGGCTGCAGCGTATGGCATCGCCGTAACCGGCACCATGGTGATCACCTCGCTGCTGTTCTTTGTAGTTGCGCATGTCAACTGGCGTTGGCCGCTACCGCTGGCAGCCGGACTGACTGCGCTGTTTTTGGTCATCGACCTCACCTTCTTCAGTGCTAACATCCTGAAAGTTACGCACGGCGGCTGGTTGCCATTAACCATTGGCCTGGTGGTATTTATTACCATGAACACCTGGAAACTCGGGCGTGAATTGTTATTTGAGCGGATTCGTGAACATGCCCTTCCATTGGAAGAGTTCATCGCAAATATTGAGCAATACCCCCCGACACGGGTGCAGGGCACGGCGGTATTCCTAACTGGCACCACCCATGGCGTACCGCATGCCATGCTGCATAACCTGAAGCACAACAAAGTGCTGCACGAACGCGTGGTGTTGTTAACCATCAATACCGAAGACACACCATATGTGGACAACAAAGTGGATGTCGCTCAATTGTCCGGCAGCTTCTGGCGTGTGGTGGCGCACTACGGCTTTATGGAAAACCCTGATATTGACGATATCGTACTGGCCTGCAAACAGCACGATCTGGTGTTTGACCTGATGGACACCTCGTTCTTCTTATCACGCGAAACCCTGATCTCCACCGACCGGCCAGGTATGGCCCCATGGCGTGAACATCTGTTTCTGTGGATGAGCAAAAACGCCTTGCGCGCCACCGATTTCTTCCAGATTCCGACCAACCGGGTGGTCGAATTAGGGGCACAGATCGAATTATGATGCGAGGGAGTGGGGCGGCACGGCCTGAAAATGACGGTCGTGACCTTACTCACTCCCCCCGTTTACGCTCACCCCCTGTTTCAGGCGGGGCCAATCAAAATACGGACCCGGATCCGTTTTGCGGCCAGGGGCAATATCTTGATGCCCGGTCATGGCTTTAAGCGGCAACTGCTGGAAAAGTAAACGGCTTAAGGCAATCAGCGTGGCGTATTGTGCATCGGTAAATGGCTCGACATCACACCCTTCCAGCTCAATTCCCAATGAAAAATCATTACACCCTGCGCGACCATTCCAATTAGACACTCCGGCATGCCAGGCACGTTCGGTCGTCGGCACAAACTGCACCAGCTCTCCGCTACGCCGGATAAAAAAATGTGAAGACACGCGCAAGTGCGCAATCTCGGCATAGTAGGGATGTTCGCTGGCATCCAGGGTATTGGTAAACAACTGCTCTACCCCTGGCCCTCCGTATTGATTTGGCGGCAAGCTAATGTTATGGATCACCAGCAATTCAGGCACAGCGCCGTCTGGACGCGCGTTATAGTTGGGCGACACCACCCGGCGCGCCGGTGTCACCCAGCCATCGGACGCCAGGGTCAGTAGTGGCTCACACTGCTCGGACATATCAGGCCCTCTCAGTAAAAGCATTATTTTAAGCCAGAGTCAGCGTTTTGCGCTGCAACATGTTTCTTGCCCGAGCCTGAGGACGACGTGGTATGCTAAATACCCATTGCGCAACGCTGGATCTGGCACAGGATCGAGCTTCACCTCTGCAAGATCAAGCCATTACCGGGACCCGTTTTTCTTGCAGGAGACCACCATGCCGACACTTGAAAGCCTCACCAACCCTGCCCCTACGTTTGACCAGCCACTCGACATCCTACTGGCCTGTCACGACAACATTCGACGATTCTGCGATCAGTTAGACAAGCTGGCGCCCCATATCGCCGAACATGGTGTAGATGAAAGCGCGCGGCGCAGTATTGATGCAGTGGTGCGTTATTTTGATGAGGCTGGCCCGTCGCACCACAATGACGAAGAAGAAGAGTTGTTCCCAATATTGGAAGCGCGGGTTCCTTCTGCTGCCCCCAAGCTAGAACAACTGGCAGCAGAACACGGCTATTTGCATTCATGTTGGAATGCGATTCGCGATGATCTGGTCGCCCTGCGTAATGGTGATATTTCGGTGATCAGCCGCATCGAAATTGCCGAATTCGTGCGCCAATACCGGCTGCACGCTGCAATTGAAGAAGCCTGGCTGATTCCGACGGCTGACAAGATCATGACTGACGAAGAAAAACGCCTCGCTGGTCAACGCATGTCGGCCAAACGCCAAGTTAGTTTATAAACGCTTGCTCAGTTTCTTACCCAACTCCAGGCCCTGTCGCTAAAAAATCAGCGACAGGGCCTGTCTACTACGAAAAGCCCTATCTATCATGCTGTTAACGCTTGGCCTGCTACTATCGATGTTGGTGGTGATCCTGATCGCCGCCGAAATTTTCACCAATGCGCTGGAACATCTGGGGCAAAAACTGTCGATCTCCGAAGGAGTCACCGGCTCTTTGTTTGCCGCAATTGGCACCGCGATGCCAGAAACCATGGTGCCGTTATTGGCGATCCTAGGCGGCAGTGCGCATGCGCAGGTTAATCAGGAAATCGGCGTCGGCGCGATTTTGGGTGCGCCACTGATGCTCAGTACCCTGTCGACCTGTTTGATGGGGGTGGCGGTGTGGCGGCGGCGGGGTGCCTCGGGTCATATCCGTCCAGAAAAGAGTGGCTTCACCCGCGATCTGCAGTTCTTTTTGGTCGCCTATTGCCTGTCAGCGCTGGCGATGTTTATGCCGCAACATGGCCTGGGCGCACTCATGCGCGCCGCCTTGTGCCTAGTGCTGGTGCTGTTGTATCTGGTGTATGTGTTTATGACGCTACGGGCATCAAATGCGCTGGTCGAGCAAGGTCATGGCACCGAAGCCGGTAGCGCGATGATGCTGAGTAAACTGGGGTTACCGGTCTGCTGGGCAACCATTATCCTGCAGCTGGCGTTGGGTCTGGGCTTATTGGTGGGCGGTGCTGAGGGCTTTATCGGTGGAGTTGAAGGCGCCTCGCAACTGCTGGGCATCAGCCCATTACTGCTGTCATTGATGGTGATTCCGATCGCCACTGAATTGCCAGAAAAAATCAATTCGATCCTCTGGATCCGCAAGGGCAAAGACACCCTGGCATTTGGCAATATTACCGGGGCAATGGTGTTTCAAGGCACGCTGCTGCCAGCAATTGGCATTGCCCTGACCCCTTGGGTGCCACGCCAGGAAGTGTTTGTCTCGCTGCTGTTGACCTTGGTGGCGGCTGTGTGGTTACGCGTATGCGCCACACGCGGCATCCGCGTCTGGCATCTGGCGGTTAACGGCGGGCTTTACGCCTTATATCTGACCCTGTGCCTGGGATGAGGTAGTCCTGCTGCACCGTTTTGCTTTATGGCGCCCGCAACCGGGCGCCATTTTTGTGTCTAAATTTCTGCTTCCCCACCACAACCGATCCTCCGGATGAAGACGAGACGACACAAGTCGTTGATTGCAGTGAGCCAAATCTGAAAGTTTTACCCGTTCGGCACGCGCATAGTCACCGTCATGGCACATAGAGGTGTCAATCTTAAATCATCAAGGAGATCATCATGGGATTAAGCTTGCTACGTAAAGTTAACCCGCTTTCACCGCCAGTCGGACTCGGCGGAACCAATACCAGTCGCGGTGACATGCGCAAAATAAAGGCAGAACTTTCTGGGCGCGTATTGCGCTACGGCGGCCCTGACAAAAAACATGGGCTTGTTTGTATATTTACTAAGGGATGTAAGACCAAAACACGCCACTTGAAGCTCATGCTTGGTCTGGATAAACCTAACCGTCAAAAGAAAGGTTTAAATCGGGACCACAAATTAGATGTGGTCTATTTTAAGCGCCCCGCTTCGGAAGTGGTAAAGCAGTTTGGAGTCTCAGTATTTTGATTGTAAATATAGTGCACACATTCTCTAAGCCAGCACAACGTGCTGGCTTTTTTTAACGACAGACTGGCAATGCCCCATCATTGATAGGTAGGCCCAGCCAACTCAAGGATAAACAAAATGAGTCGATTCCGAACCGGCGCACAGCTGCCAGTGAGTCTTCTGCACACACCCTTTGACCAACCTTATGACTGGAAAAAGGCCAATAGTTATGGTCGACGATGGGAAAAAATCTATGCTCCCCGCCTCAGTCTATTCACCAAGGTAGCCGAGCGCCTGCGCGATTCTCTCCGCTCGCTACCCAGGCGAATTAAACAGCTCTCGGCGCCCAAAGCCAAGGCTGAAAACTACCTGCCGAAGGTATGGAAAAGGAATGGGGAGCTGCAATATCAGTGCAAGGGGGCAAAATCCTGGCACGCTTTTGATTAGCATCGGCAGCGGGGCGCGCGTCTAGATAAAATGCGCGCCCCGTTGTTTTTCAGCCCGCTGTGCAATGAGCAAAATTTGAAAGCCTGGCCGACAGAACCAAGGCACATTACTGACATCAGTGGCACGGTGCCGCGCTTGTTCTGACTTCACAAAAGGTGTTTCATGCATAACGTATCTCAATTTCAGCAACTGGTTTCCGAGTTGCTACACAATATTGGTTTTGAACTCGACCCACCTCCCGAAGACCAGGATCTGTTTAGTTTGTCGGTGGATGACAGTTTTAACCTGCATCTGGGGCTATTGGACCAGGACAGCTGGTTTGCTTTGGCAGAATTAGAAGAGCCCGTAGCGCCCAATGCGCCACTAGCCGATTGGCTACGCCATAACGCCATTAGTGATCAAGCCATGCAGCCGGTGATTGCGCTAAACGAAGACAACCATCCTTGCTGCTATCTGCGTCTGCCGCTAGCGGGTCAAGGGCTGCCTGAGATCATGGATGCCTTTAACCTGATGCTGGCCCACGCCGATATGTTGTGCGGTAAAGCCGCTTAAGCCAAAGCGCTCACCTTGGATAAGGAGATAGAGATGAAAATACAATCTGCCGGTAAATTTTCAACACCGTCGATTGAGGCCCAATCGACGAATGTTGACCCACACCATCCAGAGACCGTGGCACAGCCACACTGCAGTTATCAAAACCATAAGCTGGCCTTACTGCCAAACCAGCAAACAGCGGCGGCATTACTGTCCCAACATCCGGCACGCTAAGGATCGGTGTTGTGATCAACCTCCATTCTCTTGGATAGCAAACCTGTTGAGACACACGCGAACCCACTGAGTGTTGCTCGCCTGAGCAACACCCTCTCCCCCAACCACAACTTTGCTCAAGTTGTGGCTTGGCTATTTGCCGTTTCCATCGCCTAAAACTGACACCCAACGCTTACACCGCTCGCAGTTTGGCTTAAGCCAAATTTGAAAGTCTTCTGTCAGCAAACCGCGCAAATTACTGTTTATCACCGTGATTATCCGAATTTTCTGAAATTTAATATGGAGACAGCGATGTCAAATTTGCCCCGTTTTCAGCTGCTAATGACCGAACTATTGCACAGCATCGGCTTTGAACTGGCGACTACCGCAGCGGATCAAGACCTGTTTAGTTTATCGGTAGACGACCAGTTTATTCTGCATCTGGGCCTGCTGGATCAAGACCACTGGTTTGCCTTGGTTGAACTGCCTGAACCGGTCGCCACCGATGCGCCGCTCGCCGATTGGTTGCGCCTGAATGCGCTCAGCGACCAGGCCGTGCAACCCACGATTGCACTGAATGCCGACAACCGTCCGTGCTGCTACCTGCGTCTGCCACTAGCGGGCCAAGCCCTACCAGAGGTGATGGCTGCGTTTAACAGTATGTTGGCCCATGCCGACACCTTGTGCGGGCTAGGCAGATAAACCACTCAGTCTTAGTAATCGTCCACATTCAGTGATTAATTTAACTTCGTATAGAAGGATACATAACATGCCAAGCGGATTAACGTCAGTTGGGTCGAGCAAGGTCAAGGCCTTGTGTCAAAAGTTTGAACCAGCGCTTCTATCGGCAACGACTCAGGGAAAGCAATTAACGCTACAGCCTTGCACGCAACAAGCGGCTCTGCTGCTCAAGCCCGCCGCACAAATTGTGCCGCACAAAGCACTTGACCAATACAAGCTCAGCGCAGAGAACCTGCTTAAGTTTGATCTGCAGCGCATCAAAACCGGCCAGCGCTCACTGCAGAATAGGCAAAACCGTCTTGAGACGGCTATACGCAAAAAAATCGGGATCAACAACCGTCGTATGGCGTTAAAACAGAGTGGCAGCGCCGACTCCACAGAGAATCAGGAATTGGCGCGGGCGTTGCGGACGCTCGAACAAAAAATCGAAGATCGTGAATCCAAAATCGAAGCGTTGAAGCGCATTCAGGAACAAGAAACCACGCGTTGCCAGCAACGGCTGGGTAGGCCAATCAGGCCATCCGCGGCACCTGTCTTGACCAACATAAGCAACGCTCTAGCCCAAAAGCCAGAGACAAAAGCGATATCTGGGCCAAAGCCAAAAATTGCGCCAAAGCCATTAATGTTGCCTCTCCTTACACCAGAGGAAATAGATAAAAAAATTTCGCAGCATAACAAAAAGCCTCTACCGCCGCGGCCCACACCCAACGGTAAGGCTAATGTCGCTAACCACCGGCGCTCGGTTACACCAAAAAAGAAGGTTAGGTTTGCTGACGATGAGGGCGGCTCGCTAGTGATGACACGCAAGATTCCTTCTCGGCTACCACCCAAGCCATAGCCCTTTGCACGAAGAGGTAATAAGGCCTCAAACAAACAAGCCCGGCAGCGCACACTAGCGCGGCCGGGCTTGCTGGTTACAGCAAGTCAATCAGGCAGTCAGTTTCAGCAACGCCTGGAATGAATCGTCAAACAGTTTCAGGCCGTTTTGCTGCAATTGCTCACCGACTGCGTCCAGGTCAATTCCAGCGGCAGGCAAGTCGGTCAACACGGCGTGCGCTGACTCTACACCTTGGCGCAGGGTAGCTGCCGCCACGCCGTGGTCGCGGAACTGGGCCATGGTGCCGTCTGGCACGGTGTTGATGGTTTCTGCGCCGATCAATTGCTCTACGTACAATACGTCGGAGTAGGCTGGGTTTTTGGTGCCGGTCGAGGCCCACAACAGGTATTGCGCATGCGCCCCCGCCTGATGCAGTTCAGCAAATTCCGGACCGTGAAAGCGTTCCAGGTAGCGTGCATAAGCCGTCTTGGCCAAGGCAATCGCCACTTTGCCCTGCAGTGCTGGTGGCAGTTGCGGGTCGAGCAGGGAATCGACACGTGACAGGAAGAAGCTGGCCACGGCCTTAACGTGACCGAGCGCGTGACCATCGGCCAGCCGTGCGCTGAGCGCAGCAATATAAGCATCCCATACGGCTTCAACCTGTTTCAGGCTAAACAGCAGGGTAATATTGACGTTGATGCCTTCGCGGGTCAGTACGCCAAAGGCTTTGATGCCAGCGGCAGTGGCCGGAATCTTGACCATCAGGTTAGGACGACCGACCGATTGCCACAGATGACGCGCTGACTGCAGGGTGCCTTCGGTGTCGTTTGCCAACAGTGGCGAGACTTCCAGGCTGACATAGCCGTCGTCAGCCTGGCTGTGTTGATAAGCGGGCAGCATCATGTCGCAGGCGGTACGCACATCAGGAATCACCAGCTCTTCATAGGTCTTTTCAGCCCCCATGCCACGCGCCTGCAGTGCAGCCAGATCGTCGCGATAGCGGGTGTCACTACTGATCGCCTTATGAAAAATCGTCGGGTTTGAGGTCACCCCCGCAATGCCATCTTGCTTGATCAAACGCGCCAACTCGCCGGAGATCAATAATTCGCGGGAAAGATTGTCCAGCCAGATGCGCTGGCCGTATGGGCGGATGGCTTGCAAACGATTCATGGTGAAGTCCGGATGAAGAGCTGTGTAAAACAGCATCCTAGCGCGCAGCGACGTTTACGCCAAGTATTTATATATTAAGATAATCAAGGTTGGCGCGGATTTCAGCCGTTTTCGTGCGCGACTACCACCGGTTCGGCAATCCGCTCTTGGCCAAAGATTACGCTAAAGGTGCTGCCATGCTCCGGCTCGCTTTGTATCTCAAGTTTTGCATGGTGGCGCGCAACCACATGTTTGACAATCGCCAGCCCCAGCCCGGTGCCGCCATTGCTGCGCGAACGGCCGCGGTCTACCCGATAGAACCGCTCGGTCAGGCGTGGTATATGCTCACGCGGAATCCCAATCCCGGTGTCGGTTACGCTAAACACCGCCCGCTCTGCATCTTGGCGCCAACACAGTGTCACGCTGCCGCCTTCTGGGGTATACAGCACCGCGTTAGCCACCAGATTGCCAAAGGCCGAATGCAGTTCGCGTGCGCTGCCCCAGAGCCAGGCTTGGCTTTGTTGTTGCAAGACAATCTGGTGGCGACCATGTGACAGACCTTCGGCTTCTACCATCAGACTATCGAGCATCTGCTGCATATCGACTTTTTCTGAGGCAACCGTGGCCGGACTATTTTCCAGGCGCGATAGCGTCAGCAGGTCTTCCACCAGGGTCTGCATACGGCGCGACTGTTCCAACATCATCGGAAGAAACTGATGCAAAGCAGCCGGGTCGGCTTCTGGCATGTCGTTCAGGGTTTCTAGGAAACCACCAATGACGGTCAACGGGGTGCGCAATTCGTGCGATACGTTGGCGACAAAATCGCGGTGCACGGTTTGCACCATTTCCAGTTGGGTAATATCGCGCGACAAAAGCAGTTTGCGGGTGGAGTCAAACGGCACCATTTGGATGGTGAGCACAATCTCGCGCGGCTGGGTGTATTTCAGAATCATCGGCTGACTAAAGTTGTCAGCTTTGATATAGGCATGAAACGCGGGTTGGCGAATCAGATTCAACAACAGATTGCCCACATCTTTTTCGCGATCCAGGCCAAAGTGTTCTACCGCCATCGGATTGAGCCATTCGATGCGGTCTTGCTCATCCAGTACCACCACCCCATCAGGCATGGCCTCACCGGCGTTGATAAACCGTTCGAGCACGTGGGTCAGCTTGCGTTTGCTTTGGTCTTGAGTGCGCACTTGGCGGTATAAGGTCATAAACACAGTGTGCCAGGCACCAAAACCATCTGGCACGCGTGCCGCCACCGGGTTTTTCAACCAGCGCAGTAACAGGGCGACATGGTATAGATGAAAACTCAGCATGCCGCTTAGAAAGATCGCCAGAGCAATCAACGCATCTTGTGCACTGGAAAACACCCAGAAACCCACCACAATGGCGGTGGTCAATGCCAACCAGGCCGCTACCCGCTGCAAAAATTCTCGCAAAACTGCCTCACTGTTGCGTTGAAAAACGGTAACCGGTGCCACGCACGGTTTGAATCAGGTCATCGTGTCCAGAATTTTCCAGTGCACTGCGCAGCCGACGAATATGCACGTCAACGGTACGCTCCTCTACAAACACATGGTCGCCCCAGACTTGGTCGAGCAGTTGTGCCCGCGAGTGGACCCGCTCGGCATGCGTCATGAAAAAGTGCAGCAGCCTAAATTCGGTCGGTCCAAGATCAATGGTCTCGCCCTGACCACTGACGCGATGGGTAATCGGGTCAAGACGCAAACCATGCACTTCGACCGCGTCATCAGTCATTTGCGGAGCGCGGCGCCGTAGCACCGCCTTGATCCGTGCCAATAATTCGCGCGGTGAAAACGGCTTGGTGATGTAATCGTCAGCACCGGCTTCCAACCCCGAGATCTTGTCTTGTTCGTCGGAGCGCGCGGTGAGCATGATAATCGGTATCTGGCGTGTGCGCTCATCGGCGCGTAGACGTCGGGCTACATCCAGGCCGGAGGCACCGGGCAGCATCCAGTCAAGCAACACCAGGTCGGGCAAGGCGTTCTTCACCAGGGTGACGGCTGCCTCGGCAGTGCTGGCACGCAACACATTATGTCCTGCCTGGGTCAAATTAAAGGCAATCAGCTCTTGAATTGCTGGTTCGTCTTCTACCAGCAGAATATTTGCTGCCATATTACTCGCTCCCTGTTAATCATTTATGGCAAGGATAGAAAGTAATGATTGCAGAAATATGACATTTATTAAACAAACCTGTTCCAGTGTAATAATTCGCTTGTGGCTCGTCAGATTTGGTCTTTTGCGCGCAGGATTTTAGATAAAAAAACGGGCCCGTCAAAAGACAGGCCCGATAAAGAGGTCGTCGTCAACATTCAAGACAATGACTAGAGACCAGGGACAAAGAGATCACCAGGACAGTCACAGAAACCATGTCACAACGGGATAGGACAGCTTTCTGCAACAGATCCGACAGTAGGGAATGCCAGGCCAGGCCTGACGCTGCACAACTGTTGCTGGTATTGTACGGATAGGCGTTTACTAATTTAATGGAGTTCCACTGAATTTTAGGGTTTAATAGCTTTGTTTAGTTATTTATAACCCTCATTTACCTTTGATTCGAATCCATGGACCGATACGACAAGAAAATCATCACTGCATTACACGAAAACGCCCGGATCAGCTTTGCTGAACTGGCGCGGCGGGTGAACCTGTCAGCACCGGCGATTGCTGATCGGGTAGAGAAACTGGAACGCGCGGGGGTGATTACCGGCTACCATGCGCGGATTAATCCGGCCAAAATTGGTTATCCGATTCAGTGCATGATTGAACTCACGGTCAAGCATCAAGATTATTTCATCGTGGTTGAGCAGTTGTGCACCATGCCGGAAATCATTGAGTGCTTCTCGGTCACCGGAACCAGTGGGCTGATGCTGAAGGTGGCGGTTGATTCGATGCCAAGCTTGCAGGCGTTGATCGCCCGGCTGATGCAATATGGCGATACCAAAACCGCTATCGTGATTGATGTACCGGTCGCGCTGCGGATGCCTGAAATTCTGGATTCTGAATAAGGTTCAGGTCTGCATATGCAGACCTGAACGCTGTTTGATGCGGGCTCAGGCAGACTTCAAGCTGTTGGCCGCCTGGGTCGCTTCGGCTTCGGACCCCAGCACTACATGCAGCAAAGTGCTAGAAAACGGCACCACTTCCTGTGCCCCTAGGGCTTTAAGTGTATTGGCATCAACCCGTACCGCATCAGCCAATTCGATACGCAGTCGTGTACCGGCTACCACTTCAACCGCAAATAGATTACTTTCCCCCCCCAGAGCGGCAACCCAGGCTGAGCGGTCAAAGCCGGCGACGCTGGCCGGTGTGGCCGCGATGGCGTGCAATACCTGATGAATTTCGTCGGCCAGCAAGTCAGCTTCGGGTCCGATGACCACCTGCAGGCTGCCTTTCGCCGGGCGAATCATGCCGCGCGAGCCCAAAGCTTTCAAGGCCGCTTCACTGACGATGTCATCATTAGCCAGTTGCAAACGCAGCCGTGTGGTACAGGCATCGACCGACTTCAGGTTGGCCGCGCCACCCAGCGCGGCAATATAACCCTTGGCGCGCTCACTTTGGCTCGCGCTGTCATCAACCACCACCATGGCGGCGTCTTCACGACCCAGTGTCATTAAATTAAATTTGCGAATCGCAAAGCTAAACACCAGGTAGTAGATCACAAAGTACGCAACCCCCACCGGCAACATCAACAGTGGATTTTGCCCTTTGCCGCTGGATAACAGGTAATCGAACAGCCCAGCTGAGAAGGTAAACCCCAGGCGGATATGGAGCAGATAGGTGATCGCTAGCGACAAACCGGTCAGCACGGCGTGGATTGCATACAAGAGCGGAGCCAAAAACATAAAACCAAACTCAACTGGCTCGGTCACACCGGTCAGAAACGAGGTCAGTGCCATTGAAAGCAACAGACCGGCCACCGCCTTTTTGTTTTCTGTGTGCGCACTACGATACATCGCCAGACAGGCGGCGGGCAGGCCAAACATCATCACCGGAAAGAAACCGGTCATAAACGCACCGGCACTTGGGTCCCCGGCAAAAAAGCGGTTCAAGTCGCCAGTCACCACCTTGCCGCTGGCATCGGTAAAGTTACCAAACACAAACCACACCAGCGAATTCAAAATATGGTGCAGGCCGGTGACGATCAGTAGCCGGTTGAGTACGCCATACAAGAACAGACCAAAGGCACCAGCGCCAATCATCCAGTGGCCGGCGGCGTCAATAGCACCTTGTATCGGAGGCCAGATGTAAGCAAACACCAGCCCAAGCACCAGACTGCAAAGGCCAGTAACAATCGGCACAAAGCGTTTACCACCAAAGAAGGCCAAGTAGGGCGGTAGACGGATGTCTTTGTAGCGGTTATACAGCGAGCCGGCCAACAGGCCGGAGATGATACCGGACAGCACCCCCATATTGATTTTGTCGTTATAGGACTTGAGCACGGCGGTCATGATCAAGAAGCCAATCGCACCCGCCAACCCAGCGGTACCATTGTTTTCTTTGGCAAATCCCACCGCCACACCAATGGCGAAGATCAGTGCCAGGTTGCTAAAAATCGCATCACCCGCCTGGGCCACCACGGCAATATTTAATAAATCCGGCTGACCCAGACGCAGCAATAAGCCGGCGACCGGTAGCACGGCAATGGGCAGCATCAGGGCACGCCCTAACTGCTGAATGCCTGCAAATTTATCCATCGACATTTACGCTCTCCTGTATTGGCTGCCGCGGCTCAGTCTTGCGGCCAGATTTCACGCGCACGGGTGCGAACTTGTTGCGCCGAGGAAAGTTGCAGCAAGGGCTGTACCTCACGTCGGCATTGCTCAAGATCCAGCGCACGCACGCGGGCCTTGATCTCTGGAATCAGCCCAGGGCTGACTGATAATTCAGTCACGCCCAGGCCAAGCAACACGGGTATTGCATCTAGGTCAGACGCCATTGCGCCACACACGCCAACCCAGCGACTATGCGCCGTAGCTCCGGCGACACTTTGCGCGACTAGGCGTAGCACTGCGGGGTGCAGTGGATCCAGCTGCGCAGCGAATTCTGGGTGGCATCGGTCCATCGCCAGGGTGTATTGCGTCAGGTCGTTGGTACCGATTGACAGAAAATCGGCATACATAGAGAGTTGATCAGCAAGCAGCGCCGCCGACGGCACTTCAATCATCACACCTAGTTTTGGTAAAGTTTTCAAACCGGCTTCGTCGGCCAATTGTTCAAGTCGACGCCGCACGCGCAGTAGATCACTCACATCGGATACCATCGGCAGCAAGATGCGCACCGCACCCTGTGGCCGTACAGCCAATAGCGCGGCTAACTGGTCGTCCAGTAGTTCTGGGCGAGAAAACCCACTGCGAATCCCACGTAGCCCCAAAGCCGGGTTGGGTTCTTGTGGCATGGGGAGGTAGGGCAGCTCTTTATCGCCGCCAACATCTAGCGTACGCATGATGGCGCACTTGCCTTGCAGTGCATCGAGCACTGCCTGATACGCAGTTTGTTGTTCGCCACGGGTAGGCGCTTGTGTGCGATCAATAAACAGAAACTCGCTGCGCAGCAAGCCCACGCCATCAGCCCCTTGGCGAATGGCTTCGCGCGCATCGCGCTCGTTAGCAATATTGGCAGCAACATCAATCAATACCCCATCGCGGGTGCGTGCCGGATTGAGGGCTTCAGTGCGCACCCGCGCCAGCATTTCACTGCGCAGATCCATCTGGTGTCGGGCTTGCTCCAGTGCCTCCTGGTCAGGATGAATATCAAGCCAGCCAGCTCCCGCATCCAGCAGGACCTCTTGCCCGGCAGCCAAGTCGAGCACGGTGGCACCCACCGCCACTAAGGCTGGAATACCACGGGCACGCACCAGGATGGCAACATGCGAGGTTGCCCCGCCACGTGCCAGTACCACCCCGGCAACCGAATCCAATGGCAAGCGTGTCAGATCAGAGGGAGTCAGGTCATCAGCGACCAGAATGCTGTCGGCAAACAGATCCGGCAGTACCGGCTCTTCATTGCTGATGGCCAACAGCACACGCCGCTCTAAATCTTTTAGATCATTGGCACGTTCTGCTAACAATGGATTGTGCATCTGCGCCAATATCTGGCGCTGGGTTTCAGCGGCGGCGCGAAAGGCCTGACCCGCGCTCTGCCCGGTGACAATCGAGCGCTCTGCCGTACCGACCAGTTCTGGGTCGTCCAACAGAGCCAGATGGGCATTGAAAATCGACTGCAGCACCTGGTCGCCACGGACCAGTGCCGCGTGCATCTGCGCGGCAATTTCGCTGCGGATCTTGGCCAGGGCATGCGCCAAGCTATCAAATTCGAAGTGTGGGTCGCCGCTGTATGCTTGTACCGGTGGCTCGGCAGCGTTGAACTGCACGATCTTGCCAATCGCACGTCCTGGTGCGGCGCTGACCCCAGCCAGCTTGCCGTCGAGTGCTGCACTTGGCACGGCGTTGCCCGCTTGAGGGGCGGCTGGCTGGGCACTGGGGCTATGCATTTGCAAGGCCTCAACCACGGCAGCCAGCGCGTCTTTGGCTTCGGCTCCATGCGCCGCTACCTGTACACGGTCACCCTGGTTGGCACCCAGGCCCATAATCGCCACCACACTGCGCGCATTGGCCTCTCGACCGTTGAATGTAATCTGTACTTTGGCATTAAAACGCTTCGCCGCAGCCTGGATCAACGCGGCGGGTCGCGCATGCAATCCGTCGCCATGACCGATAATCACCTCGGCGCCAGTACTGGCGGCTGCAGCCCCCGAGGCATCGCTCTCAGGCGTCTCATCCGCTGTCGGGGGATTGTCGCGCGCGACCAGGGTCAGAAAGCGGGACTGCCCAGCCACTAAGGTTCCGCTCGCACGAAATTGAGGTACAAACTTGTCGCTATTGGCGATCACCAGCACGGTGGTCAGCGACGGCACCCGGCCCGTCATCAGCGCAAAATCAGCCTCGATCAACGGCGCACCACTGCGCACCCGATCCCCCTGTTTAACATGCGCAACAAAGCCTTCGCCCTTGAGCGTGACGGTATCAATACCGATATGCATCAGTATTTCTGCACCATTGTCTGCCGTCAGCGTCAAGGCGTGGCAGGTACGGGCAATCTGGGTGATCACACCATCACAGGGCGCTAGCAACATGCTTGACGTCGGATCAACCGCTAAACCATCTCCCATCATCATCCCGGCAAATACCGGATCTGGCACTTCAGTAAGGGGGCGCGCCTGACCTGACAAGGGCGCCATGAGTTCTAGTTCATTGGTCATGGTGTCTTCCTGTATTGGCTGTTAGCCCGTACTCATACCGTACGGGTGATTTTTGCAAGATAACGTGGCTGATCTGGATTCAGCCCTCGGGCTTCAGACAAGCGGGCGGCCATCAGATAAAAGCTCTGAATGGCGAGTAGTGGGTCCAGCACTTCATCGTCGGCGGTGGTCAAAGTCAGATCACGATCCGCAATATTGCCAGGCGCTGCCAACAGGACGCGGGCGCCTCGCTCGCGCATCTCGCGCGCCAACGCGATCAGTCCATCTTGCTCTGGACTTCGTGGGGCAAAGATCAGCAGCGGATAGCCTTCGTCGATCAGCTCCATGGGACCATGTTTGATTTCGGCGCTGCTAAACGCTTCTGCCTGCAAGGCACAGGTCTCTTTGAATTTGAGTGCGGCCTCCAGCGCGATGGCAAACCCCAGGCCGCGACCAACCACCATGATGCGGTCGGCATTCACCAAGGTATCCACCGCCATGGACCAGTCTTGGCATGTCGCCTGTTGCAGACGGTCTGGCAAGCTGCGCAGGGCGGCCAATAACGCCGGGTCACCCTGCCAATGGGCAATTAAACGTGCCACAGCCGACAGCGAAGCAATATAACTCTTGGTAGCGGCAATGCTTTTTTCTTGCCCTGCGCATAGCGGTACCACCCAATCACAACATGCGGCCAGCGGCGATGCATCCTGATTGACCAGCGCCACGGTAACCGCGCCTGAGCGCCCCAGTGCGCCCATGGTTTCGACTAAGTCAGGGCTTTGACCAGATTGTGATAGCGCAACCGCTAACTGACCAGCCACGTTCAAGGGGGCATGGTGCAAGGTCACCAGAGACATGGGCAGGGACACGACCGGCACCCCCAGTCGCTGCATGGCGAGATAGGCAAAGTAGTTGGCGGCATGGTCTGAGCTGCCTCGGGCGACCGTCAGCGCGAGTTGCGGCGGTTGCCGTGCCAGCAGGCTGGCAAGCTTGGACAGGTGTTGATCTGCGTAACCTTGTTGCGCCGCCACGGCCTGTGCCGCACTTTGCGCCTCTTCAAGCATCAGTGAGGACAATAGATTCTCCTTCGACATACACTTGCGTCAGGTTTAAATCGGCATCTAATACCACGACATCGGCCCAACTGCCTGGAGCCAGGCGGCCGCGCTCGGATTGATTCAAATAATCAGCCGGATTCTTTGACAGGCGATTAGAGGCATCAGCCAGATCCAGACCGATTGACACTAGATTCTTCAGTGCCTGGTCCATGGTCAGGATGCTACCGGCCAGGGTGCCATCGGCTAAGCGCACCCCCCCCAGGCATTTGGTTACTTGGTGAGAGCCAAGGGTGTATTGGCCATCCGGCATACCGGCGGCAGCGGTTGAATCCGTCACACAGTAGAGCCGTGGAATCGCACGCAACGCCACCTGCATCGCTCCAGGATGGATGTGCAACAGATCGGGAATCAGCTCGGCATATTCGGCATGTGCCAGCGCGGCCCCGGCCATCCCAGGTGCGCGGTGATGCAGCCCGGTCATGGCATTAAACAAATGGGTAAACCCAGCGGCACCGTGTGCCAGCGCGGCAACTCCGTCTTCGTAACTCCCCAGGGTGTGTCCCACCTGAACCTTGATGCCGCGTGCGCTTAAAGCAGAAATAATCTCCAGGTGTCCGGGGATTTCCGGTGCAATGGTTAAGAGCAGAATCGGCGCCAGCTGGTTAAGTGCATCAAAATCGGCAAGCACCGCCTGACAGGTATTATCGGGCTGCGCACCCAGCTTGCCCCGGTTGATATAGGGGCCTTCCAGATGCACCCCCAGCACCCGAGCCCCCCCTTCGGTGCGCTGGGCACAGGCAGGGCTCAGATCAATCAGCGCGCGCTTGATATCCTCCATTGGCGCCGTCATGGTCGTCGCCAACAGCGACGTGGTTCCATGGCGCGCATGCAAGCGGGCCATGGTATGCACCGCCCCACCACCCTGCATGGTGTCGGCACCGCCGCCGCCATGCACATGCAGGTCGATAAATCCCGGCAGAATATACGGCAGGGTTTCTCCCGGCCGAAACACCGCGCTTTGTATTGCGTGTATTCGCTGGTCAAAATCTAGAACACCGTTCATCCAGCCGGTCGGCGTTAAGATACGTCCACGCAGTTGCTTAAATTGGGTCATCGTTTTAGCTCGGCGACAAAATCGTAATAATCGTTACGACAATAGGTATCGGTCAGCTCAATGGCATGGTTGTGCGCGTCATAGCCAATCCGCGACATCATCAACATCGCCTCACCGGACGGAATTCTGGCCAGCTGCGCCAATTCGACCGTGGCATTGATAGCGCGCACATGTTGCAAAGCACGCACCACAGAATGCCCCTGCAAATCGAGATAGGCGTACAGAGAATTTTCTATAGCGAACGGGTCGGGCAGATAAACCGATGGCAAGGTACTGAATTCAATTGCCATCACTTCGCCATCGGCCAGCCGCTGGCGTTTGAGATGGCAGACTTCGGCATGCGGCGACAGACCCAGGCGAATGGCTTCATCAGCGGTAGAGGGGGCACACGAACGGCTTAACCACACCGATCCTGGTTTGAACCCTTTAGCGGTGAGCATTTCACTAAAGCCGGTCAAACGGGATAGCGGTTGTTCCAAACGTGGGGTAATAAAGGTACCGGAGCCATGACGACGGGTAATCAGACCTTGCTGCAGCAATATATCCAGCGCCTTGCGCGCGGTAACCCGTGAAATAGCCAGCGCATCGCAAAACGAACGCTCAGAGGGCAATGCCTCACTGGCTTGCCACCAACCCGCATGAATCGCCGCGCTCAACTTCTGCGCCAATTGCAAATACAGTGGGGTAGCAGCGCTATCATCAAGCGTCAGGGCCTTCCAGCGATTTTGCATCTCGACCCTCTCCAGCAGACTATGCGCTGAAGCTAATACCACTTAGATACCACGTCAATACCAATTTATTATAATTGGCAATTCATACAACATATTGCATGGCAACATTGGTCCGAATTCTCAGCGCATGGGCGCGTCAATCAGCCCAGAAGGCTTGACGTTATCGGTTTAACGCCGCCAGGCGAGCAGCAGAACCGCCGAGACAATCACCGCCATACCACACCATTCCTGCACCCCCACATGTTCACCTAACAGGCTCATGCCAAGTAGCACAGCGATCACTGGATTAACATAGGCATAGCTGGTGGCAGCCGCCGGACTGACATTGGACAGCAGGTAAAGGTAAGCGGTATAGGCAATGATCGAGCCAAACACCACCAAGTAAAGCAGCGCAAGCCAGCCTGCAGTGCTGGGCATGGCGCTCAAGCGTTCTCCATACAACACACTGCCCAGCAGCAACTCAGCCCCACCGGTCAGCATCATCACCGCGCTCGACATCAGGCCCTTGGGTTGAGGGACTCTCTTACCCAGGGCAGAACCCAATGCCCAACCCGCGCAGGCTAACAATAACAATACCGCACCGCGTGGGCTGGCAGACAAGTTAGCCCCCAGATTCAAAATGCCGATGCCGCAAAACCCCAGCGCCAGAGCCAGCCATTCTTTCACCTGACTGCGCTGCCCCATCAAACGGGCAAACAGCGTGGTAAACAAAGGCACAGTCGCCACCATCAGCGCGGCAATCCCAGAAGAGACTTCGGTTTCTGCCATGGTTACCAGGCCATTACCAATCGCAGGCATCAACAAACCTAACAACGCAGCACCCGCCACCTCCCGCCGGGTTGGATTCGCTTGACCACGGAATTTAACCCAGGCGAACAATACCCCCCCAGCCAACATAAAACGCACACCCGCCATCATCAGCGGCGGCCAAGAGCCAACGCCAATGCGAATGGCAAAATAAGTCGACCCCCAAATAACATACAGGGCAAAAAATGAGGCAATAATTGGAAAACGTTTTGCAGACATGAAGGGGAGCCGAAGGGAGAGAACGGCTAGTTTATTAGACCAGTCGTCTCAATACAATTGAATCTGTCCGAAAATGAAGGGCTGCTCAGCTTAGAGCCAGTGGGGTGTCTTATACCGCGAGGCAAAACGTCTACATCGTATCCCAGCAGTTGCTGGCATAGCATGGTTGAAAATCCCCATCGGCCCGCGCCGTCCGAGGGAAGCTTGCCGAGGTTTTAAAGGGCCGTCTGTTTGAGTCGGTCGCGTTAGCGAACGACGAGTTACGGCACTGCCTCGGCAAGCTTTTCTCGGACGGATTCGAGCGGGGCTTCGGGGCCGTGTTTTCTTTGAATACTTTCTTTTTTCGGTAAAAAAGAAAGTATTTCGCCCGCCGGGCGAGACCGGCTCCAAATCATCATCCGCGCAGCGGATTCCAAAGCCATTTGGCCAAGAGCCAAAGCCCGTCAGAATAAACCACAAACACTTTCAGAATTTCCAACAACCACGCTCTATTGTCAGTCGTGAGCCTACTAGATAACCTGGGATCTGCGGCAGAGAAAACCGCAAACAGCGCGAGCCAGGAGTGCTACCAACACCCCAAGCTCGCTAACCGTACCAACTATAAGCATAGGAGTAGTTAGCATGGCTGAGAAGCATAGTAATGCAATCCACCGCATCCCTTCAAACCCGCCCCTCCACCAACAACAGCTGTTTTCGCTGATTTCCGTGTTGTGCCCCCCGCGTCGGAGTAGTAGAGATTCTGATGTTTGCCAATTAATCGTCGATAGCCGCCTACACTGGGCAGTCGAACCGATTGATGGCGAATCATCATGGCTATACCTGCCTGACGCCGCATACGTACGGAAAATCGCAGGCTGCATGGTGCTGACCATCGACTAGGGCCCAACCGGAGACAGGGGCCGCAAGGCCCCTGACCGAAGATACGCCTAGCGTGTCGCCAAGCGCTGCAGGATGTTGGAAAATTCTTCCATATAAGAATCAAACCGCGTAGCCAGACGATCAACATCCGTGGCAAAACGGTTATAGGCAATCACCGCCGGAATCGCCGCGAACAGACCAATTGCAGTGGCAATCAGCGCTTCGGCAATCCCTGGTGCTACCGTTGATAGCGTTGCCTGGCCCGCGTTACCCAGGCCAATGAAGGCATGCATGATGCCCCATACCGTACCAAACAAACCCACATAAGGGCTCACCGAACCAACCGTTGCCAGAAATGAAGTATGGCGATCGAGGACTTCCAGTTCACGTTGCGCGGCGGCACGCATGGCACGGCGTGAGCCCGCCATGATATCTGACAATTCAGTACCGCTACGGTCGCGCAATTTCAAAAACTCGGCAAACCCTGATTGGAAAATACATTCCATCCCAGTGCGGCTCTGGCGGCGGGTGGCCTCTTCGTAGAGGCGGTTCAGATCGGTGCCACTCCAGAATATCCGTTCAAATTCGTCGCTGGCGCGGCGTGCTGCTTTTAGCACAAAGGTTTTATTAAAGATGAGCGCCCACGAAAGAATCGAGGTAAAAATCAGGCCGGCCATCACCAGTTGAACCACCAGACTGGCATTCAGGATCAGCGAAATAAGCGAAATCGGTTGCACGGTATTTCCTTGGTTGAACTTGCTAACGAGCCTAACGCAACACCCGCCCCGAAGCCAGATCAATAATGGTTGAAGGCTTACGCCGTTTGCCAATCCGTCCTGGCAGCACCAGTACGCGCGAACCAAACGCACGCTGGCATTCTCGTGTGGTACGTAACGATTTTTGACCGGCGCGATTTGCCGAGGTCGACACCAATGCAGTACCGAGTGCCCGGCACAAATCGGCGGCAGGTCCATGAGCGGTCACGCGCACGGCTATTTTGTCATGGTGACCGCGTAGCGCGGGCGCAACCCTTCGACTCGCAGGTAGCAGAAAGGTGTAATGACCAGGCCAGTAGCGTGCAAGTTCCGCAAGCTGCTCCTCGGTCAACGGACAAATCAGTCCACGCAGTTGCGCAATATCGGCCGCAATGACAATTAAGCCCTTGTGATTTGGGCGTGCTTTGATGGCCAGAACACGCTCCAGTGCGCGCACATTGCGCGGATCACACCCCAGACCAAAACAAGACTCTGTCGGATAAGCAATAACCCCGCCTTGCCTCAAACGTGCACGCGCCTGACGCAATAAGCCAACCTTTGGTAAAGCCATGAAAGACATATCACAACGATTCGGGTAGAAATACAGATGAGTATTGTACCCCGAAGCCAGCAGAATCGCGTTTATTCAACCGAATAACGCGCCTGTACCCGAGCGATGAAACCGTCGCGCCGCATGCCCTGCAGCGCATCATTTAATTGGTGGATGGTGTTGTCTGGTAAGCCTCGATTACAGGCCAGATAAAGAAACACCGTATTAAACATCAGCACCTGTTTCAGGTTCGTCAGTTTATTTTGATTGATCAGGTAGTGACCTCGATATTGGCTACTGGCCCAAAAATCAATTCGGCCTAATGCCAGTTTACGGGGGTTCAAGTCGTCGTTTGGTGTCAGTTCTACATTAAAACCTTGTGCGATCAAGTACTGAGATTCGGCATCGCCACTATAGCCACCGATCTTAAAACGGCGTGTATTTTCTAGTGTGAGAATATTTTTAGGACTTTGTGGCCCGGCGTAGAGGACCCAGACATTTTCGACCAATGGCCCAACCCATTTGAATTGATGCTCGCGATTATCAGTACGGGTGGTGGAGTACACACAGCTATTGGGATAGAGCACAGCAGAATTGAACGCACGCATCCAGGGAACCAGATCAAGCTGATAGAGAAACCCGGAACGCGCAAACATCTCGCGGACAATTTCTGTCGATAATCCGCCAACCTTGCCTTTGGCATCGATCATATTGTACGGGGGATAATCTTCGGTCAGCAGATGGATGCCGCCTTGCGCATAAGACGTCGAGAGCCAGCAGCATGAGAACACCATCATGCATTTCTGCCAGATCTTCATCGTGCCCCCCCTCCTCAACAACCACTCTCAACACTTTAATATAGTTGAACTGAGAATAAGGTAAACAGATCTGTAGCCTGATGATTTCAAAGAAAAATAAAAGAAAATATATACAAAAAAAATCGACGCCCCGCCGGGAGATGCAAAAAGCATAACCCGGCGATGGCGTTAGGAGCCAGGCGGCTTCTAGTGCCGACGGATCAGCCCGCGTGCACCAATATCGCGGCGTAATTGCATGCCGGAAAACTGAATTTGATCCGCTACAGAATAAGCCCGTGTCTGGGCCATACGTACGCTGTCACCCAAACCAACGGCGCACAGCACACGACCTCCACTGGTCACGACTCGCCCAGTGTCATCCAGGGTAGTGCCGGCATGAAACACAATACTATCGTCGGTTTCTGCTGGAATGCCGCTGATCAGATCTCCAGAGCGTGGCGCTTCTGGATAGCCCGCCGCCGCCAGCACCACCCCCAGCGCAACGCGTCGATCCCACTGCGCCTCAACCTGATCGAGGGTGCCACGTACACCATGGTCTAGCAGCACGGTGAAGTCTGACTTCAAGCGCGCCATAATTGGCTGGGTTTCCGGGTCACCCATGCGGCAGTTGAACTCAATGGTAAAGGGGTTTCCCTTTGCATCGATCATCAAACCAGCATAGAGAAAACCAGTATAGGGATGTCCATCCATCTTCATGCCACGCACGGTTGGCAGAATGATTTCACGCATTACACGGGCATGGACTTCTGGCGTCACCACGGGCGCAGGGCTGTAAGCGCCCATCCCCCCGGTATTCGGGCCTTGGTCATGATCTTTCAAGCGCTTGTGATCCTGGCTGGTCGCCAGTGCCAGCACATGTTCGCCATCGACCATGACAATGAAACTGGCCTCTTCGCCTTGAAGAAAATCTTCAATCACCACGCGGGCACCTGCATCGCCCATTTTGTTATCCACCAACATCATGTCGATCGCCTGATGCGCTTCATCAATGCTCTGCGCGACCACCACCCCTTTGCCAGCAGCCAGGCCGTCCGCCTTGATAACGATCGGAGCGCCTTTGGTATTGATATAGGCATGGGCAGCCGGGGCATCAGAGAAGGTCTGATACGCGGCAGTTGGAATCTCATGACGTTGCATAAACGCTTTGGCAAAGTCTTTGGAGCTTTCCAGTTGTGCAGCAAACTGGGTCGGCCCGAAAATCTTCAGGCCTTCGGCGCGAAAGGCATCGACGACTCCTGCGGCCAAAGGCGCTTCAGGGCCAACGACCGTCAGTTCAACTTTTTCGCGCTTCACGAATTCGACCAATCCGGGGATATCAGTAATGGCCACATTGGTCAAATCAGAATCATGCTGAGTACCCGCATTGCCAGGAGCCACGAATACCTTGGAAACACGCAGCGACTTGGCGATGCGCCATGCCATGGCATGTTCGCGGCCACCGTTACCGATAACCATCACTTTCATACTGAATTTTCCTTGAGTCCGATATGGATATTCCAGACGCGGTAGGGATGCCGGTGCTGAAAAAGTGGTTGTATCATAGCGCGCGCGCCGGGCTTTCGCACGGGCGCGCGCAAATTCATTGCTTAATGGCGGAAATGGCGACAGCCGGTCAACACCATGGCAATGCCGTGTTCATTGGCTGCGGCAATCACTTCCGGGTCACGGACAGAGCCCCCGGGTTGAATGATCGCCGTGATGCCTTGCGCGGCAATCACATCGACGCCATCACGGAACGGGAAGAAGGCATCTGAAGCGGCAGCAGCCCCCTTCAGCCCCAGTCCTGCGTCTTCGGCCTTACGTGCGGCAATGCGGGTCGAATCAACGCGGCTCATCTGCCCCGCACCAATCCCGGCCGTTTGTCCATTTTTGGCAAACACGATAGCGTTGGATTTAACGTACTTGGCCACACGCCAAGCAAACAACATATCGGCCATTTCTTGCTCGCTCGGCGCACGGCTGGTGACGACAGTCAGTTCGGACTGTTGCACATTGCGCACATCCGGCGACTGTATCAGCAATCCGCCACCGACCCGCTTGAGTTCAAAGCGGTTGGCTCTGGTTTTTAGCGGCACTTCAAGCACCCGTACATTTTTCTTAGCCGCGATCAGCGCTTTGGCTGGTGCACTAAACGATGGTGCGATCAGTACTTCGAGGAACTGGCCGGTTACCGCTTCTACGGTTTCTTGGTCGACTTCACAGTTGAAGGCAATAATTCCGCCAAATGCCGAGGTGCTATCGGTGGCAAAAGCTAGGCGATAAGCAGCAAGCGGCGTATCAGCGACCGCCACACCACATGGATTGGCATGTTTGACGATGACGCAGGCTGGTGCATCAAAGGTTTTGACGGCTTCCCAGGCGGCATCTGCATCGCCAATATTATTGAAGGATAGTTCTTTGCCCTGCAGTTGCTGGTAGTGCGCAATCGAGCCCTCTGCGGGGACTAGATCACGATAAAAAGCAGCCGACTGATGTGGATTTTCGCCATAGCGCATGTCTTGCACTTTGGTGAACTGCATGTTCAGCCGATTAGGAAACAGCGAGCGTTCCATCTTGCCGCCAGGCTCACCCTCGACCAAGGCGGTGAGGTAGTTTGAAATCGCACCATCATAGGCAGCCGTATGGGTAAAGGCTTTTTTGGCTAGCGCAAAGCGTGTGGCGCGCGATAGCCCCGCATGATTCGCACGCATTTCTTTCACTAAAGTTGGATAGTCACTGACATCGGTGACGACGGCAACATGTGCCCAATTTTTAGCAGCAGAACGCACCATGGTCGGACCGCCAATATCAATGTTTTCAATCGCGTCTTCCAACGTGCACTCAGGCTTGGCAATAGTCGCTTCAAACGGATACAGGTTGACACACACCAGATCAATGGTCTTGATGCCATGCTCAGCCATTTTCGCCATATGTTCAGGCAGATCTCTTCGGCCAAGAATACCGCCATGCACTTTGGGATGCAGGGTCTTCACGCGTCCGTCGAGCATTTCCGGAAAACCGGTATAGTCTGACACCTCGGTCACTTCAACACCCGCCTCAGCCAGCAGTTTGGCGGTGCCACCCGTCGATAAAATCTTTACCCCCATAGACGTAAGTGCCTCTGCAAACTCAAGCACACCGGTCTTGTCGGATACACTGATCAACGCACGTTCTATTTTGGTCATAATATTTGCGCCATATAAATAGACAAAAACAAAAAAAGACCGCCCTTATCAGGGCGGTCTTTATCTTCATATCAAATCATAGGACTTCATTTTTTTCCGCAGCGTGTTACGGTTTAACCCCAGTAACTCCGCCGCCTTAGTCTGATTTCCCTCGGTGTGTATGAGCACCACCTCGATCAACGGTCGTTCCACACAAGCTAGGACCATATTATAGATTGCACAAGGTGCTTCTCCATCTAAATCCTGAAAATATCGCTCCATCGCCTGTCTTACAGACTGAGAAATATGGTCGTTATCTTGAATGGTTTGTGTCTTCATAGACTGTTGCTCTTGTTGTTCAGGCCAGTGATCCCTGGCCATGCATGTCATACACCAGCCGTTCTGACGCATTGGCCAATCCTGCAAAATAACGGCTGACCAGTGCACGCTGTTCTGTTGTGTTCTCAATCTGAACCATCGCTTGGCGAAAGGGGTCTGCCCCTCTCAAGCCGCGTGTGGTCCAGCCAATGTGTTTGCGGGCAATACGACAGCCCGAATACTCACCGTAAAATCCGTATAAATCGTCCAGATGCTCAAGCATCATTTGGTGTATTTCATCAACGCGGGGCGGTAACAAACATTCACCATGCTCTAGGAAATGCAGCATCTCGCGAAAAATCCACGGCCGTCCCTGCGCTGCTCGGCCAATCATCACCGCATCCGCACCGGTATAGTCCAGAACCTGACGGGCTTTTTGCGGCGTATCGATGTCTCCATTGGCAATCAGTGGAATCGTCACACTTTGCTTGACCGCCCGAATGGTGTCGTACTCGGCCTCCCCCAGGTACATATCACTGCGGGTGCGACCATGCAGCGCCAGTGCTGCAATACCACAGTCTTCAGCTAGACGTGCAATGCGCAAAGCATTGCGCTCTTCTGGGCTCCATCCGGTTCGCGTCTTCAATGTCACCGGCACATCAACAGCTCGCACCACCGCATCCAGTATCCGCCCCACCAGCGCTTCGTCGCGCAACAATGCAGAGCCTGCAGCAACATTGCACACTTTCTTGACCGGGCACCCCATGTTGATATCGATAATCTGTGCGCCACGGTCCACATTTAAACGCGCTGCCTCCGCCATCTGCTGCGGGTCCGAACCGGCAATCTGCACCGAAATGGGTTCAACCTCGCCACAATGATCGGCCCGATGCATGGTTTTAGCGCGCGCCAAAAGAGCTGGGTTCGAGGTAATCATCTCAGACACAGCCAATGCCGCGCCCATTCTTTTACACAACATCCTGAATGGTCTATCGGTTACGCCAGCCATGGGCGCTACTATCAGCTGGTTCTTTAGCTGGTATGGACCTATTCGCATGTTTTTCAAAGGTATTACTGGCAGGAGGGCGGCCATTGTAATGCTTTTCCCTCTGTGGGTAAAAGACATTTTGCTTATTTTTTGCGCAGTATTGATAGCAGAAAAAAATTGGACAAATAGTATGAAGGGTGGGAAGTCAGCCGATAAGCCGGGTTTTGTCGTTGGACAGTCATTCATCTAGGCCTGCCGTTACCAGCAGGCTCAAGCAACCTACCCGGGTGCAACGCGAGCCACGTTAGCGCACCCCTATTTGGTCTTGCTCCGGATGGGGTTTAGCCTGCCGTCCGTGTTACCACGTCCGCGGTGTGCTCTTACCACACCTTTTCACCCTTACCTGATCCCCTCTTGCGAAGGGCCATCGGCGGTTCAGCTCTCTGTTCCACTTTCCATCGCCTCACGACGTCCGGCCGTTAGCCGGCATCCTGCTCTATGGAGCCCGGACTTTCCTCCCCGCCAGCCTCAACCGACCCCGAAGGGACCGCTGAAAACCAGCGCGGCGACTGCCTGTCTGACTTCCCGCTGCGGATTCTACCAGAGTTGCGCCTAGGGCGACGGGATCTCTCGGGTTTTTTGTAACAGCGGCACAAACACCAGAATCGCTGTTTTTCGCCGAGATACTGGCATATCACTATATACTGGTGCTTCGCTTCGGAGAAAAGGGTATGGAGCACAATCAAACCAGATTGTCCCGTCTTCAGCTATTTGGCACGCTTTTGATCGTCTTCATCGTTGCCATTAGCATGTCAGGTTATTTCCTGGTGCTGCATTGGCGTGACTTTTCCAGCCGTCAGCATGCTGTTGCCGCTCAATCTGCAGCGCGCGCCCACGAACGACTCAAAGCCGATAGCGACCAAACTGTGCTCATGCTCGGTTCATTACGCGAGCGTGCCAGCTCCACACTAAAACAGCGGGTTCGCGAACAAACTGATCAAGCTTACGGTATTGCCCAATCGATCTGGCAGCGTGAACGCGGCCAGCGCTCTGACGCTGAGATCGGGCGCTTGATCGTCGAAACCCTGCGTCCGCTGCGCTATCACAATGGCCAAAACTACTATTTCATCACCACCTTATCGGGTCAGTCGATATTACAGCCAATCCAGAGCGCCAAAGAAGGCCATAGCGCCCTGAAATTAAAAGACGATACCGGCCGCTATGTGGTGCGCAACTTGATTGCGGCGGCCAAAACGCCAGAGGGCCGTGGCTATAGTTACTACCGTTGGACCCTGCCTGGCAGCACGCAGATGATGGACAAGATTGCCTATGTCCGTCGGTTTGCTCCATTGAATTGGGTCATCGGCACCGGCGAATATGTTCCATTTGCCGATCAGGATTTACAGCGCCAGGGTTTAGGATTATTGGCACAATTGCAGCAAAATTCGCACGGCAATTTTATTGTACTAGACCCAAACGGTGTACTACTCATGTACCCACCATCGCCCTCGATGGCTGGACAACATTATCTGTCGCTACCACCTCACATGCGTAGCGCCATCGTTACCATGCTCGCGCGCGGCAATGAGAGTGGGTTCATGGAGTACGACATTCAGGGCATTCACTATCTGGCTTATGTGCGCAAACTGCCAGGTTGGGACTGGATGCTGTCGACCAGCCTGCCAATGCAGCAGCTCATCGATAGCAACCGCTCCGCCCAGAAAGAACTATACGATGCGCTCTACCAGCGCATTACCGCCACCTTACTGATGACGTTGGCAGCGCTATGTGCCGCTGGGGTGTTTTCATGGATTTTCATGCGCTGGATGAATGCGCTGATTGCCCGCTACCGTGATGATCTGGGAACCAGCCACCAGGAACTCAAACAACAATCGCGTGAATTATTGTTGTCTCGCTTCATGATGGACAACGCGTCAGAAATCGTCTGCCTGATGGATCAGCATGCACGCCTCGCCTACCAAAATGAAATGGCGCAGAGGTTTCTTGGTGAACTGGGCCATCAACGTGACCAGAATCTGGCAACCCTGTTCCAGTCATTTGATCGGCTGCCGCAAACCTATCAGGTCACCCTGCCGGGGGACGATCAACAGCGCACCCTGGAAGTAACCCAAAACGGCATCGAATACGATGGGGAGCATTACCGCTCAATCACGGCACGTGATATTACTGAGCGGGTACGCGCAGATAAAGAATTGCGTCTGGCTGCCCGAGTGTTTGAGACCAGCACCGAAGCGATTCTGATTGCGGACAGTCAGAACCGTATTCTGACTGTGAACCAGTCATTTTTAGACACCACTGGCTACAGCGAATCTGACGTGGTGGGGCAAACGCCCTCGCTGTTGGCATCAGGACGGCATTCGCGCAATTTCTACGATGAAATGTGGAAAATTTTGCGCGAGCATGGCGAATGGACTGGCGAAATCTGGAACCGCCGCAAAAACGGTGACATTTACCCTGAGTGGTTAACCATCAGTGTTCTGGCCGATGAGCACGGCAAAGTAAGCCAGTATGTGGCAATGTTCACCGAGATTTCTAAACGTCGACATCAAGAAGTTCAGGTTCGCCACCAGTCAGAAATTGATTTTCTGACCGATCTTCCCAACCGGGCCTTGATCAATGACCGGCTTCAGCAGGAAATTCGCACAGCAGAAACAGACGGTAGTGAATTAGCGGTTTTGTTTATTGACCTGGATAACTTTAAGAACGTCAACGACACCTTGGGGCACCATTTGGGAGATGCCCTGTTAAAGGATGTCGGACGCAGGCTCACCCAGACACTCAGCGACATTGAAACCGTGGGGCGTACTGGCGGTGATGAGTTCATTTTAATTTTGCCACACCTCAAAAAACATGATGACGCGGCTCAAGTCGCCAGCCGTGTTTTGCTCTCGTTGCAGCAAGCCTTTGTGCTATCCGGACATTCGCTAAAAATATCCTGCAGTATCGGTATCAGTCTGTTCCCTCAAGACGGTCACGATCTGCCTGGATTACTGATGAGTGCAGACCTGGCGATGTACCATGCCAAGGCAAGCGGCAGAAATACTTACCGGTTCTACTCAAGCCAGATGAGCACACAATTCAACGAGCGTCTGTTACTGGAATCACGGCTGCGTGATGCGCTGGACAATAACCAACTTTCGTTAATGTATCAGCCGCTGTATTCCATTGATGGGCGCACATTAATTGGCTGTGAAGCGCTGTTGTGCTGGCACCATGAGGAACTTGGTTTTATTGCGCCCGAGCGCTTTATTCCTGTCGCCGAAGAAACCGGTTTGATTGAAAGAATCGGAGCGCTGGTACTGGAGCACACCTGTAGCCAGATTGCTTCTTGGCAACAGCAAAACATCAACGTTTTACCGGTAGCGGTGAATGTCACGGCCACGCAACTGGCACGCCCCAGTCTGGTCGATGATATTCGTGCAGCGCTGGCCAAACACCAATTATCCGGCGACTTACTAGAACTGGAAATGAACGAAGACGCGCTGATGGCTAATCCGGCGCAAGCCATGTCGCTGTTGGATCGCATTCGCGCCTGTGGGGTGAGACTGGCGATTGATGATTATGGGATGGGCTTCTCAAGCCCGGCACACCTGAAGCGGTTTGCTCCCGAGGCAATCAAAATCAACGCTTCCTTCATTGAAGGTCTGCCGCAGGACAGCGAGCATGCTGCGATTGTGTCGTCCATTATCCATTTGGCCGATGCAATGCATATTCCAACCATAGCCGAAGGGGTTGAGACCGAGGCGCAGCGACAATCTCTGGAACGGATGGGCTGCAAGGGATTCCAGGGATTTCTGGCCGGGGCGCCACAGTCGGCCGAAGGCATGGGACAGTTACTGACCAAACAGCGCGCCGCTGGCGCATCAATCGAACCGTAGGGTATAGCGCGACTCGGCCGCAGCAGCCGTGCCGACATGGAGCACCACGGACCATTTGCTGGTCAGTTGATACATCAATTTGACGGCTTGCTGCGAACTAGTCAGCCCATACTCGTAGCCCAAATAGAAAGTTTGTGTCAGTTGCTTGCCCACGGTGAGTACCTGTTCAGCAGGGCTCACGGTGCCATTCAACGCAGTGCGACTCTCTCGGCGCGCCATCCCCAAATCGTCAAACAAGCCAAGCTGCTGATTCAATTTCCCGGCCGCCATGCTGCTCGCCGCTAATGCTAGAAAATTACTGTCTTGTGCGTTATCGCTGGCTGCGTGCCCTAAAACCAACCAAGACAACTTGTCGCGCTCGCTCATGGATTCATTGGCAATTAATTGCAGCTTAGGCGCGTCAACCGACCCCAACACATCAACGCCAGCCCCCACGGTCGATAGATGGCGCCGCGCACGCACATTCAGGTTCGGATTAGCCAAGGGGCCAACAAAGGTAATGGTCCCCGACTCGATATCCAGTTCCTGACCATAGGCCTTGTAGCTTCCCTTGACGATTCTGACCTGGCCGCGCGCACTGGGTGCCATGCCTGGATGCGCTTTCACTTCGACCTGCCCAGATAGTTCGACCTTCAAACCTTGGCCGTTAAACACAAAGTGCTGTCCCAAGTCGAGCGTCAGCGCCACCGACAACGGTAGCCGCGAAATAGCAGAGGCCTCAGGTGGCGCCCGGCCAACGACCATTACATCGTCCGAAAGTGCGGGGGTCCCTTCTTTGGGCAGCGACAGACGCCCTTGATCAGCCCGGATCTTTCCGGTCAGGGTAATCAATCGGTCGGTGACTGACAGTACCCCTTGGCCACTCACCACCAGGCGTCGGTCAGCACGGTCATACACACTAAAGTGTTGGATATCCACCTTGATCGCAGCAGTCGGCGTGCGGCCGCTAAAATCGACATAGCCTTGTGCCTGAATTTCTCCTCCGCTAGCAGCAAAGTGCAGGCGGTCAAAAATCAAACGCCGTCCTTCAAGATGTGCGCTCATATCCCCTCCAGACAAACGCACTCCGGTTTTGCGATCCTGCCACAACAACTGATGTCCGATAATCGGGCCGCGCGCATTGGGGTGAGACAACGGTCCAGCCACCGACACCGAGGCCGACACGCCGCCCCCCATCACCGACTCGCCCCCGGTCATGGCAGCAAGCTTGGCAAGATCAGGGATCTCAAGCTGAAACTTGGCAACTAGTGGGGTGTTAACCCCCAGTTTTTGCGGCAAGGCAGATAACACTCCCTGTCCGGCAACGCGTCCCAGACGCGAGTCAATTTTCAGATCAAAGCGGGTACGTCCCGCCCCCCAGTCAAATGCCGCATGCATTTGATTCAAACCGATGGCCTGTGGACCTTGTGCGGTTTCCAACGCGGCATCGCCAGCACGGCGATTCAGCGTCACACTGCCATGGCCATCGGCCGCAAGATCCCAGGCAGCATCGACGATGAGATTCTGGGTTAACGGCAGGGCTAGCCAAGGTTTCAGGAGCGCCAGGTTAATGCCCTCTGCCCGCCCGGTGCTTTTAATGGCGCCATTCGCCTGCCGCGTCAGGCCAGCCAGCGCGACCTGTCCACCGGCAATGCTAAACCGCCCACTTCCCAGCACTAAACGCTGGCTGCCAAGTTCCAGCGCCAGCGGTGTCAGTAAATTGACCGTAGGCGCACCACTCAGTGCAGCACGCTGTAATACACCGCGCCAGACCGGCTCGCGTGCCCCCCAACCACCCAATGCTTGCAGGGTGAGATGATACGGTTGTGCCGCTAAGGTCAGGCTGCTCTGAAGATCAATACTGTGGCGCGCTCGGCTGCCGCTGACTCGCGCACGCAATGAGGCCTGCTTGATTCCCCCTCCGTCTACACCATCAGCAGATAGCAGCAAATTAAATGGGCCGTTTACCCCTGCGCGTAACACGCCATCAAGACTGAGCGCTTGTGCACTGATCAGTCCAGGCAGATGTAGTTTTTGGGCTTTGAGATTCGCCACCAACTCCGGCGCAGCTGGCACACCAGCTAAATCCAGCCGGCCTTTTAGCGTGCCACCAAAGCCAAACCCCAGCGCCGACAGCGCAGGGGCATCAAGAATCAGTTGCAGGCGATCGCCTGGTGCACCATAGGCACCATGTGCGAGTACGTGGTTCCCTGCCAGATTCAGGTTAGCGGAGGCCCGAGCCAAACGCTGTCGTGCCCACTCCAGGTCCAGCGCACCACTGAGGGGAGCGCCAGATAAGCGGCTAGGACCAAATTTTAGATTAAGCACTGCACGTGGCGCAGCAGTAAGGGAGCCCTGACTGGACAACTCCGCGTTGATATCGCCGGCTGGCCAACCAGAACGCAGTTGAGATGGATCGGCATGCATCAATTTTCCGTGCAAATTAAACTGACGTTTGCCGTCCAGCGCGCCACTCAGACTCAGGCTCCCCTTACCCGCACTGAGTAGTAGTTTTTGCACCCGCACTGACAAGTCAGGCGCATCCCGGTTCAGCGTCAGGTCGGCATCGGCACGCAATACGCGGCCATTAAGCTGGGTGACCAGTCTTGGCGACGCCATGCTGCCGCTCAACTCGGCATGGCCACTGAGGGTGTCGTTAGGCGCGCCAGCATCCAGCGCTTGCAGGGCAATGCCAGATAATTGGGCACGCAAGGCGAGTCGATCTTTTTGTAGGTTCCCGGTCAGACTGATCTGTCCTTTAGCTAATTGCACAGAGGACGAAGCCAGCTTGAGGGTGGTGCCATCGGTTGAAAATTGGGTACTCAGGCTACGCAATGGCAGGCGGTGCTGAGACCATGGGCCGGTCAATTGATTGCGGACATTAATTTCGCCGGTTGCGCCGCCGCGTAGATCTGGTTGGATATGGGCAGTCACGTCGAACGCCGCCTGGGGCCAAGCAGCAAATAGCGTATGTGGGTCAACCCCTGCTGCATGCAGATTCAAGCGCTGAATCCGCTGAAAGGGCTGTGGATCGAATGGGGCAAACTCGCCATCCATCTCTACACTGACGGTGGAGGCACGTACCGTGCCCTTTAGTTGCATGCGCTGTAGGCTACCGTGCACGCCAAGATCGGCTAAGCCGCCCTCCGTCTCAAGGTGAACGGCGCCAGCCAAAGCAAAGGGTGCGCGCTCAGCGATGCTGATTTGACCGCGCATGCGCGCGGTGGGCAGTTGCATTTGTTGCAGGGTGATTTGATGCTGCTGATGGCTATAGCGATAGCGCGCATACAGCTCGTAGGCATTGATGCCCGCAGCATCAATCGTCACCCCCTCGATATGCAAACGCTCAATCTTGATATCCAGCGGTAACGAGAGGCTAGTGGGCAGACTCGGCCACGGCGTGGCGGGTGCCGAGGGTCGGGGACTGATCCGCACGAGGCCAAGATCCAACGACTTAATCCACACTTCTCGCTGCCACAGCGCGCGTGGTTGCCAATTCACCCGCAGGTGCTCAATCGCGATCTCGCTAGACTGATCGCGGTAGTGCACCCCCTTTAAATTAAATCCTTGCCACAAACTACCCTCTACCTGCTCGACTTGTACGCTCTGGCCAGACGCCCAGCCAATCACGCGCCACAGCGTGGCAAATCCGGTTTGGCTAGCGCCTAACCAGTACAGTAGAGACAGCAGCACAATCAGCAGTATGCCAACTCCAGCCGCTAATTTGCGCCAGCCTAAGCCCCTGGGGTGTGGCTGTGCTGCTTCTGGTGCAGCTTCTGGCGGTGTTTCCGGGGTCGTATTCATCAGAAAGCCAACCCCAGACTCATATGCCACATGACACTGGTGGTTCCGCGAGCCTGGGCGATATCAAACGATAAAGGCGCAATCGGACTAAACCAACGCACCCCTATCCCTCGGCTGTAACGTGCCTGATAACTTTGCCAGTTTTCGGCCGCATCCCCACCATCAAGAAACACTGCGAGTGCCCAGTCAGTGGTAATCGGTATTTGGTATTCCAGGCTAGCGGTGGCCAATACCGCCCCCCCGAGTACGGCGTTATTGGCCCCGGCAAGCCCCAAGCTCTGGTAGTCATAACCACGCACACTATTCACCCCACCCGCGCGAAACAGCTGCGACGCAGGCACTTTACTGGCATCTGACGTCCAGACCTTGCCCAGTTCCAACCTGGCCAGAAAGGTGCCCCACGCTGGAAAGGGCGACCAATACACCACTCCTCGGCCATAGGTACGTACAAAAGTGGTGGTGGATAACCACTGGCGTGGCGTGGCCGACAGTGTTCCATCCAGCAACACCCCCGAACGGGGATGCAGCAGGTTATCTACCGTGCGTAGCGTCCAGCCAGCCGTCGGCAACAAGGCCTGGTTGGTCTGGCTTGCCCCGCCATTCACATGCTCGCGCTCTACCAAGTATTCGACACCAAAACGTAGCTCGTCCCGCTCGCGTGTGTGGGTACGCCAGATACCAAATTGATTTGATTCGGTGATTAAACCCTGGATATCGGTTTTCTTGAGCTGTGCAGATAAGGTATACACATAACCATCCGCACCACGCGGCAGCGCTAAACCCAAGCCCAGCGATTGCTTGCTTTGGTCCCATTGCCACAGCGATGCTCCGGTCCAACCTTGATTAAACAGGTTGTAGTGCTCATAACCAATACGTCCACCCACCCCCACGTCAGAGTCGTAGGTCAAACCCAGATCCAGTTTCTTCTTTGGCTGTTCGGTTAACGTCACCTCAACCGGAACTTGGCCATCAACAATCGTCTGCGGATCTGCGCTGACTAAGGCACTTGAGAATTGTGCGTTCTGCTGCAACGCGCTCTGAAATGCCATGAGCTGCTGCAGATTATAGGGGTCGGACTGATGAAAATCGGCCTGCTTCTCTACCAGACTGGCAGGATAGCGTTTCAAACCATGAATGGTCAGCGCACCAAAGCGCACGACCGGGCCACTCTCCAGCGTGAGAAACACTTTGGCATGGCGGCTGACGGGGTCTATTTCGATGCGACTATCACTAATATGCCCTTGAGGAAAACGATCTGCCTGCAATTGCTGCAGGGCCACACGCTTGCCACTATCCCAATCGGCCTGTCTAAACGTTTTCCCCTGCGACAGCGGCCATTGTTGCTGTAAGGCCTGGAGCCGCGCGGCATAGTCGGGCGTGTGTTGAATGTCACCAGTCAGATTCAGGCTGACGGCGGATACCGTCACCGGTTCACCTGGCTCTACGCTAACTTGAATCTGCTGTGGAGTTCCCGGCGTTACGCTGAGTTTCACCTCAGCAGAAAAATATCCCTCAGTTTCCAATAGTTTGCGTGCGTCATCCGGAGTGGTCCGCATCAAGGCCGAGAGCCCTGCTGCATCCAGCTCGGGGTCCTGGCGTGCCGTAATCAGCGGCAGATGTTCAGTTAACAAGGGCAGCAGTGGCGCAGGCGCATCCACTTTGACGCTATAGTCCAGCGCGAGGCAGCTCATTGGCGCGAGGACCAAACCAGCAGCGCAGATCCATTGGGAGAGAGAAAGCTTGAGCGTCATGCTGGCATGTTAGCGAAAGCCAAGCATAGTTGCGAGTCTACTGTCATTAAGCTTGCTGAATTAAGATCATGCTTACCCTGTGGACGTCTCGAAGGCAGCTAGCGTCGGCCAATCCACTGATAAAGTCCAGACCCGGCAAGAAACATCAATCCAAGCCCACTAAGCATGAGCACCATCCGGTGTGTTAACCCCCCCCACTGCCCAATATGAAAAGCGTAGACCCAGGCATTCAGCTGCATGGCTGGCGAGGCCGCCGTGTAAGGGGTACTGCGCAGCACCAGACCCGTATAGGGATCCAGTTCTACTTGGCTGCGGCCATTGGGATGCACTTCTCCTGGCAATCGCTTGCGTATCACAACGGGCCGATCCGGCTCACGCATCACGCGAATATCGACCAAGCGTCCACCAGGCAAGGCATGGTTAGCGCGCGCCACCAAGTCATCTAACGCCAAACGTGCCTCGGAGGTGGACTTAATCTTGAGCGACTTGGGCGCGGTCACGCCGAAGGCGGTATTAATCCAACTGTTCACCGGCTTGGCAAAGGTTAACAGGCAACCGCTTAGACCACTAATAATCAGCAGTAAAGACAGGCAAGCACCGATCAAACGATGTAAATCCACGATCAATGCACGCAGATTATTCTCTCGGCGTAAGCGCCAAATGTGTTGCCAACGCTTGGGCCACCAGAGAATCACACCACTGCCCCCCAAGAACACCAACACGAGTCCGGCGATGCCGGTTACCCACTCACCCGACTCTCCCAAAGTGAGGTTCTCATGTAATACGAACAACCAGTTGAATCCACCTTGGTCGCGTGCCTGATCGCTCACCACCTTGACTGTTGTCGTATCAATCCATAAATGACGCTCTCCCCCTGCGAGTTTGACCCGTGCGAATACTGCGCCGTTATCCACGTCGCTAAAGCGCAGGTTCAGGCTGGCCTGTGGATAACGCGCTTGAACGACATCCAGCAGGCGTTGATACTTGGGCGCTTGAACCGCTGCTGCAGGACGGATGCCACTGATGGTTTCAAGTTCTGGACGAAAAATTAAGGCACTACCGCTCAGGCCCACTAGAAATAATACCAACGCACTAGCCAATCCCACATAGCGGTGCAACCACCAGAGAATGCGCTTCATAAACCACCTGATTGTTCAGAAAAAAGTCATGCGCAATCACAACCCGCGCGTAATGGGGAAGCCGTAAACGCGAATGATTCTCATGTGTAATTGATGCGACGTCAAGCGAGGATACGCAGAGAGGCCGATAAACTCAGCCAGGACATACAGGGAATATAGAGAGTATAGAGAGTATTGCGAAAACCACAGACAGCGCCCCCCGCAACAGTTGGGGCGCTAATTCAGTCTTATGCCAATAGTGAGACGATGGTGCCAACCGTGGCGGCGGCAGCCAGCCAACGTCCAGCATTGTAGTAAGAATCACTGGTCTGCTCCGACTCCGACTTCTGCTTGGCAGCTTCCACCTCACTTGGACGTTCAAGTCCGAGCGTGCCATACACAAAGGCTTTGGCGACGGGCACCGTGGACGCCCCCGCTTTACGATCACTCGTAGCGGTATCAGGGTTCTCAGTGTCCAGAGTGGCGTCTGCTCCCTGCGCGGACTGTTGAATCGCCGCTGCAGACAAGGTCACTTTATCTTGAACCCCCGGAGTTACTTGCGTCGCATCCTGCGCTGCTGGCTGTCCGGACACCACCTTTTTATCCACTTGCGAGCCATTCAAAACAGGACTAGGCGTGCTGTTACTTATGCTGTTGATTTCCATAGCAGCCTCCCTTGATCCAAGTAGGGATCTTATTCTATGTCCTATTATATCGACAGCTCTCCGCCTAGCATCAATGTTTTCTGCAGCTTATAAATGTAAAGTTTTGTTAACATCAGCCAGGTTTCATGCTGGGCCAGCCGTCGTCATTTATGAGCTAAATCCTGATTACAGTGTTCCTGCCAGTTTAAATTCTGAGCGAAACAGTCCCACATCCTGTGCATTACGCATCATCTAACACCACGGTAGCCCCGTTGATTTGTCCCAAAGTAAAAATATGAACTGAGCGGTGACGGGAAATTTCTTTTGCAAGCACCGGAGAATGACTGGTAATCCATAACTGGCTATAGCGACTAGCTTCAGCGATCAATCGGGCCAGAGCAGGGATCAGATCCGGATGTAGGCTATTTTCTGGTTCGTTAAATGCCATGGACGCCGGAGGGCGCGGACTCAGCATAGCAACCGCTAGACAAAGAAAACGCAAGGTTCCAGGGGTGCGTACCCCTTCAACATTGGTCAGAAACGCGGTTTGGTTCTTGCGTTCCAGCACCAGTGCCGACTGGCCTGCGACCATAGCCGGTCAACCACAAGATTTCCTGCTTAACCAGCGGATCGAGCGAAAACAGGCTAGCGCCAGAGGGAGGCTCTGGGAACCCGAGTTGTAGCTCATAGTCGAAATCGTCCATGGTAGCGGACAAGGCCATACGTTGAGGCCCTTTGCTCCCAGGCCCAGCCCACATCAGTTTCTGTACCCCGCCCTCTAGCGCTAACGCTGACGATAAGCGACCAGCGGCCGCTTCATGTAACAGCTGCACCGCCTTGTACAGATTGGATTTGCCGCAGCCATTTGGCCCAACAATCACATTCAGGCTATCGAGCTCAAGATAAAGTTGGCGAATTGAGCGGAAGCCACTGATTCTAATCGATTGCAGAGTCATGGGTTATCAGAAGGAAAAGTCATGATTTAGCAGCATAACCGGGAACATCAGGCTCAATCTTGATGTCAATTGTAGAACGACACAACCGGCCAACAGGGTGATTTTCCCCTTGTGCAACCCGGCGCGTACCATGACTATCTGCTAAGCTTGCAACTAATCAAAATGAATAGTGAATTCTCGATGAGCACACCCGACAAGGATGACGGGCGTGCCGATGAGCCGGTATCCCGGCGCATTCGCGCGCGTCTACAGGCAGCCAAGCAACGTTTTCATGCCAACGATAATATCGCCGACTTTATTGAAGACGGCGAACTGGATGCATTACAGGCCGAAGTACAGCAGCACATGCATGCGGTATTGCAAAGCCTGGTAATTGATACCGATCATGATCACAACACCCAGGAAACAGCCAAGCGCGTAGCGAAAATGTTTATCCGCGAGGTATTTCGCGGCCGTTATGTGCCCATGCCGGCGTCCACTGAGTTTCCAAATATTGAGCGCCTCAACGAACTGATGATTGTCGGCCCGATCATGGTGCGTAGCGCCTGTTCACACCATCTGTGCCCAATCATGGGCAAAGTTTGGGTCGGGGTGATGCCCAACGAACATTCTAATCTGATCGGACTGTCGAAATACGCGCGCCTGATTGACTGGATCATGACCCGGCCGCAAATTCAGGAAGAAGCCGTAACCCGCATGGCCGACTTGCTAATGAGTAAACTGCAGCCGGACGGTTTGGCTATTGTGATGGAGGCCGATCACTTCTGCATGCACTGGCGCGGCGTCAAGGATGACCAGTCTAAGATGACCAATAGCGTAATGCGCGGCTCATTCTTGCGCGATGCAAATCTGCGGCGAGAATTTCTTTCATTGATCAGTAAAAGGGGATGAGCATGCTGGTACGTCTGCTGTACGCCAGTCGTTCGGATCAAGAGATCAGCAACGCGCTGATCGAAGAAGTGCTGTCTGCTGCCCAGGTGCATAATCCAGAGAACGGCATTACTGGTCTGTTGTGTTATGGCAATAATGTTTTTGTTCAGGCGCTAGAAGGGGGACGCGAACAGGTGAACCGGCTGTTTCAGCTATTAGCCAAAGATCCGCGGCACCATGATGTAACGATTTTGCAATACCAGGAAATCGAACAACGCCGATTTGCCAACTGGTCAATGGCGCGCGTGCCACTAGACAAACTGAATATGTCACAGTTGTTGCGCTACTCCGAAACGGCAACCCTTGATCCGTTCAGTCTGAGCGGCGCATGCACGGCACTGTTGCTTGAAGCGTTGGCGGACGCAGGCGCCAAGAGCCGCTAAGCTTCCATTAGTTGATACCCATAAAACAAGGCTGATCGGTATGATTACCGATCAGCCTTGTTTATTCACGGCGCTTACGAGCACTCAAGCCAGACGCGCAGCAAACTCCGCCACACGCTTGCCTAACAGCTTGGCAGTTTCCAGATCCCCAGAGCGCGGGGCTTCTTCTGGAGACGCATCCGACGGCGAAATCGCCAACGCGCCAGCAAATCCAGCGGTCCAGTTTACATCAGCCGGTCCATGGGCCTTGGTATTGGCTGGCATCAACCCGGTACCAATCCAGATCTGGCCATGTTGCTGAGACAGGGTGAACAGATAATTGATCGTACTGCCCTTGTCCCCGTTCACAGAGGCCGAGTTGGTAAAGCCAGCCGCCAGTTTGTCTTTCCAGCCCTGAACAAACCATGGTTTGGATGACGCATCGGCAAACTTTTTGAATTGCCAAGCAGGTCCACCCATATAGGTTGGGCTGCCATAAATAATCGCGTCGGCCAAGTTAAGTGCTTCAAACGCGCCGTCAGGCAAATTGCCCTCAGCATCAATTTTGTACAGAACAACCTTAGCACCGGCGACCGCTGCTGCCCCGTCTCGCACTGCTTCAGCTTGTTTAGTGGTATGACCGTAACCGCTGAAATACACAATCGCAATAGAACTCATGGTTTTACTCTCCTTTTACAAAACCACACCGACTGAAGAGTCAGTCGATAATGATTAGGCTGATTGTCTGGTTATAGACTATCTGGATAGCAATCATATTAACCCCAAGCTCTTCGCACCCGGTTAAATATTCGGTTTTCCGAACGTAAAAATAGGCATTCGTTCGGAAATCCAAACACACTACAATTATTGATAGATTATTATCAATAATATCAATGCACTAGAATCATTCCCCCTCATTACATAGCTGGCACGAACTGTGCTGCCTTCTATCCCTGCGGTGAAAAACAAGACGGAAGTTGCTCGCTCAATCCATCACACAAAGTGGCAACGCTCATACCACGGTACCGCACAACACACACCACATGGAGCCGAATCGGCAGAATCGGATTTCCATCTGGTACTCAGCAGCGAACCCGGCACAGCAAACAGTGCGCACCAACGTACGGTGGCTAGTTTGTGTACCGGCTTCTACACACGGAGATCGTATGAAAACCAACAAAATCACCTTATGGGTGATCCTGGCGCTGGTTCTAGGGATAGGCGTCGGGTACGCCTGTCACACCTCACTGGACCCCAAGGCAGCCAAGAGTCTGAGTGAAAATTTCTCGCTATTGACCGATATCTTCTTACGCATGATTAAGATGATTATCGGCCCATTGATTTTTTCTACCCTGGTACATGGTATTGCCAGTAGCGACTCAAAATCAGTCGGTCGCGTTGGCCTGAAAGCCATGGGCTGGTTTCTGGCTGCATCACTAACGTCGTTACTGCTGGGCTTGCTGTTTGTGAACGTGTTGCAACCTGGCGTTGGCTACCACCTACCTTCAGCAACCGCAACTGCGACCACCCTGAAGACCAATGCACTGAATCTGAAGGACTTCATTTCGCATATGTTCCCGAAGAGCTTCTTCGAGGCAATGAGCAATAACGAAGTCTTGCAGATCGTGGTGTTCTCGATGTTTTTTGGTTTTGCCATTGGCAAAATCCGCGACAAAGTGCCACACACCCTGATCAACATGCTGGGCGACATTTCCCGCGTGATGTTGAAGGTCACTGGCATCGTCATGTGTTTCGCGCCATTCGGCGTATTTGGCGCCGTAGCTGCAACGATTACCGTAGATGGCTTGGGTATATTAGCGGTGTATGCCCGTTTCCTTGGCAGCTTCATCTTGGCGACCATGACCCTGTGGATTCTGCTGATCGCTGCTGGTTATGCGTTCTTGGGACGCACGGTATTTTCCCTGTTAAAAAACATGCGTGTGCCGTTTTTGCTGGGCTTTGCAACTGCCAGCTCCGAAGCCGCCTATCCAAAGGTACTGGAACAACTGGATAAATTTGGCGTGAGCGAAAAGATCTCCGGTTTTGTTCTGCCGCTGGGCTACTCGTTTAACTTGGACGGCTCGATCATGTATTCGTCGTTCGCCGCGCTGTTTATTGCCCAGGTGTATAACATCCCATTGTCACTGGGCGACCAGATCACCATGCTGCTGGTGCTCTTGGTCACCAGCAAGGGCATTGCCGGTGTTCCGCGTGCGGCGCTGGTCGTGGTGGCCGCCGTGCTGCCAATGTTCCACTTGCCAGAAGCTGGCGTATTGCTGTTATTGGGCATTGACCACTTTATGGATATGTTCCGCACCGCAACCAATGTGATCGGCAATGCAATTGCCACCACCGTGGTGGCTAAATCGGAAAACGCGATTGGCGAAGTCAAGACCGCAGACAGTCCTGTCACGGTGACAGAAACGCTGGTCGGCCAAGAAGCCTAATCAACGCAACACCATGCGTCCTGCTGGATGCGTATCACGCAAACGCCCTCTGCGCTATTCTGCTCGTAGGGCGTTTGCCATTGGGCGTTAAAGCCGCTATTCTCGCTGGCAACCATTCCTCGGCTATTTTCGTCACTCGCCATGCTCAAGCGCCGTTCCCTGCTAGGCCCGATCATGTATCTGGCGTTGATCGCGCTATTGGTTGCCACCATCTGTGTTGGTAGCTTTAAAACCAGTGTGTCGGCTTCGCTGGCCGAGATGCAACATGCGGCCGAACAACGGCTAGAACTCTACGCTGCCGGGATGGATAGTGAGATCGAGCGGTTTTCTCGTCTCCCGGCTATCCTGGGTCTGGCTCCCTCTATCAATGCGCTATTGGCAAAAACCGATAGCCCGCCATTACAAGCCAATGCCAATCGCTATCTTGAGCAACTCACCGAGCGTACTGGCGCGCTTGCAATCTATATTCTCGACAATCAGGGACGTGTCGTCGCCACCAGTAACTGGCGTCGCGCGGACAGCTATCTAGGTGAAAACGACGCATTCAGACCGTACTTTCACGAGGCGATTGGTGGCAGACCTAGTCGTTTTTTTGGCATTGGCACCTCGCGCAGCGAACCCGGCTACTATTTGTCACAAGCCTTATATCAAGGGCAACATCGACTTGGGGTCGCTGTGGTCAAGATTAGTCTCGAATCGCTGGAGCACAGCTGGGCTACTGGCCGCGCCCTGGTTTGGGTGACCGATGCAAACCGGGTAGTGATTCTTGCCTCACGTCCAGACTGGAAATTTTCTACGTTGGGTGCGCTCAGTCAGGCAGAGACCTCCAATTTAGATCAAAGCCGCCAGTACAACCGGCTTAAATTAAGTCCCCTCAAAGTGGACACCATCCGCGCGTTGTCACCAGTAACACGCATTGTGCGTTGGCACGCCCCGCAAGATGCCAGTACCGACCCACATCGCTATCTGGCTCAGACCCGCCCCCTGCCTGGCAGTAATTGGAACTTGACCCTGCTGTTGAGTCTGGGGCCAATCTATACTTTGGCACTGGTGCGCGCGGCGCTAGCCGGCGTATTCAGCATCCTGCTCTTAACTGGACTATTTTGGCTGAAAGAACGCCGCCGCCGTCAACGAGACAAACTAGCTGCGCGCGAGGCCCTGCAACAGGCGTACCTGCTGCTAGAACATAAAGTCGAACAACGTACCGCTGATCTTTCGGCAGCCAACCATCTGCTGCAAGCCGAGGTTTCCGAGCGCATTCGTGCAGAAGAGCACTTGCGTGAAACCCAGGATGCGTTGCTACAGGCGGGAAAACTGGCGGTAATTGGTCAGCTTTCAACCCAAGTGGCCCATGAACTCAATCAGCCGTTGACGGCACTTTCAACCCTGTCCGGCAATACGATTAAATATTTGGCCCGTGGTGATTTGCAAACCGCCAGCTCCAATCTGGATACCATTGGGCAATTGGTAGAGCGCATGGGTAAAATCACTGGGGCACTGCGCTCGTTTGCGCGCAAATCGCATGGACATCAGGGGCATGCCCTGGTGCGGCAGACCCTCGACAACGCCCTGTTTCTGTTGGATCAGCGCATTCAACACCAGCAGGTTCAAGTCGTGCGCGATCTCGATACAGAAGACCAATACGTGCGCTGCGACCAAAATCGTCTGGAACAAGTACTGGTGAATCTGCTGGCCAACGCGCTGGACGCGATGCTTGAGACCCCAGGAGGACAGATAGAAATAGTCTGCACCACCGAGCAAGCCACCCAGTTAACACTGAGTCTGCGCGACAGCGGCCCAGGATTGTCGCCGCCGGTATTAGAACATCTATTTGAGCCTTTTTTCACCACTAAACCGGTGGATGCAGGACTCGGCCTCGGCCTGGCACTCTCGACCAGCATTGTGGCCGAAGCAGGCGGTACGCTGACAGCGGCAAATCATCCAGAGGGTGGGGCAGTGTTTACCTTAACCCTGTGGCGCACAACCAAGGAACCCGACGATGCCTGAGCCACTGAAGGTGCTGATTGTAGAAGATGACCCCAGTGTTCTATTGGGCTGTGTGCAGGCTTTCGAACTGGAAGGCATGCCGGTTGAAGGCGTGCCGACGGCCGAAGCGGCGTTAGAACGCATTGCACCAGGGTTTCCCGGCGTGGTGATATCGGACATTCGCTTGCCGGGGATGGATGGCATGGCGTTGCTCAAAGCACTCAAACAACGCGATCTAAGCTTGCCTGTATTATTGATTACCGGCCATGGGGACATCAGCCTGGCGGTGCAGGCGATGAAAGATGGCGCCTACGATTTTATTGAGAAACCTTTTTCACCCGAACGCCTGGTAGAGGTTACCCGGCGCGCGCTAGAACAACGCCGCCTGAGCCTAGAAGTCACGCAGCTACGCCGCCAGTTACATAACAAGCTATCGATTGAAACCCGTCTGATCGGCTGTTCTCCAGCCATTGAGCGCATCCGCGTCATGATTGCTGACCTGGCCGATACTTCGGCCAATGTGCTGATTCATGGTGAAACCGGATCAGGAAAAGAATTGGTAGCCCGCTGCCTGCATGAAGCAAGTAAGCGCGCCAACCGGCCATTTGTTGCACTTAATTGCGGAGGATTAACCGAAAGTTTATTTGAGAGTGAGGTCTTTGGTCATGAGGCCTATGCCTTTACCGGAGCCAAGAAACGGCGCATTGGTAAAATTGAGTACGCTGAGGGCGGAACGCTGTTTTTCGACGAAATAGAAAGCATGCCGCTGCCGCAGCAGGTCAAACTGTTACGCGTACTGCAAGAACGGACTCTGGAGCGCCTTGGCTCCAATACCCCGATTCCAATTGATTGCCGAATCGTTGCGGCCACCAAGTCAGACCTGAAACAACTAGGAGAAAGCGGAGCGTTTCGTTCGGACCTGTATTACCGCCTGAATGTAGTCAGTCTCGAATTACCGCCGTTGCGTGAACGACGCGAAGACATTCCACTTCTGTTTGAATATTTTTTGCTACAGGCCCAGTTGCGTTATGACCGCACCCCGCCACAGCTGGACCCCGAAGATCAAGCCTTGCTGCTAAGCCATGACTGGCCGGGTAATGTGCGCGAACTGCGCAATGTCGCCGAACGCTTTGCGCTCGGCATCAAAAGCCCTCTGCTACCAGAAGAGCCCAGTAGTAGCGTCCCCTCTCTGGCACAGCGTGTGGAAGACTTTGAACGTGTGCTGATTGCCGAGGCGATGCGCCGACACGAAGGCAATCTTAGCCGAGCCAGTGAAGCGCTCAATATGCCCAAAACCACCTTGTTCGATAAGATTAAAAAATATCGTTTGTAAGCACAGCCGCTGTCGACTGTTTCAGCTTCAAACCTACCGTGGTAAACCCTGCCAGTCATGCTCTAACCATGTGACATAACGCCGCACGTGCACACAATCGTCATTTTTTAAATGATAATGATTCTTGTATCATCTAAGCCCTGCCCGATCATTTTAACCACTTCGACTGTTGAGATATAAGCCAATGACACTATTTCCCCCGGTTGCATTCATCGGTGCCAGCCTACTACTCAGCGTGGCCAGCCCGGTCTGGGCGCATGCAAAACCCGAACAGATGCGTCCACAGGCAAACCAGGTAGTGGCTGCACCAAAAGAAGTGCAGATCGATTTTAGTGAGGCATTAGAACCCAGTTTCAGCAGTATCAACGTACTGAATGCCAAAGGCGCGCAAGTGAATACTGCCCGCGCCAAGGTCGATGCCAAGGCAGAGAAGACCCTGCGTGTGGCTTTGCCAGTCTTGCCAACCGGAAAGTACCAAGTGAAATGGAACGCGGTCGCACGCGACGGGCACCGCACCCATGGTGACTATTCGTTTTCGGTGCAATGACACTGGTGATTCTCGCCTATGCTCCGGTACTGGCAAACGCACTATTTGATCTGTGTATCGCCGTTTTGATTGCGCGCGTGCTGCTGGTCCGGTCAAAAAACCGAGCCCTGGGCGGGCTCATAGCGGTAGTGCTAGGTGCTTGTTTGCTCGCGACAACACTGGCGATGCGCGGCGATGATGACACGCCACTCTACCAGGCCATAGGTCAGGTTCTCAGTCTTACGCATGCCGGGTGGATGATCGAATTGGGGCTCATTGCCTCTCTGTTGCTCGCGACCGGACAGCGCGCCATGATGTATCTGGCCGCGTGGCTACTGGTCTACGCCCGTGCTGCCTCGGGTCATGCGGCCGATCAAGGCTGGCTCAGTGGCGCAGTTGGCGTGCAAATGCTGCACCTACTCGCTATTTCTCTGTGGGCAGGCAGCGTTATCGTCTTCGCACTACGCGCAAGCCATAACGGGACCCTCTCCAGCGACCAGGTACAACGCTTGTCACAACTATCGACTATCGCGTTGTGCGCGATCCTGATCAGCGGCCTGCTGAATTTTGCACGCATACGCCAAGTAACCGAAGTATCAGCCTGGAGCCCTTATTCGACTTGGTTCTACGCTAAACTGACGTGCATTGTTATCGCCGTGGCGCTGGGAGCTTATAATCGCTGGGTCACCATGCCGGGGGTGATTCTGGGTCAGCGTCGGTCTATACAACGGTTTGTGCAGATATTACAAGCCGAGGCGCTGGTACTCATTGTGACCATTTTCCTTGCCGCCAAGCATGGTGCCACCATGCCAAGTTAAGCACCTACTGAAGCTAGTGATCATGCCACAGAGTCCAGTTCACAGAGGTTCCAGCCACGAAATCATCCGCGCCATCCAGCAGGTGGTAGCCGAGATTCCTGCAGGGTTCGTAATGAGCTATGGTGCTGTAGCAAAGTGCGCGGGTTTTCCTCGCCATGCGCGCATGGTTGCGCGCGCACTACGCCTATCTGAAACCGACCTGCCCTGGTTTCGCGTCGTCAATCATCAGGGAGCCGTCTCACCACGCGGCCTGAATGGTGAAGACGATTTACAGCGGATGTTGCTTGAGGCCGAAGGATTGGAATTTGATGCACAAGGACGTCTAGATTTGTCTCGCCATGCATGGCAGGGCAGACGCTAAGGCCTCAAACGCCCCACAGGAAAAAGCTAAAATTGACGAGCATAGCGCAAGCTAACGATCTCGGTACCAGGATTGGGTTCCTTAATCCCGGCATTAGAAATATGCGTCAAATTGAGGCTATATTCGTTTGCCCCAGACACGCAGCCAATTCCCAGACGATCTTCAAACTGCATATGGGTATTCAGATCATAGCCAGCCGACCACAGCGTATTGCTCAAATAGCTTGTACCTATCCCTAGCTCGGCAAACCAGCCATGACGATGCTTTGCTCCCTCTGATTGCCAGCGAACCACTGGCATCGCCAGGACGCGCAACGACTGCCCACCAGGAATACTGGTGTACCCTCCGGCCAGATCAAGCCGAGTATTCACCGAGCCTTGCGCCCACTGCCATGGCAGTTGCCACCCCAGTCCAATTTCTGCATCACCACGTAATTCTCCGTGTGTTGGATGTTCCACCACCCCCCCCTGTACATACACCAGATCTACAGCCTGCGCAGCACTTGCTGTCAATAGAATCATTAACCCTGCCATGCAGATGTTTCGCATATTAGTTCCTTGTCAGTACGCTCGATTCACTTCGCGGAATCCGTCGCCTTAAGTTCAATTTTATCTAATTCGATTATATACTTCGACAGTTTTATATAGATAAGGTAGTACGATTGGGGCGCTGCTAAAGCGCGCGTTGTAAGATGCGACGACTCACCTCAAGCGTTACCTCGTGACGCTCACCCAGTGCGATCAAGCCATGTGTTGCAAGACGTTCTATCAAAGCCGGCAGATGGTGTTGGTCAATGCCATAGGCGGACAGGTGCGTTGGCAGCCCCATGCGTTCAAAGAAACCACGCATCGCGGCGATCGCGTCATCAATGCGCTGATCATCATTGCCGGCGGTTATATTCCACACGCGCGCAGCAAATTGCAGCAATTTTTGCTGTTTTGATCGGCGCAATTCGATGAGTAACGCAGGCAACACCACCGCCAGTGTCTGTGCATGATCAAGTCCATGGAGCGCGGTAATCTCATGACCGATTCGATGTGTCGCCCAATCTTGCGGCACCCCAGCACCAATCAATCCATTGAGCGCCATCGTCGCCGCCCACATAATATTAGCGCGCGCGTTCAGATTTTCGGGCTCTCGCAGAACGCGTGGTCCCTCTTCGATTAATGTCAGCATTAACCCTTCGGCAAAACGGTCCTGTACTTTGGCATCAACTGGATAGGTTAGATATTGCTCAGCCACGTGCACAAAAGCATCGACCACCCCATTGGCTGTTTGCTTGGCAGGCAAGCTCGTAGTGACAGAAGGATCCAGCACGGAAAATCGCGGCAGCACCAGTGGTGATTCAAATTCGAGTTTTTCTTGGGTTTCGCGTCGGCTAATCACGGCGGATGGATTCATTTCGGATCCAGTAGCAGGGATGGTGAGGACACAGCCGATTGGCACAGCATCGCGTATATCACCGCCAGCGCCCTTGACCATTTGCCAGCCGTCACCAGGGTAGCGCAACGCGGCAGCAATGAACTTGGTGCCATCAAGCACTGAACCGCCCCCGACTGCCAGCAGAAAATCGATTTTTTGTTGCCGTGCCAGCGCCAGCGCTCGCAATAAAGTTTCATAGCTGGGATTGGGCTCAATGCCGCCAAACTCCCAAAACTCAACCGCTGAGAGCGCTTGGCGCACTTGGTCAAGAACGCCATTTTTTTTCACACTACCGCCACCATAAGTCACCAAGACCCGTGCGTGTGGCGGAATTTCTTGCGTCAGGCTAGCTATTTTCTGATGGCCAAACAGAATGCGTGTTGGGTTATGAAAAACGAAGGGATCCATGGTGAGGGCTTTCAGGACAAGGAGACATCCAGCAAAAAGGCTGGCGAGTTACGCCATCAACTGTATTGCTAGAATTGTGAGTCATTCACGATATCTGCTTATTGATTTCAAGCACAATTGGGTCAAATACCCCAAATAGACAGCCCCTGCGGGGCTTCCAGTCTAACCTCCACTTTTTTTAACCACCCAGCCCTGTTGCTGCAATAACGGCATCAGTAAGGCCACGTGGTCTCCCTGGATTTCAATCACCCCCAATTTAACTGTTCCACCCGTACCACAGCGCTGGCGCAATGACTTTGCATACAGTGCTAGAGCATCTGCAGCCAGTGGGACACCGCTGATGACGGTGACGCCTTTCCCTTTGCGCCCCTTGGTTTCACAGCGGATACGCACAATGCCATCGCTAGCGGGTTGCACCAACTGATGACGGCACTGACATTGATCCTGTGGCTGGCGGCATGCCGGACACATGCGACCATGCTCGGTGGAGTACACCAAGCCACCTTGGCTTCGATTTGATTTCATAGAAAAGTTCTCAGATACGACAGTTTCGCGGGGCAGCATAGCGGGGAATCGCGCATAACGACAAGCCTGATTAAGCATCATGTTCTTAACTAAATGGATCTAAAGCGACCGCGCATGCAGCGAGCTAAGCGATGGTTACTCAACCATGCTGATGGTTTTTATCGAATTAATAACTTTTTTCCATAATTAAATATGTTTTTTTATGCTTTTTTGATCTAGTGCCGTAGATCATGACAATAGCTTAAGTTAAGCTACCGGATGGTAATGATACCGTCATTCCCCATACTGACCATGAGTATCAATCTTATGGCAATAACGATGGCAGAAAACTCAACAGGGAGGGCGGGCGGCCGATGTAGCTGCCCCGCAGCATAGTATGCGCAGATTTTCTGATAGGCCAATCTGGTTGCGCCTTACCGGTGCCATTTGGTGTTGTCTCGTCGTGGCTTGGGGAGCAATGATTCTCTGGGAAACCCAGGTCAGCCGTGATATCGCGGTGGATCAGGCCAAAGACATGGCGCATAGCGTCAATGAAATGACTTTGGCGGGCCTGACCGGGATGATGATTACCGGCACGGTAGGGCAGCGAAATGTTTTCCTGGATCAGATCAAAGAACTATCGGCGATCCGCGATTTACGGGTAGTACGCGGCCCGGCGGTGGTTAAACAATTTGGTCCTGGTTCCAATGCTGAAGCCGAACCAAGAGACGCGCTTGAGCGCGCGGCACTCGCGGATGGCAAACCGCACATTGAGATTCAGACTACACCAGAATTGGGAGAACACCTGCGCGTGGTTTATCCAGCCCTGGCGTCTAAATTGTATCTGGGTAAAAACTGTATGAGCTGCCATATGGTGGCAGAAAAAACCCCGTTGGGTTTAGTGAGCATGCGGGTATCGTTGAAAAAAACCTACGAATCGGTGGCCGATTTCCGCAATCAGTGCATCGTATTTGCCATCCTGATCTCGCTACCGCTATTACTGATGGTGTTTCTGTTTATTCGGCGTTTTGTCTCACGCCCACTACTGTCGATGGAGCATGGTCTGGCAGAACTGGCGAAAGGCGGGGGGGACCTTACCCGGCGGTTGAATGGTGAGCACTCGGATGAGATTGGACGGACGGCACAGCGCTTTAATCAGATGTTGGCCATGATTGCCGATCTGGTGCGCCAAGTCAGCGCCTCGGCCGTCTCGGTGTCCACTTCCGCACATGCGCTCTCAGGTAATGCCGCCAAATTAAGTGAGGGTTCGCACCAACAAACCGGGCAATCGCATGAAGCGGCCAATGCGGTCATCGAGCTTGCGGGGCATATTAGCGAAATTGCCGATAGCGCAGAACTCGTCCATGGTCGGGCCGACCATAGTCGTGAGCGCTCAGAAGAAGGGCGCCAGAGCTTGGGGCAACTTCAGCAAGATATTTCTCAAGTCGAAAATGCTGTTCGTTTAATGGCTGAGGCTGAGAATGAACTCATGGCGTCAACTGCGGCGATCACTGATATGACACGCCAGGTGCGTGAAATTGCCGATCAGACCAATTTGCTTGCCTTAAATGCTTCAATTGAGGCCGCGCGCGCGGGAGAACATGGGCGTGGTTTTGCTGTCGTTGCGGATGAGGTGCGCAAGCTTGCGGAGAAGTCTGCAATTTCTGCGCGTGAAATTGATGCAGTGACCCAATCCTTGACGCAAAAAACTGAAACCGTACGTCAGTCGGTCACCACCAGTCTGGATTTTTTGGTTTCAAGCCATGCATCTGCTGATCGGGTTGCCGGGGTTTTGGAAGCCGCGCATGCGTCGGCTCAGGAGGTGTGCGACGGGCTGAAGCAGATCGTGTCAGTCACGGTGCAGCAACAACAAGTCAGTAGTACCGTTGCTGAGAATATCGACTCAATCGCCGAGCGTGCGCGTGAGAACGATCTGGCGATTCAGCAAGCGGTCGCCTCCGCTACTGAGTTGGAAAAACTTTCGGAAGGTCTGCGCGAGTTGGTTGCGCGCTTCCACGTCTGAACCATGTCCCACCGAGCGCTTGCATCTGATTAGATCAGATGCAAGCGCTACGCTGAATACTTTCTCTCCGGCCTCTGGGTAGATTAGACTCTAGCACCTATTCTTTGTCAGGATCTCCAAGTGGAAGCCATTGCCGTCATCGACTTTGAAACCACCGGCTTGTCACCACAGCATGGCAGCCGTGCCACTGAAATTGGCGTGGCAATTTGGGAGAAGGGCCGCATCGTTGACCGCTATCAGCACCTGATGAATGCGGGCGTTGCGATACCGCGCGATATTGAGGCGCTGACCGGTATCACCAACGCCATGGTGCGCGCAGCCCCTCCAGCTAGCCAGGTCATGCGGGAGGTATATGCTTTTGTCGGTCAACTGCCGCTGGCGGCACATAATGCCTCGTTTGACCAAAAATTCTGGGATGCCGAGTTAGCGCGCATCAACTTACAACGCCAGCAAGCCTTTACTTGCACGATGTTGCTGGCGAGAAGGTTGTTGCCTAATGCGCCAAACCATAAGCTAGGCACGCTAACGCGTTGGGCCAAGTTACCTGCAACGGGTCGCGCCCACCGGGCACTGGCAGATGCAGAGATGGCAGCCTACCTGCTTGGTCATATTGAGTGGATACTAAACCATCAGCACGGGGTGGTAGCTGACCACGCTCTGCTTTGCCAACTGCAACGCCTGCCGGCAGCTAAAATTCTTGCCCAGCTAACCCATGCACGTGCTAGCTGTTAGCGCTTGAATTCCCGATGTTCTACCCCCCCCAGTCCGTACCAGCAGCGACGCAGTGCACGCTCACTGTCTTGGTGCAGTCACTTGCTTTGACAACAATTACCGCACGGCTAATCCAGCAGCAAGACTTATAACCTTGCGCCAGCTTGGTTGCCACAGGTATTGTTGTCAAAAGCAACATATTGCGTATAGCAACCTCTGCTTTCACCCTCCCTTCATTCAACAACCTATATTCAACACAATACTTGTCAGAGTAGAATTTATTTTACAACTTTCCTTTTACTCTTTATGGGTATGAAATATAGTTGATATATAACAATCATCTGGGCAGCTACGCAGTTAGACGTGGTAAATCTACATTTGCGTAGTAATAAATCGTTAATTATGTTAGTTGTTGTTGACAACCGCATACATCACTTAGTAAGGTGTGCTGAGCTGTGGTGAACAACAATCAGGAAACTGCAATGCAGCCCTCAATCGGAATCTTGCTTCGTGAATTGGCCCGCCTCTATACGCAGGCCCAGCGCGAACACGTCACGAGTGGCCACGATACATCGTCCACCCAGAGCCATGTCCTTATGGAGTTGGGACGCACTGGCCTTTTGACTCAGCATGAGTTGGGTCGTCGTTTAAGCCTGGATAAAGGCTGGGTTAGTCGCGCGGTTGAGAGCCTGGTGCAAAGTGGGTTGGTAGCCAAGTCACGGCATGAAAATGACCGGCGCAGTCGGTGGTTGCAACTGACCAGTAAGGGTACAGCGCGTTATCAAGCGTTAAATGAAACGCTGGATGCCCATGCGGAACAGTTGATGCAGCCGTTAGCCGCAGAGCAACGCGCCTCAATCTACCAGGCGTTAGTTTTATTACTCAATGGTTTGCAAAGCTCTTTGCCCCAAGAAGCGCTTCCCTCAGATGAAATTCGTGTAGCGCTCAGTGCAGACATTGCCCAAGCCGACAATACCGATCATGCAACAGTCAGTCATGAAACAGTAGCGGCTGAAGCCGAACAGGAGGCCGTGACCAGTCTGGCTGAAACCTCTGCGGCAGCGATTGCTGACAAAGCCATTATTGATGCGCAGGCTGAAGTCAAAACTAGCGTATTGCCTCCGGTTGATGAAAAAGCAGCCTCTCTATTAGTCACCCCTCTCACGGTGGTCAATGACGAAGCGACTACGGTAGAAAAAGCGCGAGAAAAACCGGAGCCGAGCGCGCGCAGCAATAGTCCAGCGCGGCCAGGCCAACCAGGCGCACCAACGCGTATTCTCGGTTCCAAGACCTTGCCTACCCGACCACTACTTTCGCGCACGATGCCACGCACACCGTTAACCCGCGCGGCACAGTCGGCAGAACAGAATCATGCTCAAAAGCATGAGGACACATTGCCTACGACACAGTTTTCTGCACGAGGATTAACTTCCCCCCTTCATACGGCCCGGACATCTTCGAGCACAGCGCATGAACCAGCGCACGCCCCCGCCAGACAGACTGCACCGCTGACGCATTCGGCACCACGCACTTTTGTTGTTCCTCCAGTTAAGGCCGCAAGCCCTGCGCAGCATCAACCAGCGCAGCCCATTACTGAGTCGCGGCCAAACGGTTCTTTGTTTCATAAACTACTGTCGCAAGGCTCCTTATTTAACAAGCTGCTGCAACGTGATCAGGCGCATCAGGATGAGCAAAAAGATGATGCCCCCGCCCCTGAGGTTGAACCCGCTGACGGGATTCAGTTTCAGGCTGCGTTTCAAACCGACTGGAATGAAATTCGTAACTTACTGACTGCAAATCGCCAACCGGTGCAAGGGGCATTGAACCACCTAAGTAATTTTATGGTGGCAACCGAAAATGGACGGATTGTTGGTGCGCTTGGCCTTGAGATTTACGGGGATATTGGCTTACTGCGTTCACTGGTGGTGGCTTCTAATATGCGTGGTAGATCTATCGCCAAACGACTGATTAAGCGCATGATTGAGCGTTGTAAATCCAAGCAGCTCAGTGCGCTCTATTTACTGACCGGCAATGCCGATGCACTATTTGTGCGTTATGGTTTTGAAAAAATGCCGCGAGCCGACATGCCAACCAAACTCTATGTTTCAATGGAGTTGCAAGGACCGAGTTCAGCAGCTTCAACCGGCATGCGTTTGATTCTCTAATCAGATTCTTATTTAACAAACACCTCCCCGTCTGAATGGACCGGGAGGTGTTTGTTTATCTATTGCTCAGCACTTGATGGCAGCGTCGAGCGCCCTTTCACCCAAGCAAAGAAACCGGTTCGCTTGGTATTACATAAGCGGTAGCGGTTGTGCTTTGGCCCCCGCTGCATACGCTTAAATGGGCACCCAGCCTATGCCTTAGGTTTGCCTCAAAAAGGAAAAGGGACGGCAAGCCGTCCCTTCGGTAAAAAATGGCCAGTCTGTAAAGACCGGCCAAAGTCAGCTTAACAAAAAGCTGAGGTACTTGTTTATTAAGCCTTAACTTCAGCGGCGGCGGCAGCGTCAGCTGCTTCACCGGCACGGCGAATCTTCACGCTATGCGCCATGATGGCGAACATCGGGATCGACAGCAGCATAGTCAGCGAGCCGTAGAACACGATGTCGTGGCCAGAACCTGCCAGAGCATAGAAGCTGTAGACTAGGGCAGCCAAAGCAATCAAGCCATACTTGCGGTATTCACCGGCAGGTACATTGTTGGCTTTCATGATTGGGTAGATACCAGCAACCGACAAGATGTACGGAACCACGTTAGTGAACACGCACAGCAGAGTGATAATCTGGAATTGGCCCGACAAGTCAGGGGAAACAGTCATGTAACCCAAGAAGGTCATCAGCACGCCAGTCAAGATCATGCCCTTGAACGGGGTACCATACTTGTTGGTTTCCGAGAAGATCTTCGGGAACATACCATCATCAGCAGCAGCCTTGGATACTTGACCCGTGGTCAGAACCCAACCGTTCAGCGAACCCAGGCAAGCAACCACTGCGCAGAAGCTTACAAAAGAACCAGCCCAATCACCAAACATGTATTGTGCGGCAGTACTGAACGGAGCAGCCGAAGCAGCCAGTTCCTTAGCCGGAACCACACCCATGATCGAGAAGGTAGACAGAATGTAAACAACCGCAGCGAACAAGGTACCAAGCATGGTAGCGATTGGTACGTTCTTCTTTGGGTTTTCAACCACACCAGCAACCACGCAGGCAGACTCTAGACCCAAGAAGGCCCACAGAGTCAGCGAGGAAGCAGCCATAATGGCGTCCCAGCTGTTCTTACCGGATACGTTCCAGTTAGCGGTAATGTATGCAGGGTGGAAGAAGAACCAACCCAAAACAGCCATCCCCAGTACTGGAATCAACATCCCCAGAGAGGTGAACTTCTGGATGCGGCCGATAAAGCCAGCGCCAGGGTAGTTCAAGAAAGTGAAGAACCAAATTGCCACGATTGCAGCAATCGTACCAGTCAACGGTTCCTTCAAAACAGGGAAGAAGTAAGACATGTAACCAATACCGGCAATGGCAATGGCTACGTTACCTACCCACAGAGACAACCAATAGCACCAGGTTTCGGTGAAAGCTGCATATTCGCCAATACCGTCACGGGTAAAGGCGTACATACCGCCTTCTTTCGGGCACAGGAAACTCAGCTTAGAGAAGGAAACCGCCAGGGCAATAGAACCCAAAGTGGAAACAATCCAACCGAAAATACTGATCGAGCCTACTTTAGCCAAATTGGACGGCAGCAGGAAAATCCCGGAACCCATCATGTTTAGCGTCACGAAGACCGTCAAACCTGACAATCCCATCTTAGTCGAACTAGAAGACATATTATCGCTCCCAATGTACTGCAACGCACAATTAACTAGACCGGAATCAGAAGGCATCACGACCCTCCAAAACCAAACTAATTAGCTTCCGCGTACCATGTGAATTCAGATCGCTCTGCCTTCACCTCTTCCTGATACACGCCCAAACCTTCATTACGATAAGTCTGGGTTACGATTACTGCTTTCCTGAACCATCCAGGATCACACCAAAGATCGGTCGAGTGGTACTTGGCATAACACCCAACCGGAACTAATTTGCCACCTGACTGTCCGGGATCCCCGTAGGTCACTCCCACCATCATGCAACAAAATATGAGAAATTGGTAATATTCAGAATTGTATATACTGTGCGTTCTGGCGCAACTGCACAACTTGATTAATATCAAAATTTTACTTAATTCACATTGTTGCACTGCAACATTTCATCGGCCCAAATGTCACGCAATTGCTATGCGGAAAGCATTTAATTTTACAATTGCGAGCACCTGGTAAAAACCTTGTAAAACCTGAGAAATCTGCCTTTATGACAGGGAAAAGCCTTGTTGGGCCAGGAGTTATACAGATATTCTGCTGGAGAATAAGTGGGATCATCTAGCCCCAATAGATTGATTGCGGCAGTTCCATCTCAGCCTGATTGGCGCATGACAGCCTCCTAAGAAACAGCCTGGATTCAGATCAGTTTATCATTCTATAAATATTAACTGTTGCTATTTAATTTCTGTTTTATAGCACATATCTTTTTCTATGCTCGGCAGTAATGACATCGGTTTTTTTTGCCCTCTAAACCATCACGGGAAGACCATAAAATGATAACCGCTTGTTTTTACAATGATATTAAGATAAATCAGGGAGGATCTAGAATACCGCCAAATCTAGAGAAGAAGGCTATTGTGCCATCGATTGAAGATATCAATTAAAATATTTAAGCGATTAACTGTTTAAATCATAGAATTTCACTGAGGCACCACCCGCCGCGGACCCGCACAGTCAGCCTCGTAAGGCATTGCATTCCACGGTTAATTTTACGTATTTCTACTAAAGAAACAGCTGCTTGCACTAAGTCTAGATGCTAGATAGCACAAGAGCATCAGGTAAAAAGTGGTCTTATGGCATGGAATTTGCTTTATGCAAAAAAAGAATATAGCAGGAGAAACCTATCCGGTTTGCTGCTTTAGCCAAAGCAAACGTTGCTGTAGGCGTTGACGCCATTCCGGGGCTAATCCGGCTGCTTGTATCAGCCGGACCAAGGCATCACTATCCGGCCGATGCGCCCACGCATGTTGCAGAAAATAGTCGATCGAAACCGCATCCCTTGCGCGTTGTAACAATTCAAAACGGTCTCCCTCGGCAAGGGAACCGCAAGCCAGAACCCGGTAATACCAACCTGTCAGCCGAGCTTGAACCATAGCCTTTGACGCGGAATCAATCTCCAGACGCCGGTTAATTTTCCAACAGGGAGACCGTGGCTGCGAAACTTGAAGACGTACCTGGCCGATCGCAAATACATCACCAATACACACCGAGCGCTCATCCCAACCAAGCGTCGAAATGTTTTCACCCAAAATACCCGGCACCAGAAAACCAGGCTTACATTGCAGAATCTTTTCCAACTGCGGGTAATTTTCAGCAGCATAGTGATGCACCGCCTTTTCCACGCCGCCATGAAACCGATGATCCGCCTGGCTATCGCCTTCAAGCCCCTCAAGTCCCACGAATACCGGGCCAGATACCGGTTTCTTAAAGATTCCACTGGGATGTCCATCAGGGGGAAGGGGTTGAATCGAACCGGCGAATAATTTAACGAGGGTGCTCATTCTGGCATTTCAATCAGATACGGTGACCAATAGAATGCCATACGAATAGTGCAGAACGAAACCGTAGTGCTCACATTTATATTTCTGGCGGCGTCAAATCAGCCAGTGGCGCACCTGTCCGACCGCCTCAGCTAATAAACAACGTTGCGTTAACCTCTGTTCTCCTGCAATTAAATCAACCATTTCATCGTTTGGTGCCACCCGGATGATAATCCGCGCCCCGGCTTTTTGCGCGCGCAGCAGTCTGGTGGACCAACGTCCACTAGCATAGTCATTCACTACCGCCAGATAAGGATAGGCATGGCGTAAAATCTGCCCAAGATGCAGTGCGCGTCCTATCGCCGCCTGATTTTCACTCAGGATCACAATATCGCAACCATGCGGATTCAGACGTAGCGCGGTACGCGCTTTTTCCGCCAGCTGAATCAGCGGCTCAACCATAAACGCGAACCCACAAGCCGGCGTTCTACGCCCCATAATGCGAGAAGCCACATCGTCGTAACGTCCACCTCGAGCCAACACGGGATGCGCATCCAGGTGTGCGCTGCTCCATTCAAAAAAAGTTTGCTGATAATAGGGCTTGTGTGGAAACAAGTCTTGTCGATGGGTGAACGGCACCCCAGCAGACTCTAAAGCCTGGGTGAGCCGACTAAAGCGCGCCAGGCTCGCGTCAGACAAACAATCAGCCAAAAGGGGGACCTGAGCTAATACATCGGCAGAGAGTCCAGCCGCGGCGACCAGCAGCGTTTCAGGCGCATGCAACAAACATTGTTGCTGTACCGGTGAGAATGAGGCTGCAAGTGTGGAAAAATGCTGCCGCAGTACATGACGGTAGCGCTCTATATCCTGTGCGTCCCCCAGGGTATTGATTTGCAACTCAACCAGGGATGAGAGCTTGAGCCGCAGAACCAGATCATATTGAATCAGGAGTTGCTCCAGCTCAATGTCAACCTCATTGAACCCCAAGGCCTCGGCGCCAATCTGATGGAACTGCTCAACCTGTTGTCCAGTCAAGTGATGGGTACGAAACATGGGGCCTTGGTACCACAGTCGCACAGGTAATGCAGTTTTGTGCTTTTCGGCGATCGTCGTCAGACAACCCATGGTGCCTTCGCTGCGCAAGGCGCTGGCCCACTGGCTCTGATCCACCGTGCCATCAAGTAAAGGCAAGCGGATTTCTTGGTACCCCAGCCCTTGAAGGGCAGACTCTGCCTCTTGCTCTAGCCATTGCCAATAATTCAGTTTGTCTGGATAGTGCTTACGTGGGCGGCCACTCAAGCGTGGACGCACCGGCTGATGCAGACGCTCTTCCAATTCCAGGCAATAATTCAGTGGCCCCAGCACACAATTTTGACGTAAGCATTCTTCGATCCGATAGATAAATGCAGATCCTAAGGGTATGGCCAGAAACTGAAGGTAGCGCGCGTGACGACGCGGACGATCGGGCGCCAAAGCCTGATAAACCGGATGGGGGGTCAAAAAATCCAGTTGGGGCATACCCAGACTGCTCCAGGATTCTGCCGCTTCCCCCTCCATGGTCTTGGGCGCCATGGTTTCAACGTATTTCTGGCACAATAAAAAATAGCTGTTCGGTTCAATGCTGCAACTGCGATAGCGCCCTTCCCACAGCACCCCGGTGCGGCCATGGCGCTTATTAAAATAGGGCACATAGCAGCGCCCAAGATACTGGGTAAACCGCGCCAATAGGGCCTTGTCATTGGCACTGAGGAGCAAGAATATCTGATTCTCCAGTAAGGAGAATGCATAGAGTGCGACCTGATGCTGCTTGGTCGCCTGTTTCAGGCAGCTCACAAAAAAGAGGTAGTCTTCTTTATCGCAGAAGATGGCTTCATTGTTATTACCCTTGAATGCAATCATCTGAGGCATGTCAGCAATAAACAGACGCTCTTTTCTTGGCACGATATTCCCTTAACTGGCGTTATTGTTGCGCCCGAGCGGTAAGCCCCGTAGGCAACCCGCAATAAAGTCGACAACCTGATCCAGCGCCACCATCTGGCACAGGCCATCCTCGTGTGAACACACTTCCGCCAGGTTTGGCTGCCGCAGCGTCACCCCCCACTCAGCCTTGGCTGGAAAAATAGCAGCGTCAGGTCCTGACAAGTCATTCCGAATGCGTAGCGCAGGCAGTTGACGGCGCAAGCGCTGGCTAAGCAGCACGGCTTCGACCCCCAAATCCGGCGTGGCACTGTAGAGCACAATTTGCGGATCAACATCACGATCAAAACTGACTTCCTGATGCATGCGTTCTAGTACCGATTCAAAATCCAGAGCAAAGCCCGACGCGGAGAGTGAACGACCACAGTAGCGCCCCGCCAGTTCGTCATAACGTCCGCCACTACACAGAGACAGGTGCGGTAGCTCTGGTTCGTTGAGTGTCCAATCAAATACGGTATGCGTGTAGTACCCCAGACCATTTTTCATCAAGGGATTGACTTGGTAGGCAACCCCAGCAAGATCCAGCAAGTGGCACAAAGTTGCAAAATGCAGCCGTGACTCCTGCCCTAAGTGGGTTGCCGCCTGATCGCGCTGTTCCTGCCAAGTGCCCAGGGTATTGATCTCAAGACAAACCTTGCGATTCAAACCCAAAGCAGAAAACATGTCCCAAGAAAGCAAAATCAATTCGGCATCAATCTCAGGCCCCGGCATACCAAAAGCCTCGACACCAAATTGATGAAATTGTTGTAATCCTTCGGCTCGCTTACGAAACATCGGGCCTTGATACCACAAACGCCGAGCGTCCTGGCGCCCTACACCACGCGCATCCACCACGGCTTTTACACACCCCAGCGTACCTTCTGGTCGCAGCGTCACCTCGCTGTCACTCACGGGCATTGCCGTGCCGGTTTCGGCATACAATTGGGCAGACTCAAGAATGGGCAGGCGGATCTCTTGATACCCGTAGCGATATACCACACGGCGGATGCGTTCTTCGACCCACTGCCATAGCGGGGTATCTGCAGTATTTCGATTGTCTGTCATGTGAGAGTGCTCCCTTGATTCAGCGACAATGGGCCTTTGTCCGTCAGGACAATGGCCCATTGTGTTAATCAATCAGGTGTTGCCACCTTACGCGACTACCGGCTCCATATCGGCCACTACATCGGCAATCAACTCATCAATCTTGCTGGTATCGAGGTGATGCGCGGTCGTAATCAAATGGGCGTACTTGCCTGAAGTCGCCAGGCAGTGTTTTTTCCAGACCCGTTCGGTCGGGCAAGGGAACACTACGGTAATCGAGTTTTTATTGCGCCAAGCATCAATGCCAAACTGCTTGAAGCGATCAACGGTGTATTGTGCCATTTTCAGGCAATGCGCAATACGCTGTTTTTGCTCCTCAAAGGTGTAGTAGTTAAGCGCATGCCACAACAGTAATGGGGTGTGGCCATTGCGTGAACCCGTAATGGTCTTGTCATGGGCGGCGATGTAGTCAATTTCCACCGAGATCATATCGACGTTTTTCTTCTTCGCCAAAGTGATACCGCAAGGAATCGGCGAGCCGATCATCTTGTGCCCTGAAACACTGATCGAATCAATGCCATCCGCAAAAGTGAAGGCCTGAGGATTATCCACAAACGGCAGAATCATACCGCTCAAGGCTGCGTCACCATGAATATAGTAGTCTTGGCGCGCAAACCCGGCTGCAGCCATCAATTCTTGAATCTTCTTGATGTCATCCATTGCACCCTTCACCGTGGTACCCAGATTGGCAAAGATAATTGGGTGTTCATCGCCACTACGCTTGATCTTGCTGATCAGATCTTGATAGTCGACTTCACCATTAGGCAAAGACTCAACCACCTGCGACTTGATGCGTAACAGCTTGACGATTTTGGCTACCGAATAGTGCGTATCCTTGGAGTAAAACAAGGTGCTGTCCGGATACAGTTCGCGTGCCAAATAGCAGCCGAACATATTACCTTCCGTACCGCCGTTGGTGACATAGCCCCAAGATTCTTCAAACGGAATCCGATACAGTTGAGCAAAATACTTGATGACTTCTTTTTCAAAATCAAAGGAATTCAGCAAATAGTTGCAATATTCGCCCCAATCACCGCAGTTATTGATGGAGAAGCGCATAAAGCGCTCCAGGCTTCCGTAGTCAAAGTCGGCGGACTCTGGATAACCAATATTGAAATATTGGTTCTTTACACAATGGGCCCAGAAGGCATCAAGCTTGTTTTGATTATCAATAGATAGTGGCATTTGTTTTCTCTCTTTTTTGTTACGGGTCAGCTCAAACTTAAGCAACTTCTTTGCTGGCCTTGATATAAAGAATCTGTTCGCCTTTTTTGTTGCGGGAATTCGCTACAAACGAATACATCGGAATCGTCAGCGCCATCACCAGCGTGCCCCAGTACAGTGAATCAGCACCTGAGCCCAACAGAGCAAACACGCAGAAGGCCATGCCAATCACCACCAGCACGCCATAGAACATAAAGGTGGAACCTTTATTGACCTTGTGTGAAATCATGATCACCGGCAGCGCCACCAGCGCATACATGTAGGGCATCAAGGACGCAAACACTGACAACAAAATCACTACTTGGAATTGTTTTGACAGGTCGGGAGATGCGGTCATGAACAGCACCAGGCTCATTAGCACACCGGTAAACACCAGTCCCTTGACCGGTACATCGTTCTTGTTCACTTCAGCAAAGAATTGTGGGAACAGACCAGCCTTGGCTCCGGCGCGAGGTCCCTCGGATTGCAAAATCAACCAACCCGACAAAGAACCAAAGCAGGCGATAATACTCATGGCCGAAGCGATATTGCCGGCAACCGGGCCAAACATATAACGAGCGGCATCGGCAAATGGTGCGCTGGAGGAAACCAGCACATGGTGAGGCACAATCCCCATGATCACCGTGGTACTAGCGACATAGCAGGCAGAAGCAATCAATAGACCAAACACGGTGGCGCGTGGCACGGTATATTCCGGATCGTTCACTTGACCGGATGAAACCACGGCAGACTCCACACCCAAGAAGCCCCACAGAGCCAGTGATGCGGCGCTCATGATGGCGTGACCACTGCTTTGGCCGGTGGCATTGTAGACTTCGAAGTACATTTTTGGACTAAACCAGAACCAACCGACAATCCCCACGCCCAGTACCACCACCAGCATGCAACTCGCGGTAAACGACTGAGCGGAACCTGCCACCTTGGCACCGTTACTGCCAAGAGCAACAAAACACCACAAGATGGCAATCGCAGCCAGGCAGCTGTACATCGGATTGTGCAAAGCCGGGAAGAAGTAGCTCAGATAACCAACCCCTGCTACCAGCAAGGCAACATTGCCAATCCAGGCGCTGATCCAATAACACATCGTGGCTTGAAAACCGACAAAGGGGCCAAAAGCATCGTTGGCATAGGCGACAATCCCACCGTCGCGCGGGGTTAACAAACTACTCTTGGCAAACACCAGTGCAATGGCAAGCACACCGATAATTGTCACGAGCCAGCCGAAGATTGAAATTGATCCAACTCCAGCCAAATTGGTCGGCAGCATAAAAACGCCCGACCCCATCATATTGGAAGCTGTTACCAGCGTGAGGGCCAATATACCCATTTTATGGGCGGACTTTCCGCTAACAGAGGCCATGCGACTCTCCCTGTGAAAATAAACTGTTGCTTACATTCAAATTGCTTTGAATGAACCCGAATGGTGGCCCCAACTGTAAAGCTCGCCTCCGGTAAAAAGTTGATTTCCATCAAGTTTGCCCCCTGGTTTTCCCCTCCATTGCGCAGGGTTTCATTCTATTTTTGCTTAAAACAAAACCTACGACCCCGTCCCTCTTTTTTTGCTTTGATAACCGCGATTGAACACAGAAAAACGCGAACTGGGGATCTGCGTGAAGTTTTATTGACCTGGATAGAACGACAAAAAGACCTGCAAATTGGAAGTGATTGGGCTTCACCTGCGTTGCATATAGCACACAACCGGCGAAGCCCAATGTTGTCTCAAACGTACTTCTAGGAAGCTAGATAGAGATAACCACCTTATAGATCACCATGCCGACAGCCAGCAGCAGATAGCCTCGCAGCACTGCCATCCATAGTTTGTTACGCCCCGACAGTACCATTGGCTTGAGTTGATCAAGTGGCGGCATACGCCAGAGATACAGCGCGTTCAGATCTGGTTTGAGGGTTACTTTTTGATTATTCTGCCGCGATTGTTCGCGAATCCGGCAGCACGCTAGTGCCAGCACCACCAATACGCCGAGTACGCCACCGCCGAGCAGAATCATCAAGATTGCGAATCCTGAAAGCGTCGGAAACACGACTGACGCAGTCAGAATAATTGACATTAGCACCAACACCGCCACGATCAATGCGGTAAACACATTGGTCAGGCGAGCGTTCACCCAAGGCCCAAGCACCTCCCTATCATTACACAGCAATAACAGAAAAACTGTGGCGCTAGGCAATAGCACGCCTGCCAGGGTCTGCACGGCATTGACCAGCAGTCCCAGCGGGATGTTGGGCAGCAACACCAGCAGAGCAGCGAGCAGAATCAATCCGCAGTACATGACGTAGAAACCGATAGCATCGGTTGGCTTGCGGTGCAGCGAGTGCTTTAAGCTCAACACATCACCCAATGCATACGCGGTAGACAGCGATACAGCCGACGCGCCAATGATCGAAGCATCAATCAAGGCAATCGCAAACAATATACCGGGCAGGCGGCCATAGTACTTGGACAACCCTTGCGCCACGCTTCCTGCATCCTGAAAGTGGCCAAATTCGGCATGGCCATTGAAAACTTGAGCGGTAAACGCAATCATCGCAACAGCTCCGATCACCACCAGCACAATGCCCAACCACAGGTCAGCGCGTTGATACTGAATGAAGCGCGGAGTAATGCGCTTATCGATCACATAGCTCTGTTGAAAGAATAGCTGCCAAGGTGCCACCGTAGTACCGATGATGCCGATGATCATCAGCATCACGTCCGCTAACTTGCCACCAGCAGGTAGTTGTGGAATCAGAAAATCATGCGCGACCTGTCCCATCGGGGGATGAATCATCACCAGAATTGGCAACAACAGCAGACTACCCGCTACCAAGATCAACGAAAAGCGTTCAAAGCGTCGGAAGTCACCGGTCGAGGCAGACAACATGATCAGCACAGCGGCCAACAACACGCCAGCCACCTTGGGCACGCCCAGATAAGCCATTCCCAAACTGATACCGATAAACTCAGTCACAATGGTCAGTGCATTAAGCACCAGCAGATCAATCGCACTGAATGCACCCCAGAATTTGCCAAATCGTTCGAGTATCAGTCGCGCATGACCCACACGCGTTACCGACCCCAGGCGCAATACCATTTCCTGATTGACATAGATTACAGGGATCAACAAGGCCAGGGTCCACAGTAAGCTGGTACCGTAATTCTGCCCTGCAGCCGTATAGGTGCTGAATGCCCCAGCATCGTTGTCGCCTACCATAACAATCAGCCCGGGGCCAAGAATCGCCAGCAAGGTCTTGAGGCGCTGTTTCCAACCGGTACGCGGCGCAATGTCATCCTGATGGATGGTGCCCAGCGCGCCACGGATATCGCCCACGTGTGCGCTGTCCAGTACCGCAGCTCGCGCATCGTTTTCTCTGATTTCCATCTGCGTCTCCAATCTTCAAGATGGTGGTGAAACGCATGGCACCAGAGAAAAAGCCTGGACGGCAGGTTTCCATTCCTCCCTCTTTGAGCAAAAACGAAGAATGGAAGCTTGTCGGACTAGATCTTGCGGCTATTCCATGTTGATGTACTCATGAATCATCACCACCGTATTCCGAGCAGGAAGAAAACGCGCAAGTAGGCCGTTTTCCGCCAGTTAGCCGGAAAGTGTTACAGCAATCCGCATCGACTTTGTAGAGCGTGCTTGAAGAGAATTGCCGACCAGAACGGTCGGACTTCGAAGCGCGCTAACCCATGTGGTGAGTTAGCGGCTAGGACTAGACCCGATGTGCTTAACTCACCAGTAATCCGCAGGCCCAAGCCTGCATGCAACTCTGGGAACTACTGCCCACGTCGGAGCCCTTTTGTGTTTGATAACAAACGGATTATAGCCGCAGAGTGGTGACTTGAGAAGCTGGGTAATTAAAAAAAATGATAAGTCAACTAGTACGATTGACTGTAGATATGAGGGAAACGGTCGGGGGGCGACATGGAATCGCCCCCCGGAACTAAAAGCCTGTCTGGCTTCTCGCTTAGGCTTCGACGTCTTCCAAGCTAAACATTTCAGCCTGGTCATCATAGGAAAACAGCTCGGCGTAACGTCCCCAGTTAATCACCGAATCCAGTGTTTCTTCGGCTGCATCATCACTCAGGAAATCCTCAAGTTCTTGCTTGAAGCGTTCTCGTGGAGCACGCTGCCCTGGGCGCTCATTGAGCACTGCCTTGATGCGCGACGCCAATGGCACGCCACGCAACAAGCAATCGGCAAACAGCTGCTTGCGCTCTTGGGTGCCAAAGTCGGCATACTGCCGTCCGTAATAGTTCAGGGTAATATCGCCTTCAGACATATCGGCAAATCCCAGGTGTTGCAAAAATTCTGCCACCGGAAACAAATCATCCACTTCCATATGCAACTGGCGCGCAATTTCCGGCATATCGGCACGACCGTTATAGGGCGCGGCAGCCAGGGTTTCGATCAAGCCCGCGATCAGGTTGGTTGATACCTGCGGCAACCAGCTCTTCAACTCCAAGCCAGTCTTGCGCTCTGCGTCCGCGCTTGGCCGCGCGGTCATCTTGGCATAAATTTCGTCTACCAACTGGCGAAAAGCCGGGTCCAGGCGGTTACGCGGATGGGTAAACGGCACCGGAATTTCCGAAATCACCCGACCGGGATTAGATGACAACAACAGAATGCGGTCGCACATGAACACGGCTTCTTCAATATTGTGCGTCACAATCAAAATTGACTTGATCGGTAAGCCACCATCGTTCCACAAGTCCAATAAATCGGTACGCAGTGTTTCTGCGGTCAACACGTCCAGCGCCGAGAATGGCTCATCCATCAACATCAAGGTCGGATTAACCACCAGAGCGCGCGCAAAGCCCACCCGTTGCCGCATCCCACCCGACAACTCGCGCGGGTAAGCACTTTCAAAACCGTCCAGACCAATCAGGTCAATTGCAGCCAAAGCCCGTTCGCGTCGCTCTTTGGCGCCAACCCCCAGGGCTTCAAGCCCTGCTTCCACATTTTCCAGTACGGAAAGCCATGGAAACAAAGCAAAAGTCTGAAACACCATGGCCACGCCTTCTGCTGGCCCATCAACCGGATGGCCACAATAATTAACCGTGCCATCGGTGGCAGAAATCAGGCCAGAGATAATCCGCAGCAGCGTGGATTTTCCAGAGCCAGAACGGCCGAGCAAGCCGACGATTTCGCCGTCATTCAAGGTCAAGTTAACGCCATCCAGCACTTTCAATTCACCTTGCCCACGGTCAAAGCCGCAGCAGACGTCGAGAATGTCGAGAATCGGTGCAGTGTTTACATTTTCCATAAGTCGGATTCTTCCCTGATAGTGCGGCGCTTAACGCAACCGGCTTTCGGCGTAAGCATACATTGGCCGCCACAGCAGGCGGTTAAACATAATGACGAACAACGACATCACCGTGATCCCCAGGATAATTTTTGGATAATCACCCGCAGTGGTGGTCTGGGCGATATACGACCCCAATCCATGCGCGATCAGCTTGGTATGCCCCCATGACACCATCTCGGCGACAATACTGGCGTTCCAGGCACCGCCTGAGGCGGTAATCGCGCCGGTCACGTAGTAGGGGAAAATGCCGGGCAGAATGATCTTGCGCCACCATTGCCAACCCCGAATATGAAAGTTGGCGGCTGCTTCGCGAAAATCGTTTGGAAATGCCGAGGCCCCTGCAATCACGTTAAACAGGATGTACCACTGGGTTCCCAACACAATCAGCGGACTGAGCCAGATATCTGGGTTAGCGTTGAAATGTACAATGCCAACGACAAAGATGGGAAACAGCAGGTTAGCCGGGAAGGCAGCCAGAAACTGTGCCAATGGCTGAATTTTTTCTGCCAGGTGTGGGCGTAACCCTATATATACCCCCAACGGTACCCAGATTAACGAAGCCAGCGCAATGAGCACCGCCACGCGCAGCAAGGTCAAAAATCCGAGGCCAAACACCACCAGTACCTCGTGCACACTCACCCCGCTGGCGACAAAACTCACCACGCGCCAGGCCAACAACAAGGTACCAATGATCACTAAAGCCGACCACAGTAGATCACCTACGCGACTGGACACTGCCGATACCGGCACTCTCACCGGTATGCGCGGTAATCGCACCGGCATACGGGCAATCGTGCGCAACGTGGCGCCTAACGGATGGAAGCTGCGTTGAATCAGCCGAGTACGCCGAATCAGATCCAATAGCCAAGATTCGGGCGCACTTTGTGAGCTGGTGGTCTCCATACGGAATTTATCCGCCCAGGCGACCAGTGGGCGAAACAGAAACTGATCGTAAGCCAGAATCACCAAGGTCATGGTCAGAATCACCCAGCCAACCGCTCCGAGATTACGCTCGCTAATCGCTTGCGACAGAAATGATCCTACCCCGGGCAATATCACGGTATTGTTGCCAACGGTAATCGCTTCGGACGCCACCACAAAGAACCAGCCGCCAGACATGCTCATCATCATGTTCCAAATCAGGCCTGGCATCGAAAATGGCACTTCCAGCTTCCAAAACCGCTGCCAGCCAGTCAGATGGAAGCTGCTCGACACTTCATGCAAGTCAGTCGGCACGGTGCGCATCGACTGATAAAAGCTGAAGGTCATGTTCCAGGCCTGGCTAGTGAAAATGGCAAAAATTGCCGCGCATTCGGCACCCAGTACCCGTCCAGGGAATAAGGCAATAAAGAAGGCAACGGTAAACGAGATATAACCGAGCACTGGCACCGACTGCAGAATATCTAGTACTGGCACCAGTACCTTGGCGGCACGGCGACTTTTAGCCGCCAGCGTGCCATAGGCCAAGGTAAAAATCAGCGAGGCCACCATCGCGGCCAGCATGCGTAAAATCGTGCGTAACGCGTATTCAGGTAGATTTCCAGGGTCGAGTGAAATCACCTCTGTTTGCAAGCTTGAAAGCGGGGCCAAGGTCTGCCGAAACCCGGTGCTTCCTAGCACAATCACACACAGAATCAGTGGAAAAGCGACAAAGTCCCAACGATTGGGCAATAGTCGGCGGGCTGACGCATTGATGACGGGAGGCAAAATCATGCGCATCGTCCGACTCCAATAGTGTTTAGCTTCATTCACGCCCCCAGGTATTCAATAGCAAAGATGTTAGATCGAGGGCCGTCAGTTTAGCTGATCTTGATGACAATTCGACGATCTTTTACGCCCCCGTCGTTGCCAATTATCACCATAAGTCGGATGTATGACATTGATTTTTGCTAAGCCCCACCAGCAAGAGCTTGGTTTTTGATGCCAATGCGCTATTGGGAATAGCCACCGCCGAGCGCTTTGATCAGCCCCACCGCTGCGGTCAATTGACTATTCAGGATATCAAATTCGGCACGCTCGCTGGATTCTTGGGTTGCATTAGCCAGGGCTACGTCGAGAAACCCGGCCGTACCGGCGCGATACTGGTTAGCGGTAATCGTCGCCGATTCTCGCGCCGCCAGAACCGCCAAGTGTTGGTTTTCTGCTTCTTGCTGTAACAAGCGCAATGCAACCAAGTTGTCTTCTACATCTTGAAATGCAGTCAGTACCGTCTGACGATAGGTCGCCACGCTCTGATCGTAACTAGCAACGGCTGCCTTGGTCTGGGCACGGCGCAAACCACCATCAAACAGCGTTGCGGCCAGAGAGGGGCCCACTGACCAGATACGATTTGGCAGCGAGATCCAATTTGCGAAACTACTGCTGCGGTAGCCATCGCTGGCGGACAGGGTAAGTTGTGGGAAATACGCCGATTCGGCTACGCCAATCTTGGCATTAGCTTCAGCCACAAGGCGTTCTGCATTGGCAATGTCAGGACGCCGCTCAAGCAATTCTGAAGGCAGCCCCACCGGTATCTGGGGCAGATGAGGCGTCGTGGTACGCGCCCCCAAGGCAAAGGAAGAGGGTGCCTGACCAATCAACACTGCGATGGCATGTTCCAACTTTGCCCGTTGCAGCCCTTTGTCGGTGGACTGTACCTGAATGCTGTGCAACTGAGTTTGCGCCTGAACTACATCAGCACGGCCGGCTACGCCTGCGGTAAACCGGTTCTGGGTTATGGTCAATTGTTGCTGGTAAGCCGCCACACTCGCATCAAGAGAACGCTTCTGGCTGTCGGCAACATAGAGTTGAAAATAAGCAATTGCCAGTTGCGCCTGTGCACTTAACCGCGCATTTTCAAGATTGGCAGCACTGGCTGCGGCATTGGCTTCTCCAGCCTCGGCTCCACGACGTAACTGCCCCCAAAGGTCAACCTCCCAGCTGGCTGACAGTGAAGCACTATAGCTGTTACTGACTAGATTGCTACTACTACTGCTACTACTACTGCTGCCCCGTGCACGGGTAGCGCTCGCATCTGCGCTGATCGTCGGCATAAAGCCAGCCTGGGCCTCATCTAAAAGGGCTGACGCCTGTCGGTATTGCGCTGCCGCAAGCGCAATATTCTGATTGGACAGATTCAACTGCTGTTCTAGCCGGTTAAGGTCAGCATCGCCAAATACTTCCCACCAAGCCCCACGCGGGATCCGGTCTGCCGGTGCGGCTTGCTTCCATCCCTTAGCCTCTTTGAAACTTTGTGCATTCGGTGCGCTTGGCCGCACGTAGTCAGGCCCAACGGCACAACCTGCCAGCGCTAGTACACACACTGCGCTCAATAATTGAGAGGTTTTCATTTTTTCCCTTAACCCTGGCCGGATCCGGTTTCAGCAACCGGCGTAGCTGATCGTTGTCGCCAATGCTGCCAGCGCTGCCTCAAACCATCGAGATACAGATAAATCACTGGTGTGGTGTACAAAGTCAGTGCCTGGCTCACGACCAGACCGCCGACAATTGAAATCCCCAATGGCTGACGCAGTTCAGCACCATCGCCATGCCCCAGTGCCAGCGGAATCGCGCCGAACAGTGCCGCCATCGTGGTCATCATGATCGGGCGAAAGCGCAACATGCAGGCCTGAAAAATCGCATCGCGGCTGGACAGTCCCTGCGTGCGTTCGGCATTGAGTGCAAAGTCGATCATCATGATGGCGTTTTTCTTGACGATACCGATGAGTAACATCACCCCGATCAAGGCAATCACGCTAAATTCGGTACCACAGGCCAGCAAAGCCAATAGCGCGCCCACCCCGGCCGAAGGCAGGGTCGAAATAATCGTCAACGGGTGCACCAGACTTTCGTACAACATGCCCAATACGATGTACACCGCCAAAAGAGCCGCCAAGATTAACAAGGGCTGTGACGATAAGGAATCTTGAAAAGCAGCGGCTGTACCCTGAAAACGCCCAGTAATCGACGCGGGCATACCAATCTGCTGGGTGGCCTGATTAATCGCATCGGTGGCATCACTGAGCGATGCACCAGGGGACAAGTTGAACGACAGTGTCACTGCAGCGAACTGCCCTTGGTGGTTAACCGCCAGGGCGGTGGTATCTGGCTGATAATGGCTGATAGCCGATAGTGGCACCAACTGCCCGCTAGTTGATGGCACATAGATCCATTGCAATGCATCCGGATTTTGCCAATAAGGGGGAGCCAGTTCCATCACTACATGATATTGGTTCAGCGGCTTGTAGATAGTCGAGACCTGGCGCTGACCAAAAGCATCATTCAGTGTCTGGTCCAGCAGTAGCTGGGTAACCCCAAGCCGCGCCATGCTACCGCGGTCAAACACCAAACTTGACTGCAAGCCGCCATCTTGCTGGTCAGAATTGACATCTGAGAGCATGGGTAGACGCATCAGCGCTTTGCGCACCAAGGGTTCCCACTGGCGTAAGCTGGCAAGATCGTCGCCCTGCAAGGTGTATTGGTATTGGGCGTTACTCTGACGCCCACCGATACGGATATCCTGCACCGCTTGTAAAAACAGCGTGGCGCCCGGTTCGTGTGACAACGATTTGCGCAAACGGTTGATCACCTGATCTGCACTTTGCTTACGTTGTGCTAGCGGCTTGAGCACCACAAACATATTGGCGGTATTGCGTTGCGAACCACCGGTAAAGCCCACCACCGACTCCACCGCCGGGTCACGGCGCAGTAGTGTAATAAAATGCTTAAATTTAATCTGCATCGCCTGAAACGAGATGTTCTGGTCGGCGCGCAGCATTCCGCTTAAGCGACCGGTGTCCTGCTGGGGAAAAAACCCTTTTGGTACAATAGTATACAGATAGACATTCAGACAAATGGTTGCCAATAGCAACATTAACATGGAGCGCCGATGTGCCAATGCCCAGGTCAAGCTGACACGGTACCCTTCTTGCATCCGGGTCAAAAAATGCATCATCGCGCGTGACAGGCGGTTGGTTCGGGTCTTCACCTGACGTGGCTTAAGCCAGCGAGCGCACAATACAGGCGTAGTGGTGAGCGACACCAGCAGCGAGATCAGAATCGCCACTGACAGGGAGATGGCAAACTCACGGAACAACCGGCCAACAATCCCGCCCATCAGCAAAATCGGGATAAACACCGCAATCAACGACAAACTCATGGATAGCACGGTAAAGCCGACTTCGCGCGCGCCTTTGAGCGCAGCATCGCGCGGGCTCATGCCATCTTCGATATGGCGTGAAATATTCTCTAGCACCACAATGGTGTCATCCACCACAAAGCCGGTGGCAATCGTCAGGGCCATCAATGACAAATTATTCAGGCTGAATCCGGCCAGATACATCACGCCAAAGGTACCAATCAGCGAGACGGGTACCGTAATCGCAGGGATTAAGGTGGCGCGGCCACTTTGTAAGAATAAAAACACCACCATAACCACCAGCATCACCGAGAACAGCAGCGTACGCTCCACATCGGCCAGCGAGGCGCGAATGGTTGGTGTGCGGTCTAACGCTACATCCAATTTAATCGCTTGAGGAACTGCGGCTTGTAGTTGTGGCAGTAAGGCGCGCACCCGATCAACGGTCTCGATGATATTGGCGCCAGGCTGACGGGTAACCACCAAAAGCACTGACGGGCGACCATTCACTGAACCCGCATTGCGCAAGTCTTGTACCGAGTCGGTGACATCGGCTAGATCGGATAAACGCACCGCATTGCCATTTTGATAGCGCACCAGCAATGGCAAATAATCCGACGCATGGGTTGCCTGGTCGTTAGCCAGTATCTGCCAGTGTTGCGCACCCGCTTCTATCGCTCCCTTAGGGCGATTGGCATTGTTGGCCGCGAGGACGGCACGCACGGACTCCAGACTAATGCCGTAATGATTGAGTGCTTGTGGTCGCAACTCTACACGTACCGCCGGCAATGAACTGCCCCCGACTGTCACATCGCCAACACCATCTACCTGAGCCAGCTTCTGGGCCAGCAGGGTGGAGGCGACGTCATACATTTGTCCTTGGTTAAACGCATCTGAAGTGAGCGACAAGATCATGATCGGCGCATCCGCCGGATTCACCTTGCGATAGGTAGGATTGCTCGGCATGCCGGTGGGCAGCAAGGCGCGCGCGGCATTGATTGCCGCCTGCACATCGCGTGCGGCACCATTAATATCGCGATCAAGATCAAATTGCAGCGTAATGCGCGTGGACCCCAGCGCACTGCTTGAAGTGATTTCACTGACTCCGGCAATCCGCCCCAGGCTGCGCTCTAGCGGTGTTGCCACACTAGACGCCATGGTTTCCGGGCTGGCGCCAGGAAGGTTGGCGGAGACTGAAATCGTCGGAAAATCAACCTGAGGCAGGGGAGACACGGGTAATAATTTGAATGCCAAAGCCCCGGCCAGTACGACCGCCACAGTCAATAACCCGGTGCCAATCGGGCGGCGAATGAACGGTGCGGCCAGATTCATCGCGGCCCCCGCCAGTGTGCGGCCAGTCGGTCAAATGCCAGATAAATCACAGGCGTGGTAAACAAGGTCAGCACTTGGCTCACCAACAGCCCACCCACCATGGTGAGCCCCAGCGGATGACGCAATTCGGAACCCACCCCCTGGCCTAACATCAGCGGCAAAGCACCTAGCAGCGCACACAGGGTGGTCATCAAGATCGGGCGCAAGCGCAATAGACAGGCTTGATAGATGGCCGCGCGCGGCTCCAGCCCCTCTTCGCGCTCGGCTACTAACGCAAAGTCGATCATCATAATGGCGTTTTTCTTGACGATACCAATCAACAATACAATACCGATGATTGCGACCACGCCTAGATCATTGCCAGATACCAACAGCGCCAATAATGCGCCCACTCCGGCAGAGGGCAGGGTGGACAAGATCGTCACCGGGTGAATCGTACTTTCATACAGTACGCCCAACACGATATACATCGTTACTACCGCAGCCAGAATCAGCCACAAGGTATTAGACAGAGACGACTGGAAGGCCGCTGCCGCCCCCTGGAAATAGGTTTGTAGGCTAACCGGCAGGCCAACATCTAGCTTGGCTTGTTCTACTGCAGCGACAGCGGCGCCCAGCGATGAGCCTTTCGCGATATCAAAGGAGATGGTAGTAGAAGGGAATTGCCCCAGATGATTGACGGTCAACGGCGTGGTGCGCTCTTCCACCCGCGCAATCGCCGTTAATGGCACCTGTGTGCCACTTGAAGTCGGTAGATAGACCTCACTTAATCGTGCCAGGCCAATTTGCCCGGCTTTCTGCTCCAACACCACACGATACTGGTTACTTTGCGTAAAGATGGTCGAAATCAGGCGCTGGCCAAAGGCGTTATATAGCGCGTTATCTACTGCTGCCGGGGTAATGCCCAGGCGTGCCGCGCTATCGCGGTCAATCGTCACATAGGCTTGCAAGCCATGGTCTTGCAAATCACTGGCCACATTAGACAATTCGGGGGCTTGTTTAAGTCGGGCAAGCAGCACAGGGACCCACTGGCTTAAATTTTCTGCTTGCGGTGCTTGCAGAATAAATCGGTAGGCAGAACGACTTAAACCGGAATCAATACTCAAGTCTTGTATTGGCTGCAGATACGCGCTGATCCCAACCACCTTCTGCACCCGCTGCGTCAGTCGCGGTAGCAGATCGGAGAGGGATGCACGACTGTCTTGCGGTTTAAGATTAACCAGCATTCGGCCATTGTTCAGCGTGGGATTACTGCCATCCACGCCAATAAATGACGACAGGCTTTCTACTGCCGGGTCTTGCAGCAGCGCATCGGCCAGACGTTGCTGTCGCTCCGCCATGGCGCTAAACGAAATCGATTGCGGGGCTTCGGTGATCACCTGAATCGCGCCGGTATCTTGCTGCGGGAAAAAGCCTTTTGGCACTAGAATATAGAGCAACACCGTCAGCACCAGCGTGCCACCGGCTACGCACAGCGTCAGTTTCTGTCGGTCCAGGACCCAGTTGAGCATCTTGCCGTAACCGGCAATCATCCGATCAGAAAACGCGCCACTGGCACGATAGAAACGCCCCTGCTTTTCCTTTGGAACCTGCTTCAACAAACGCGCGCACATCATCGGCGTCAAGGTCAGCGACACAAATGCCGAGATCAGAATCGACACGGCCAGGGTAATGGCAAACTCACGAAACAAACGCCCAACCACGTCGCCCATAAATAGGAGTGGAATCAGAACGGCAATCAGCGAGAAGGTAAGTGAAATGATGGTAAAACCAATTTGTTGCGAGCCCTTGAGCGCTGCCGCAAACGGCTCTTCACCTTCTTCGATATAGCGCGAGATGTTCTCGATCATCACGATTGCATCGTCAACCACGAAGCCGGTAGCAATCGTCAGAGCCATTAAGGTGAGATTGTTGATGCTAAAACCAGCGACATACATCACCGCAAAAGTACCAACCAGGGATAATGGCACGGCAACACCGGGAATCAATGTCGCCGGAACATTGCGCAAGAATAGGAAAATCACCATCACCACCAGCGCCACCGACAAAATCAACTCATATTGCACATCGGCAACCGAGGAACGAATCGTCACGGTACGGTCGGTTAGCAAGTGCACATCGACCGATCCCGGCAAGGTAGCTTGTAGCAAGGGTAGCTGGCGCTTGATGCGGTCCACTACCTGAATCACGTTAGCCCCTGGCTGGCGCTGAATATTCAGAATCACCGCAGGGGTGCGATTAGCCCAGGCGGCTAGCCGATTGTTTTCTGCTGCATCATTCACCGCGGCAATATCAGACAAACGCAAGGCGGCGCCATTTTTGTAGCTGAGAATCAGATTGCGGTAGTCGTCTGCCGATTTAAGCTGGTCATTGCCATCAATTGTGGAAGCGATCAGGGCACCATCAAAACTGCCTTTGGCCTGATTGACGTTGGCACTGGTCACAGCGCTACGCACGTCGTCCAGGCTGAGTCCCTTAGCCGCAAGCTGCGGCCCATTGACGCTGACGCGTACCGCAGGCCGCAGCCCACCCCCGATGCTCACCATCCCCACACCAGGCAGTTGTGACAACTTTTGTGCCAGGCGGGTGTCCACCAGATCGGTTAGTTTGGGTAAAGTCAGCGTACGCGAGGTTATTGCCAGGGTGACAATCGGCGTGTCACCTGGGTTGACCTTGTTATAGATCGGAGGCGAGGGCAAATCAGTCGGCAACAAGTTGGTTGCAGCGTTAATTGCTGCCTGCACTTCTTGTTCAGCAACATCCAGCCCAACCTCTAAACCAAACTGTAGGGTAATGGTCGAGGCGCCACCAGAACTGGAGGAGGCCATCTGGCTAAGCCCGGGCATCTGGCCAAATTGCCGCTCCAAGGGCGCAGTCACCGAAGAGGTCATCACATCTGGACTGGCACCTGGGTACAGGGTGACCACTTGAATTGTTGGGTAATCGACTTCAGGCAATGCCGCCACAGGTAGAAACCGGTAGCACATGATACCGACCAGTAGAATCGCCAACATCGCCAGCGAAGTCGCTACTGGGCGCAGAATAAACAAGCGTGACGGATTCATTTTGGCTGTTTCGCGCGGTGGTGTGGCTTGCTACCTGCGGCAGCATTACCAGCCAAGGTGACACTGGCCCCCTCACGCAGGCGATCAACGCCATCCAGTACGATCCGGTCACCAGCCACCAAACCACCATTCACAATCAATTGGTCCCCTTCGGACGGCCCAGGTTTAATCACTCGAATGGTTACGGTTTTATCTGGCTTGATCAGATAGACGAACGTCCCTGGTTGCCCACGTTGCATGGCAGCTAATGGAATCACCAACGCATGCGGGCGAACTTCAGTTCGTAGCCGCACGTTGACAAACTGATTGGGAAACAACGCATTGTCTTGGTTATTAAACACGGCCTTGAGTTTGACGGTGCCGGTGGTGGTATCAACCTGGTTATCCACGGTGAGCAGTTGTCCATCGGTCAACTTATGCTGGTTATCGCGATCCCAGGCCTCTACCGGCAATTTCTGCTTGGCGCGCAAGGCAGGCAATACACTGTTTAATTGATCTTCAGGAATCGAAAACACGATGTTTGCTGGCTGCATCTGGGTAATCACCACCACGCCGTTCGTGTCGGAGGCATGCACGATATTGCCCAAATCCACCTGTTTCAGACCAACACGCCCTGATACGGGTGCAGTCACCCGGCTATAGCTAAGCTGCAGTTTCGCGCTCGCCACCGATCCACGGTCTGAAGCAACCGTTCCCCGGTACTGGCCAACCAATGCCTGTTGCGTGGCCACCTGTTGCGCGGAGATCGAGTTTTGAGCCAACAGGGTGCGATAACGAGTCAGGTCGAGTTCTGCATTGCTCAACTGCGCCATGTCGCGCGCCAGTTGCCCTTGTGCCTGTGTTAACACCACCTCGAATGGCCGCGGATCAAGCTCTGCCAGTACTTGCCCGGCCTTAACCTCTTGTCCCTCGCTAAACCCTAGTCGTTGCAGTTGGCCATCTACCCGGCTATGCACTGTGACGGTATTGTTTGGAGTGACCGTGCCCAAAGCAGTGAGGTAGAGCGCCATCTCTCGCTCAGAAACCGTGGTTTCAGTCACCACCTGTGCCTTATTGCGTTTGTCTGTGGTCTTATTAGACATACTGCTATAACGCCACCAGATAATGCCAAGTAGTAGTAGCAGTAAAATCAGCAGAGAACGCTTATTGGCACGCACGCGCTTTAGAATTGGATTCGTCATGGCTGGCATTAAGTTTTATACAAATGGCTCAGTTATAGTCCACTACCATAGTACGCGAGATGCGAGGCAAGACTTCTGACGGTTTTATTGCTAGATGCCCAGGTTGATTAATCTTCATTAAGCGGTCCCTCTATTTGCAAAAACACCCGCAAACGAGTGACTTTGTCGATTGCAGGCAAAGCCCGGCAACGATCAGCCAGCGCGGCGGCAGAGCTAGGCAGTAGAATATCCATTTCAACCCGGCCATCCAGATAGTGCACCTGCAGTTGTTCAAGCTTCAGCGTCCCATCCCCCAAATACAGGTTCAATTGATGCAGTAACATCTGGCGCGAAGGCAAAACCAGATTGGCGACCTTATCATCGCCATCCGCATCAATATGGATGGTAGCGTCACTCACCGCATGTAAATCAAGCAAACGTTTCTCGGCCTGTAATGCAACTTGATGCCCTTCGGAAACGCTGATATGGCTGCCGACGCGCAAATGCGCGTCGACTACGACCAAGTCTCCCATCTTACGGGTACGGATATCGTGTGCGTTCACCACCCCTTCGGTCTGGCACAAGGTCTCTGCCAGCGCTTCTAGATGCGCAACGTCCACCCCACGATCCATCAAATCCTGAAACGCATCATAACCAAAATGCCAGCCCATGCGGCTAACCAAAAATCCGACAATCGCCGCGGCCAATGGATCAAATAATGGAAACCCCATCAGATTGCCAATAATCCCTAACGCCACCACCAGGGACGATGCCGCATCAGAACGCGCATGCCAGGCATTGGCCGCCAACATACTGGAGCGCACCCGTTGCGCCACTGCCAGCATATAGCGAAACAGACTTTCTTTAGCGAAGAGCGCCACCAACGCCACCCATAAGGCAACGCTATGCACATGAGGGATCAATTCTGGGGTGCGAAATTTCATCGCAGAGGACCAGAGCATTCCTAAACCAACCACCAGCAACAGCCCCCCGAGCATCAAGGATGCCGCTGTCTCAAAGCGTAAGTGTCCGTACGGATGATCTTCATCCGCCGCCTTGTGGCTAAAGCGATTGGCAATCAGTACCACAAAGTCTGCCAGCAAATCGGAGAGTGAGTGAATACCATCAGCGACCAAACCACTTGAGTGCGCAAACATCCCAATCAGAATCTGCGCCAGACTTAACAAGGTATTGACCACCGCGCTAACCAACGTACTTTGCTGTGCAGCCTGTTGCTTTTGATTGCTGTCCGCGAAGTCTGTGGGCGGCATAATCACTTGTTTCATTTTATATTCATCCAAAACCATGACACTTTAGGAGCACTCTGTTACCAGGGAATGAGCAGACACGACAGGATCGTTTGCTGCCCTATTTTTACATAGACTATTCGTAAATTTTATCGCTGACATATAATTGTCGGCTTCTCAACCTGGCGTACTACCCCAATGTCCACCCTACAAGCCATTATTTTTGCCATGATGCAAGGCATCTCCGAGCTGTTTCCAATCAGTAGCCTGGGTCACGGCGTGATTCTACCGGATCTGCTGCATTGGCATCTCAACCGGCAAGAGCCAAGCTTTCTGTCCTTCATGGTTGTACTGCACCTGGGCACCGCTACGGCGCTGCTTCTGTACTTCCGCCGTGACTGGATCAATCTGATCAGCGGCTTTTTCCATGCCAAGGCTCGCCCGACCAATCCTGAGTCACGACTAGTGCTGCGCCTGATTGTTGGCACCGTACCGGCTGGTTTGCTGGGTCTGCTGCTAGAAAAAAAATTACGCATGCTGTTTGGTTCCACCAGCTTGATTCTGGGGGTGCTGATTGTGAATGGCATTATTTTGATTGCAGGTGATTTTCTACGTCGTAAGCGTGGAGGCCTCAATCTTGATCAACTGAGCTACGGCGGCGCATTGAAGATTGGCCTGGTACAAGCATTGGCGCTTATCCCCGGTATTTCGCGTTCTGGTGTCACACTGATTGCCGGCCTCCATCAAGGGCTCGACTATGCGGCCTCGGCGCGCTTTTCCTTTTTGCTGGCCACACCGATCATTGGTGCAGCCGGCCTATTGGAAGTGCCCAAGTTGTTACATGGGCACACCCAGATTTCTCTCAGTCTGGCACTGATCTGTGGCGTGGTATCCGGCATCTGCGCATACCTCAGTACCTGGGGTTTGATGCGCTATTTCAATAAACATGAAGTCCAGGCTTTGCGCCCTTTTGGCTGGTATTGCATCGGCCTTGGCTGCCTGGGACTCGCACTGAAATTACTGTAATCAATGGATTGTGATGATGACTGACGAAAAAAAAGATCCCTGGCTTAACTATCTTGCGCTTTCCACGGTCATTCTCGCGGTATGCGCCACGCTTTCGACCTTTAAGGGAGGCAGTTATTCAACCCGTAGCGTGATCAACCAGGCGCAAGCCTCAGATCAATGGGCGTTTTACCAGGCTAAGGCGATCAAGGGAGAGCTATATCAAGTACAGCGTGATCTGCTAGTGACTGAACTCAAAACGCTGCCTCCAGAGGTTCCAGAGGCAAAACGCCAAGTGTACCAAGACCAGATTGCCGACTATGGCAAAAAAATCAGTAAGTACAGCCAAGAAAAAGCCGCAATCATGAAACTGGCTCAGAGCTTAGAACACCAGCGTGATCAAGCGCAACGCCATGGCCAGCCGTTTGGCGTTGCGGTGATTTTCTTGCAGGTGGCGATTCTGGTGTCTTCGATTGCTGGCTTATTTAAGCAGAAGCGGCTCTGGTACGTTGCTTTACCTATTGGTCTGATTGGTGCGATTTACTTTGCTAATGGCTTCTGGCTATTTTTCTGATTGATTTCTTCGGAGTCTGTTGGCGTTCGCGACGGCACACCCTGACTGGCTCCGAGTTGGGCTGCCAGTCTTATCTTCTCTGCTGCGATGGTGAACCACTTCTTTAGATACGCTTTTTGTCAGCGCTGACCTTACCCGGTATCCTGTATTGATAAAATCCTGAAAATTCTAAGAAAATTGTGGTCTATGCTGTCCCGAGTCAAATGCTATTTACATTATTTATTGCGCCAACATCCACATAACAAACTTGTACTTTGGTTAACTGAGCTTCGCCCAATTCTATCCATGTCGGTGCCGTTAATCCTGTCGCAAGCCGCGCAGATCGGCATCATGTTTATTGATTCTGTGCTGATGGGCCGTCTGGGGCCTGAGTCTCTCGCCAGCGGCGCACTAGGACTTTCAACCTACTTTTTCTGTTTTGTGCTGGCTTATGGCCTCAGTTCTGCAGCGGGGAATCTGGTTGCGTTAGCGCATGGCCGTGGTGATCGACGCGCAGTTGTTGCCGCCACACGTGCCTGCTTGTTGTTGTCGTTGATCATGGCGGTGGTGATTGGCGTGATCCTGTGGCATGCCGAACCTGCCATGCTGGCGCTCGGTCAGACACCGGAGACGGCAAGGCAAGCAACTGGATTTCTGCGCGTACTCTTGTGGGGCCTGCCTATGAGCATGCTGTTTCTCACTTTGCGTAGTTTCGCCTCTGGCATTGGCAATCCAGGCCCAGTTCCTTTTATTACCTTGTCTGCCTTGCTGATTGCGCCTTGCCTGGGCTGGGTGCTGTCACGTGGGGTAGGTAGCTGGCCAGGGATGGGGCTCAACGGCATCGCACTATCCTCGGTGATCACCTATGCCTATATGGGCTTAACCTTTGCAATGGTGGTGGTGCGTAACCCGGTGTTTGCCAGCTACAAGCTATTCGACACGCTAGCACAGCGCGATCTTGCCGCCATCAAACCGGTGCTGCGCCTTGGGATCCCCACCTCGGGCACGATGGCGCTGGAAAATGGCATGTTCACTGCCAGTACTTACATGATGGGGGCGCTCGGCACGGCAGAGCTTGCCGCGCACCAAAGCATGTTTCAGTTGGTGATCGTCAGCTTTATCATGCCAATCGGCCTCATGCAGGGGGCATCCATGTGTTTGGGGCAGGCAGCAGGCGCAGGAGACTTTCTTCGTGTCAGGCGCCTTGGGCATCTTGGACAATTGCTGGCGGTGCTTTGGAGCCTATTGACTGCTGCGGCGCTATTGCTGATACCGGAACTGCTGGTGGAACTCTTCCTGCCGCTGGACCGTCCGGGTGCCGAGGCCGCGCGCCTGATTGCCCTGACTCTGACACCACTGGTCGCGCTGGTTTTCGTGTTTGATGCCTGGCAAACCGTGGCCAATGGCATTCTGCGCGCACTTAAGGATGCACACGCAACATTGGTGATTTATTCACTGGGCTGTTGGGGGGTCGGGATTCCTCTGGCCTGGTGGCTGTCACGCCATGCGATTGGCGCACGCGGGGTATGGGTCGGCATGGCAGCAGGTTTGGCCTGTGTGACCATTTTGCTGGTTCAACGCTTTAATCGGCTGACGGGGGAATTACTAGCGGGAACCCGCAAGCTTTAGCTACGCAACCACCTCACAGAATGCGACTATTCGGTGTCTTCGTGCGTGGTGATTTTTAACACCCGGTACCCTGGGCACCACCCCAGCACACCACTCAACAATGGAATCAATCCCAGCCAGGCCCAAGGGTTTTTCGGTCCCCACAGTGCCAGGCTAATAATACCAAGGCCAATCAGAATGCGAACGCCGCGTTCTACCTTGCCTATATTGTGTTGCATAACTCGCCCCCTTTAGCTCAAAGCTTCCTCGGACATTGCCGCTAGCAGTTCTGCCTGATGCTCGGCGGTCAGGGCATCGGTTAAATCAGCCAGGTCGCCATCCATCACATATTCCAGCTTGTACAGCGTCAGGTTGATGCGATGGTCAGTGATGCGACCTTGCGGAAAATTATAGGTACGAATCCGTTCGCTACGGTCCCCCGACCCAACCAGGCTCTTGCGCGTTGCCGCTTCTTTGGCCTGTGCTTCGCGCGTACGCGCGTCCATGATGCGAGCGGCCAGTACCGACAAAGCGCGCGCTTTGTTTTTATGCTGAGAACGGTCATCCTGACACTCAACCACGATACCGGTTGGCAAGTGGGTAATACGCACCGCAGAATCGGTCTTGTTGATATGCTGCCCCCCTGCGCCCGAGGCACGGAAGGTGTCAATGCGAATATCAGCCGGACTAATATCAACTTCAGCTACTTCATCTGCCTCAGGCATCACCGCTACGGTGCAGGCTGAGGTATGGATACGCCCCTGCGTTTCAGTTACCGGTACGCGCTGCACGCGATGGCCACCAGACTCAAACTTGAGCTTGGAATAAGCGCCAAAACCAATAATCCGGGCAATGACTTCTTTATACCCCCCCAGATCTGACTCTGACGCCGACACAATCTCTACCTGCCAGTGATTGCGCTCGGCAAAACGGGTGTACATACGCAATAAATCGCCAGCAAACAAAGCCGCTTCATCGCCACCAGTACCTGCACGCACTTCGAGATAGATGTTGCGTTCATCGTTCGGGTCCTTGGGCAACAACAGTTTCTGCAATTGGGCTTCCAGCAGGTCGCGCTGGACTCTGCCGGCTTCAATTTCTGTTTGGGCAAAGTCCTTCATTTCCGGATCGGACAGCATGTCCTCTGCGGTTTCTATATCTGTTTCACACTGTCGCCACGCCTGATAGGTCTCAACCACTGGGGTCAATTCGGCGTGTTCTCGCGTTAGCCGGCGATATTGATCCATATCTTCGGTAACACCAGGCTGCACCAACAGGTGCGTTACTTCTTCGAGCCTCTCAGCCAGTTGTGACAACTTGGCCGCAATAGAAGATTTCATTAAGACTCCGAATGCAAACGGTAAACCCGCGCCACTGCTTGGGCCAGCGCGTCATGCTCCGCCCCACCGCGGGCGGCAGACAGCGCCTGAGTGGGAGGGTGCATCAATTTATTGGTTAACTGGACAGACAGGGCTTCCAGTACTTTTTCTGGCGCATCACCCCGGCCAAGCTGTTTGATGGCCGCGTCTAAGGCATGACGGCGCAAGCGGTCAGCTTCATCGCGCAAGGCACGGATCAGCGGCACCACTTCGCGCTGGCGCATCCACTGACCAAATTCAACCACCCGAGCCTGGATAATACCTTCAGCTTCTTCCGCCGCCGCTTGTCGAGCCTCGCGGCCAACTTCAACAATGCCGGAGATATCATCAACGGTATAGAGGAAAACGTCCGGCAGGTTGCCAACTTCTGGCTCGATATCACGCGGCACCGCCAGGTCCAGCATAAACATCGGTCGATGTCGGCGCGCTTTCACCGCACGTTCTACCAACCCTTTTCCGACTATCGGCAACTGACTGGCGGTCGAGGTGACCACCACGTCAAAGCGCGATAACGATTCCGACAACTCGGCCAGGGTAATCGCATGCGCACCAAACCGATCAGCGAGGGCGCGCCCGCGCTCCAAGGTGCGGTTAGCGATGGTCATTGAGGCGGGCTCGCGTGCAGCAAAATGCGTTGCCACCAGTTCAATCATTTCTCCCGCGCCAATAAACAATAAATTTAATTCGCTAATACTGGGAAAAATCTGTTCGGCCAACTTAACCCCGGCGGCAGACATCGACACCGAGTTGGCACCGACAGCGGTCTTGCTGCGAACTTCTTTGGCCACCGAAAACGCCTGTTGAAACAGCGCATTCAGATGCGTGCCCAAGGTACCGGCCTGTTGGGCAACCCGCACGGCATCCTTGAGTTGGCCCAAAATCTGGGTTTCACCCAACACCATAGAGTCTAGCCCGCTAGCCACACGAAACGCATGGCGTGCGGCATCTGAAGCATCGAGCCGATACAGATAGGGAGCCAGCGTCTCAGGTGACAGATCATGGTATTTAGCCAACCAGTTCATCGCTTGAGTGGGGTCCGGACAGGAGCAATAAATCTCGGTGCGATTACAGGTAGAAACGATCGCCGCTTCTTCTGCTATCCGGCTCTCGGTCAAGCGCGCTAATGCATCAGGCAGCGCTTCAGCAGAAAACGCCAGCTTTTCCCTGACTGAAAGCGGGGCGGTTTGATGATTGAGGCCAAACGCAAGAAGATGCATGGGCACAGCAGACCGCAAAGTAATGGAATGAAGCATTTTAGCGTATCTTGCCGCGCCCGTCCTGCGTGTTCAGGACAATGTCACAGCATAAGCACTCTACGAATCTAACACTAAGGGCTAAGATAGCGTCAGGAGGATTTGTCATGTCACTTAAGCTTGCTGGTATCCGCCAGGAATATAGCAAACAAGAATTGTCGCCGGACGACTGCCTGTCGGACCCAATCGCTCAGTTTGAACTGTGGTTCAACGAAGCGATGACCTCTGAGGTTCCTGAGCCAACCGCCATGCATGTCGCGTCGGTTGGTCCTGATGGCCACCCCAGTGGGCGCGTCGTGCTGCTCAAGGGGGTAGAGGATGGTCAGTTCTTGTTCTACACCAACTATCTCAGCCGTAAGGGTCGGCAAATTAGCGATAATCCCTATGTTGCACTCACCTTCTTCTGGCCAGAACTGGAACGCCAGATCCGCGTAGAGGGCAGGGCAATGCAACTGCCAGGGCCCATTTCTGACGAATATTTCGCGAGCCGTCCTTACACCAGCCGTCTAGGTGCCTGGGCGTCAGAACAGAGCACCGAGATTCCATCCAAGGTGGAAATCGTCAAACGTGTAGCCATGTTTGGTATTCGCCACCCGGTGAAAGTACCGCGTCCGCCACATTGGGGCGGCTATGGCGTCACCCCTGATCGGATCGAATTCTGGCAGGGGCGCCCCAGTCGCCTGCATGACCGGGTCGCGTATACCCTGCAAGAGAATGGCGAGTGGCATAAGGCGCGCCTAGCCCCTTGATCCCACTGTCTTGTGGTAACCCAAATAAGCCAGCCACGCCCCCTTGTGTGTTAACGCAAGGGGGCGGTCCAGAAGACTCATGACAGGTCGGTAATCGCAGAAATATTCCATTTCTTCGGCAATAACTTGCCACGTTTACCACGTCGACCCAAATACTCGGCTAGTACCAGCTTTTCTTCCCCTGGCTTGCCTCGCGCAGACGTCACAGACAGCCGGACCTTTTCCCCTTGCACCAAACCAACTGCCGTCAAGGTTTCTCCACTATCCAGTTGCATCAGTTGCAGGCCGCGGCCCTTAGACAGATCACGCAATTCGCTGGCGCCAAAAGCCAGTAAGCGGCCGTTGTCGGCTGCCACAACCAGCGTCAGGTCGACTTGTGCCACATCGGTTGGCACTTCGATGGGGAGCAAGACCTGATCACTGGCATCCAAGGTAATGAAGGCTTTACCTGCCTTGACCCGTCCAGCCATATCGCCAATGCTGGCAATAAAACCATAACCCGCACTGCTGGAGACGACATAACGCGTAGTCTCTGGCCCAGAAAGTAGATGCATCGGTGTCCCGCCGTCTTGCACATCTATCATCGATGTAACCGGCACGCCATCGCCACGCCCGGTAGGCACATCAGCAGCATTGAGCGTATAGGCCCGGCCATGGTTATCCAACACCACCAACGGCCATATGGTGCGGGTTTCAACCACGGTATGCAGTTCATCACCGTCTTTAAAAGTCAGCGTGTCGAGTTCCAAGTGATGGCCAACGCGCGCCCGCACCCACCCCTTTTGCGACAAAATCACCGTAATAGCTTCATCCGCGACAGCTTGGGTTAGCACAGCACGTTCGGCTGGCTTGAGTTCGCAGCGACGTGCATCACCATATTTAGCTGCATCGGCACGAATCTCTTCAATGATCATGCGGCGCTTGGCTTCTGGGGTATCCAGTAGATGGCGTAAACCCTCACGCTCTTCTCGCAACTCGGACAATTCTTTTTCTAGCTTGAAGCCTTCCAGACGTGCCAACTGCCGCAGGCGGATTTCAAGAATATCCTCGGCTTGCGCTTCTGACAGACCAAAGGCCTTAATCAGATCGGCCTTTGGATCGTCGGCCTCACGAATCACGCGAATCACTTCATCGATGTGGATGAATGCAATCATCCGTCCTTCGAGAATATGAATCCGCTTTTCAACCTGAGACAGGCGATGCGCTAACCGCCGGGTAACCGTAGTGTTACGGAACGATAGCCATTCAGACAGAATCGCCTTTAGCCCCTTTTGCGCCGGACGGCCATCCAGGCCAATCATCACTAAGTTAAACGATGCATTACCTTCAAGGCTGGTCTGCGCCAACAATAGCCGGACAAATTCACTAGGATCCTGACGACTCGACTTAGGTTCAAATACCAGGCGCACCGGCTGGGTACTATCTGATTCATCACGCACCCGATCAAGAACTGACAGCATCAGGCTTTTAAGATTCTGTTGCTCTTGCGACAACATTTTCTTACCAGGGCGTGGCTTGGGATTGGTGGCTTCCTCAATTTCAGCCAGTACTTTCTGCGCCGAGCTGCCCGGAGGAAATTCACTCACTACCACGCGCCACTGGCCACGCGCCAAGCGTTCAATTTCCCAACGCGCGCGCACTCGCACTGAACCGCGGCCGGTATCATAGGCCGACAGAATATCTTCGTGCGGAGTAATAATCTGCCCGCCACCAGGGAAATCAGGTCCAGGAATCCACTGCATCAGTTCAGCCGTAGTGAGATCCGGGTTTTCGAGTAAAGCCACAGCTGCTTGCGCTACTTCTGTCAGGTTGTGCGGTGGAATTTCAGTGGCAAGCCCCACTGCAATCCCCGACGCACCGTTGAGCAGCAACATCGGCAAGCGCGCCGGCAGCAGTTGCGGTTCGTTAAAGGCTCCATCGTAGTTAGGCACGAAATCGACTGTGCCCATATCGATTTCCGACAACAGTAATTCGGCAATGGGGGTCAGCCGCGCTTCGGTATAGCGCATGGCGGCCGCGCCATCGCCATCGCGGCTACCAAAGTTACCCTGGCCGTCAACTAACGGATAACGCAGGGTAAAGTCTTGCGCCATGCGCACCAGCGCTTCGTAAGCCGAGCTATCGCCATGCGGGTGATACTTACCCAATATTTCACCCACCACCCGGGCCGATTTAACCGGCTTGGAGGTTGAACTCAACCCCATATCGCGCATGGCATATAATATGCGGCGTTGCACGGGCTTCTGGCCATCGGCTACTTCGGGCAGGGCGCGGCCCTTGACCACGCTCATTGCATATTCGAGGTAGGCGCGCTCGGCGTATTCATCCAGGGCTAACCATTCCCTGCTGCTTTCAGCGACAGGAACCGGGGTAGCCGGAGGAGGAACTGGCGGTGCGCCAGCATCAGTGGCAGTATCAAACAGACTATCGCCAAACAGGTCATCATTATTCATAGAGGCTTCGTTGCACGCAGTGGTGCACTCAATTTAGCAAAAATTCGCAGACAGGATTGTACATGGCAAGTTTACTCCAGTGGCAAGGCCACCATTTTAGAGCTTTTTCGCTCGCAACCTTATACGAGATGCTTGCGCTACGCGACCGGGTTTTTGTACTTGAGCAACAATCAATCTATGGCGACCTGGATGGGCTGGATCAAAAAGCTTGGCACATCTGCGGCCGCGATGGCAATGATGTACTTCAGGCTTATGCCCGTCTGATTGCTCCTGGTGACAAATATCCGGCAGCGGTAGCCATTACCCGCGTCGTGGTTGAGCCCGCCTTGCGCGGCAGGGGAATAGGAAAATGTCTTCTAGCCGAGTCATTGGCTGCCTGTCAACAGCAGTTTCCGGGAGTGGCACAAAAGCTATCGGCTCAAGTAGTGGCAAAAGAACTCTATCAAGGGTTTGGATTTAAGGTGGTTTCCGCCCCTTACGATGATGGCGGTATTTTGCATCTGGATATGCTGCGTGAGCCGGCAGAGGAATAACCGGGATCAATGCTTGCAGCCGTTTGCTTAATTTTATCGATTTTTCTTTCAGAAAAATTACCCAGATAACCAAGTCTCTGGTCTAGGGCATTTCTAAGCCTCATATTTTTTTAACCAGAGGCGTAACATGTAGTGTACCGACTACATTCGGGGTAATTGTAGAAGCCGTCTCCAAGCTGATTTCAGTAGTAAATCTGCAGGAAAAATACGTTCATCCGAGGGTTTTGCTTTGTCCTGACGGTTGCCTGAATAGGGTACAATCGGCGATAATTCAATGATTTTGCAATGCTTGGTTCCTAGAGCCAATCATTGTCCACGTTCTTCACAGTCTCGAGGTTTCTTCCGCATGGTCACCCGCACCGAGCTCGCTAATGCCATCCGTTTCCTGTCTATGGATGCGGTGGAAAAGGCTAAATCTGGTCACCCCGGCATGCCGATGGGCATGGCTGACATCGCCGAAGTCGTATGGCGCGAACAACTTAAACACAGCCCGTCCCACCCGCACTGGCATAACCGCGACCGCTTTGTGCTGTCCAATGGCCATGGTTCGATGCTGCTTTACAGTTTATTGCACCTCACTGGCTACAACGTTTCTGTCGAAGATCTAAAAAATTTCCGCCAACTGCACTCTAAGACACCAGGTCACCCAGAGTACGGTTATACCGATGGGGTTGAAACCACCACCGGGCCGCTGGGGCAAGGGCTTTGCAATGCAGTAGGCATGGCACTGGCTGAAAAATTACTGGCAGCCGAATTTAATCGTGAGAATTTGCAGATTGTCGACCACCACACCTGGGTCTTTCTGGGTGATGGCTGTCTGATGGAAGGTATTTCGCACGAAGCTTGTTCGCTGGCAGGGACATGGGGGCTCTCCAAACTGATTGCCTTCTATGACGATAACGGCATTTCAATTGATGGCGATGTCGAAGGCTGGTTTACCGACGATACTCCGGCGCGCTTTGCTGCCTACGGCTGGCAAGTGATTCCAAACGTTAATGGCCATGATACGCAAGAGATTGCCACCGCGATTGAAACCGCCAAGAAAAGCGGTCGTCCATCGCTGATCTGCTGCAAAACCACGATTGGTTTTGGTGCGCCAAACAAGCAAGGTGGCCACAATGTGCATGGTTCACCGCTAGGTGCCGCAGAAATTGCCGCCGCCCGCGAACACCTGGGCTGGCCCTATGCACCGTTTGAAATTCCACAAGCGGTGTATGCCGCCTGGAACGCGGTTGCAGCAGGAGAAGCCAGAGTCAGTGAGTGGGATGAATTGTTTGCAAAATACAGTGCAGCCTTCCCTGAACTCGCGACCGAGTTTGAACGTCGCATGGCGAAACAACTGCCTGCCAACTGGTCTGCGCATGTTGCTGCAAAAATTGCAGAGATCAATAGCAAGGGCGAAACCATTGCGACCCGCAAGGCATCGCAAAATGCCATTGCAGCACTGGCCGAGGTATTGCCTGAACTGGTGGGTGGTTCTGCCGATTTGACGCCCTCCAATCTGACAGACTGGCCAGGGGCCAAGTCGTTTGATGGCACGGGAGCCGCAAACTACATTCACTACGGCGTGCGCGAATTTGGCATGGCCGCCATTATGAATGGCATGACGCTGCACGGTGGGCTCAAACCCTTTGGCGCAACCTTTTTGATGTTCAGCGAATACGCGCGCAATGCACTGCGTATGGCAGCGCTGATGAAGATCAACCCAGTGTTTGTGTTCACCCATGACTCCATTGGCCTGGGTGAAGACGGCCCGACGCACCAGCCGATAGAACAGATCTCCACGCTTAGAATGATTCCAAACATGGCAGTCTGGCGGCCATGTGACACGGTTGAGTCCATCCTGGCTTGGTCAGAGGCATTAAGCGCAGCGGATCACCCTAGCTGCCTGATTTTTAGCCGCCAGAATCTACCATTCGTAGCGCGAGACGCCGCCACAATCGACAACATCAAGCGTGGCGGTTATGTGCTTAAAGATTGTCCGGCGCCACGTGCAGTCCTCTTGGCTACGGGTTCAGAAGTTGAGTTGGCCTTGAAGGCGCAACAACAATTGGCCAGCCAGGGTATTGCTGTACGCGTAGTGTCGATGCCATGCACCCTGGCCTTTGACCGCCAGGACAAGGCTTATCAGGCATCGGTGCTACCTGCAGGTATCCCACGCCTGGCGATAGAAGCGGGTGTAACCGGCTTCTGGCGCAAGTATGTCGGACTGGAAGGCGAGGTGATCGGCATTGATCGTTTCGGTGAATCGGCCCCCGCAAGCGAGCTATTCAAAATCTTTGGCTTCACTGTAGATAATGTCATCGCCAAAACACTTGAATTGATTCAGAAATAATCCGCTGTCCGCCGCCCGTTTTGGGCGGCTTTTTTACATCAAAGCCCCACTCCGGGGCTTTCCAGTACTCCCGGGAGAGAGAAAAGAAATGACCATCCGTATCGCGATCAACGGCTATGGCCGAATTGGCCGTCAGGTTCTGCGCGCCATCCACGAATACCATCACGAACAAGAATTTGAAGTCGTGGCGGTAAATGCCAGCGGAGACCTAGCCACTAACGCGCATATCACTAAATTTGATACGGTACATGGCCGTTTCCCGGCAGACATCAGTCACGACGATCATCACCTGATTATCAATGACAGCAAGATTCCTTTCTTCAGTACGCGCGATCCGTCGCAATTGCCCTGGAAAGAACTGGACGTAGACTTGGTACTGGAATGCACCGGGTCATTCACCAGCAAGGCAAAATGCCAGGCCCACCTGCTGGCAGGCGCCAAGAAAGTACTGATTTCGGCTCCGGGAGGCGAGGATGTGGATGCGACCGTAGTCTACGGCGTGAATCACCAGGTTCTGCGCCCTGAAATGACAGTCGTATCCAATGCATCGTGTACCACCAACTGTCTGGCACCGGTTGCCAAGGCTTTGCATGACAAGATCGGGATTATCAAAGGCCTGATGACCACGATTCATGCTTTTACCAACGATCAGGTACTGACCGACGTCCGACATAAAGACTTACGCCGCGCACGTTCTGCAGTACAGAACATGATTCCGACTAAAACCGGAGCCGCCAAGGCGGTAGGTTTGGTTTTGCCTGACTTGGCTGGCCGTCTGGATGGATTCTCGGTACGTGTGCCAACCATCAATGTTTCACTCATTGATCTGACTTTTGAATCAGCACGGGACACCTCGCGCGACGAAGTGAATAAAGTCATGCTTGCCGCCTCTCAAGGCGAACTGAAAGGAATTCTCGGCTACAACACCCTGCCGCTGGTTTCCATGGACTTTAACCACTCAATCGAACCCTCTACTTTTGACTCCACGTTGACTAAGGTCACACACGGAAATATGGTGAAAGTTCTCGCTTGGTACGACAATGAGTGGGGTTTCAGTTGCCAGATGCTGAACACGGCACGCGCCATGTTCGCGGTTTGAGCTGAAACTTAACTGCGCTCGCCTGCGGGTTCGCCCTGCAGGCTTGGTGTTCTGGCTCTAATCGCCAACTCTGAACCTTCAGGATTGACCATGAACTTCAAAAAACTGACCGAACAATATCTCAACGGCAAACGCGTACTGATCCGCGTGGATATGAATGTACCGGTAAAAAACGGCGTGATTAGCGACGACACCCGTATCCGCGCCTCACTACCTTCAATCCAGCATGCGCTGAAGCAGGGCGCGGCCGTCGTGCTGATGACTCATTTGGGCCGCCCAACCGAAGGAGAGCCCAAGCCGGAAGACAGCTTGGCACCGGTTGCCACACGCCTGGCCGAGCTGCTTGGCCGTCCGGTACGTCTGGTTGACGACTGGAAAAATGGCTTGAAGATCGCGACAGGGGATGTGGTCATGCTGGAGAATGTTCGCCTGAACAAGGGCGAAAAGAAAAACAATGCCGACCTGGGCCGCGCCTATGCCAGCCTGTGTGACATTTTCGTCAACGATGCCTTTGGCACGGCACACCGAGCCGAAGCCTCTACCCATGCAGTGGCCCAAGCTGCTCCGATTGCGTGTGCAGGTCTATTGCTGTCCGCCGAACTAGACGCCTTGGGTAAAGCATTAGAACACCCTGCACACCCGTTCGTTGCCATTGTCGCCGGATCTAAAGTATCGACCAAGCTGACCATTCTTGAATCCCTGGCAGATAAGGTTGATCAACTGATTGTAGGCGGTGGTATTGCCAATACCTTTTTGCAGGCAGAAGGGCACAACATTGGTAAATCATTGGCCGAGCCAGAACTATTGGACCAGGCACGCAGAGTGATGGCCAAAATTCGCGCGCGTGGCGGCAATGTGCCCTTACCAAGTGATGTGGTCTGCGCTACTGAATTTGCCGAAACGGCAACTGACACGCTAAAGAATGTTGCCGACGTCAGCAACGACGACATGATTCTGGACATCGGGCCGGATTCAGCTGCGGTACTCGCCAAGATCATAGCCAATGCGGGCACCATAGTCTGGAATGGTCCAGTCGGGGTGTTCGAGTTTGAACAATTTAGCCACGGGACGCGCGCCTTGGCCATGGCGATTGCCGATTCACCCGCCTTTTCGATTGCGGGCGGCGGGGACACCTTGGCAGCCATCGCCAAATTTGGCATTACCGATCGCATCAGTTACATCTCAACTGGCGGCGGGGCGTTTCTAGAATTTCTTGAAGGTAAAACGTTGCCTGCAGTGGCGATTCTAGAACAACGCGCTCAGGATTAAACCCGACAGCCCCCCCTGTCGCACTGGAGACTCAATGCAGCTTCATATCTGGTTATTGTTCATTACAACAACCTTTTTTGTTTCCGCCACGCCTGGACCAAATATGCTGTTAGCCATGACCCATGGCATCCATCATGGCGTCAAACGTACCATGGCTACCTGCGCCGGGCTGATGACCGGTCTGGCTCTGATCATGCTGGCTTCGGCAGCAGGGTTAGGTGCGCTACTGGCAACGTCCGAGATTTTGTTTTCTATAGTTAAATATCTTGGTGCGGCTTATCTGATATTTTTGGGAATCAAGACTTGGCGCGCCCGCCCCACTCCTGCATCGGAACTGCAGACTGAGGAGGGAAGCCGTCCTGTTGATCGTTTCCGCTCAGGTTTTCTGGTCGCGATGAGTAATCCAAAGGCTTTTATTTTTTTTACTGCGCTGTTTCCTCAGTTTATGAACGCGCATTTACCGCAAAAGCCGCAATTGGCTATTTTGGCGGTTTCGTTCTTTGTTATTGAAGCTTCATGGCAATTTGCCTACGCCAGTGGCGGAGCCCGGCTGTCGCACTGGCTACAATCTGCTCGACACCTAAAAATGGTCAACCGCTTTTCTGGCGGAGCCTTTGTTAGCGCCGGGGTTTTACTGTCTGGCGTTTCACGCCACTGAGAGGCACGCAGGCTTACCTGGTAGGGGGTAAGTCTGGTGTAATATTTAAAACGCTGTACGGGCCCTGCAAACCGCTCTAAACACACCAAACCGACTTCTCGTCGGTTTGTTTAAACAACCAGCGCCCTCTGGGAGAGATTCATGGCACTCGTTTCGCTGCGTCAACTATTAGATCATGCCGCCGAGTTCGGTTATGGTCTTCCTGCTTTTAATGTCAATAATCTGGAGCAAATGCGCGCCATCATGGAGGCAGCAAACCAGGTTAACGCGCCAGTCATTGTGCAAGCCTCCGCCGGTGCACGTAAATATGCAGGCGCTCCTTTTTTGCGTCATATGATTCTGGCTGCAATCGAAGAGTTTCCACATATTCCAGTTGTGATGCACCAGGACCATGGGACCAGCCCGGACATCTGTCAGCGGTCGATTCAACTTGGCTTCAGTTCAGTCATGATGGATGGTTCGCTCAAGCGCGATGGAAAAACCCCGTCCAACTATGACTATAACGTTGACGTCACACGCACGGTCGTCAATTTCTCTCACGCCTGCGGCGTATCCGTTGAAGGCGAAATTGGTTGCCTAGGGTCATTGGAAACCGGCAAGGCAGGGGAAGAAGATGGTGTAGGTGCAGAAGGCACGCTGGATCACAGCCAATTACTGACCGATCCAGAAGAGGCCGCACGCTTTGTTCGGGATACCGGCGTTGATGCACTGGCCATCGCGATTGGCACAAGCCACGGGGCTTATAAATTTAGTCGCAAGCCCACAGGTGAAGTGCTGCGGATTGACCGCATCAAAGAAATCCACGCACGCATTCCCAATACCCATCTGGTGATGCACGGTTCGTCTTCAGTTCCACAAGACTGGCTGAAAATTATTAATCAATATGGTGGCGAGATTCCCGAAACCTATGGGGTGCCGGTAGAAGAGATTGTTGAAGGCATAAAACATGGAGTGCGCAAGGTCAATATTGATACCGATCTGCGCCTGGCGAGTACCGGAGCCATTCGCCGCTTCTTGGCAACCCATCCAAGCGAGTTTGATCCGCGTAAGTACCTGAATGAAACCATCAAGGCCATGCGTGACCTCTGTATCGCTCGCTACGAAGCCTTTGGTTCAGCAGGCCAAGCCAGCAAGATCAAAGCAATTGGCCTGGAAGCCATGTCTACCCGTTACACCCAGGGAGAGCTGACGCAGATCATTAAGTAACCTTAATACTGTGCTTAAAAAAAACGCCCCTTGGGGCGTTTTTTTTGGGCAGTAGCAACACGGGAAGCGTGCGTACTACGCAGAAGCTAGTTTGGCACGCCGCGCTTTTACGGCTCCAGACAACAGTTCCAACATCTGTTCAGTCTCATCCCAACCAATGCAGCCATCAGTGATGCTCTGGCCATATTGCAGCGCACAGCCAGGTTTTTGATCCTGGCGACCGGCGACTAAGTGGCTTTCAACCATTACACCAAAAATATGGGTTTCCCCTGCAGCCATCTGCTGAGCCACATCTTGAGCAACTTCCACTTGGCGACGATAGTCCTTACGACTATTGGCATGGCTAAAATCCACCATTAACTTTTTAGGCAGACCCACAGCAGCCAGTTCTGCCGCAGCAGCTCTTACGTGGGTTGACGTGTAGTTGGGTTCTTTGCCGCCGCGCAAAATCACATGGCAATCTGGGTTACCGCCGGTAGATACAATAGCCGAATGACCGGTTTTGGTAACCGAGAGAAAATGGTGTGACTCGTTTGCTGCGCGAATCGCATCAATTGCAATGCGCAAATTGCCGTCAGTACCATTCTTGAACCCAACCGGGCAGGATAGGCCAGAAGCCAGCTCTCGATGAACCTGAGACTCGGTTGTGCGTGCGCCGATGGCTCCCCATGAAATCAAGTCCGCCAGATACTGAGGGGTAATCATATCGAGAAATTCAGTCGCGGCAGGCATACCCAGGTTGTTGAGCGAAAGCAGCAAACGCCTTGCAATGCGCAGCCCACCGTTGATGTCATAAGATTCATCCAGGTGAGGATCGTTGATCAGCCCCTTCCAACCCACCGTAGTGCGAGGCTTTTCGAAGTACACCCGCATCACTACAACCATCTCTTTGGCGTATTTCTCGCGCAAAACCATCAGACGTCTACCGTATTCTTCAGCCGCAGGGATGTCATGAATAGAACAAGGGCCAACCACCACCAGTAAACGATCATCTGAGCCATGCAACAAAGCCGAAATATCGTGGCGCGTGCGATAAATCAGTTCAGAGGCGGTTTCAGAAATTGGAAGTTCATACAGATGGGCAATCGGAGGCAATAGTTCTTTTATTTCCCTAATTCTGACATCATCAGTCTGGTGTTGCATTGTCATCCCTTGCGAACAGTTTTTTTAGTGGCTAAATGCAAGATACCCTCAATTTGGCTTGATCGACAAGCCCTTCGCCCATGCAGGACACACAATCAACCACCAAACAAAAACGCCACCCTTGTTAGTTGGTGGCGTTAGGCCTTGCGGTCAAAACTAGGCTCAGTCTGCGTATTGGCGTTTCATTCGTTCACGCCGTTCCTGGGCTTCTACTGACAACGTTGCAGTAGGTCGGGCTATCAAGCGTTTAAGTCCGATAGGTTCACCGGTGTCTTCACAGAAACCATAGGAACCGTCTTCGATCTGACGCACAGAGGCTTGGATCTTTTGCAACAACTTGCGCTCACGGTCTCGTGTACGCAATTCCAGCGCATATTCTTCCTCTAGCGTGGCACGATCTGCGGGATCGGGCGTAGCTTCCTGTTCTTGCAGATGGCTGGCAGTGGCATTGGCGTTATTCAGCAATTCCTGCTGCATCTGCAACAATCGATCTTTGAAGAATTCAAGGTGGTCGGCGTTCATATAATCGTCGCCTTCCCAGTTGATGATTTCCTGTTCGGTCAGCTTGGCCATAATTGGTACTTCCAGCATAGAGTTGGCAGACAGGCGGAGAAGATTACCTGCGGCTCAGGCTTTGTGCAACTGTATCGCACAATACACTGTAACTTTCCTGCTGCTGAGACCTTATATAGTGTGATTTTTATTAGGCTTCAAGGTTTATTTTAAAACAAAAGGCGGCATAGCCGCCCCATCAGACATAAACTTACCTGATTCCTTACTTGAGTGCCAGAATTCCCTTAACCAGGGTCTTGACGTCAGCCGGACTTACTTGGCTATTTGGCGGCATCGGGATCTGCCCCCAGACGCCTACACCACCGGCTTTTACTTTCGCAATCAGCCTAGCCTCCGCTGATTTGTCGCCTTTATATTTTTTAGCAACATCTTTCCAGGCCGGCCCAACCAGCTTGTTGTCAATCGAGTGGCAGGCAAAACAGCCATCTTTCTGTGCCATCGGCTTAATATCGGCCATGGCAGGCGCAGCCAAAACGCCCAAGACCAAGGCTGACAATACAGTTTGTTTCATCATGTTTTTCTCCCTTTGTGGTTTGATAACGACTACTGTGCAAAAATATGACAAATAACCATAATTATCAAATAAGGACTTTGAGTTGCATCAACAAACTAGCCTCAAGCAGGCGTACAGGCAACATCAGAATCACTTGGATAATCAAAAACAAAATAATTGGCGAGAGATCTACGCCAGACACCACCGCGCGGCTAAATGGACTGAGATAGGGGCGGGTGAGTGAATCAAGCAATGGAGCTAAGGGATTATAGGGATTAATCCAGCTCATGACCGCCTGTACGATCACCGCCCCCATGAGTAGATACAAGGACTGTTTGAATAGATAGAGCACCCCCAGCAGTGCCAATGCCAGCCAAGTTTGAGGGGCAGCAAAATTGTAAGGTACTGGGTTGAGCGCCAGAATAATTACATCCGTGAAGAGCCCCACCAGCCACGCCCCCAGCAGCGTTGCCATGTCATAGCTTTTAAAACTGGGGATCACCCGGCGCAACGGCAGCACAAGAAAGTTTGTCACCCCCATAACAAACTGACACAAAGGATGCCGAAATGGCGCATGAGCAATTTGCAGATAAAAGCGCAGCAATAAAACCAACACGAACAGATCAGATAGGGTCTTGATCAAAAACTGCACGGTTTCGACAAGCATATTCAGTCCTGACTCAGCTGTTGACCCATTTCAATTGAACGGGCCCGGCAATCCATGGCACCGGCGACGATAGCCGCCTTGACACCTTCCTGTTCAAAGCGCGCCAGCGCGCGTTCAGTTGTCCCCCCCTTGGAGGTTACATTGGCGCGTAAACTGCTAACCGGCAACGCTGAATTACGAGCCAGTTCAATTGCACCATCAAATGTAGATAGTGCCAGATTACGGGCATCAACTTCTGAAAAACCAACTTCTTCTGCTGCTTGCATCAAAGACTCAATAAAATAGAAAACATATGCCGGTCCACTACCGCTAATGCAAGTAATGTCATCCAGTCCTTGTTCAGTCGGCACCCACACCACAGTGCCAACGGCCTGCAAAATCACCTGAGCAGCGTCGCGATCTGCCAAAGAGAGTATTTTTGAGGCAAATAACCCTGAAACACCTTTGCCAACCATGGCTGGAGTGTTTGGCATGGCCCGCACCACGCGCGAAGTTGACAGCCAACGCGACAATGCTTCACAGCGGATTCCGGCCGCAATAGAGACCACCAGCGCGCCACCTAGATGCGGAGCCAGACTCAGGCATAACGCTTTCAACTGTTGCGGCTTAACGGCCAACACAACAATATCTTCTGAACCAAACATCTCCGGCACATCCACCAACGGCTCGGCGCCATAGGTGTTTTGCAGATGTACACGCTTCTCAACATTATGATCTACAACGCGGATATTATGGCCACCTTGTTGTGCAAGTCCGGCAATGATGGCACCTGCCATATTGCCGCCACCAATAAAAGTAATTTGCATTTCTTGATCTCCAACATTTGCTTGTGGCACAAACCATCGGGTTGACGCGTCCGAATCATTATCATTGATAGTGGCGAGAACCAAAAATAGCCGTTCCTACCCTGACCATGCTGGCTCCCTCACGTACTGCCAGTTCAAGATCCGACGACATACCCATTGAGAGCGTATCCAGCGTTAATCCTTCTGCGTTCAAGCGCTGCAATAATTTGTTTAATAACGCAAATTGTCCAGACAGACGCTCAAGATCATCGGTTGGTTCTGGGATGCACATCAAGCCTCGCAACTTTAAACGAGGAAGTGTGGCAACGTGGCGCGCTAAAGCAAGCACCTGATCGGGTTCACAACCACTTTTACTATCTTCCCCGGAAACATTCACCTGTAAGCAAACATTCAGTAATTGAGCCGACTCGGGTCGCTGCATCGACAGTCTATCCGCAATTTTACTTCGATCTACCGAGTGCACCCAGTGTGCATGTTCTGCAACGACACGTGTTTTGTTTGACTGAATCGGTCCGATGAAATGCCACTCAATGGGCAAATCTTTTAACAGTTCCAGCTTCTCAGTGAATTCTTGTACATAATTTTCACCAAACCGATGCTGCCCACTTTGCCATGCCTCGCGTATTGCGTCGGCGGGGAAGGTTTTGCTAACCGCAATCAGTTGAACCGAGCCTTTTTCGCGCTGGGCCAGCAACTCAGCTTGGTGAATACGATCCTCAACCCTTTGTAGGGCAGAGGCTATGGACTTAGACATGTTGCTCCTTCTTTACAAGCGGACGCAAAACGTCCAGCTTAGTGCGATCCATCACGTAAGTGAGGATTATAAATGGAAATCACAACACTTCTGGCCTCATGTGCCAGCAAAAATGCCTCGGATTTGCACTTAGCACCGGGACAAGCACCCATCATGCGCGTGAATGGTGATTTGCAGCGCATGGCCTTTCCACCTTTCGATCCCAACGTGTTGACGCAATGCTTACTCAACACCATGAACGAATCAGAACGGCGCCATTATTCGCACAGGCACTACTGTGATTTGCGTTTACAAGTCGATAGCCTAACGCACTGTAGGGTACATGTGTACCAACAAAGGCAAGGAATTGCAGCCGCATTCCGACTGATAACCGCCATCCCACCGACTATTGATGAGCTAGGGCTCCCGCCGATTGTCCGCCACATAGCGAATAGTCCTCACGGCTTGATTTTAGTTACAGGGGCAAGCGGAAGCGGTAAGTCTTCGTCACTGGCAGCGATGATCGACTACCGCAATTCGACCTCCCCCTGTCATATTCTGACTCTGGAAGATCCAATTGAGTTTTTACATGAAAGTAAATGCGCACTCGTCAGCCAGTGTGCTTTATCCCATGATGTCCCTGATTATGCAGAGGCATTGAAATGTGCCCTGCGTGAAGATCCCGATATTATTATGGTGGGAGAGATGCGCGATGCTGCCACCATTGCATTAGCGTTGGAAGCCGCTGAAACGGGCCATTTGGTTCTGTCTTCTTTACACACGTCTAGTGCTCGGAATTCGATTGCGCGCATCATCGGAAGCTTTGCACCCGAGGCACAGGAAACCATAAGAACGCAGCTATCTTTATCTCTGGTAGCCGTTATTGCCCAGACCCTGCCAAAATCTATTGATGGTAGTCGGCGTATTGTGGCGCACGAAGTGTTATTGGCGACACGCGCCATGCGTAATTTGATTAGAGAAAACCGTTTGGCACAGATTGATTCACTGATTCAAACCAGCCAAAAAATGGGGATGCATACACTTGATCAGTGCCTGCAGCAGATGATCAACAGCCAGATAATTAGCGTTGACGAAGCCCGTCGACATTCTGTTGAACGACCTTGGGAGCAAACCTGAAAAGCAATCGTTTCAGGTTGTGAAACAAAGCCACCAAGTACACTCATCGCTATTACCCGGCCTATAGACATCTGACTGTTTCACGTGAAACAGTTAACTCATTGGAGTCAAAAGCTGACGTAAAAATTGTTTAGCGCGCTCGTGATGCGGATGAAGAAAGAATTCTTCAGGTTCAGCCTGTTCAAGAATTTGTCCATGATCGACAAACATCACCCGATCAGCAACTTCACGGGCAAAACCCATTTCATGGGTTACCACCATCATCGTCATTCCTGACAAGGCTAGATCTTTCATGACTTTTAGCACTTCTCCAATCATTTCTGGATCAAGTGCAGAAGTCGGTTCATCAAACAACATCACTTTGGGTTGCATGGCCAAGCCACGCGCAATGGCAACGCGCTGTTGTTGCCCCCCCGATAGTTGAACCGGAAAAGCATCACGTTTATCAGCCAGGCCTACGCGCTCCAGCAAATCACTGGCCTGCTTAACGGCCGCACTACGGTCCATGCCTTTTACACGAATGGGAGAAAGCGTGATGTTGTCTAAAACCGACAAATGTGGATACAGATTAAAATGCTGAAAAACAAAGCCAACCTCAGCTCGCAGAGCATTCAGATCCGTTTTAGGATCGGCCACATTTTTTCCATCAACCCAGATTTCACCTTCACTGATGGTTTCAAGCTGGTTTGCGGTACGGATCAGCGTTGATTTTCCTGACCCAGAAGGCCCACAAATTACAACAACTTCGCCGGACTTGACCTGCAAAGAGATGTCATTGAGAACGTGCAGATCTTTGAACCACTTATGCACGTTGATAAAACGAATCATGGTTGTCTTCCTAGCTGACTGCGAACGACATATGTAGAGGCCAGATAGGCTGGCACTTTACTGAAGTACTCAATTTTGCATGCAAAAAGCATACAGCTCAAGCTCGGCTGCCAATTGATTGAAGACAATCACATGATTTATAACGCTGACAAATAGTTTGCTATAGCGACATACTGCTCGACAGCCAAATTCTCGGCACGCAGCCTGGCATCAATATTCAAGTCAGCAAACCCTTTATCGTCCAGCAGCTCTTTAAGATTGTTGCGCAGTGTCTTACGACGTTGGGCAAAGGCTTTGAGAACCACCTTCTCCAACATGGAAATATCCTTTGCAACACCACGATGGCCCGCAGCCGGAATCATGCGCACTACAGCAGAATCAACTTTTGGTGGTGGCCAGAAAGCATCTGGCGGCACGGCAAGCATCGTTTCCATTTCAAAGCGATACTGCAACATCACACTCAGGCGGCCAAAGTCAGCACAAGAAGGTGCAGCCACCATGCGGTCTACCACTTCTTTTTGCAGCATAAAATGCATGTCAATTACACGATCGCCATACTCCGCCAGATGAAACAGCAACGGAGTCGAAATGTTGTATGGCAAGTTGCCAACAATTTTCAAGCGCCCGGCTACCGAGGCAAAATCAAATGCCAACGCATCACCTTCATGGATGATGAGTTGCTGTGGTGAAAATTCTTTTTTTAATCGACTAATAATATCGCGGTCAATTTCCACCACATGTAAGCAAGACACCCGTGACATCAAAGGCCGGGTCAGCGCCCCCAGTCCTGGACCGATTTCAATCACTGTATCTGACTCAGTGGGATTGACTGCGTGAACGATGCTTTCGATCACGTGCGCATCTTGCAGAAAGTTCTGGCCGAAACGCTTTCTTGGAATATGTTGATTCATAGCGACTCAAATAGTTTGAGTGCGATTGTAAACCGTAGTGTCCCACTGATGCCAAAGCAAATTGGTTTTTTGTAGAGCACATCAGCTCCAAGCAAAGTCACAACCCACTCCCTGGCTGATGAGCTGCGACAACATCTGATGCAGTTCCGTGCCATCACGACGATTAATCCATTTCCCTTGCGCATCCAGTGAAAAGTGGAATCCACCACTCTTGGCGGCGACCCACATTTCTTGATTTGGCAGGTGGCGATTAATCACCATCTTGCCACCTTCATCAAATTCAATTTCCAAAACACCTCCATTCAGTTGATAATCAAGATCAAGATTGGCCGTATCAAGTTGCGTCTGAAGCGAGTCCAGAAGAGCATCTGTCAGATCAAGAAATTCGCTTTCAGTCATCTTTTCATCCTTTATTGAGGCCGCCGGGTGTGCTCACCGAGCGAGCTTTGCTAGTATCAATATTTTGCCACAGCGGATTACATTGTATGCGAACCCTACTTATCCCCCTGGCTTTAGCTGTACTGTTAAGCGCATGTGGCTTTAAAGGCCCCTTGTATCTTCCGACACAGGACACTACAAACCATCAAAAACAGGAAGCTAGCCAGCCGTGAACCCCATCCAGTACCGAAACGATACCCTTTCAATTGATGATGTAACCTTAAGCGACATTGCCAAGCAGTATGGCACGCCTGCCTATGTTTATTCTGAAACTGCGCTTAGTCAGGCATTCGAAGCCTACCGACAAGCGTTTTCTGCTTTCGATCCTTTAATTTGCTATGCAATCAAAGCAAATTCCAACCTATCTATTCTGCGACACTTTGCCAAACTTGGGGCTGGATTTGATATTGTCTCAGGAGGTGAATTAGCACGGGTGATGGCGGCAGGAGCGGAAGCCAGTAAAGTGGTATTTTCCGGTGTTGGTAAATCTGAACATGAGATGGAAGCGGCACTCAATGCCGGTATTCACTGTTTCAATGTTGAATCCGTCAACGAACTCATCCGACTAGATAGCGTTGCAGGCCGTATTGGCAAGGTAGCACCAATTTCTCTACGCGTTAATCCGGATGTAGATGCTCAAACCCATCCCTATATTTCTACGGGGCTAAAAGATAACAAATTTGGTATTGCCTTTGATCTGGCGTTCGAAACTTATCTTCAGGCTAGCAGGTTGCCTCATCTCCAAATTATCGGTATTGACTGCCATATTGGCTCACAACTGACAGACTCCTCGCCGTTGATTGATGCGCTTGACCGTCTATTAATGCTAGTCGATCAATTAGCAGAAGCTGACATTAAATTGGAGCATTTGGATATTGGTGGTGGACTTGGCATTTGCTATAAAGACGAGATCCCGCCTGATCTCGGACAGTTTGCTGCGGCATTAGGTAAGCGCTTGCAAGGTCGTCATTTGAAGCTAATTCTGGAGCCAGGTCGTTCACTGGTTGGCAATGCCGGCGTTTTAATTACTCGCCTAGAGTACTTAAAATTAGGTGAGTATAAAAATTTTGCTGTGGTCGATGCAGCAATGAACGATCTGATGCGCCCTTCTTTGTATTCGGCTTATCACACCATTCTCCCGGTTGTTCGCCATCGTGATGTAACCCCGTTGACAGTAGATGTAGTGGGGCCAATTTGCGAATCCAGTGACTTTCTAGGTAAAGAGCGCAAATTATCTATTCTTGAGGGCGACCTGTTGGCAGTTATGTCCTCTGGTGCCTATGGTTCTACCATGGCAAGTAATTACAATACCCGCCCGCGAGCCGCTGAAGTTATGGTCAAAGGATCACAGACGCGTTTGATTCGCCAGCGAGAAACCATAGATGAGTTATTGTTTAACGAGAAAATTTGTCTTAATTGAGTTTTTACGGGTTTGTTGTCATAAACAACAAACCCGTATCTGAGCCTGCCCCTGCGGCATCCGTTAATCTAGGGGAAAAAATGACTCGTTTTGCTAGCCACTTACAAGACCACGCGATTCAGAACCCTTTCCAGGGAATGGTCAGGCTTGAACAAAAACTTGGCCATGTCATTTGTGAACGCCTTGGATCTAATGAAAGCCAGCCTCTGGTTAATCCAGCGCTACAAGCCTTACTTGGACCCGAAGCGACGGATCTTGCAAGACTATATCCAGACCCCTATGCCACCGTGTTGCGAAAGCTGGCTGCCAATTTAAATCAGGTAAGCCCGGACCAAGTACTATTCGACAGTGGGGCTGATAGTCTAATTTTTCTTGCACTGCGCTTATTTTGCAATGTAGGCGACAGCGTAGTGACCAGTGCAGGCAGTTACCCCACCTTTCGCTATTTTGCAGAAGGTTGCGGAACACGCGTGCTGGAAGTGAGTTTGTCAGAAAGTAGCGACAATGGGCTAGAAGTAGATTTAGGGGGCTTGGCATGCGCGGCGCATCAACATAAAGCACGCCTAGTGTATCTGGCGAATCCTGACAACCCGACCGGTCACTATCACTCACATACTGAAATTGAGAGGTTTCGTCTCAGTCTGCCAAGCGACTCTATACTGCTCTTAGATGAAGCTTATCTAGAATTTACTTCACCAGACCCGGTTCGCAGCATCGCCTTAACCAATACCATACGCCTCAGAACACTATCCAAGGCCTATGCCTTGGCGGGACTCCGTATTGGCTATGCTATCGCACCGGCTGATATTATAGCTAAAGCAGACGAAATCAGACCCCAGTTTGCATTATCTGGATTAGCCCAAGCGGCTGGCCAGTTGGCTTTATCAGCTCAGACGGAAGTTATGAGGTTGTTAAAAACAACCATTAATCTGCGCGAAACTTTGCGTGCGCGCCTGATTGAACGAGGGCTGATAGTCCTGCCCTCCTGGACAAACTTTTTAAGTATTCGCTATCCAGATTCAGCTGATTCTGAGGCAGTACAAAGACAATTATTTAACCAAGGTATAGCGGTTCATCGGCCTATACATCCAGCTGTTAGTCAGCTTCTTCGGGTTACCGTCCATCCATTTGCTTTAACTGACACTGTTATCGATACCTTAGCTGCATAGAAAACTCTTCACACTTAAGTGAAGAGTTTTCGTCAAACCTCATAGTTCAGACATGACTGAGCGTGCAGCATCAATCGTTTCATCTATTAATTCATCGCTATGTGCATCAGAAACAAACCCAGCTTCAAACGCTGACGGGGCAAAATAGAAGCCTTTATTCAGCATTCCATGGAAAAAATGTTTGAACACTAAAGCATCACAATCTGAAATTTCAGAAAATGACTTCGGAATTTTATCCCGCATATACAAGCCAAACATGCCACCCACACTGTCAGCACACATAGCCACTCCGGCATCACGGGCTACTTGACTGATTCCTTGTACCAAGCGAGAGGTTCGTCGCGACAATTCTGCATGAAAACCAGGACGTTGAATCAATTTTAGAGTCGTTAACCCGGCGGCTACGGCTAATGGATTACCTGATAAGGTACCCGCCTGATAAACGCTACCAAGCGGTGCAATATGCCGCATAATATCGGCACGCCCACCAAAAGCAGCCAGAGGCATGCCTCCGCCCACTACCTTGCCCAAAGTAGTCATATCTGGCGTAATGCCGTGCAGGCTTTGAGCACAATTTAGTGCAACACGAAACCCGGTCATTACTTCGTCGTAAATCAAGACAGTTCCATGCTTCAACGTTAGTGCCCGTAAAGTCTGGATAAACGCCTCAGTAGGCTTAATCAGATTCATATTGCCGGCAAATGGTTCAAGAATGACGCAAGCAATACTGTCTCCAATTTCAGCAAAGGTTTTTTCTAATTGCTCCACATTGTTATATTCAAGCACTAATGTATGTTTAGTTACATCACTTGGAACACCACCAGAAGAAGGAGTACCAAAAGTCAAAAGCCCAGACCCTGCTTTTACCAACAGGCTATCTGAATGCCCATGGTAACAACCCTCAAATTTTATAATGGCATCACGTTTAGTAAAACCTCGGGCCAAGCGGATAGCACTCATAGTCGCTTCCGTACCGGAAGACACTAGGCGCACCTGTTCTACCGATGGCACCAAACGACAGATCTCTTCTGCCAGCAGCACTTCACCCTCAGTGGGGGCACCAAACGATAGACCCCCTTCAGCCGCCTGCTGAACGGCCTTTACAACCTCTGGGTGAGCATGCCCCAATATCGCGGGCCCCCATGACCCTACATAATCGATAAAACGCTGGTTATCCGCATCCCAGATGTAAGCACCTTTAGCACGAGCAATGAATTTTGGTGTACCGCCTACAGACCCAAATGCGCGTACCGGAGAATTAACCCCGCCTGGGATGTGTAACTTTGCGCGTTCAAACAAATCTTCGTTACGCGACATGATTTATCCTGATATTAATTAATTTAATTGGTTTCAGACCAGGTCAAATAGGGATGATTTGCAAGGTAGGCATTGGAATATCGACCATCTGCTGTCACTTCTCTACCGATCCACTCTGGCTTTTCAAAAGGGGTTTGTTCACTTGGCAACTCAATCTCCGCCAAAACTAACCCCTGGTTGACGCCTGAAAATTCGTCAACTTCCCATAGATGCCCAGCATACTCAATCCGTGAGCGCATCTTGGTTACTTGCATTGGGCACATTGTTGCTAGAATTGTCTGGGCGTCAGCTTTTGGAATTTCATACTCAAACTCATGTCGTGAAACATCTGTTATTTTTGCTTTCAGCGTCAGCCAGGCGTGATTTCCAACTATACGAACTCTGACCACTCTATCTGGTTCCACTGAAAGATATCCCTGGTGATATTCGTTGGCTTTGCCAAGTTTTCGCCAAACTTCTCCAATCACCAAAAACCGACGCTCTATCTCCATTCCCATATAGCTTCTCTCACAACCAGATCAAAATGGTTTAACCACTGCCAATATGACTATTGCCAGCAGCAAAATTGTTGGAATTTCATTAAAAACACGATACCAAACATGACTGCGCACATTACGATGAGCGGCAAAATTGGTATAGAGATGACCACAATACAAGTGGTAGGCCCCAAGAACGGCTACCAGACAGAGTTTTACGTGTATCCAGGCTCCATGCGTCCCATAGCCAAACCACATCCAGATACCAAGAAGTACACTAATGATCGCAAGCGGGCCCATAAAACGATACAACTTGTGCGCCATTAGCAATAATCGGTCAATTTCAGTGGGCTCTTTGGCCATTGCCAAGTTGACAAAGAGCCTTGGCAAGTAAAAAAGTCCAGTAAACCAAGACATTACAAAAAATATATGTAGAGCCTTGATATATAGATACCCCATCTTGCACCCCATGGTTTCACTTACCACCAGGTAAGCTGATGAATCAAAAATTCTAGATGTGGCCTATTGTGGCATAGGATATTAAATATCTTAATGCCATAATATCAGGAGTACAGACGGGTCAGATCTCAATCATCTCAAAATCTTCTTTGCGCGCGCCACAGTCTGGGCACGTCCAGTTAGGGGCGACATCTTCCCATAATGTTCCGGGAGGAATACCGTCTTCAGGACGACCTGCTTGCTCATCGTAGATGAAACCACAGATCAGACACATCCAAGTACGCATGCGTTTTTTCCAATGTCAGTTAAAATAACCGTTAATATTTTGCCGCAATAGAGGTTCAACCTTGACTAAACCATCCATTCCCATTGAAACACCTCCGGCAGTCATGACGCTAGCCGGTTCAGATCCTAGTGGCGGAGCGGGAATTCAGGCAGATATTCTGACGCTTGCTAGCTTGGGCTGTCACCCTCTTTCGGTCATTACAGCTCTTACTATCCAGGATAGTGCCAATGTTCATGACATTATGGTTATTGATGCAGATTGGGTTAATGACCAAGCCCGCCTGTTGTTAGAAGATATGCCCGTTTCCGCTTTCAAAGTAGGCTTGATCGGAAGTGTTGAAAATGTTGCAGTCATTGCACAACTGGCCGCTGACTATCCCGATATTCCTCTCATTTTGGACCCTGTTCTAGCGAGTGGAAGTGGTGATGATTTTGCGGATGAAGATCTGATCTCCGCCATGCGGGAGATGTTGCTCCCACTAGTCACAATCATTACTCCCAATAGTATCGAAGCTCAACGGCTTGCCTGTAATGATCCAGATGAGGAAGATAACCTGACTATGGATCAGTGCGCTCAGCGTTTGCTTGCATTGGGGGCCGGGCACGTATTAATTACTGGAACACATGAAAATACACGTGAAGTCATCAATACTTTGTATGCACCTGATGGCACCGCTCGTGCTCAACATTGGGACAGGCTTAGCGGTAGTTATCATGGATCTGGTTGTACACTCGCAAGTGCTCTGGCTGGTTTGATCGCCTGTGGAACACCACTGATGCAGGCAGTGGATGAGGCGCAAGAATATACCTACGAGACTTTACTGCATGCCTACCGCCCAGGTATGGGCCAAAATATTCCAGATCGGTTGTTCTGGGCGCGTGATATTGCCAATGAAGAAAAAGATGAAACCGAAAATTAAAGGTTTATATGCCGTTACGCCAGAGACGCGTGATAGTGCTGGTTTACTTTATAAAGTTGAGCAGATTCTTAGAGGAGGTGCTCAAGTTGTTCAATACCGCAGTAAGTCTGCCGACCAAAAACTAAAACTTGATCAAGCTTATACTATTCAACAACTGTGTAAACAATATAAAGCAATTTTTATAGTTAACGATGACTTAATGCTCGCGCAACAGTTACATGCTGATGGTGTACATTTAGGTATAACGGATGCATCACTGGATCAAGCGCGCAAATTATTGGGACCAGACGCAATTATTGGCGCTTCTTGCTATGACCAGTTAGATTTTGCTAAAAAAGCCTGTGCTGCAGGCGTCGATTATCTAGCTTTTGGCGCAGTGTTTCACTCAAGAAGTAAACCAGAAGCAGTGCATGCCCCGTTGAGCCTGTTTGCTGCTGCCAAGTCGTATAATCTACCTTTAGTCGCCATTGGTGGGATCACGCCAGAAAATGCAAAATCCGTGATTGAAGCTGGAGCAGATTCAATTGCCGTTATTAATAGTCTGTTTGCTGTTGACGACCCATATCAAGCAGCCAGTCAGTTAAAGAACTTTTTTACAATTTAGGACAGTTGCTGCTTGATCATATCTACAATACGCAAGCTAGCGCCACGATGGACAACACTATAGTTCAGTGCAGCTTTTCCCATCTGTTTACGTACTATTTCATCCAACAATAATTGGTTGATTTTAACAACCAATTCATCAGCATCAGTCACCTGCAATGCGGCACCTGCCTCGAATGCCTTGAGGCTGGCATCTGCAAAATTATAGGTTGAGGGTCCCATCAATACAGGCACCCCCACACTCGCAGGTTCAATTAGATTCTGCCCCCCGAAAGGCAATAGACTTCCTCCAATGAACACCAGATCCGAAGCTTTGTAATAGGCAAACATTTCTCCCATGCTATCTCCTATCCAAATCTGCGTGTCTTGATTCACAGCTTGCTGATCACTACGATACTGTACTTTAAATCCACATTTTTTTGCTAACGCTCCTACTTCGGCAAAACGCTCAGGATGTCGCGGAACAATCACCAGCAAGCAAGAACTAACATGCTGCTGCCAGGCAGCAAGAATTAACGCTTCTTCCCCTTGACGCGTACTACCACAGACCACAACTAGTCGATCGCCAATCCTTTGCTTAAACCTCACGCCAAGCTCAAGTTGTGCTTCGGGAGGTGAAAAATCATATTTGGTATTGCCACAAACACTTATTTTTCTAACTCCTAACTGCTTAAGCCGGTCTGCATCAACCTCGTTTTGTGCGGCCACTGCGGTTATTTTTTGGAATGCAGGGCCAATTAGCCAACGTATTTTTTTGTAACCATCAAATGACTTTTCAGACAAGCGCGCATTTGCTAAAAATAACGGTACTTTAGCGTTAGTGGCTGCTTCAATCAGATTGGGCCATATTTCAGTTTCCATCAATATCCCAAATTTGAGCTTGTATCCGGCAAAAAAGCGATGCACCGCAAAGTGATAATCGTAAGGTAGATACCTAATCTCTGCCTGATCTTTATATAGTTCTAACGCGCACGCTCTACCGGTTGGCGTCATTTGAGTGATCAATAGCGGTACAGTAGGCCATTGTTTGCGTAGAGCTGTGATCAAAGGTAATGCAGCACGGGTTTCCCCCACTGAAACTGCGTGAATCCAGATTGCACCTTCATTCTTTGGCTTGCATACCTTACCAAAACGCTCATCCCAATGTTCTAGATAGGCTGGTGCTCGCTTGGCCCGTTTTCTCAGGTAAAAACGGATCAATGGCGTAAGTAAGACCCAGAGCACTGAGTAAAACGCACGAAATATCATGCAAAACCCTCACGACTCACCAGACAATCCCAGACTTGACCAGGATTTGGTAGCTGCCCGATTCCACCAACATTACAGGCAAAGGGGGTTTCAACCACACCAGTCTGACTTGGATCGGTATCGGTATAAATGGCAACCAATACAACATCAAGTGCATTAGCTAAATGCGTCAGTCCGGTATCTACCCCCACGACAGCGCTAGCATTTCCCAATAAACCCGCTGCTGCTGCTAATTCCAAACGAGGGGCGACTATGGCACCTGGTAAATCGACTGCTAATCGTTCGGCACGCACTTTTTCCAGTTGATTGCCCCATGGCAAAACCGATATCAACCCGCGTTCCTGATATAAACGACTTCCAAGCTCAATCCAAGACGCTTCAGGCCATTCTTTTGAAGCCCTACTAGTAGCATGCAGCAACACGGCATAAGGCGAGTCAGTAAGCCATAACGCCCTCGCACCACGCACTATGCCAAACTTTGCCATTCCACTCTCGGAATAACCAAAAACCTTAGCAAACAGTTGACGATTGCGTTCGACTGCACTCAGTCCAGCGCACACTGTGTAGCGTTTGCTATACAACAGACAGGCCAAAGGTTCTCTACAACTCCTCCAGCTGTACCCAGCAAGTGGACCATTGGCTAAACGCGCCGGAATGGCACTTTTGAGTAAACCCTGGGAATCAATGACCAAATCCCACTTCACTTCATTAAGACGCATGCGCATTGCCCTGATCTCTTTCCAAGTAGAAAAAGAGTACAGACTCTTACGCCAGCGCCTCCATGCAAGCGGGATCACTTGATGTACAGCTGGATGCAGGGTAGCAATATCTACAAAGCGTTCTTCTGCAAGCCAACTAATTTTTAAGTTGGGGTAGTGCGAGACGAGTTCAGTGATGGCAGGCCAAGTGTGAATAAGGTCTCCCATCGACGACGTTCGCACAATCAAGACATTCATCATGGGCGGCATTGTATACGAGGCAACCAGTGGTTAACTACGTAAAATACGATAGGACAGGTTGTGGATAACTCATCATTTCTGAGAAAGTTAAATTCTATCCACAATTTGCCATCCTGTTAACAATAGCTGAAGCCATGCAGTAGCCAACTGATCAAGTATTTGATTTTATAGAAAAATAGAGGGTTATCAACAGATATGGTTAACCTTCATCTATATCTTCAGTATTAATAAAGGGCATAATAGACAATAACTGTAGATGGCAATTTTGCATTTTTTTACTCATCCACAAGCAGCAATTAACAACTGCAGCAAGCCTGTGCATAAGCTAAAAATTTTTGAGAGCCCAAAATTTATCCACAGATGATCCTATAGATAAACTGTTCTATAAACACAGCTTTGCATGCTATGCATATAATTGATTTATAACGTAAAAACATAGTTATCAACAGAAAAGTGAGCACTTCTACTAGTATCATCAATAATAAAAAAGGACTTCTAAGAAACAATGCAAACTCCAGTCAGCGTCGTTTTGATCACAAAAAATGTGGCCACTGAATTGCCTAAATGCCTTGAAAGCTGCCACTTTGCTGATGAAATTATCGTGGTAGATTCTGGAAGCGAAGATGAGACCGTAGCCATTGCACAAAGCTATGGTGCAAAAGTGATCTTGCAAGATTGGTTGGGTTTTGGTCCACAAAAGCAATTTGCTGTTCAGCAAGCACGCTATGATTGGGTACTTTGTCTTGATGCTGATGAATGGTTATCTACAAAATTATCTACTAAAATCAAAGAGATAATGAGTTATCCACAGTTTTCAGCTTATCGATTCGCTCGTACTAACAAGTTTATGGGCCGTTTCCTGCGTCATGGAGAAGGCTATCCAGACAAGCATCTCAGGCTGTTTGACCGACGCTTAGCTAACTGGTCAGATGACGTTGTGCATGAATGCGTGGTGACTTCCGTAAAGATTGGTGAGTTAGAAGGGGATTTGATGCATGAATCAGGTGAAGATATTTATATGTATTTAAATAAACAAAATAAATATACATCTTTACAAGCACAAATTCTGTTTTCAAAAAATAAGCATGTCAGTGTTGGTAAAATGTTGTTCAGTCCATTATTTAGGTTCATTAAATTTTATTTTGTAAAGCTAGGTTTTCTCGATGGTTTAGCTGGTTTCGTACATATCACAATTGGTTGTATGAACTCTTTCGTTAAATATGCGAAGCTGCGTGAGCTTTATCGACTGGGGTCCAAGTAATGAAGGTATTGGTTACGGGCGCTGCTGGGTTTATTGGACGTGCCGTGTGTGAGAAGTTGCTTGATCGTGGCATTCAGTTGATTGCTGTGGATAACTTGAATGACTATTACGCAGTCGAATTGAAACAAGCACGTCTGGCTACGCTACAAGGTCGCGATGGTTTTGAGTTTATTAAGCTTGAGCTGGCTGATTGGGCAAGTGTTGATAACTTATTTCAGACACATGATATTGATTATGTAATTCATTTGGCTGCGCAAGCCGGTGTTCGCTATTCTATTCGTAATCCACATGTCTATGCTCAGAGCAACTTGATTGGAATGACAAATTTGTTAGAGGCCTGTCGTCTTTATCCAGTCAAACATCTTTTGTTTGCTAGCTCTAGTAGTGTGTATGGAAAAAATAGCAAAGTACCGTTTTCAGAAGATGATCGTACAGATGAACCAGTTAGTTTCTATGCGGCTACAAAAAAAGCTAATGAAGTGATGGCGTATAGTTATGCGCATTTATTTGGTTTACCTACTACTGGACTTCGCTTTTTTACTGTTTATGGTCCGTGGGGCCGTCCTGACATGGCTCCGTGGATGTTCAGCGAATCAATTCTAAAAGGTGAAACCATCAAGGTTTTTAACCATGGTAAGTTGCAACGTGATTTTACCTATATAGATGATATTGTTGAGGGTGTATTGCATGTTCTTGAACTTATTCCACGAAAAGCGATTCCATTCGAAATATTTAATATTGGTAACAATAATCCAGTTTCACTGATGGACTTCATTCATTGTGTTGAAAATGCTTGTGGATGTGAAGCCATCAAAGAATATCTGCCAATGCAAGATGGAGATGTGCCCATTACCTATGCCGATACGCGTCGTTTACAGGCTGCAATTGGTTTTGCACCTAGTACATCTTTGCAAGAGGGGATGAAGCGTTTTGTTGCTTGGTACAGGATGTTCTACCGCGTTTGATGTGTTGATGGCCATTGCTTGACCTGTAGTATGGCTTCACGCTTCTGAAATGATTGGTTGGTATGGTTGCTTGCTTTACGTAGAGATCGTTCGTCTTGCGTGCCTTACTGTTGATTTTTTAAAAAAACCGCCAGCAGGCGGTTTTTTTTAAGTATCTTGTTTTGCTAGGTCTGGCGGCTGCCGTGCGACCATGATTTTATCAACACGTGTTTTATCCATATCTACTACTTCAAAACTAAACCCTTGCCAATCGAAACGGTCAGTAACAACGGGTACCCTCCCTAGTTGGTACATCATAATGCCACCTAAGGTATGTATATTGCCGCCATCTTCTCCTGGTAACTGCTCTTCGTGGTCAATATCAAAAAATTCTTTGAACTCATCTAATGTTACGGCACCATCCATTAACCAGCTGTTTTCATCTCTCTGAACAATACTGTCATCCTCTTGTCCGGTGGCCGGTAAATCACCAACAATAGCTTCCAGTACATCGTTCATGGTTACCAGCCCTTCTAATTCACCGTACTCATCAACTACTAAGGCAATATGCGTGCGTGCCATCTTGAACTGTTCAAGTAGTTGCATGAGTGAGACGGAGGCTGGAACATATAATGGTGGGATAATGTCAGCGCATAAATCAATCTGATTTCCAGAAAGAACACGATCTAACATTCTTTTAGATTCTAATATACCAACTATGTGCTCCATTCCACCTTTACACACAGGAAAACGTGAATAGGGGCAGGCTTGAAGAAGAAGAAAATTATCACTTTCCGGATTACTCACATCAATAGAAACAATATCCATGCGTGGAGTCATGATTGATGCGACCTTACGGTCATCTAAGCGGAATATATTTTCGACTAGTTCTTGTTCAGCTCTATCAAAAATACCTTCGTCTGCACCTTGTTCCATCAATACGCGAATTTCTTCTTCTGTAATAGATGGTTCATGGCTTTGTTTTGCTCCCATCAGGTGCAATATCCAGTTAGTAATAACACTGAGAATTTTGACTAATGGTGCGGCCAAGTGTGATAAAAACCGCATCGGTCTGGCTAGTGTTGCAGCTACCAGCTCTGGGTTATGCATTGCAAGGCGCTTTGGAACCAGTTCACCTAGTATTAAAGATAAAAATGTAACAAAGAAGATGACTAGGGCATCTGAAAGTCCTCTACTAAAAGGAGCTATAGATGGAAAAAGCGTGAGCCAGGCTTCGAAATGGCGTGAGATAGATGATTCAGCGTATACACCTGAAGAAATACTGATGAAGGTGATGCCGATTTGGATAGTTGATAGAAAACGCGTCGGATCTTCAGTAAGAGCCAATGCAGCTTCAGCACCTTTATTTCCTTCTTCAGACCATTGTTGTAATCTGACTTTTCTAGAAGAAACCAGTGCAAGTTCTGACATTGCAAAAATCGCATTTAGCAGAACCAAAAACAGCAATATAAGTATGTCCACGGCCCAGAAGTGTGCAGTTATCAAGACCCTAGGATAGGGCATGGCTGTGTAGTATGGAAGTACTAACGCAAGGTGTATTGCAATGACATCCCATATTTACTTAAAATAATTGATTTTGTTCAGGTTTTTCTGCCCAATCAATTGCCTTATAGCCATGATTGTTGAGCCACTGATTTGCTTTAGAAAAATGCTTACAACCCAGAAAACCGCGACTTGCTGATAGTGGAGAAGGGTGTGCTGCTGTCAAAACCAGGTGTCGCGATGATGTTATGCGATCTGCCTTGCTACGTGCCCAATTGCCCCAAAGCAAGAATACACAGCCCTGATTAGCTTGATTTACCTTATCTATCAAAGCATTGCTGATTGTTTGCCAGCCAATTTTTGCATGGCTCCCGGCGCAATCAGCTTCAACAGTCAAAGCACTGTTTAGTAAGAGAACCCCCTGTTTTGCCCAATGGCTTAAATCACCACTTTGAGGTGGATTTAGACCCAGATCTTGAGCTTGTTCCTTAAAAATATTTCGTAATGATGGGGGAATACGTGCATTTGCTGGAACAGAAAATGATAGACCCATGGCTTCACCAGCTCCATGGTAGGGATCTTGGCCAAGGATAACTACTTTTATATCTGAAGGGGCACAGAATTTAAGAGCAGTAAAAATCTGATCACAAGGTGGATAAATGACTTTTCCTTGTTGTAAACAATCGCTTAATGCTTTATCTATTTTAAGTAGTTCAGGATAAATCTCAGGAGAGAGTAGAACTTTTTCCCACTCACTGTGGATACCATTGATAGAAGTAGATAGATAGTTAAGCGAAGGCATCGATTGTCCAAAGAAGCAGAGATGAGAGGCTGATGAACTGGTTCTATTGTTCAGCCATCAGTAGCGCAGAATAGATGAATCTATGGTCTTAGACCAACCATCTATTCCAGTATGCAGGCTGGAAACCTGATCAAAACCTACATCACGTAAGAAGTGTGCCACTTGCAAACTTCTTACCCCATGATGACAGATGGTAACAATAAGGGCTTGGTCGGGTAATTCATTGTGTCTTAAAGGAATCAGATTCATTGGAATATGGGTTGAATCTGCAATGTGAGTTAGCTCCCATTCCCATGGTTCGCGCACATCAAGTAGCAATAGTGCCCCTGCTGCTGAGTTAGTAAGCAGGGACACAAGTTCTTGCGGAGAAATCTCTTCTTTAATCAAAATACAAACCGATCGGGTTCAATCGTTTCATACCCCTTGAGACGCTCAATGCATGTTTCATACAGCTTAGTTTCAGAAAACGCGGTCTGACTTTCTCTGCGAATTAAGCGTACGGTCATTGCAGGGCTATCCCCGATCGTTACGATCATTCGACCACCAATGGATAGCTGATTTTTTAAGCTTTCAGGTACTACAGGGAGTGAACCACTGACAAAAATGACATCAAATGGACTGTGTTTTTCAACGCCATAAATTCCATCAGCATTGATAAGCGTGAAATTGCTTATTCCTGCATTTACCAGTTTTTGTGCTGCTTTTTCTTGAAGTTGGGTATCTATATCAACACTAAAGACATGCTCTGCAAGTTTTGCCAATAATGCGGTTACATAGCCACTTCCAGTACCAATCTCTAATACCTTATCAGAAGTCTGAATCGATAGATCTTGTACCATTCTTGCTTCTTGCTTAGGTTGGAGCATGCTCGAACCATTTGGTAAAGGCAGCTCTATATCAGCAAATGCAAGCGTGCGCTGATCTTCCCCAACGAAATTTTCACGTTTCACGTGAAACAGTAAATCTAAAATCACTGGATCTAAAACTTCCCATGGACGAATCTGTTGTTCGACCATGTTAAACCGAGCTTGTTCGAAATCCATCAGCACACCCCACAGCGTTATGACGATAACTTGCGATTATCCCATATTTACCTTACCTTCACAGCATCGCTAGGGGTCCTACCATCTTATATTGGTTTTAAGACAACGATGGTGGGTGAGACATACCCTTCGAACCTGATCCGGTTAACCCCGGCGTAGGGAAGCGCTGAGTATCAATAATCATCGCCCTGCGCCGCGTCATCGCCTATGGAGGGCTACGATGAGCGCGTCAAACACTGAAGTATCCAATTTTCAAATTGATCTAGCCACGATCCAACCTTTTCCTCAATCAAAAAAAATATACGTTACTGGTAGTCGAAGTGATATTCGTGTCCCAATGCGCGAAGTCAGTTTGGAGCCAACGTCAACGCAATTTGGCGGTGAGACTAATCCAGCAGTGTATGTATACGACACCAGTGGGCCATATACTGACCCACAAGTGACCATTTCTCTAGAGCATGGATTACCAGCGGTCCGTTCAGCTTGGATTGACTTAAGGGCAGATAGTGAGATTCAGCCTGCGCATAGTAGTGTGTATACGCGCGAGCGCGCCCAAAATATAGCACTTGATAAGCTGAGATTTCATCTTACCCGTGCACCCAGGCGCGCTAAGGAAGGTTGCAACGTTACGCAGATGCACTATGCACGCCAAGGTGTTATTACACCAGAGATGGAGTTTGTTGCGATCAGAGAAAATCTGAACCGAGAAAAGTATCTCGAAGCGCTAATTAAAGCCGGAGATGAGAAGATGCTAAATCTGCTTTCAAGGCAGCATTTAGGTCATAGCTTTGGTGCTAATCTGCAAAATAACATTACTCCCGAATTTGTACGTTCAGAAGTTGCATTAGGGCGTGCAATCATCCCAGCTAATATTAATCACCCAGAACTAGAACCAATGATTATTGGCCGAAATTTTCTTGTGAAAATTAACGGTAATATCGGCAATAGTGCTTTATCTTCTTCTATCTATGATGAAGTGGATAAAATGACTTGGGCTATCCGTTGGGGGTCTGACACTATCATGGATCTATCCACTGGGAAAAATATTCATGAAACCCGTGAATGGATCTTGCGAAATAGCCCAGTCCCAGTGGGAACAGTGCCTATCTATCAGGCTCTGGAAAAAGTAGACGGTAAGGCTGAAGAGCTTAATTGGTCTATTTTTAGAGATACATTGATCGAGCAGGCTGAACAAGGCGTTGATTATTTTACTATCCATGCTGGCGTGTTGTTGGCTTTGATACCGATTACCGCAAACCGTTTAACAGGGATTGTTTCGCGTGGTGGTTCAATTATGGCCAAGTGGTGTTTAGCACATCATCAAGAAAACTTTCTCTATACGCATTTTGATGAAATCTGCGAAATCATGAAAGTCTATGATGTTAGTTTCTCTCTTGGTGACGGACTGAGACCAGGGTCAATCTATGATGCTAATGATGAAGCTCAGTTGGGTGAACTTCAGGCTCTTGGCAAGTTGACGCAGCAAGCCTGGGCACAAGATGTTCAAGTTATGATTGAAGGTCCTGGTCATGTACCGTTGCAATTGATCAAAGAAAATATGACTAAGGAGCTTGATTGGTGCAGTGAAGCCCCCTTCTATACCTTAGGGCCACTGACTACAGATATTGCTCCCGGTTACGATCACATCACTTCTGCCATTGGCGCAGCTCAAATTGCTTGGCACGGCACGGCTATGCTTTGTTATGTTACGCCGAAAGAGCACCTTGGCTTACCAAACCGAGATGATGTTAAAGAAGGCATTATCACTTACAAGATTGCTGCGCACGTTGCAGATCTGGCTAAGGGGCATCCTGGAGCGCAGATTAGAGATAACGCGTTGTCAAAGGCAAGATTTGAGTTTCGTTGGCAAGATCAGTTTAATCTAGGACTTGATCCAGATCGGGCGCGTGATTTTCATGATGAGACCTTACCTAAAGAGAGCGCAAAAGTTGCGCATTTTTGTTCTATGTGTGGACCACATTTTTGCTCAATGAAGATTACCCAAGATGTGCGTGAATATGCAAAAAAACAAGGAATTTCAGCGCAACAAGTTCTTCAGAATGGATTAGAAAGCAAAGCAATAGAATTCGTGCAATCAGGATCCCAGCTATACCGTAAGGTCTGATCAATTGTTTGGAGAAATACAATGAAATTATATTATTCACCAGGTGCGTGTTCTCTGTCACCTCATATTGTTTTGGCTGAATCTGGATTAAAGTATGAGACGGAAGCCGTTGATATTAGAAGTGTTCCGCATAAAACTGCCAATGGACAGTTGTTAACTGAGATTAGTCCAAAAGGTTATGTGCCAATCTTGGTTTTGGATGATGGTTCAGTCCTAACCGAAGGGGCTGTGATTGTGCAATATATTGCAGACCAGGTTCCTCAAAGAAATCTAGCGCCAGCAAATGGCACGATGGCACGTTATCATTTGCAAGAATGGCTTAATTTTATTGCAAGTGAAATTCATAAAGGATTTGGGCCTCTGTGGTTAGCTGGTAGTAGTGAAGGCGCCAAAAAAATGGCGCTTGAACGGCTTGAGAAGCGTTTTACGCTGTTGGAACAGCAACTGGCAGATCAAGACTATCTATTGGGTGATTTTTGTGTTGTGGATGCTTACTTATTTACCGTTCTAAATTGGACGGCTTATCTAAAAGTTTCCCTGCAAGCTTATCCTAAGTTGCAAAAATATCTGGAACGCGTAGCGGCTCGTACCTTAGTACAGCAAGTCTTAAAAGTTGAAGGATTGATCTGATTGTTTCCTTGCCAACCAGATTGCTAGATCAATTGCTAGATCAGCTGTCTGGTTGGTTTGTGTTTCACGTGAAACGCAAAAGGGGTTTGGCGTACAATAAACAGCTTGAAATTAAGGATAGCTGGCATGAGCACGGAGAAGCTATTAGATGTCGACAGATTAAATCTGACTCTACAAGATTTTGCCCATCAACGAGATTGGGAGCCTTTCCATACACCGCGTAATTTGGTGTTGGCGCTTACTGGTGAAGTCGGTGAATTAGCTGAAATTTTTCAGTGGATGACTGACGAACAAGTCAGCAAGATCCAGCAAGATGCTGAATGTTATCAGCATACTCACGAGGAAATTGCTGATGTATTGCTTTATTTGGTACGTTTAGCAGATGTACTGAAAATAGATCTTAATAGCGCAGTTACTGATAAGTTGAAAAAAAATGCAGTGAAGTATCCTGCTATACGATCAGAGTAGGAGCGATCTTCTTGTGTGGTAGATAGGTGAATACATGTTGGATAACAAAATACAGGCCTTGGCCGAATTACTGACTCACACTAATCAGGTTACCGTCTTGACCGGTGCGGGTATGAGTACCGAGTCAGGAATTCCAGATTTTCGATCTGCCAATGGATTGTGGACTAAAGACATGAGCTTGGCTGAGGCGGTATCAATAGATTATTTTCTGCAAGATCCCCCTGCCTTTTGGAGAACATTTAAGTCAATCTTTGCGATCAAGATTGCTGGGAAATATTTACCGAATGAAGGTCATCAGTTTCTTGCCTGGTTGGAAAGTATCGGCAAGAAAGTGACCATCTTGACACAGAATATAGATGGACTACACCAGAGAGCTGGGAGTAGCGAGGTGATTGAGCTGCACGGTAGCCTGATGTCGGCAAGCTGTCCATCCTGCGGAACTGCACATGGTTTGGACTATATCAATCAAAATGAACTGCCTCTATGTAGCGTATGTGGAGATGTTCTAAAGCCTAATGTAGTACTTTACGGTGAGCCGGTTCCGCATATAGAAAAAGCGCTATCCTGCGCGGCATCTGCTGAATGTTTGCTTGTATTAGGATCTTCTCTAGAAGTCTCTCCAGTCAATTACATTCCAATGGTCAGTGCTGAAAATAAAGTGCCATTAGCTTTGATTAATCTGACAGAGACACGATTCGACGATATTTTTTCTTTATGTATTCATGCCAAAATTGGAGACAGTACGCGATTGCTACGTCAGGTTATGGCTTAGATATTTAAAGAAATTTAAGTGGATCCAGGTTCCATTCCTCTGGCGATTCGTGCTTAACGATTCTATCGCCTCCGCCATGTCCCAATGAGCGAGACAAATCTACAATTTCTGGCGGTATGTGCGTATTACTTTTAATGCTAAAAAATACTTTTACTTTAGGTGAGACTAAGGTTTTTTCGTTCTGTTCTATCACCACACCAAGGCGACCGCTTTCTAGTCGTACCAGTGTTCCAATCGGGTAAATGCCAATCGCACGCATAAATGCTTGGACTAATTCAGGGTTAAAGTGAAATTTTGACCATTCGTAAATCTTGCGTAGTGCATCGGTAGGTGGCATTCCTTGGTGGTAACAGCGATCCGAAGTGAGCGCATCGTAGACATCAACAATGGCTGCCATTTGGCCTAACTTACTGATTTCATGACCCATAAGACCTAAAGGGTAGCCGCTACCATCATGACGTTCATGGTGTTGCGCCGCGACCATAATTGCAGTTTCAGAGATCCCTTTAGACCTGGTTAATATTTTTTTACTTTCTATTACATGACATTTGATAATACCGAACTCACGCTCAGTCAAACGATCGGGTTTATTCAGAATTTCATTAGGGATTTTCATTTTTCCAATATCATGCAGCATGCCTCCGATGCCTGCATGGTGAATAACTTCTTTGCTCATATTCATGGCATTACAGAAAGTAACCATGAGTGCGCCTACACTGACTGAATGCTGGAAAGTGTAATTATCCTTATCTTTAATTCGGCATAAAGCTAGCAATGCTCCGTTGTTGCGCAAAATAGAACTGGTCATGCGCTCAACCGATGGGGCAACCTGTTCGAGCTCGACTTGCTTGCCTAGACGTACATCATTCAAAATTCCATGAATAATCTGATGTGCTTCTTCATGTATGAGTTGTGCTTTGCCAAATTCTTCAGCGGCGGCTACTTGAGTAACAGTAGGGCGTGTTTCTTCCCCAATCTCCTGCATCTTAATTTCAAGTTGCTTCCTGACTTCATTGGCAGTGGGGGCATGAATAACATCAAGGCCCTTAGTCACATCGATATAAACTTCGTGAATACCTGAGTCAGCAATTTTTTTTATTTCTGACTCATTTGTGATGACAAAACGGTTGCGTAAGAAGGGATGAGACATCCAATCGCAGTTTAGGTCATGTATGAACATGCCAACTTTAAGATCTGAGATGTTGATGCATTTAATCATACGAGTCGTATAGTCACTGATATGCACTATTTATATAGTAGTAGTAATGTAAGGAAGATGTGAAGTGTATTGACTCAACGAAAGAGACCAAACGATGACTATTGCCTGTAGAGCCGGCTGCGGAGCTTGTTGCATCGCACCTTCTATTTCTTCACCTATCCCTGACATGCCACATGGGAAAGCGGCCGGAGAGCGCTGTGTTCAACTGTCTATAGACAATAAGTGTCTGATTTTTGAACATCCTGATCGGCCAAAGGTATGCTCCAGTCTGAAACCTTCTCTTGAGATGTGCCAGTCGTCAAGAGAGCAGTCACTTGCGTGGCTTACCATACTTGAATTCCAAACCAGGTTTTAAATAGAAAGTGTAAAACTTAGCATCAGTAGATCACTGAATCTTTGTAATCTAATTAAATATGTATTTATTTATCATAAATAGTGTATTTATATATTTTCCTGAAAAATTTATCTGGCAATCTTCTTTATTGCATTGTAGTTTTTAATTAATTGTCTTGGCCAACGGTGCAGGGGGGAGAAATGCTAGAACAAAAATGGGGCCACCTCAGTACAAGAATAATCACTATTGCAGGTTTATCGATTGCGCTTGGTTTTTCAGTGATGATCGGATTAATTTCTTGGATTAGCTTTCACCGTGCCGTCGATCAAGGCTACCAACTGGCACAGAGTCAGGCTCGTAATTATGCTGATTTGGCTGAAAGTGATTTTAAGGTTGGTTTTGCTTTACCTCGGCATCTGCAACAGGTTGTCGCTGGCATTAAACGTGGTGACGGGAGCAATGCACAGCCCGCGCGTAAGCAAGTGAATAGCATTATTCTGGAAATGTTGGATGGTGCACCAAGAAATGTTGGTTTATGGATGTTGTGGGAACCAAACGCTTTTGACAATAACGACAATGCATACCGATTTGATTGGCCGCAACAGGATCCCACCGGGCGTTATACCCCCTATATAACTCGTAACGCTGCTGGCAAGGCACAGTTGGACGTTATGATGGATACGAACTTAGTCAAAGCCTTTCCAAATTACAAAGCCCATCCAGAAACCTACGTGCCTGATTATGAAAAAACTGGCTGGGGTGATTTTTACTTTGTACCTAAATCACGTGGTCGTGACACGATAACCGAGCCTTATCCATATGAGGTTCAAGGTTCTAAGGTGCTAGAAAGTTCACTAGCTGTGGTGATGAAAGACAAAAATGGTCGATTTCTGGGTCTGTCTGCAGCCGATCTGGCATTAGGTGATTTACAGAAAAGTTTCAGTCAGTTGCATCCTAATGGAACCGGCTTTGTGCGCATGGTCTCTGCTGGTGGTCTGTATGTAGTTAATCCAAAGCCAGATTTGCTAGGTAAGCCGATTGAAAAAGATGGGCCATTAACTCCGTATTTAGAAAAAATAAAAGCCGGAGAAGGATTTGTGTTTGAATCCGATGGATTCACCAACTTTTTTCAGCCGATCAGTATTGCTGAAACGGGTCAGTTTTGGTCACTTGGTGTGAGTGTCCCGACCTCCACGATTACTTCGGGGGCGGTGCACCAGAGCTTAGTTGCTATTGGAATTGGGATTGTTGCATTAGTTGCTATTTTGTTGCTGCTAGCTGCGGTCGTGTCAGCGATAACACGGCCAATGACAAAAATGGCTGAGAGTATGGAGCAGTTGGCTTCTGGCAAGGGCGACCTTACGGTTCGTATTGATATCAATAACCGAGATGAGATCGGCCGGACCGCGACAGCTTTTAATCAGTTTATGCAATCACTGCGGGATATGTTTGTAGAAGTCCGCGCACAAAGCATGCAGTTGGCGAGTGCTGCAAGCCAAGTGGCAGAATCTGCTGCACAGGTTGAAAAGTCCTCATCTGATCAATCTGATGCTGCTAGTGCCACAGCCGCTGGGGTAGAGCAGGTGACAGTGAGTGTGCATCACATAGCGGATACAGCCAAAGAAGCTGAAGCCATGGCATTGCGTACAGGAGAGTTGACGGATCGTAGCTTGCAAACGGTTTCGCTGGTCACCGATGAAATTCAGAAGATGAATCAAGGAATGAATGAGCTTGCGGGGCGTATTAATGGCTTAGGCGCGCGCTCAGAAGAAGTATCATCGATTATTGTTGTGATTAAAGAAATTGCGGATCAAACCAATCTGTTGGCGCTTAATGCCGCAATTGAGGCCGCTCGCGCTGGAGAAATGGGCCGTGGTTTTGCTGTTGTAGCGGATGAAGTGCGAAAGCTGGCTGGCAGATCTGCCGAAGCTACGATCGAGATTTCGCGAATTGTGACGACGATTGGTGCTGAAACGCGCGACGCGGTGAATGATGTTTCAGCAAGTAGAGAGCGTGTCGATCATAGCGTGCACGTTGCACAAGAGGCCAACGGAGCGATGCGCACGGTTTCACAATGCAGCCAGGACTTGATGCGTAGCATTGCTGATATTGCAGCTTCTACTCGAGAGCAATCCACGGCCAGCAGTGAAATTGCCCAGAACGTCGAACGTATCAGTAATATGGCGCAATCTAATGGGCAGGTGGTCCATGAGGTTACATCTGCGGTTGCTCGCCTACGTGAACTTTCAGCTAATCTTGAAAATTTGGTTGGTCACTTCCGCCTGTAGGATAGGGATACGTATTTGTTGCTGGCGACAACCAATAGATAAATGTGACGAGATGAAATTAGCGATTATAAATTTTTATATCTTGGGTTAGCCTATTAACAAACCACTATACATCAGGATATAATCCGAAGGTTTGTTTGGAAGGGATATAAAATGCTCGTCAATCTCAGCAAGGCTGATCACCGCAACGCCAAAGAAACCGGCGTTCGGTGCCGAGTTTCCTTTCCTCTGCTATTTATACAAAAAAGCTCCTGTTGATCAGGGGCTTTTTTTTTACCTAAAAATAAATCCAAGGACAGGACCATGACTAATCCTCTTTACCGGAAAAATATATTATCAATTCCCGACTTTACCCGTGAAGAGCTAGAACTTGTCGTGGACACTGCGGCTCGCCTAAAGGCCGAGCCGCGTAGCGATCTACTTCAAGGAAAGCTGATTGCGAGTTGTTTTTTTGAACCTTCAACTCGTACCCGGTTGTCTTTTGAAACCGCAGTGCAGCGCTTAGGTGGCCGCGTCATTGGGTTCGCCGATGGATCAAATACCTCTGCCCGCAAGGGTGAAACACTCGCAGATTCTATCCAGATCATTTCTTCTTACTCTGATGCGGTAGTGATGCGTCACCCAAAAGAAGGCGCTGCACGGCTGGCCAGTGAGTTTTCCCCAGTTCCTGTGATCAATGGTGGTGATGGCTCAAATCAGCACCCGACCCAAACCTTGCTCGATCTTTTTACCATCAAAGAAACGCAAGGTACGCTCGAGGAACTGGCCATTGCCTTTGTGGGTGACCTGAAATATGGCCGTACCGTGCATTCTTTGACTCAAGCGCTGTCATTATTTAATTGCCGTTTTTATTTTGTTGCGCCAGAAGCTTTGGCAATGCCAGATTACATCTGCGAAGAGTTAGATGAAAAGGGCATCCCATATACGCTGGTTTCTAGCCTGGAAGAAGTGATCCCACAGGTTGATGTGCTCTATATGACACGCGTACAGCGTGAACGGTTTGATGAAGCTGAATTCAAGAAAATCCAAGGTAAATTTGTTTTGCGCGCAGAGATGCTTAAGCATGCTCGCCCAAATCTCAAGATTTTGCATCCTCTACCTCGGGTCGACGAAATCGAAACCGATGTTGATGCCACTCCCCATGCTTACTATTTTCAACAAGCCCAGAACGGTGTCTATGCCCGCGAGGCGTTGCTGGCTCTAGTTCTCAATCAAACTGTCTGAATCTCGCTACGGACTATAAAGGATTTGTCATGCAATACACCCGCACGGTAGAAGCACTTAAAGAAGGTACTGTCATTGATCACATTCCATCGGGGCAGGGACTAAAGATCTTGCGCTTGTTTTTTCTTGCTGAATCCGGTGAGCGCGTTACTGTAGGACTGAATCTATCGTCTCGTCACATGGGAAGCAAAGACATTATTAAAGTTGAAAATATTGCGCTTACTGAGGATCAGGCGAATGAATTGGCTCTATTTGCCCCTAAAGCAACAGTAAATGTGATAGAAAATTTTGAGGTAGTAAAAAAGCATCAACTTGAGCTACCTGACACGATTCAAGGCATTTTTGCCTGCCCAAACTCCAACTGCATCTCACATAATGAGCCTGTAAAGAGTTTTTTCTATGTTAAACCCCAGCCTCATGACACAAAAATGAAATGTAAGTATTGCGAAAAGGTGTTCAGTAAGGATATTGTTGCAGAAGTGCGCTAAGTCGTACAAAGGGTGAAATAGATATAAAAAGTGCTGCTTTGACAGTACAAATAAAGAAAAGCGCCGCAGACAATCTGCGGCGCTTTTCAATTTGTTCGGTCAGTGACGCGTCAGACCTTCTGTACAGGTTCGGTGTTTGCCAATGTACATTGCATGAATACCAGATCAAGCCAGCGACCAAATTTATAGCCCACGCCAGGCAAGCGTCCAACTTCTTTAAAGCCCAGGCGCTGATGAAATCGAATCGAGCCGAGGTTAGCCGCATCTACCGCTGCAACCATAACGTGTTTTCCTAATGCGCTTGCCAGGGGTAACAACGCCGCTACTAGGGCAGTTCCAATACCTTGTCCACGGCAGTTTTCCGCGAGGTGGACACTGTGTTCTACGGTGAAACGATAGCCTGGATAGCTGCGAAAATCACCAAAGCTGGCATACCCCACAACCTTCCCTTGCTGCTCCGCTACCAAGACCGGATATCCATGCGCCATGCGACCTGAATACCAAGCCTGACGTTCTGCAAGTGATACTGGATCATCACAGTACACTGCTGTCGAGTTCTCTATCACCTCATTGTAAATGGCGAGGATGGCTGGAATGTCGTCAGGTACTGCATTACGAATCTGCATTCGTGGGCCTTCTTAATCTGTTAGGTGTTGGGCAGTTTAAAACTTTCGAAGAATTTTGGCTTGCGCATCAAAATTAACTTTTTGCAAAAATAAGCTACGCTGTTGAGTTTGTGATGTCAAAAATTGCAACATGGCACGATGTTTGCTGGATTTAGCCGTATGTATCTGTAGAGGAAGGACGGAAAATCATGGCACTCGCAAGGCAAGCAATCGTAAAAACCAGTGATCTAGTGGTGTTTAACTTTAGTCATCCAACGCGTGCGCGCTGCATTGGTGGGGCCTTATGGCTGGTCGAAGCTTATGATGCAGACAACGATATTTGGGTATGGCAGACAGAGTCTATCGAAGCAGAACAGGCCTTAGATGAGGCGCGGCGACTGAGTTTGGGGTTGAACTGAATCGGTGCAGTTTCCCCAAGTCGGTGAAACTGCACTGTCTTAGCTAGAAAATTGCGCTAATCGGGGTTTCACGTGGAACACATTTAGGACATCGCTCTTGACCAGGGTTATCTCACAAGGAAGATACAGGTAAGCTATAGCCTTGGTCATCATTAATTGAACTAAATGTCTTCTCCATCACAATCCGAGCAAACACGCGGTGTTATGTTTGCTCTGGGCAGTTATCTTTGTTGGGGGCTATTTCCGCTTTACTGGAAACCGCTGCAATTTATTTCCCCGATTCAGATTCTGTGTCATCGAATTATCTGGTCAGCTGTGTTTCTGCTGCTGGTACTGGCGGTAAAACGGCATTGGCAATGGCTTGCGCCTTTTTGGCACGAGCCCAAAAAGCTAGCAATTTTTGTTCTGTCTTCTACGACGCTATCACTGAATTGGCTGTTGTATATTTGGGCGGTAAATTCGGGCCATATTGTTGAGTCAAGTCTGGGCTATTTCATCAACCCACTGGTCAGTGTAGTTCTAGGCAGAGTAGTGCTGGGTGAACGGTTAGGGACCTTACAAAAAGTTGCTGTGGGACTGGCTGCTATTGGTGTGGGCTGGATGACCCTGCAACTGGGCACTTTACCATGGGTCTCACTGGGCTTAGCCCTCAGTTTTGGCTTGTATGGATTGTTGCGCAAGCAAGCCCCCCTGCCTTCACTGGAAGGTCTTGCATTAGAAACTTTTATTCAGGCTCCCCTTGCTCTGGTGGCACTGCTGGTTTTTGAGTGGCGCGGAATTGGCAGTTTTGGCCATGTAGGTTTAACTACCAATAGCCTGTTAGTGGGGGCAGGGGTAGTGACTGCAGTGCCATTACTTCTATTTGCGCATGGTGCGCGTCGTTTAACATTGGCCACTATGGGGTTGATCCAATATATCAGCCCTACATTGCAATTATTACTTGGGGTGCTGCTATATCACGAAGCCTTTGATCAGGCACGACTTATTGGCTTTGCTTTTATCTGGTCTGGCCTGGTGATCTATACCCTGACCAGCCTTCGCACGTTACTACGCTCCAGGTTTGCCGCTCGCTAACTTTATTCAGCACCGAGATCTTATTTGTGTTTTCTCGGGTCTGTTTATTGATTGGTACGAACCCAGCGATGCCACTGCGCAAACAGAGCAGGGTCTCGCGCTGCTATCACCGAGCGTTTCCATGGGGTATCGGACCAGAAATCATCTAGATGCAGTGAGGCGATTTTGCCTCCTGCTTCTTCTAAAATAATAGCGCCTGCGGCGTAGTCCCATAGGCGTTGTCCGCCATGCAGGTAAATATCGTAGCGGCCTGCCGCCAGATAACACCAATCAAGCGTACTGGATCCCATGCTTCGCTGACTACCAAAGGGGGCAACACTGTGCAGCCGTGAGGCTAACCGGGCAGAGCGCAAATACTTAGCATCAATGCCAGCAATTGCATCTCCCATACTGTTTGCATTTTTTTTTAGAGGCAAAGGGGTGCCATTTAGAAATGCCCCCTGTCCTTTACTAGCCGCGTAGAGCTCGTTGGTGAGTGGATTGTAGATAACGCCAAGGATGCTTCTACCTTGCTGCATCAGCGCGACTGAAATTGCGAAATGCGGTAAGCCGTTGATGAAATTGGTAGTGCCATCTATTGGGTCGACCACCCATAACCCTTCTTCATGCGCTTGCCACAAACTATCTTGCTCTTCTCGGGTCATTTCTTCCCCTAGAACGGGGTGCGCAACAATCTCAGGCAGATATCGGGCAAGTGCGTCCTGACAGGCTAGGTCCGCCTCGGTTAACATGCTGCCATCTTCTTTTCGTGTGTGACCAACCTGCAAGAAACGCGGCAGAATCTCTGACCGGGCTACTTCCTTCAATAGGTCGCCTACCTGCTCGATAACCTGCATGCTGGTTTCCTTTATAATTGCGCTATTCGAGTCCGGTGCGTGTCGTGCGCTGAATTGTTAGATTGTATCTAAAACACAGGATTTTTGCTTTCATGCCTAGGTTTTTTATCGATATTCCCCTCGCTTGTGGTGCGTCTGTGCGCTTGTCTGAAACAATCGTGCGCCATATTCAGGTGCTGCGCATGCGAGAAGCTGATTCCCTAATCTTATTTAATGGAAAAGGTGGTGAATATAGAGCGACGCTTACTCAATTAAGTAAGCGCGAGGCTTGGTGCAGTATAGATGCGGTTGATCAGGTTTCACGTGAGTCACCGGTGTGGTTAGGTTTGGCTCAGGGCATCTCTAGTGGCGAACGGATGGACTTTACCTTACAAAAAGGCGTGGAGATGGGGGTGTGTGCGTTTCAGCCGCTTGCAGCAGAACGCTCAGTGGTGAAACTGTCCGGTGACCGTGCTGACAAGCGCGTCATGCGCTGGCAGGAGATTGTTGTGTCAGCATGTGAGCAAAGTGGTAGAACGATCATCCCTCTGGTGCACCCGATTCTGACGGTGGAACAGTGGCTGACGCAAACCCCGGAGTGTGATGTTCGTTTATTGCTGTCTGTGTTGGGAACACAGCGCTTAGCCAATATTGCCAGTGCTCCACAATCCGCATGGTTGATGGCTGGTCCAGAAGGGGGCTATAGCGCAAAAGAAGAACAACAGGCACTGGCTATGGGCTGGTCACCAGTGGCCTTGGGCCCGCGCGTATTGCGCACAGAAACCGCTGCCTTGGCTGCAGTTTCTGCGATTCAGTGCGTATGGGGGGATTACGTAGCTTGAGGTGGGCTCAGGTGATAGATCAGCCGACCACCGAATAGCAGATCTCCTTCGGCGAGTTTGACTCCGCCGGGAGGGGCTGCACGTGCAAAGTTATAGCGCTGTCCCTGATATTCGATCCAGCTAAATATTTTAAGCCCATCAAACTGTCCCAGCACCTGATCAGACTGGGTGATGGTTTCACTGTCTGATACGACTAAACCTGGCGTTGTTGGGATTTCTTCGGTCAGTTCCCATTCGCGATGATGTACCGGCTGCGGTAGGTCACGTACCGCGACTCTGAGCCACAAACCAAACATCCAGTCGGGTATCAGTACCCGGTGAACATGTCGGTCATCAGTAATCACACAAGCGACTGAGAAGCGCTTGAGGCAGGTTGGGCATAAAGTCTTTGCCGAAACAAAGATCTTGTTTTCCAATAAGCACGCAATGCCTTCCATTGAGTCTGCACTGACCATTGAATGACAACGGGGGCAGTGCTTGGCAAAACGTCGCACTTTGGTGCCATTTGGAAAACAAATTGGTAAAAAACGGGATATTTTATCTGGTCTGGCCATTGACTGCGTTGTCCACTGCTTGCGCTACATGATTAAGCAGCAAGTAGAAGTGCCTGCTGCTGAGTGATGTCCTGATTATAACGGGATAGTGTGTAAACGTGTGCTCAAAGTGTGTATTGCTCCTGGCTGCAAATACCGGGCGTCCTTTGCAGCGTTCGCCGCCTCAACACAAAAAAAGTTTTGCCAGTCATTATCTGGAAGGTCCTGCATTTGCTGTGCCTTGGTGGTTCCAGGGTTCCACAGTACGATGCTGGATGACCCTGTGGTCTCAATCAAAATGCGCCGGTTCCATTGTGGATCGCTCAGTTCTAACGGTTGGCGGGTGTAGACAATTTGGTCGATTTCTCCCGCACAAGGCAAGCAATCCTGTTGGTGTTGTGCTTCTTTATCGGTGATTTTGTCAAAATAACGGGTATGTATTAGCCCATGTATTTTTGCCTGGCACGCATTACCAAGTGCCAGATAGCTGTGCAGGGCTGCGCTATAGCACTGTTCTAGCTTACTTTGGTTCTGGGTGATGAGGTCTATTTTCACCTGATCATCTAGATAATAATGAACCTCAACCGATAGTCCATTGTACTCAGGTCCTTTGAGGCGGATCTCAATATTTCCTTCGTCACAATTCAGCTCTTGTAGCGTCCATTCAGAGGTGCGTGCAATGCCGTGTTGCAACGCTGTGCTTGATTCTGGGTGTGCGCCAAACCATGGCCAACAAAGTGGAATCCCTCCGCGGATGGCAGATCCTGGTTTTAGCCGCGCGAGGGGAGAGAGATAGAGTAGGGGATAGGCCTCATGCTGTTGGTAACTCAGCAATTGCCCGCCAGACAGCGATAGTGTGGCGTTAAACTTTGCCGTGCTGAGTTGTAGCAGTGCACTGCCCTCTGGCGAACGGATCAGTTTTATCCCTGGTTGATTAATTTTGATCTGCATCTTCCCTCTCGTACCAAAAAATACCGCACCAGTTTAACGTTATCGGTGCCGGCTGAGAGGATGTTTTGATGCTTGCTTAGCAAACGCGCGTTTGTGAGCGTAGTTTGTAGCGACTTCCTGGGTGGATCAATCTCGCAAAGCTCACCAGATTCTTGTGCGACCAAGTTCGGCGCATGACTAGCAGGCAGGGTTCGGTGGCTGATATTTCCAACATGGATTGTTCTTCTGTCCCAGGCATAATCGCTTCTACCGTATGTTCTATATCGGTGAGTGGACAGTGTTGCATCAGATAGTAATTAGGCGTGATGCGATTATAGTCTTGCTCAAGATAGTCTGGTGCCCAGGCAGGGTTAACAAATCGGTCTTCAAGTTGAATGGGAATGCCATCTTCACGGTGAACCAGCAGTGAGTGAAATACGGTTGCCCCTACATGCATCCCTAAGCGCAATGCTATTTCTTCCGTTGCTGGTTCTGCGCACAACAAAAATAGCGTGGTGGAGTGTGTGTGGCTTCGAGCCTGAATTTCTTGCGCAATATTGTTCACATCTAATAATGGCGCTTCCGCCTTGCGCTCAGCAACATAGGTGCCATCTCCGGCAAAGCGCAGCAAGATGCCCCCCTCCGCTAAATCCCGGATCGCCTTGTTAACGGTCATACGGGAGACTCCAAACAGTTTGGCTAATTCAAGTTCAGGCGGGATTTTGCATCCCGGTGTGTACTCGCGTTTAGCGATGCCATCTAGAATGTAGTCTTTGATGCGCTGATAGCGCGGTTGTCTGGTTTCGCTTTTGACAACCTGTATTGAATCTTCCATGTTTCCATCTTATCGATTTGCCTTGCGGTGGATAACTTTTGTTAGTCCTAGATTTGTGCTAGATCAATTTAGGGTCCACACAAAATTTATTTATGCAAATCAATTATTTACTTGTAATTTATACAGTTGGAAATGGGGGGAGCGAGTGATAGAGTCGGCGCTTTGTGCCGTGTACCGAGGTGTCGCTGGCTGTGTTGAGTGTTGATTTAACACTAATCCCAGAGCAATAAATGCTAGTTGGGTTTATTGAAATTATAACCAAAAATATTAGAATAATAATCTGTCGTTATTTACAAAATTAGTTATTAAAAAATAATAATTTTATGACTTCTACGCTATTAATTTATGAAATATGCTGAACATTAGCAATATTATCAATTATTGATATTCATCAATATCCAATGCAGCTTCGCGCTACTCTCGTTCTCCTGATCAGGCTAGGATAGAGCCTGTCTATCCTGAGTTTGGAGATGTTCGATGCAAGGCAAGCTATCCCTTTCTTTAGTTAGTGCAGCATTGTTCGCCACCTTTGCACCAGATTTTTCATCCGCGTGCACCAGTGTAATAGTGGGCAAAGCCGCTTCAGCAGACGGTGCGGTGATCATTTCTCGTAATGAAGACTATTACATCAATAACTGGAACAAGCGGCTGGTGATTCACCCTCGTCGTGACACCGATAAGGGGGAGATGCTGGCGTTTAAGAATGGTTTGAAAGTCGCATTACCTCAAACGCTGTACCGTTATACCGGGATGATGGACTGGAACGGTGACACCACGGCAGCCGATGGACCTTATGAAGAGCGTGGTGTGAATGAATACAATTTAGCGATTTCTGCAACCAATAGCGCGGATGTTAATGCGAAAGCCAAAAAGGCTGACCCACTGGTAGAGACCGGGGTAATTGAAGCCGACATTCCAACCTTGTTACTGCCACAGGCCAAGACTGCCCGTGAGGCAGTTCTGCTTTTGGCCAGTGTTATTAAAACGCAAGGCGCTGGAGAGGGAAATGGTATCTTGCTGGCCGATCCAAATGAAGCTTGGTATATGGAAATAGGGTCTGGGCACCACTGGATGGCCGTACGGGTGCCTCAGAACAAGTATTTGTTTGTGGCTAATGGCTTACGGATTCATGATGTGGATCTGTCAGATAGTGAGAATGTGCTGTCTAGCCCTGGCATCGCTGATTTTGTGCGCCAGCAGAAACTGTTAGACCGTGTGGATGAGAAGCGTTTTAATTTTGCCAAAGCGTTTGGTACGGTTGGTGATCGCTATAACGTAGATCGTGAGTGGATGGGGCAGCACATGCTGAGTCCATCGGTGTACCAGGCGGTTCGTGCAGAGCAATACCCGCTATTTATGGTGCCTGACAACAAGATTACCGTTCAGCACATTGCCGCAGTGTTGCGTGCCGATTTTACTGGGACTCCATTAGCGCATAAGAAAGATGCTGACCGCCCAATGGGGGTCGATCGCACTATTGAGACGCATATTTTTGAGTTGCGTAGTTCCATGCCAAAAGAGCTACAGACGCTCACGTGGCAGTCATTTGGTAGTCGAACCGGTGCGGTATTGGTCCCCATGTATGAAAATGCAATGAAAGATGTTCCTGCGGTGCTTAGAACTGGTTCTGATGAGTATGAAACACATTCGGCCTATTGGGCTTTCCGTGCCAATTCCACCCTGGCCCAAACCAATATGGCTAAATATGCTCCTGTGATGGCGGCCTGGCAGCATAAGCTTGAAACCACCTTTAGCCAACAGCAGTCAGCGCTAGACTCAATGCTGCAAGGGTTGTATCAGCAGAATCCTCAGGCAGCAATCGGTTTTGCCAACCAGTGGAGCAACGGCAATATGTTATGGGCGGTACAGTCAGCACGAGATGTTAATCAGTCGCTTATGACCGACATGACTAAATCGACCGAAAAGAAATATACCCCGGCCGAATTGGAAAAGATTAAAAATCTATGAGGTAAGCTTACTGCGGTTTTAGCGCCGGAACTAACTGTTTCGGCGTTTTTATACGGCATAAAGTTGTATTTAGCAACAATATTTTTTATTGAAAAACATCAAGTTAGCGTTTTAGCTGGAGCTGAGTTGTGCGCTCGCCATGCGTCCGAGTTGTTGTATGGCATTTGCCATTTTATCAGTCCAAGGGTGGCCAACATTCATGCGCAAACAGCGGCTAAACCGTGCTTCTGCTGAAAATACCGGTCCTGGGGCAAAGCTGATCGAATGCGCTAAGGCCTGCTCCAATAATGCTAGGCTATTGACCCCTTCTGGGCATTCAACCCATAACAGCATTCCTCCTTGTGGCTCTGTGACGGTGGTGCCATGTGGGAAGGATGCCAGAATGCTGTCGCGCAATTTTCCAGATTGTTGACTCAGGTGCAGACGCATACGCTCCACTTGCCGGGCATAGAGACCACTGGACAGGCAATCGCCCATGGTGGCCTGGATCAAAGCAGAAGTCACATAGCTATTCGATACCTTGAGTCTTTCCAGTTGCTTGTGATATTTGCCTCCAGAACTCCACCCCAGGCGCAAGGCTGGTGCAAAGCTCTTGGTAAAAGAGCTGCAGTAGATAACGCTGCCGTCACGATCCCAGGCTTTGAGTGGTACGGGGCGTTCTTCGCCGTAATATAGATCGCCAAACACATCATCTTCAATAATTGGGAAATGATGTTCACGCGCCAACCCCAAGAGCCGTTTCTTGTTTTCCTCTGGCATTAAGGCCCCGGTTGGGTTTTGAAAGTTGGGAACCACAACTAAACAACTGATCGCTGGGCCATGGCGCATGGCAAATTCAAGTGCTTCCAGCGAAATACCGTGCTGTGGTGTGCAAGGTATTTCTAGTACTTTTAGCCTTAGGCTTTCCAATGATTGAAGCAGTCCAAAATAGACTGGGGTTTCCACGGCTACCACATCACCAGGCTTGGTCAGACAACGCAATGCCAACTGAATGGCCTCGGTGCTGCCATTGGTCATGAGGATCTGATCCGGATTGAGGGAAAGTTGGTAGCTGGCCGATAGTTTTAGCATTTCAGCTTTGAGCTGTTTTTCTGCTTGCAGAGGGAGATAAGCGCCCAGCAGCGCCGGGTCGCGCTGTAGTTTGTGCTGCAGACGACGCGCCAATTCTGTTGCCGGGTACAGGCTTTGATCTGCATCCGCCATGTGTAGCTGCACGTTGAGGGCAGAAGAAGACAGACTCAATAAGTTGGCAACACGGTCATCAATATGTACCCAGGTACTAGGGGAGGGTAAGACCTCTGTTTGTTCCCCACTTAGGGGGAATACCGGTGCGGCGGCAAAAAAACCACTGCGTGCTCGAGCGACCACCCGACGCTGCTCTTCTAGCCAGCGGTAGGCATGCAGTGCTGTCAAATTATTGACACCATATTTGAGCGCAAGCTGTCTCACCGGCGGTAACCGGGTTCCGGTTGGCCATTCTCCGCTATCAAGGCGGCGAGTCAGCGCTTCAGCTATTTGAAGATAAAGGGGGTGTGATGGCGATGGCATATAACTGTTATATAGAACAGATGAACCTAGACTAATCTGTATTAGCAGAAAAAACAAGAGTTTGTATCAAGGCAGTAAACGTCGCTCGCGTTAAGGTGAGGCTTATTCTTAGACGGGGAGCGCGGCATGCAAATGAAACAGTTGTGGCGGGATTGCTCACTATCAGCGGTGATTGCTGGATTGATTGCAGTAGTGGTGTCTTATTCGGGGCCGTCAGTCTTGGTGTTTCAGGCTGCACGGCAAGCCCATTTTTCACCTGAAATCACCTCCTCATGGCTTTGGGCGATTTCGATAGGTAGTGGGATTCTAGGCGTATATCTGAGCCTGCGACATCGGGCCCCAGTGATTGTGGCTTGGTCGACGCCTGGTGCGGCGCTTTTGATTGGTTTGCTGCCGGGCTATAGCATAGCTCAGGCTGTGGCAGGCTATATGGCGGCGGCACTGTTAATCGTGATGGTCGGTTTGACCGGCGCATTCGATACTTTGATGCGTAAATTGCCAGCCTCAATCGCCGCTGCCATGCTCGCCGGAATTTTGTTTCGCTTTGGTGCTGAGTTATTTGTCTCCTTGCGTGCTAATCCGGTGCTGGTATTAACTATGTTTATAACCTATTTGGTATTGAGGCGGCTTAAGCCGCGCTATGCGATTGTTGGTGTGCTATTGGCGGGCTTGATGGTTGCTGCCATGCGCGGGCAGATCGTGTTGCCGCAAGAAGCGCTGCACTTGAGCCTACCAATGTTGATTGCACCCGACTGGTCTTGGCATGCGGTACTCAATCTTGGTATCCCTCTGGCCCTGGTTGGACTCACCGGACAATATGTACCTGGAATGGCTGTGATGCGGGCTTCGGGCTATGATCTGCCATCTCGCTCGGTGGTGTGTGGCAATGGGTTAGCCTCGTTGCTACTGGCCCCATTTGGTTCGCATGCCATCAACCCGGCGGCAATTACCGCGGCAATCTGTACCGGAGAAGAGGCACACCCAGACCCGAAAAAACGCTATATTGCAGGCGTTGCATGTGGGGTGTTCTATATGGTTGCTGCATTAGGCGTCGGTGCACTGGCCATGCTATTTGCGGCTCTCCCCAAAGAGTGGGTGATCTGTTTGTCTGGATTGGCATTGTTTGGTGCCATCTCAAATGGGCTGGCAGGGGCTTTTGCACAAGATGCCGAACGAGAACCGGCTTTGATTACCTTTTTGCTGACCGCCTCGGGTATGACTTTCCTTGGCCTGGGAGCGGCTTTCTGGGGCATTATTGCGGGTGTGCTTGCGCATGGTTTGTTGCATTATCGTTGGTCGCGCAAGCCTATCTCTATGCTGGCGGAGCAGAAAAACTGAGGCAATCAGCTGGCATAGAGTGGCGCACAGGGCCGGGGTGGGTGTACATTGGTGCTCTGCTGTTTCAGCCTTCCTATTAGCCAAATTCACCGATTACAAAGGTTTAATGATGTTTCCCGTCGAGGTCTATCAACAACGTCGCAGCCGTATGATGAGTGGCTCGGCGCAAGGTTTATTGTTGTTTCTGGGTAATGTTGATGCTCCAATGAATTACCCACATAACGCCTATCCATTTGTACAAGATTCCAGTTTTCGTTATCTATTTGGGTTGAATGGTGCAGGGTTGGCCGGAGTGCTTGATACCGAGAAGCAAACCGTGACTCTGTTTGGTGATGATCAGACCGTTGATGACATCGTATGGTCCGGCCCTCTGCCCTCAATGGCAGATCGCGCTGCCTCTGTTGGGGTTACGCTAACGCGCCCGTACAGTGAACTTGAATCGGTATTGCGCGATGCGTTGATTAATGGGGTGAGCATTGAGTATCTGACACCCTATCGAGGCGATACGGTGTTGGAGTTGGCCCGGTTATTGGGGCGCACCGCTGATGCAGTCCGTCGAGAAGCCTCTTCTGAATTGGCGCGCACAATCATTTCATTACGCGAAGTGAAAGCGGCTGAAGAAGTGGCTGAAATTGAACGCGCACTGGAAGTGACGGGGCAAATGCACCTTGCTGCTATGCGTGCTTCGCGTCCTGGTGTTGTTGAACGCGAAGTCGTTGGGGCGATGGAAGGTATCATGCGTTACCATGATTGGCAGTTAGCCTACCCGACCATTTTTTCGCGTAGTGGCGAAGTCTTGCACAATGAGGGACATGATCAGGTATTGCAGGCTGGCGACTTGGTGGTTAACGATACGGGGGCCAGCGCAGATTCTGGTTATGCCAGCGATATCACGCGCACTATTCCAGTAGGGGGAAAGTTTAGCCCACAGCAACGCGCGATGTATGAAACCGTATTGGCGATGCAGCTCGAAGCGATTGCTGCGATCAAGCCGGGAATCAAATATCTTGAAGTGCATAAGCTTGCTGCACGCAGCATGGTCTCGCGCATGAAGGACATGGGGTTCTTTAATGGTACGCCGGAGCAAATAGTTGAGTCTGGCGCCTATGCCATTGTTTTCCCCCATGGCTTGGGGCACCAAATCGGCCTGGATGTCCATGATATGGAAGCCCTTGGAGAAGATCTGGTTGGCTACGGAGAGGAAGAGCGTCGCAGTGAATTGTTTGGGTTAAAGAACCTGCGCATGGCCAAAACCCTGAAGACAGGTATGGTGATGACGGTTGAGCCGGGCGTTTATTTTATTCCCGCCTTGATTGATGCCTGGCAAGCCGAAAACAAATTTGCCGATTTGATCAACTATGACAAGTTCCAAGAATATCGACACTTCGGTGGTATTCGCATTGAAGATAACGTTCTGGTTACTGAAACCGGTAGCCGGGTGCTGGGCACGCCGATTGCCAAGTCGGTAGCCGAAGTGGAACAGGTGATGGCAGGCTAAGTCGGAAACTGATCAAGAAAACAGCCTTTGGACTGACCGGTCCAAAGGCTGTTTTTATGTTATAGCGTTTTTTGTGTGGTCAAACCCTGAGCAGGGCGGTTTCACGTGAAACCTAGCCGGATGTCGACTCGCCTAGCGGGAGACCCACCGTGACACATAAGCCCCCTCCGGCAACATCCTCTAACGCCAGGGTTCCACAATGTTGCTTAACCACCCGCGAAACAATCGCCAGACCCAACCCACTGCCACCATCTGTGCCGCGATGGGAGGCTAAACGCTCAAATGGGGCCAACGCTGCCTGACGCATAGATTCAGGAATGCCTTCGCCATGGTCTGTGACCGATAGCAGCGCATGATGCTGGTTGCTGGCAACTTTAACCTCAATCGGGGCTTGTCCGTAGCGCCGCGCATTATCAATCAGGTTTCCCAGTAGTCTCTCAAGGGCTAAAGGATCAGCCAGAATTTCAGGCTCAGCGGATACGCTTAGTTGAATCTGTAGATTTTCTCGTGCGAAGCGCGCCACGACACTACTGGCTAACTCGGCTAAGGCAACAGGTTCGTTGCGTGGCTTTTCTTCGCTACGCGCAAAATCTATAAATTGGCGAACGATACCCGATAGCTCATCTATATCACTCAGCATTCCCGGTTTATCGGCACCGTCTTCTTGCATTTCCACCATTAGTTTTAGTCTGGTCAATGGCGTGCGCAGGTCGTGAGATAGTCCTGCCAACATTAAGCGTCTTTCGCTGGCAGAGACTTCAAGCGCGCGCGCCATGCGGTTAAAGCCTTTTGCCAACGCCCGCACTTCGCGTGGACCGTTATCCTCTGTCAATGCAGGGGGCTTGCGCCCGAGTTCAAGCTCGCGCGAAGCATTTACCACCCGACTGATGGGATTGCTTGTACGCCAAGCAATGGCTGATGCAACTAGAACCGCACATAAGGCTGCAAGCACTGAGGCGAGCATCATTGAACTAAATACACTTTCACGGAAACGACCCATTGGCACGACTAACCAGTATCGGGTGTCCAGAACATGCACAGAAACCCATATCTGGCGGCGCTCATGCGCCCGAAGTACTTTAACGGTGACGCGCTCGCCAAGTCCTTTAGACAGGCGCTCGGCTAGCGTCTGTTCGACCGGCGATAGCTCTGAAGAAAGGATATGGCCCTGATCAGCATTCGCGGGCAGCAACTGGGTTAAACCAGGGCGGTTATAGGTCAAGAGATAGGCGGGGCGTTTGTCCTCTGGTATTCCATCGAGCCGCCCCTCAAGATCTGCGAGTGTATCGATCACCTGAGCATAAACTTGCTTGGCAATCAGCTCACGACGCTCGGCGTTAAAAATTCCCCAAGTAATGAGCTGAGTCGCCAGAACTGTCAGAATAACCAGCAATACCAGACGCAAAAATAATGAACCACTTAGCCTTCTCACGCACTACTCCCGCGACTGGCCATCGGGTACAAAAACATAGCCATAGCCCCAGACCGTTTGAATGTAGCGGGGACCGGCGGCCCCACTCTCCAGGGCTTTGCGTAGGCGAGAAATATGCACATCAATACTGCGATCCAGTGATTCTCCATTTCCCTTGCCTAGCCCCATCTCCATTAATTGCTCACGCGTCAGGGGGCGGCGAGGGTGGGTAGCCAGCACGGCGAGAACCGCATATTCAGCACTGGTGAGGATGATTGGCTTGCCTTGGTGCGTCAGTTCACGTTGCCCCAAATTCAGGCAATATTCACCAAAATTCAGTGTAGCGCTTTCATCATGGCTGGCAGTCAGCGCGGGAGCGGCTTGATGTCGCCTCAATACCGACTGGATGCGTGCAGTTAGCTCGCGAGGGTTAAATGGTTTGGCTAGATAGTCGTCTGCTCCCATTTCAAGGCCCAGGATACGGTCAATATCTTCGCCACGCGCCGTCAACATGATGACAGGAATCATCTCCCCTTGCGCTCGCAATCGACGCACTACAGCTAAGCCATCTTCTCCTGGCATCATGACATCCAATACCACCAGGTCTGGGCGATTGCGCGCCAGTTTTCGATCAAGCTCGCGCGCATCAGCCAGGGTCTCGACTAGATAACCCTGTTGGTCTAGATAGCGCGTCAACAGGTCACGTAGCTTTGCGTCGTCATCAACAACCAGAATTTTGCTTTTTTCCATGCCGTCAGATTAGCCTGAAAAAATAAAACAGTCAGCATTGGTTTGTATAAATGTTAAGCCATCTAGTGGGGGACATATCTGTTAACTATTTGATTCTCAATGTACAAGCAATCAACAAATCAGGGTTGTAAAGTCAAATCAGCTGATTGTGTGGGGTGTGTAAAGCCGATACAACAGATAGAATAGAGGCAATGGGAATGATGAAGCGATACTGGCTAGTGATTTTAAGCGTGTTTGTAGCTCACTCTGCATGGGCTCAGGCCGATGATCTAACGAGTGACAAAACATGCACGGCCATAGAATCAGCCTCTAGCTGTGTGCCGGGGAAGCGCCCTGCCAACAATACACTGCGCGGCTTGCGCTTGCATGATGCAGTTCAAAATGGAGATCTTAGCCTAGAAGAGGCCAGACGGCTCGCGGCCTATCCTAATGATGGAACCCCGCCACCGCCTCCTCAGTTTGAGCATGCAGATCAGCCACGCGACCATGGTAAGTCAGAACGGCGCTTCTGGCGTGACCAGCGAAGGAAAGCGTTGTATATCCCCGCGCCGCCTGTCGAGTGAGGGGAGACTTCAGGGTATCAAAATGAGCGAACCGGTGGTTTTTCTTGCCTCAAGATCATGATGCGCCTTGGCTGCTTCGGCTAAGGGGTAACGGTGAGAAGGCGCCAATTTGATGGCTCCTGAGACTAGACGCTCAAACAATGCATTGGCTGACGTTTCTAACTCTGCACGTGTGGCAATGTAGTCGCCAAGCTTGGGGCGGGTAATAAATAACGATCCTTTTTGTGCGAGTAGCAACGGTGCAAAGGGGGGGACGGCTCCTGACGCATTGCCAAAACTGACCAGCATCCCTCGTGGCGCAAGACTATTGATAGAGCTTTCGAACGTATCATGGCCCACTGAGTCAAATACCACCGGTACACCTGCCCCTGCTGTGATTTCGCGTACCCGCTCAGCCACGTTTTCTTGACTGTAATTGATCACATGTTTACAACCCAGCGCGCGCGCTAGCTCTGCTTTTTGCTCACTCCCTACCGTACCAATCACATGCACGCCAAGCGAGCTTAGCCATTGCACTGCAATTTGTCCGACCCCGCCAGCAGCGGCATGCCAGAGAACGGTTTGTCCCGCCTCTACAGGGTAGGTGCGACGAATTAGATATTCAACCGTCATCCCTTGCAACATGGCACAAGCGGCAGTGTCATCACTAATGGTGTCTGGAAGTTTAACCAATAGTGAGGCATCCAGATTACGTGCTTGGCTATAGGCTCCAAGCGGGCCTCCAGCATAAGCAACACGGTCACCTGGTGTAAAACCGGTTACGTTTTTCCCAATGATCTCAACAATACCTGCCGCTTCTTGCCCCAACCCGGATGGCAGTGTCAGTGGGTAGAGTCCGGAACGCTGATAGGTATCGATAAAGTTGATACCTATCGCGGTATGTCGGACTCTCACTTGGCCCTCACCTGGGTGCGTCAGTTCAATCGGCTGGTATTGCAGAACCTCGGGCCCGCCTTGTTGCTCAATTCGAATGGCCATGCTCATGATGGTCGCGCTCCTATAAAGAAGAATAGTTGGGGCTGGGATCTGTCAGCGACGGCTACAGATAAAGCTTTCAAGCAGTGGCAAGCATTCTGGCCAGCGTTGCAGGCGATGATCGTCACCATTAAACAAGGTTTGACGGCAACCTTGAAAATGTCTTGCGGCTATACGCCAGTCTAGCACTTCATCCTGACTTCCCTGAATGAGCCAGTAGTGCTCCAGAACGGGTTGGGAAACCTGATGTGTGATGAGCGCATTAATGTCCTCATCATTGAGCGTATAGGTTTCTCCGGTATAGGGGTTATGCTGTTCTCGTGAGAAATGCTGCAGATCAATGTGTGGCTGTATGGTTGGATTAATGAGCACCGCTTTGCGGGCGAGTGATGTGGCTAGATAACCGGCGTAAAAGCCTCCCAGAGAGCTACCAATCAGTAGCGTATCCGTTGGCAAAGTGAGCAGCAGGTCGTGTGCTTGCTGCAGGGCTTCGGCTGGGTGAGACGAGAGTTGTGGACAATGAAAACCGATGTTGGGTGCGTGTTGTTGTAGCCAGTCTTGCGTCTCTTGCGCCTTGAGTGATTTAGGGCTGGAGTTGAATCCATGGAGGTAGACAATTTCAGTCATCGCGCGTGTTTCTTTATATGAAGCTCATCATCATACCGGGTGTAGCGCCTGGTGCAACCAGACTATTTCGGGCGCCACTGATAGCGTTGGAGCACTACTTTTAGTTGGCCACTTTGGCTTAAATGATCAATCGCCTGGTCAAGCTGAGTCAGAGGATAGCGTGAACGTGGCGATAGGGCACACATGGTTGGCACTGCAGTGATAACCAGTGGTTGAAGTTTGATCTGACTGGCGGCTTGTGGAAAGCGTTTTGCCCAATAGCTAAACTCTAACTCGGAAACCACTGCGGCATCGGCAAACTTGCTCGACAGGGCTTTCATCATTAGATCTAGACGTGTTTCTGTGAGACGGCTGGCTTTACCTTGCGCCCAGATTGATTCCAGGGTTGGGTAGATATAGCCGTGGATGGTGACAATTTTTTTGCCATATAGGTCTTCAATTTGCCGAATCATAACCGGACTATTGGCGGAGGCTATTTTTTCAACTTGCGGAAATACTTCATGGGTCCATTTCAGCTGTGATGAATTGCCATACCAGTCTGGATTGGCATTGCACACCAGATCGACTTTCCCTTGTTCTAAGGCCCATTCTATTCGTTTACGTGAAATAACCACGAATATGGGTTTTGCCTCTAATTCTTTGGCCAGCAGATTACCAATATCCATGGTAAGCCCTGACGATAAGTTGTTATCGGTGAACTGGGCTACCGGTGGGCCATCTGAGTCCGACACTCCAATTTTGATGATGTTCTGTGCTAAGACATGCTCGGTGAGGCTAAGGCTCACTAGGAGCACGGCTATATTCGCCTTCAACATATAGATGAGTGTGCTTTCTTCTAAAGCCTATGGTCAGATTGGCTGGGGGAGCATGTTATGATAATTAACGTACACATTGTTTTATTGTTTTAGACGAATACTGACCAAATTACATGACAAACGACAATTCACATCCAATTTATGCCCAACTGGCTCAGCGAATCCTGATTCTCGATGGTGGCATGGGCACCATGATTCAACGCCATGAACTATCGGAGGCTGATTACCGTGGCGCGCGTTTTGCCGATTGGGCGCAGGATGTGAAAGGGAATAATGATTTGTTGGTGTTAACGCGCCCAGATGTGATTGGTGGTATCCACCAAGCCTATCTGGATGCCGGGGCCGATATTATTGAGACCAACACCTTCAACTCAACCCGTGTCGCCATGGCGGATTACGGCATGGAGTCGCTGGTCTGGGAAATAAATCATACAGCGGCCAGTCTGTGCCGCCGCTTATGTGATCAAGCTAGTGCAGCGGATCCCGCTCGCCCGCGGTTTGTGGCCGGGGTGCTTGGCCCTACCAACCGAACCTGTTCAATTAGTCCTAAAGTCAGTGACCCCGGATTTAGAAATATCCATTTTGACGATCTGGTTGAGGCTTATCTGGAATCGATTGACGCTCTGATCCAGGGCGGCGTCGATCTGCTGTTAGTAGAAACCATCTTCGATACCCTGAATGCCAAGGCTGCGGTGTTCGCTATTCATCAGTATTTTGATGAGCACGGACTGACGCGGCCAGTGATGATCTCTGGCACGATTACTGATCAGTCTGGGCGGACACTCACAGGACAAACTACCGAAGCGTTCTATAACAGCCTGGCGCATGCAGATGCGCTGTCCTTTGGCTTGAACTGCGCCCTTGGGCCAGATTTATTGCGCCAGTATGTAGAAGAGATTGGCCGTCTGTGCCCAACACATGTGTCGGTTCACCCTAATGCAGGCTTACCCAATGCTTTTGGTGGCTATGACCTGACGCCTGACGCCATGGCAGCCGAGATTCGTTCTTGGGCTCAACATGGATTGGTTAATATCGTAGGCGGTTGCTGTGGCACCACGCCTGAACACATCGCCGCCATCGCTGCTGCGGTCAGTGACCTTGCTCCACGCGTTTTGCCGCAGATTGAAGTCAAATGCCGGCTAGCAGGTCTAGAGCCATTTAATATTGGTGATCACGATTTGTTTATCAATGTTGGTGAACGCACCAATGTGACCGGGTCCCGCGCATTTGCCAAATTGATTTTGAACGGTGACTACAACACCGCACTTGAAGTCGCTCGGCAGCAAGTTGAGAACGGCGCGCAGATCATCGATATCAATATGGATGAAGGCATGTTGGATGCGCAAGCAGCCATGGTGCGGTTTTTAAATTTAATCGCGGCCGAGCCGGATATTGCCCGGGTTCCGGTGATGATTGATTCTTCTAAATGGAGTGTGATCGAGGCCGGACTGAAGTGTATTCAGGGTAAGGGTATTGTCAATTCCATTTCGCTTAAAGAAGGCCTGGCGCCATTTTTGCATCAGGCTCGGCTGCTGCGTCGCTATGGTGCTGCCGTGGTGGTGATGGCGTTCGACGAAGATGGCCAAGCCGATAGCTATGCGAAAAAAATAGCAATTTGTGAGCGAAGTTATCGAATTCTGGTTGAGGATATTGGTTTTCCTGCTGAAGATATTATCTTTGATCCAAATATCTTTGCTGTTGCTACGGGTATTGAAGAACATGCCCGCTATGGCCTGGACTTTATCGAAGCCACAGGCTGGATCAAACAGCATTTGCCCTATGCCAAGGTGTCTGGTGGGGTTTCCAATGTTTCGTTTTCATTCCGTGGCAACAATAAGGTGCGCGAGGCGATTCATGCGGTGTTTCTCTATCATGCCGTTCAGCGTGGCATGACCATGGGAATAGTAAACGCCGGGGCCCTTGAAGTGTACGCCGAAGTCGATGCAGATCTCCGTGAGCGAATTGAGGATGTGCTTCTAGTGCGCACACCTCAGGGGGGCGGGGATGCCACTGAGCGACTGATTGAGTTGGCTGAGTCGTTTCGTGGTGAGAGTGCCGCGGTTAAGGTCGAAAATCTGGCATGGCGCAGTCTGCCGGTTGAGAAGCGGATTGAACATGCTTTGGTCAAAGGGATTACCAGCCATATTGTCGAGGACACTGAAATATTACGCCAAAGTCTGCCGCGGCCAATTCATGTGATAGAAGGTCCGCTGATGGACGGCATGAATGTGGTTGGCGACTTATTTGGTTCGGGCAAGATGTTTTTGCCACAAGTGGTTAAGTCTGCGCGGGTGATGAAGCAGGCGGTTGGCTATTTGGAACCGTTTATCGAGGAAGAAAAGCGCCTGTTAGGTACGCAGGATGCCCAGGCCAAGGGCGTGATTATCATGGCTACGGTCAAGGGTGACGTGCACGATATTGGCAAAAATATCGTCGGAGTTGTCCTGCGCTGTAATAACTATGAAGTGATTGATCTTGGGGTAATGGTTCCGGCACAAAAGATTCTAGATGCGGCGCGCGAACACCATGCCGATATTATTGGATTGTCTGGCCTGATTACCCCTTCGTTAGAGGAAATGAGCCACGCAGCAAAAGAGATGCAGCGTCAGGGTCTGACACTGCCATTGCTGATTGGTGGTGCCACCACTTCACGGGTGCATACTGCGGTGAAAATTGCCCCGCATTATTCTGGCCCCGTAGTGTATGTGGCCGATGCCAGCCGGGCGGTGGGGGTATGTTCCAACCTATTGTCCGACGACTTGGCAGAGAACTATAAGCTTAAGGTTGCAGAAGATTACCGCATCGCACGTGAAATTCATGCGGGTCGCCGTGCTGTGCAATTGGCAAGTCTGGGAGAAGCGCGTGCCAATAAACATCATATCAACTGGTCGGCTTATCAACCCCCCGTACCGACATGGCAAGGGGTGCGTCGTTTTGAGGCCTATCCATTAGCTGAGATTGCCGCGTATATAGACTGGACGCCCTTTTTTCAAAGTTGGGAACTGGCTGGGCGTTATCCCGCCATCTTGAATGATGCCGTGGTTGGTGAGTCAGCTCGCTCGCTGTGGAATGACGCCCAACTGATGCTTGAGCAGATCATCGCTGAAGGTTGGTTGGAGGCCCGGGCTCTGGTTGGCCTGTTTCCGGCCCAAGCGATCAATGATGAAGATATCGCGCTATACGACCCTGATACCCATGCGCCGCTCATGACCTGGGTTGGCCTGCGCCAGCAAGTGCCCAAGGCGCGTGGTGATGCGCTCAAACCAAACTGGGCATTGGCTGATTTTATCGCACCGCAGGATTCAGGGGTGCGTGACTATATCGGTGTGTTTGCTGTGACAGCGGGGATTGGGATTGATGCACATGTGGCTCGGTTTGAGCTGGCGGGGGACGATTATTCGGCCATTATGCTTAAATCCTTGGCTGATCGGTTGGCCGAGGCGTTTGCCGAGTTAATGCATGCGCGCGTGCGCCGTGAGTTCTGGGGCTATGCCGAGGAAGATAACCTGGGTAACGAGCAACTGATTGCCGAGGATTACCAAGGGATTCGCCCGGCGCCTGGTTACCCTGCGTGTCCAGACCATACCGTGAAGAAACCGGTGTTTGCGCTCTTGGATGCACCCTCTATTGGCATGGGACTGACTGAAAACTATGCCATGCTGCCTACTGCAGCCGTCTGCGGTTTCTATTTGAGCCATCCAGACAGCCGTTATTTTGGCGTTGGGAAAATTGATCGCGAGCAAGTTGAAAGTGTCGCGGCACGTCGCGGTGTGACCATAGAGCAAGCTGAGCGGGATCTAGCCCCAAATCTTGGTTACGATCCTCAGTAGTAGGGGCTAGGCAATGCTGCACTTCTGCTCAGGCTTGAGGTCATTTCAAGGTTTCAAATTCAATCATGACATTGCGCTTGGCATCGGAGAGCCAGAGCACGCTATCTTGGATAGTGGCAGTCAGTTGCATCCCGCGATCGCATAGCTGGGCTAATTCACTCAGCGTTTGAGGTTTGATACTTTTAATCCTTAGATTTTCAAAGCGGCTGATTTTGTTGCTGTTTTGTTGCCACCAGATGTCGGCGGCACGGCCGCCATAGCTGTAGAGCCATACCTCACGTGCGCGACCACAGGCTTTGCGTAGCCGCTTGTCGTCTGGCTCTCCTAGCTCAATCCAGATTTCAATTTCGTCTGAATAGTTTTTTTGCCACAGATCAGGTTCATCGTCGACGCTAATACCCTTGGTGAACGTGAGGTGCTCGCTGGCATGCAGAGCGAATGCTACGACACGCAGCATGAGCCGCTCTGCAGTTTCGGATGGATGCTGTGCCAGGGTCAGGCCGTGGCTCTGATAGTAGCCACGATCCATGTCGGCTATATTGAGTTCGGCTTTGAGGATGGTTGATTTGAGCGCCATACAAAGGTACCGGCAAGTTAAGACAGGCCGCCAGTGTAGCGGGTTTGCTGGCGCTGGGTTGTATCGTGTTGTACGACTAGTGGTTCCATTGAACGATAAATCCCGTTACACTGCAGCACCCCGCGTGGCCCCAATTCGACGCGAGCGGTCTGGTTCCCTTTTAATTTTCATGTATCGTCTGCCTGGATTGGTGTCGCAAAACCCTGCGATAGGCCGTCGCTGGAGTTTTATATGTCCGACATTCAATTTGCCGACCTTGGTCTGGCCGAACCTCTTTTACACGCAGTTGCCGATACCGGTTACACCACGCCCACCCCGATTCAAGAAAAAGCCATCCCTCTGGTACTTAAAGGTGGTGATGTGCTGGCTGCGGCGCAGACCGGCACAGGCAAGACCGCAGGTTTTACGCTGCCGCTGTTGCAACTATTGTCTGGCAAGTCATGCAAACGCGCGGGCCATCCTCGTGCTTTGGTGCTGACGCCTACGCGCGAGCTGGCTGCGCAAGTAGAAGAAGCCGTACGCACCTATAGCAAATATTTGCCGATGCGCTCGATGGTGATGTTTGGTGGTGTAAGTTTTAATCCACAGGCGTCTGCCTTGAGAAAACCAGTCGACATTCTGGTGGCAACCCCCGGACGGTTACTTGATCATGTGTCGCAAAAAACCCTGAGTTTGTCGGATGTGGAGATCCTGGTGCTGGATGAAGCTGATCGCATGCTCGACATGGGGTTCATTCACGATATTCGCAAGATACTGGCCTTATTGCCCGCGCAACGTCAAAATTTGTTGTTTTCGGCAACTTTTTCTGACGAGATCAAAACGTTAGCCGACCGTTTGCTGAATAATCCGACTCTAGTCGAAGTCGCTCAGCGTAATACGGCAAGCGAGCAGGTTTCCCAGCGCGTGCATCTGGTAGATCGGGATCGCAAGACCGATCTGTTGATTCGATTAATTAAAGATGGCAACTGGTTTCAGGTGCTGGTGTTCACCCGTACCAAGCATGGAGCCAATCGTCTGGCTGAAAAACTCGACAAGAGCGGTATTCCGTCGGCCGCGATTCATGGAAATAAGAGTCAGGGCGCGCGTACGCGCGCGTTGGCAGACTTTAAGTCAAACCAGCTGCAAGTGTTGGTTGCAACGGATATTGCCGCACGCGGGCTAGATATTGATCAGTTGCCCCACGTGGTTAATTTTGAGTTGCCGAATGTGTCTGAAGACTATGTGCATCGCATTGGTCGTACTGGTCGCGCCGGCAATAGTGGTGAAGCGGTTTCTCTGGTTTGCGTAGACGAATTCAAGTTTCTTAAAGAAATTGAAAAGCTGATCCGTCAACCGATTCCGCAGTTTACTGTGCCAGGGTTTGAGGCCGACCTCAGTGTGAAACCAGAACCAATTCTGATGGGTGGGAACCGCCAAGGTCGTGCCCCGAGAAGTACCGGTGGTCAAGCTGGCCATGCGCCGTCTCGCCAGGGACAAGGCCAAGGGCGCAACAGTTCAACGCGCCGGCCTGCTCCAAAAAGCGCTGGTCCGCGTCAACGCGGCTAATCAGACTGTGCGTTAAGCACAGTTTCATGAGCTGTGTTAAGCAACCGTTCAGATAGCGTGGGGTCGCTGACCGCACGCGCTAGAACCATTGATCCAACCATTAAGCTGAGTATTGCTTCTGGTTTAATGTTTGTCTGCCGGTGTTCTGTAACTTGAGTCAGTTGCGCGAGCATCTGTGTAATCCCGGCAGTAAAAGCCAGACGTGAGCGACTATCTCTGCGTGCCATTTCTCCTGCAAGCGCAGCGGCAAAGCAGCCGGTATCAGGGTGGTTGCGATGCTGAAGTGAAAGGTAGTCGCTTAATATGGTGTTTAATGCATCCTGCTGAGGAGACTGGAGTAACAGCTTTCTCCAGTGACGCAGCTGAGCAGAGAATGCCTCGCTACAGGCTTCGGTAACTAAGTTCTCTTTATCAGTAAAATGCGCATAAAAGCCACCATGCGTCATTCCTAGGTCTGCCATTAAATTGGCGATTCCCACACCTGATATGCCTTCTGCACGATAACGCCGCGCGGCTGTTTTGATGATGCGCAGCCTCGTTTTCTGTTTATCTTCAATGTTATAGCGCATATTTTGATCAAAAGTTGAGTGTTAGTATGATGACCATCATATTAACAAAGGTTTTTGATTTCAATCAGATAGCTTAATCAGAACAAAGAAGAATTTAGTGATGAATATGGCGTTTGGCAAGTAGGGTGCGCTACCATTCGCGCTATGGAACTTTACAAATTCTTGCAGCAGCAGGGATTCGGTAGCCGTAAGGAGTGCCGAAAACTCGTTGAATCTGGTTTGGTTGAAGTCGCCGGGACCAAGGTCCACGACCCAATTTGGCCTGTAGACCCCGAGTTATGCACAGCGCTCACGGTCAATGGTGTGGCATGGCAACCAGTCTGCTTGCCGCTCTACCTAGTCCTCAACAAGCCGGATGGATTTGAGACCTCGCATAAGCCAATGCATTACCCCAGCGTCTTTACACTTCTACCAAGGCAATTTATTGCGCTGGGTATAACGGCTGTTGGGCGCTTGGATGCGGATACCACGGGCCTACTATTGTTCACAAGCAATGGACAGTTTGTCCACGCACTGACTTCGCCGCGTCGCCATGTGGCCAAACGTTACCGGGTATTACTCAAACACCCGGTAAGCCAGGATTTTATGCGTCGGTTACAGGAGGGCGTTCTGCTCAAAGATGCAGATCAACCGGTGCTGGCGGATGAGGTGGAACAGCGTGATGAGTTCTCAATCGCTTTAACCATCTCTGAAGGGCGTTATCACCAAGTAAAACGCATGGTGGCGGCCGCGGGGAACCGGGTGAACGCCTTGCATCGAGAAGCGGTTGGGGCGATGGAACTAGGGGATCTTGCGTCAGGAGAGTGGCGGTATTTGACTCAAGCAGAGCGACAATGTCTTGGTTTCTGACTTGTAATTAGGACGTAAGCCTACATATTTCCACAATAATCCTTCGCCAATTAAAGACATCCTAAACTGGACAATCGATATGCAGCAGTTTGATGGCACTACCATAGTTTCTGTGCGCCGTGGTCAACAGGTCGCACTAGGTGGGGACGGACAGGTCACATTAGGTAATATTGTGATCAAGTCGACGGCCAGGAAAATTCGCCGCCTGTATCACGAGAAAGTACTAGCTGGGTTTGCCGGTGGTACTGCTGATGCTTTTACCCTGTTTGAACGCTTTGAAGCCAAGCTGGAAAAACATCAGGGCCACTTGGTTCGTTCGGCCGTCGAGCTCGCCAAAGACTGGCGAACCGACAGAATGCTGCGCAGACTAGAGGCGATGCTGATTGTCGCCGATACCGAGACAACCCTTATCATTACCGGCAATGGTGATGTTCTAGAACCGGAGCATGGCATAGCGGCTATTGGTTCTGGGGGGGCTTTCGCACAGTCTGCTGCGCGTGCATTGTTGGAAAATACCGAACTGTCAGTGGCGGAGATCGTCAAGAAATCGTTGGAGATAGCCGGAGACATCTGCATCTATACCAATCAGAATCACCTTATTGAAACGCTGGGTGACTAGTGTTTGTATGCAGAATGAGCCCGTTGAAACCATTCAGATAGATCAGGCAGGGTGCATGAGCGGCCCTGGCGGGAGAAATCTATGACACAAATGACACCACAAGAAATCGTCCACGAACTTGATAAGAATATTATTGGACAGGATGCCGCTAAGCGGGCAGTGGCGATCGCACTTAGAAATCGCTGGCGTCGTCAGCAAGTTGAAGAGCCCTTGCGCAGTGAAATTACACCAAAGAATATTCTAATGATTGGGCCGACTGGTGTCGGTAAAACTGAGATAGCACGACGCTTGGCCCGTTTGGCCCGAGCGCCATTTATCAAGGTGGAAGCGACCAAATTTACCGAGGTCGGCTACGTTGGGCGTGATGTTGATACCATCATTCGCGACTTGATGGAGATTGCGATCAAGGATGAGCGCGAGGAAGCGATCAAGCATAACCGTCCTCGTGCAGAAAGTGCGGCGGAGGAGCGCATTTTGGATGTGCTTTTGCCTCGTGCTCGGCAGCCCTCTGGATTTTTTTCCGATGAGCCACAGGGCCAACCTGAAGATGGTGCAACACGACAGAAATTTCGTAAGATGTTGAGAGAGGGAGCCCTCAACGATAAAGAAATTGAAATTGAAGTTGCTGAAGCCCTGCCTCGGATGGAAATTATGGCTCCGCCTGGAATGGAGGATTTTTCAGGGCAGTTGCAAAGTCTGTTTCAAGGCATGAATACCGGCAAGACTAAGTCCCGCAAGATGAATATTGCCGAGGCGCTCCGTTTGGTGATCGAAGAAGAGGCCACTAAGCTAGTCAACGAAGAGGAAATCAAGTCGGCGGCATTGCGTAGCGTGGAGCAGAACGGCATTGTGTTTATCGATGAAATCGATAAAGTTGCCAGCCGCTCAGAAGGGCAAGGCGCTGATGTGTCGCGAGCCGGCGTACAGCGCGACTTGTTGCCATTGGTTGAAGGTACGACAGTGACAACCAAATATGGCATGGTAAAAACAGACCATATTCTCTTTGTCGCTTCTGGTGCGTTTCATTTAGCCAAGCCTTCTGATCTGATTCCTGAGTTGCAAGGGCGTTTTCCGATTCGGGTGGAACTGACTTCACTGTCGGTTGAGGATTTCCGCCAGATCCTGACTAATACAGATGCATGCTTGACACGGCAATACCAGGCCTTACTGGCTACGGATGGAGTAGAGCTGACGTTTAGTGCCAGTGGTATCGAGCGTATGGCTGAAATTGCTTGGCAAGTGAATGAGAAGACTGAAAATATTGGCGCACGGCGTTTATATACCGTGATAGAAAAACTGTTAGAAGAAATTTCTTATGATGCCAAGCCTGGGATATTCGAGGTGGACGCCGCTTATGTAGACAGTAAGCTAGAAGAACTGTCTCAGCGTGAGGATCTGGCTCGCTATGTTTTATAAGAGATAATTTGCATCCAGCCGCAGTAATCACAAAAAGACCGCCGAAAGGCGGTTTTTTTGTGATTGTCTAACGGTGGTAGTCAACGTACAAGACCGAAGTAGAAAGGGGTGGGCCGCGCGCCAAGAAGTTAAAAGAGAAAAGGCGGATGGAATAGAATGTTATAAAACAAGCGCTTGTTGGAACAAATCGAAAGTATAAGGGGTTTTCCTAAAAAGGCGGTTGACGGAGGTGGGGTCGGGGCGTATAGTTCGCCTTCTTCGCTGCGGCACAAACCGCCCAGCACTGATCTTTAACAAATCGAACAACCGATAAGTGTGAGTGCCAGGCCTAAGCCGAACACTTGCACTGCAAGAAACAGAAAAACCTTCGGGTTTCTTTGAAACTTGCGTGCCAAGAAGTACGAAATTAGTTAGAGATTGAACTGA